>Ga0105044_10005844_pt1 | contig 16934 bp, 9 predicted proteins | sample MAT01_FD_78092 | JGI IMG/M metagenome (GOLD analysis project Ga0105044, IMG submission 78092) | Freshwater microbial communities from Lake Fryxell liftoff mats and glacier meltwater in Antarctica - MAT-01 | ecosystem: Environmental > Aquatic > Freshwater > Ice > Liftoff microbial mat | place...
CGAAGCCAGATTTCGTCGATTTTGAAGGGTAATAGCTCTTCTATTGCCCGAGAAAGCGGCGGAATATGGATCGTCCAGGCGGATTTGCAGCCGATTTCCTTTAAGTCCGACAGGCTGCTAGCAGGCTGCCTTGCAGGGCGCCGCCGGTGCCCGAGGCGTCTCTGGAGAACCTTCTGGCTGCGCAGCGATGCCACGTAGTGTGCCTCGCAATGCTTCGAGAGATGTTGATGGGCCACGCCAACGCCAAGTGCCAACAACATCAGCAACGCGCAGTACAAAAGTTTGGGGGAACTTGTCGCAGCACCCTCGAAATTCCGTCTTAGGCTATTACCACAGCGAACATTCAGGGCAAACCATGATTCGCGCACTCTTATCTCCGGCGTCGGCTGGCTCAGCCAGCGCGAAAACGGTGTTTGATGATTGCTCTGAGCGCACGTGCGAGGTTTACCATGGATAAAATCAATCGCTTTCTTGTTGCCGCCATTGGCTGCCTGCTTACGCAAGCGGCTCTGGCCCAAGCGACAACCACGCAATGGCCGACCGGAATCGGCTTTCCGAACGTCGCGCGCACGGAAGGCGAACTTATCGGTGGCCCCTTCGCGACTGCGGATGGCCGTACGGCGATTCTCGCATGGCATAACGGCATACTATTTTCGATGCCCGAGTCGCCCTCCAGCAATCCGGGCTCGAACTTGCAATCGCGCATGTTTTCGCTGATGAATCCAGCCGATCCACGCATCATTATCAATGCGCCGGCGAATGCCCAAGGCTCGTTGGGCACCACCACCCAGCCGGTCAATGCGCACGGCTATTTGCATGTTGGACAACATATGCAAAGCGGCGCGAGTGGCCCGTTTTTAGTGCTTGGCACCGATTTTCAGGCGCCAGCGCCGTGGTCGTTTCGTGCGCAGGCCGGCGTGCCGGGCGTGGCGCGCTTGGCAGCAGGGATTCCGGTGATCGGGGTGCGCGGCGTGTTGCAGCTACCCTGGTTTATTTCGCAGACCTATTGGAGTTACAACCCTCTCGGAGGCAACACGTCGTTGTATACCAATGGCCCGCCCGGCGCGCCCGGCAGCACTCTGCAATCCACTTGGGATCACTTGGGCCTGACTGGGGTCATCGGGCACCCATTTTTGCTAGGCAATTTGCTGATTTACGCCTCAGATCAAAGCCGCACGGGCGTAGCAACTTACGACATTAGCGATCCGACCCAACCGCAGTTGCTCGATGTGCTCACCCAAGGCGGCCCAGGCGGCTACTGGCCCGAGCTGTGGGGCAATGATGGCGAGCTCTACTTGGTGTTTCCGTACAACAACAACGGCAACGGCATGCGCGTGGTCGATATCACCGACCCGGCCAATATGCGTTTCATCGCCGATGTGCCGCTGGCTAGGCCGAGCGGCTCCAACGGCCCGCACTATGCACAGTTTCAGGACGAATTCGCGTTCATTGGCGACCATAAAATTGATATGCGCACGCGCCAATCGGTGCGTCAGTTCAACACGGTTGCCAATAGCGTTGACATGAGCCAATTTGCCTTGCCGCTCGGCAATCTGCTGATCACCGGTGGCATTGGTTCGCCGGGACAGGGCATTGCGATTTTTGCCCACCAAGCGGCGCCCGATACGCGTCCACCCAATGTGGCTTTTCATATTCCGCGCGCGGCCCAAACCGGCTATCCGCGCGGTGCGCCGATTAGCCTATTGATTCACGAAACGCTTGACACCGTGAGCATTGTCAACGGTGACACCTTCATGTTGCGACGGATGCTCGGCCCGGCTTCGTTTGGCCCGCCGCTGGCCGGTGGCTGGACCTTCTCGTTCAACGACGTGTTCACCTTTCAGCCCACCCAAGCGCTGCAAGCGGACGCCACTTATGAAGTGCGGGTTGCGGGTATTCGCGATGCTGCAGGCAATGCGATGTTGCCCTATGTCTTCACGTTTTCCACCGGGGTAGCCAGTGGCGGTAACCGCCCGCCGCTGATCAGCAGTTTCAGCGCCACACCGTATCCTGCGGCGCCCGCACAGACAGTTGATTTCCTTGCTAGCGCCAGCGATCCAGACGGCGATCCGCTCGAATATCGTTTCGACTTTGGCGATGGCTCAGTGCGCACGCCGTGGAGTGGAGTCACCAACGCGACGCGCAGCTATGCCAGTGCTGGCCACTATCGTGCCAGTGTGCAGGTACGTGATCCAGCCGGGGTGATTGCGACGAGAACGCGGGTCGTTACGGTGTTGACGGCACTGCCAACGGCACGCCCTTCAACCAGTGCGACGATCATTTGTGACGCCCCCGCTCGCCGGGTATGGACGGTTAATTCAGACACCGACACGATCAGCGTGCTCAATGCCGACAGTCTACTCAAGCTGGCCGAATACCCGAGCTGCGATAATCCGCGCGCGCTGGCACGTGCGCCGGGTGGTGCCATTTGGGTGGCGTGTCAAAACGATGACCGCATCCGCATACACAGCGAAGTGAACGGCAGTGTGCTGGCAACGATTGAAACCGGTTATGGCAGTGGCCCCACGGGTATCGCGCTATCACCCGATGGCACCCAAGCCTATGTCGCCCTAGGCCAGCGCGGTGAACTGCGCCGCTACAACGTGGCTAATCGCCAACAAACCGGCGCATTAGCGCTCGGGCCGACCGCACGCGGGGTCGCGGTTTCCGCTGATGGTGCGCGGGTACTGGTGACGCGCTTCATTTCCCCGCTGCATCATGGCGAAGTCTGGGATGTCAACGCTGCAACCCTGCAGTTGACGCGCGTGCTGAATATTCCAAAATTTGGCGATGAGGAAAATCGCGATTTGACCGCAAGCGGCCGCGGCGTGGCTAATTATTTGGCTGGGGTCACGCTCTCGCCGCGCAGCGGACGCGCTTTTGTGCCCGCCACCAAGCCCAACAGCGAACGCGGCTTGCTCATTCACGCCAGTCAAGACCTTGATCAGGACAACACGGTGCGCAATCTGCTGGTCGAATTGGACCCAGCCGCCGCCACGCCAGCCGCACGCTTTCGTCGCGGGATTGATCTGGACAACAGCGATTCGGCCAGCGCGGTCGCATTTTCCCCATTAGGCGATTATTTGCTGGTCACCGAGCAAGGCATGAACGGGCTCCTGGTGCTGGATGCGCTGGCGCTGGATGCCAGTACCGGCCTCGGCGCGATGGTCACCCGTCTTGCTACCGGCGCCGCGCCGCAGGGCGTGTGCACTGACAGCATGACCGGACGCACCTTTGTCCACAATTTCATGGGCCGCAGCGTTACTGCGCTGGACACCGCGCACTTGTTTGACGAGGGCACACTGCAAGTGGCTACCAGCGAGATCACGATGGTCGCCGTTGAAACGCTGGCCGCCCCAGTGCTGCTCGGCAAGCGCATTTTCTATCACGCCGCCGACCCGCGTATGAGCGCGGAAGGTTATCTCTCCTGCGCGACCTGTCACGTCGATGGCGCCGACGATGGTCGGACTTGGGATTTCAGCGGTCGCGGCGAGGGTTTGCGCAATACCCATTCCTTACTGGGTCGCGGCGGCACCGCCCATGGCAACGTACACTGGAGCGCGAATTTCGATGAGATCCAGGATTTCGAAAACGATATTCGCAATTTTTTTGGCGGCACCGGCTTTATGAGTAATGCCGATTTCGCCGCGACCACCAATCCGCTTGGGCCCATCAAAGCTGGCCGCAGCGCGGATCTGGATGCGCTGGCCGCCTACGTGAATTCGCTTGACAGTTCCAGCATTCTGCGCAGCCCTTTCCGAGTAGCCGATGGCAGTTTTACTGCCGCTGCGATACAGGGCGAACAGATCTTCGCGCGCGAGGGCTGCACGGCTTGCCACCTGCCACCGCATTACACCAGCGCCACCAATACCACGGCGGTATTGCACAATGTGGGCTCGCTACGAGCAAGTTCTGGCACCCGCATCGGTGGCGCCTTGACCGGCATCGACACGCCGACCCTGCGAGGCGTTTGGGCCAGCGCACCGTACCTGCATGACGGCTCGGCGCTCACCCTGAGCGACGTCTTCACGCAAAGCGGCGGTATAACGCTGGCAGCGGAAAACGCGAGCCTGTCCGGCGGCGCAAGCTTAATCAATAGCTTCGTCGAGCTTAACAACGACGACTCAGTGCGCGGACGCGCCTTCGTGCGATTGGTCAACGCCGCCAATCGGCTCTCCTTCAACGCGGTAGACGGTGGCAGCGGCGGTTTGGGTGCAATCGAGTTGCGCTACAGCAATTCCCGCAACGGTGTCCAAACCCAGCCGCTTAACGTGCGCGTCAATGGCGTTGAGCTGCCGCTAGTGAATTTGCCGCCCAGCAATAACGACCCGAGTTTTCGCGCGACTAATTGGAATCAATTCAGGATCGAAAACGTCACGCTTAATCCGGGATTGAGCAACAGCATCGAGTTCTCAAGCCCAAATTTTTACACCTCAATTGACGAAATCGTGGTCGCCCACGCAAGCCAGCGAGAACTCACGCAGCCGCACCGACGCATTGCGGCCCTGCCAGTCGGCGAACGTGATGCGGTGCTCGCCTTCTTGCGTCAATTGGACGGCAGCAACACACCGGGCGGAAGTGACGCCTTGTTTGTCAACGGCTTTGAGGGCTGAGCCGGATATCTCAATGCGACAATCACCGTGCCCTCAATTACCTGCTCAAGGAATGCCATGCGCAACTTCGTCTTCTTCGTTTGCCTGTTGGCCGGCGCGCTGTCGGCTCACGCGGATGTGCTCGGCCAGGATGGCTTCGAGGCCGCCTGTCAGCGCATATCCTTCAGCGAGCGCTTTGCCAGCGACCAATCCGCGTGGCCGGCGCCGTGGGTAGTCTCGGGTGGCGCTGCCGTGGCGGATGTGGTGGCGGGACGGGGTCGATTGCGGCCGGTGCCAAGCAACTACACGTTGGCGCGGATGTGGGCGCCAGTGGTGACGCGCGATGTCGAAGTGCGTTTCAGCTTCCAGATGGAGCAGACCACGACGCAGGGACTGGCGCTGCTGGTGCGACACAACGGCGGCTACCTCGCGCAGACCACGCCTCTTGGCCAGGGCTATGGCGTGTTCCTGGAAGGCAACTTCCGCAACTTACCGGGGATCAGCATCTGGAAGGAGCAAGCCGGGGTGGAATCGCAGCTTGCACACAGCATACCGGCGGTGCCGGGCCCACAGGCAGGCGTCAGCTATCGAGTGCGCTTTCGCGTCCACCAATTGAATGCAACCACGACGCTGATGCAGGCCAAGTACTGGCCAGCAGCGGCGGCGGAGCCGCAGGCTTGGCAGGTGAGTGTCAGCGATAGCACGCCCGAGTTGCAGAACATGTCTGGCGGTATTGGCTTCGATTCCGCGAGCGGGCTGACGGCGCCAGCGCAGGTGACCGCCCACGCCTTCGTCGACGACATCGAGATCGAGCCTTTGTGCAACCCGATCCTGGGCTTGAACGCGACGCTGGTCGCACAGGGCTTTCAGTTCACCGAAGGTCCGCTTTGGCGTGGCAACCACCTGTTATTCACCGATATCACGGGCAACACGATCCATCGGCTCGATCCGCCCGCCGCGATCAGCACCTTTCTCACGCCCAGCGACCAGGCCAACGGACTGGCGCTGCTCGGCGGCAATCTGCTGGCCGGCGAGGCAGTGACGCGGCGCGTGTCCGGCACCGACGCGAACGGCATTCGCAGCACGCTGGTGGAGCGCTATCAGGGGGCACGCTTCAATTCGCCAAATGACTTGATGGTGCGCAGCGACGGCACGCTGTATTTCACCGATCCTGACTACGGTCTCGCCAATCCGCCGGTGCAGCGCGAACTGCCGCACAACGGGCTGTATCGGCTGACGCCCGGCGGCGCGCTGGTGCTGGAGTGGGCCGGCGCAGTCGGCGTCAATCAGCCCAACGGCGTGCAGCTCTCGGCGGACGAAACCCTGTTGTTCGTGACCGATACCCAGCAGGGCCAGTTGCGCCGCTGGAACGTAGCCGCCGATGGCAGCTTGAGCAATCCGCTGGTGATCACCAGCGGGCTCAGCGTGGCCGATGGCATGTGCCTCGATGCCGCCGGCAACCTGTACGTCGCAGTCGCCGCCGGCGTCGAGCTCTACACGATCAACGGTGCGCGCTGGGGCTTGGTGCCGGTGCCACGGATGAGCAGCAACTGTGCCTTCGGTGACAGCGACCAGCGCACCCTGTACATCACGGCTCGTCAAGGTCTGTACCGGGCGCGCCTGCCATGAAGGTGAGCGTGATAGCGTCGCTACATGCCCGAAGCGCACGATTTACACGACCGTCTGCACGCAGCCCAACAGCGCAAGCCGGGCGCGCTCGATCAACTGTTGCCTCTGGTTTACGACGAGTTGCGCTTACTTGCGCGCAAGCAATTGCAGCGCCTCGGCGGCACGCCGACCTTGAATGCCACCGCGCTGGTGCACGAAGTCTATGAACGGCTGGCACGGCAACGCACGCTCTCGCTGGACGACGAACGTCATTTCTACCGCTTGTGCGCGCGAGTGATGCGGCAGATCGTCATCGACCATGTGCGCGAGCGCAACGCCCTTAAGCGCGGTGGTGGCGAGATGGCGGTCGCCTTCGTGGACGCCAGCGATGGCAGCAATGCGCTCGATGGCGTCCTGCGCATCAGCGAGGCACTGGAGCAGTTGGCGACGCTGGACCCAGCCTTGGCAGAAACTGCTGAGCTCGCGTGGCTGGCCGGTCTTTCCGGCACCGAGATTGCGCGCCTGCAGGAGCAAACGGTGCGGCAAGTGCAGCGCGACCTGCAGCGCGCCAAGGCCTGGGTGATTGCGGCCGCGCTGCAGTGACCTGGCCCGACCCGGCTCGCTTCGCAGCGATCAACAGCGCGCTCGACAGCGCGCTTGGCCTCGAAGGCGCGGCGCGCTTGGACTTTGTCGCCCGCTGGTGCCAGGCCCGCCCGGACCTCGCCGCGCCCTTGCAGGTCCTGCTGCTCGCGGCCGAGGAAGACGAGACGCGCCTCACCACGCCGCTGACCGGCGCCTTGATCGAGGCGATGTCGATCGCTGCCGGGGCGCGGCTGGGCGATTGGCAGTTGCTCAAGCGCCTGGGCCAAGGTGGCATGGCCGAGGTCTGGCTCGCGCGCGGCGAAGGGGCGCACCAGGACCAGCACGCCGCCGTCAAGCGCCCGCTATTGGCCAGCAGCACCGACCAGAACGCGCCGGAGCGCTTTGCCGCCGAACGCCGCCGCCTCGCGGCGTTGGCTGACGCACGCATCGCCCGCCTGATCGACAGTGGCGTCGATACGCAAGGCCAACCCTGGTTTGCCATGGAATACGTCGACGGCGAACGCATCGACCAGTACTGCGATACGCATGCGCTGCCACTGGTGGAGCGCGTGCGCTGGCTGCGCGAGGTTGCGCTCGCGGTGCACAGCGCACATCAGGCATTGGTGGTGCATCGCGACCTGAAGCCGGCGAATGTGCTGATCACGCGCATCAACCCGCAGGTCAAGCTGCTGGATTTCGGCATCGCCAAGGATCTCAATGCGGAGGAAGCACCGACCCTGGACCCGGCGCTGACCCCGCAGTACGCCAGTCCGGAGCAATGGCTGGGCGGGCCGATCACCATTGCCAGCGATATCTATCAGCTCGGGCTGCTGTTGTTCGAGCTGGCATCGGGCTGCCGGCCTGGTGTCGGGCCGTGCTATGACGCCGAAAGGGGTCCGCCAAGCATGGCCCAGGCGCTGGCCGCGGCGGCTGAGCCAGCGATCATCAGCGCGCGCCGCGCGACCACACCGCAAGCCCTAATGACTGCCTTGCGTGGCGATCTCGCGGCCATCGTGGCCTATGCCACGGCGCGCGAGCCGGGTCGGCGCTACCCCTCGGCGGCGGCTCTGGCCGACGATCTGGTGGCGTGGATCGAAGGCTTGCCGGTGCGCGCACGCACGCCCAGCGTCGGCTACCGGCTCGGCCGCTTCTTCAGGCGCCACGCGCTCGCCTCCAGCCTGGTCGCCCTGCTGATCGTGGTGGCGGCCACGGCGCTGACACTGTACGTCCAGCAGGCACATCGATTGGCCGACGAAGCGCGTGCGTCAGTGCAGGTTCAGGCCTATCTGATCAACCTGCTGCGCCAAGCCGATCCGCTCTTCTCCGGCAAGCCAGATCTTGCGCCCGGCCCGCTGCTGGAAGCGTCGCTGGTGCTGGCACGACGCGAGCTTGCTGAGCAGCCCGCACTCCTGGCCGTCGTGCTGCAAGTGGGCGCCGACGCGCACATCCGCCGAGCCGACTTTACCACCGGTACGCAACTGCTCACAGAGGCGCTGGCTTTGCCGCTGGCGCCGGGCAATTCCAAGCGCGTGCAACTGCTGGCGCGCATGGGTCAAAGCCTGCATTACCAGGCACGCTACGCCGAAGCCGAGCACTATCTGCGCGCCGCCCTGCCCCACTGGCAGCGCCTCGGTGTGGCGGGAAATCTTTCCGTTCCCTTAGCGCTCGTGGACGTGTTGCACAGCCGTGGCGACTACAACGCCGCGCTGCAGATCCTCGACGATTTCGAGCCAGCCGCCGACAAGAAGTTCGCGCGTTTCGTCTGGCAGCGCGATCGCGGCACGCTGCTGCGTGACGCCGGTCGGCACGGCGAATCCCTTGAGCATCTGCAAGCGGCACTGGTCACCAGCGGCAGCTTTGCCGGCGATCTGGCCAGCCGCAGCACCGTGTTGCTGGCGCTGGCGCGCTTGTATGCACTCACCGGTGACACAGCCGCGTGTTTGCAGGCAGCCAGCGCGGGTGCTGAGATCGCCCGCAGCATCTACGGCGAACACCAGGCCGTTCCCGGCATGTTCCGCCACAACCAGGCGCTTGCAGCCGAACTCTCGGGCCGCCACGCCGAAGCGGAGGCACTGCTGACGACGGTACTGGCGCGCGACTACGCGATGGTCGCGCCCGGCAACGTGCTGATTGCGTACGCACAGCTTGATCGCGCCTGGAATCGGGCGCGCACGGGGGGCGATGTCGAGTCCGATCTGCGCGCCGCCGCGAGAACGCTCGCCGCAGTCACCCCGAGCGGCCATCCACGCCTGAGCGAAGTGCATCTGCTGCGTGCGCTGCTGGCGACCGATCGCCAGTTGGCCGAGTCCGAGTTGGCGCAGGCGCTGGCCGTGCGGTCCAACGGCCTGGGTAGCGACCATCTGCTGACACGCGAGGCCGCGGCTTGGCGCAGCCAAGTGCGCGCGGGTGCCCCGGCTGGGGGCAAGACGCTGCTGGCGCAGCGAATCACAGGCTTAGCGCGCGCACGCTAGCTCGATGGCCTTGACCAGTTGCACCGGCGCGTTTACCGCCGGCGTGCGCGCCACGACCGGAAGTTCCTGCACCATCTGCAGCGACCGGCCACCAGCAAAACCAACAGCGTCGGCACGCAGCAGCAACGCGCACGACAGGGCCATGAAGGTGAATAGCGCCAGCCGCAGCGGCCACATCGATGGCCAACGTGGCGACGCCGAAGTCGGTAATGCGCGCCTTGCCCGGCTGTCGAACATCACATTGGCCGGTTTCAAGTCGCGATGGATCACCCCGCGCTCGCGCGCAGCCGCGAGGCCGGCACAGATCTCGCGCGCGACCTCGAATCCCTTTTGCTCAGGGAGTCGACCGATGCGGCGCAGCAAGGAGGCCAAGTCTTCGCCGTCGACGTACTCCATCGATAGCGCGTGATGGCCGTCGACCTCGATCAAGTCATACAGCCGGCAAACATTCGGGTGCGCCACCTGGCGGCCGATGCGGACCTCGGCGTAGAAACCTTCCAGCGTCTCGCGATCCTGCGCCAGTGCGTCGGGCAGGAACTTGAGCGCCACTGGCTGGCCGAGGCGCAGGTCCTCGGCGCGGTAGACCTCGCCCATGCCGCCGCAACCGAGCAGCGCGACCATCCGATAGCGTCCCGCCAGCAGCTTGCCGGGAACAAAGCGCAAGGACCATCAGCAGCAGTCGAAATCGGGTACTCATAGGGTGTTCTCACGTAGGGGCTCACGTCAGACATAGGCAAGCAAGCCGTGCTCGCAGATCACGAGCAGGGCCACGATCGGACCCCGTAGCGCCAGGACGGCATTCTCAGCACCCAGTTGTGACGCCGAACTCGGCCGTTAAGCATCGTCAACCGATGGCAAGCGGACATCTGCCACCCACAACAAGCGTCTGGCGATCCACGTGCATACAATGGGTACCCAAGCTCAGGACGGCCGGCAGCGCACCAGGTTCTCTCCCTGAAGTCGACTGTGGTCGGCGCGAAAGTGCTCAGTGAGCGCGAGTTCTTCGAGCGCGAATCCGCGCGTGGCGAGAAAGTCGGGCACCTGGTCGGGCGCGATCGTCCAGGTGAAGGGTTCGCGCTGGTGCGCGAGCCAGTGTTCGATCAGTTTGCTGCGGGGTCTAAAGCCGCTGCTGCCGTCGGGCCAACGACTCATGCAACTGAAGATCAGCTCGAGCTCGGCGGGTGCAGCTCGCAGGCCGGCGAATAGGCGGTCGAGCGCCTGGGCCGACAAGTACATCAACAAGCCCTCGGCGATCACCACTCGGCGCCGGCCAGATTCAAGAATGCCGGCCGGAATCGATTCCGTTCCGAGATCGAGCGGGATGAATTGGGGCAGACGCTGAGCGACCCCATGCAGCGCTGCACATTTGACCGCTTGGGTCGCCGGATGATCGATTTCGATGAATTCGACAGACTCCAATTCGGCCGCCAGCCGCACTCCCAGCGTGTCGAATCCCGCGCCGAGCACGATCACCTGAGTTGCACCGTGCGCAAGCGCGGTGCGGACGCGGGTTTCGATCCAGCGCTTGCGCCGCGCGTAATGCAGGGCGATGTCTGGATGGGTCAGCCGCTCCAACAGGCGCCAGCCCCAACGCGTCCATCGGCTGACCGCGCTACGCGCGAGCAGGCGGTCACTCGCACAGGTGGACAGGAAACGCCGACTCCAGCTCACCGCCGCTGGCGACACCAACGTCGGGTCCCGTACTTGCGCATCCAGCAGCAATGTGCTCGCCGCGATCAGCTTCGCGGTGGCGCTCGCGCGGTCTGCCTTCATAGGGGCGCGTCTGGCAGCGCGGCGAACGCATCGCGATAGTGGCGATACCACTCGCTCTCGAAACGCTCGTCCGGATCGAAATGAAGTTTCTGGGCGAGGAAGGCGCGAAATTCGGGATAGGCTTCATCGACCTGGGCCGCGCTGGCGAAGCGGTGATAGGTCAGAAAGAAGCTGCCGCCCACCGCGATTGCGGCGTCATTCAATGCCCGAAAACTGCGCACGGTGCGGGCGATGCCGTCCGCGGTGTGGAGGGTTCGGAGGTTGAACACTACGCACGCGAAATCCTGCCGCGCCCATGGCATGAATGATTCAGTATCGCGCGAGATCGAGCGGATGGTTCCATAGATCACCTCGGTCCCGTTCGCGCGCAACAGCTCGCGCGCTCGGCGCATGAATTCCAGGATCTGCGCGTGCGGCACATAGTGTTCGCCAATCAGCAAGGATTCGGCCGGCGCGTTCGGGTCCGGGATGCGGGTGCTCGCCAGGAATTCGGCATAACCCGGCAGATAGGTGCTGAGCTGGTGGGTATCGGACCAGTAATGGTTGCCATCGGTCCCAAGGTAATGCTGCGCATAGAGCTTGAACGCCATGCGCTTGTCGTCATGCGCGAGCTTGAGCAGCTTGAGCCAGGTGTCCGGCGCGAGATCGGCGATCTGTTCGGCTTCGATCTCGTCATCGCCGCTCGGCTGATAACACGCGAGCACGCCGCGCCGCAGGAAACTCGAATCGTCAGCGTCGATGACGAATTGGAAGTCGCCGTAGACACAGCCTTCCTCGGCCCTGCGAAACACCGCATTGAGAGCGTCGTCGAGATCGATGATGTCGACGCGCCGCCGCAATCGCTGACGCGGCACTAGGCGCAGGCGGGCACTGTAAATCACACCGAATAATCCGAAGCCGCCGATCACCAGCGAGAACAGCCGCGGATTCTCATCGCGGCTGCAACGCAGCACGTCGCCGGATGCGTTGACCAGGGTCAAGTCTTCGATATCGGCGCCAAGGGGCTGCAACATCAGGCCGCGACCGTGGGCATTGGCCGAAATCGAGCCGCCGAGGCTGACCGCATCGACGCCGGTTTGCTTTTGGGCAATTCCCCACCCGCGTCCGTCCCGCGCTAAGCCCAGCGCATGGCTCGCGACGATGATCGCCGGCCAGTCGGCGCCGGCCTCGATATGCAGCATGCCGCGCTCGGCATCGCCGTCGAGCACGTGATTGAGCATCTGCATGTCCAGATGCAAAGCGCCCGCGGCGAACTGCTGGCCACCCATCGCGTGGCGACCGCCTGCAATCGAAATCTTCAGACCGCGTTCGCGCGCCGCGCACACCGCAGCCTGAATTTCTGCGAGCGAAGTCGGCTGTACGATCTCACCGACCCAGACCGCATTGAGCATCGAATGCACATCGTTAAGCAGCACCGACATGGACTGCGCACTTGTCGAAAACAGACGTGAGGACTATCTGCCTTTCCGCTGAGGATTTGATAGCAGGCATCGACGGTATTCCCATACACTCGTCCGCATATGTCGCTACCCGCCAATCCCGAGCAGCTCTTTGCGAGCATTTACGACGAGCTGAAGCGGCTGGCGCACGCGCAGCTCGCCGGGCGCGCGCCGCGCACGCTGTGCACGACTGCGTTGGTGCACGAGGCCTACATCAAGCTCATTCGCGGCGATGCGGCAGTTCAGGATCGCCAGCACTTCGTGAGCTTGGTGGTGCGGGCGATGCGGCAGATCTTGAGCGACGCGGCGCGCCGCAGGCTGGCGGAGAAGCGCGGCGGCGACGCCGCGATGGTCACGCTCGATACCGCTCAATGCGACGACAAGGCAGCCAATGGCATCGATGTCATCGCGCTCGAACAGGCCATCGATCGATTACGCGGCATCCACGAGCGGCTAGCGACCGTGGTCGAGATGCATTTCTACGGTGGCCTCTCGTTCCCTGAGGTCGCGGAACTGATCGGCGTTACCGAGCGCACCGTGCATCGCGACTGGGCGGCTGCGCGCGCACTGCTTGAGCGCGATCTGGAAACCGCACGATGAGCGAACTGCAAAAGGCCGCACGCGCGGTGCTGCTCCTGCGTGATGCGCTCGATCTGGACACTGAGCAGCGCGCCGGGTTTCTCGACCGCGAGTGCGCCGGCGACGCCGAGTTGCGCGCCGAGCTAGACGCGCTGCTGGATCGCGTGAAAACGCACAGCAATGTGCTTGACGAGCCCGTGCTTGCGCTCGCGGGACGCCTCATTGAAGGACAGTCAGACGCGCGTGTGGGCGACGCTATCGGAGCCTTTCGTGTCGTCGCATTGCTCGGCGAGGGCGGCATGGGATCTGTGTATCGGGCCGAACGTGTTGGCGCCGACTTCGCGCAGACCGTCGCGCTCAAGATCATCCGCTCAAGCGCTCCCAACGCGGCGCTGCGCGAGCGTTTCCGGCGCGAGCGCGCGATTCTTGCCGGCCTCGATCATCCCGGCATCGCGCGCTTTATCGACGGTGGCGTCACCGAAAAGGGTGAGCTGTGGTTCGCGATGACCCTGATCGACGGTGATTCGATCACTCGCTACGCTGAGCGGCAGGCGCTCGACATTCCGCAGCGGGTGCAGTTGCTGGCCTCGGTCTGCGACGCCGTCGCCGCGGCGCATCAAAATCTGGTCGTGCATCGCGACATCAAGCCGTCCAATATTGTCGTCGATGCGGGTGGCAATCCGCACCTTCTCGACTTTGGCATCGCGAAGTTGCTCGACGAAACCGGAATCGATGCGACGCTCACCGAGGCGCGCGTCATGACGCCGCACTACGCCGCGCCGGAGCAGATTCGCGGCGAAACCGTGACCACGGCAACCGATGTGTACGCGCTGGGCGTCGTACTTTTCGAACTACTCACGGGACGCCGGCCCTTTGGCTCGGCCGCGGTGACGCCCTTTCACGTGCAACGCGCAGTGCTTGAGGAGTCGCGGCCGTCGCTGGCCGCGGCCGCCGGGTCTGCAGAGCTAGGCGAAAACGGAGTTGCTTTAACTCGTGGAGCCGCGTGGTCGAAACACCTGCGCGGTGATCTTGAACACATCGTCGAGCGCGCGATGGCGCGTGAACCTGCGCGCCGCTACGCCTCGGTGATGGCGCTGGCGGAGGATCTGCGCCGGCACTTAAGTGGACGCCCGATCCGCGCGCGTCCGGACACGCTCGCCTATCGTGCGCAAAAATTCATCCAGCGCAATCGCGTTGGGGTGGCGTTGGCGACACTGGCGGTGTGCGCCTTGCTGGCCATTACCGCCGTCAGCATCGTGCAAGCGCGCCGGGCCGAACGGGAATCAGAACGCGCAAATATCGCCGCTGCGTCCGCGCGCACCGAATCTATGCGCGCCAATGCGGCGGCAGAAATTGCACGCCTCGAGCGCGACGCCGCGCGTGACGAGGGCCAGCGGCAGGATGCGCTGCGCGAGCATTTCGTTGCGGTATTGAGTCGCGCCAGCGAACTGGGCGAATCCATCACCCCCGCGCAACTGACCGCGCTGGTGGCCGATCCGCGCCTGCTCGGTGCCTACAAGGATCCCGATCTGCAACGGGCCCTGGACTTGGCCATCATCGATTTCTTCCTGGTGCGCGGAGACTTTCCGCGGGTGCTGAGCTTGCTCGATGCGCTCGAACCGCGCCTGGCTAAGGCGCCGCCGCGCTACCGCGCGATGGCGCAAGCCAATCGTGCCTTTGCCGCCGTCCGGGTCGGCAATCTTGATCTTGCGGAGGCGTCGATCCAGGCGGCGCAGACCGACATGAGCGCTGAACAGCGCAGCGGCGGCGCGATGGAATCGCGGCTGGAAATGTTGCGCGGACAGGTGCAGCGTGCGCGCGGCGAGTTGCCTGCTGCTGCGCTGTCGGCGCGGCGCTCGGCAGCGCTGGTGACTGCCGCGACCGACGTCAGCGAGTTCGATCGCGGAACGATCCTCGGCAGTGCGGCGGTGGCACTTTTGCAGCTCGGTGATCTCGATGCGGCGGCGCAGTTTGCGGGTCAAGCGGACAGCGTGTGGAAGGACGCCGGCGTGACTTCGAATGTGTCGATGCGCAATGTCGCGACGGTGCGCACGAATGCGCTTTTTTTGCGCGGCGAGCTGCTCGCAGCACTGGCCGGCATGGCTGCGATCAACGCCGACGCCAACACCGAGTCCCTGCCCTCACGCGCCGCGCGCGACATCATGCAGGCCAAGGCGCTGGCGCTGCTGGCGAGGCGCGAGGAGGCCATCGCGCTGGCCGACGTGGCCATCGCCAGCATGTGCGCAGCGGTGGGTGCCGAGAGTCTCGACTGCCTGCGGATTCGGTTGACCTCGATCGACACCATTTACATCGCCGGACAAGTCGCGCGCGCACGCCGCGACCTCGACGCAATCAAACCTGCGCTGGCCGCGCAACCGCCGCTGCTGGCCGCCGGTAACTCGTTCAGTGCGGTTCTCGATTTCTTAGCTGCGCCGAACGAGACGACACTGACCTCCGCCATCGGTGTTGCGAGTACCAGTGCCAAGGCCGGCGCGCTGCCGCAGCGCAATGCCGTGCGTACGCTGCTGATCCTCGCCGAAACGCTGGACGCGAACGGCAATCGCGCTTACGCCGAACGCCTCGCCCGCGCCGCGATCGACAGCGCCGGCAACGCCATCGATGGCACCGGCATGGATCCAAGCCTGCTCGCACTCTGGTCTGCGCGCCTCGCACGACCACCGTCGCCACCGCCCGGACCAGCGCTCGCTCATCTCACCGCCGCGTTGGGCGACGCGCATCCGTGGGTCGTGGCGCACCGCATGCGCTGAGGGATCGGGCCTCGGCGATGCGCCGCGATCACCATTCGGCGTGCCCACCGGTCGATCAGAACGCGACCCGTTCGACGCGGGGGCTCGACGATGTCGATGCGCACGCCGACCCGTCCAACTGGAATGGTGTAACCGTTCGCGCCTGACACATCGGCATTCATGCCGGCATAGATCGTGACCTACAAGGGCTCGCTGGACGATGGCGGGAAGGCTGCAAACGGCACCTACGACATCCAGATGCAGTTGTTCACGGCGGAATACGGCGGCGTGCCGGTCACGCTGCCGATTACGTTGCCGCAGGTCGTGGTGAAAGAAGGCAGCTTTCAGGTGCCGGTCGATCTGCCGTGCAAGTTACCCGCTGATCAGTCGGTGTGGTTGCAGGCGCAGATCAAGCCACCGGGCAGCGCTGCGTTTTATCCGATCGAGGGTCGGCAGGAAATCGACTCGACGCTGGGCGGCAACTGCTGGGAAACTACCGGCAATACTGCGGTCACAAGCGACGTCGTCGGGATCAATGACAACAGCCGACAGCTGCTTCGATTGAGAAACAACGCTTCCGTTCTCTATCTGCGTGGAACGGGAGGTATCGAGCAAAACGGATCGACCGCGGCAGGCTTCAATTCCGTCGCATTGAACGGCACATCAAGTACAGCACCTGCGCGTCGCCATGTGGACCGTCTTCACCGTGCTCGGCGCGTCGCTGACCTTGCGCTACGCGCTGCGCAGCCGCCGCGCGCCAACGGAACGCGCCGTCACCGAAACCATCATGGAACGGGCCAGCGGCGCTGATCTCGCGGTGATGGGCGTGGTGCTGGCGACCATGGCCTGGGTGATTTACGGCGTGACCCAACGGCAGTATTACTTGCCGGAGTTGGCGGCGCAGTTCTTCGCGATGGGCCTGGCCGCAGGCCTCGTCGCCTGGCTGGGACGCAGGCCTGGCCTGGATGCCAACGCGCTCGCCGAGGCCTTTCGCGACGGCGCCGCGCAGATGCTGCCGGTGGTGTTGGTGGTAGCTCTGGCCAAAGCACTGATTCTATTGTTGGGCGGCACCGATCCGAGTCAGCCGGCGGTGTTAAACACGCTGCTCTATCAGCTTGCCCACACGCTGGAAGGACTGCCGGC
>Ga0105044_10005845_pt1 | contig 16933 bp, 15 predicted proteins | sample MAT01_FD_78092 | JGI IMG/M metagenome (GOLD analysis project Ga0105044, IMG submission 78092) | Freshwater microbial communities from Lake Fryxell liftoff mats and glacier meltwater in Antarctica - MAT-01 | ecosystem: Environmental > Aquatic > Freshwater > Ice > Liftoff microbial mat | place...
CCAAGGAAGGCGGGTTCGACCTGATCCTTCTGGATGTCGGCCTGCCCGATATCGACGGGCGCGAAGCCTGCCGGTTGATGCGCAAGGGCGGTGTGAAAACCCCCATCGTGATGCTGACCGGGGCCGGCGAAGAAGCCGACCAGGTCCAGGGTCTCGATGCCGGGGCCAACGACTACGTCACCAAGCCGTTCCGTTTCGCTGTGCTGCTGGCGCGGGTGCGTGCGCATTTGCGCAGCCACGAGCAGAGCGAGGACGCGACCTTTGCGGTCGGGCCCTACACGTTCAAGCCGGCGGCGAAATTGCTGGTCACGGCGGCGAACAAGAAGGTGCGCCTGACGGAGAAGGAAACGGCGATCCTCAAATATCTCTACCGGCAGGGCAAAGCCGTGGCGCGTGAAACGCTTCTGCATGAAGTGTGGGGCTACAACCCGGCCGTGACGACGCACACGCTGGAAACCCATATTTATCGCCTCCGCCAGAAGATCGAGCCCGATCCCGGCAAGGCCTCGCTCATCCTCACCGAGAGCGGCGGGTACAGGCTGTCGCCGTGAGCGAAGCGCTTGCCCTGGCAGACCGCTTCTTTGCGGCAATCGAGGCCGGCGATGTCGCTGCGGTCGAGGCGATCTACGCGCCCGATGCGACGATCTGGCATAATCACGACGGCAAGTTTGAGACCCGCGAGCGCAATCTGCGCACGCTCAGTTTTCTCTGCGCCACGCTGGCGAACCGGCGCTACGACGTCAGCCGCCGCTATGAAGTGCCGGGCGGCTTTGCGCAGGAGCATACGCTGAACGGCACACTGCCCGACGGCTCGACGTTTTCGATGAGTGCGGCGATATTTGTCGACATCAAGGCCGGACGGATCACGGGCTTGCGCGAATATTTCGATGGGGCTGCGGCGAACGCGCCCTTCCTTCCTTTTGTACCCAAGCGTGCCTGAATGAGCGACGACTTCATCATCCGCTTCTGGGGCGTGCGCGGGTCGATCGCCTGCGGAGGGCCGGACTATGCGGTCTATGGCGGCAACACCTCGTGCCTGGAAGTGCGGGCCGGTGGGCGGGTTTTGATTTTCGACGGCGGCACGGGCATTCGTCCGCTCGGCGAGGCGCTGATGCGCGAAGGCGCGATCACCTCAGCGATCTATCTCAGTCACACGCATTTCGATCATATTTGCGGGCTTCCGTTCTTCGGACCGCTGTTCGACACCAAGAACCATTTCGACATCTGGTCGGGTCATCTCGACTGGCCACTGACGACGCGGGACGCCGTCTCGACGCTGATGTCGGCGCCGGTACTGCCGATCGATCCCGATGTTTTTGCCGCCGAGGTGAATTTCCGGGACTTCAAGGCCGGCCAGACGCTCAACCCCTTCGACGGGATCACGCTGAAGACGACGGCGCTCAATCATCCCAACGGCGCGACCGGCTATCGCATCGAGCATGGCGGGCGCGCAGCCTGCTACATCACCGATCTGGAACATGAGGGCGAGACGCCCGATCCGGCACTCGCCGATTTCGTGCGCGGCGCCGATATCATGATTTACGACGCCTCTTATACCGAGGCGGAATACACCCAGCGCAAAGGCTGGGGTCATTCGACCTGGAATGCCGGACTGAAGCTGGCGCTGGCGGCGAAGGTCGGGCTTTACGTGCCCTTCCATCACGATCCAGGCCACACCGACGAGGCGATGGCCAAGCTGGAAGCCGAGGCGGTTTACGTCGCCACCAAGGCCGGGATGCCCTGCCGTTTCGCCCGCGAGGGCATGGAACTGGTTCCCGGCCGTACGGAGCCGGTTCCGGTCTGATCCTGGCTGAGCCGGCTTGATCTGGGTCGATCACGCACAACATTGCCCCCCGATGTGACCCGGATCACCGTTCGATGCGGCCGCTCATGGCAAGGTTTGCGTGCCAAGACCGGGCCGGGGGCTTCGGATGGAGACTAGAATGCGCAAGAGCCTTCTCATTGCCGCCGCTGCGCCGCTGGCCCTTCTGGGCGCTGTGGCGATGGCCGACGATCAGGCCGTTTCCCAGAGCTTCCAGGCCAAGCGCGTGCAGATCGATGCGCTGGTCGGCAATCTGAAAATCGTGGTGCGAGACGGCTCCCCCACCATCGACGTCGCGCTCTCCGGCAGCCAGGAGATGATCCAGAAGGTCCGGCTCTCGACCTCCGGTGACGCCATGGTGCTGACCATGGAGGGCATGGAAGGCGACTGGTGGGACGAAATGTGGGACTTCAACTCTGTCTCGTCCGACGACCTTTCCGTCACCATCACGGTCGGCGCCAATACGCCGGTGAAGGTGAACAATTATATCGGCGACGCCGAAATTGGCGACATCAACGCGACGCTGAAGATGAATACCAGCGGCGGCGAGGTCCGGGCCGGCTCGGTGACCGACGCGGATGTCTCGATCGCCGGGTCGGGCGATATAATCCTTGGAAATGTTGTGGGAGATCTCGATGCCTCGATCGCCGGCTCGGGCAGCGTGAAGACCGGTGACACCCATTCCGCCGATGTCGAGATCGCGGGCGGCGGCGAGATCAAGGTCGGTACGGTCAACGGCGATTTCGATATCGATGTCGCGGGTTCGGGCGAGGTTTATGCCGTTTCGGTCAACGGCAAGGTGAATATAGACGTTGCCGGTTCGGGCGATGTGAAGATCGATGGCGGCAACGCCGATCCGTTCAAGGTGGATATTGCGGGCTCGGGCGACGTGCGCTTTGGCGGCACGGCGAACAATCCCGATGTCTCGGTGATGGGCTCGGGCGACGTCTGGATTTCCGCCTATACCGGCACGCTCTCGAGCGACGGCGCGGACATCAAGATCGGCAAGGCGGAGTAGGTTCGCGGCTGCAAGCAAGAGTTTAGCGGGGCCTCGCGTGAGCGGGGCCTTTTGCTTGGGGGGTATCCCAACACGCATCGCCGTATGGTCTATTGCGATGATGAAAGAGCTGATCGTTCGCTTTCTGGCGCTTTTGGACAAGCAACCGCCAGCAGATGATGCCCTGCTCGAGAAGCTTGCCCATACTCTGGATGCGCTGACCCATGCGATGAGCGAACTGCCCCAAGGCCGGCGCGCTTTGGATGCGCCCGATCCGCCCGATCTTGACCACGTCGCGTCGAGACAAAAAATCTGCCTGCTGTTCCCCGATCTCGGATTCTATCCGTCGGTCGATCCGCTAACAGATCTGTCGAAGGCAATGCCTGAGGTCGGGATCGAAGACGCGATCGACGACATCGTCGATATCGCCAGCGATCTCACCAAAGCTGAATGGCGCTTCAGCAATGTCGACGATCTGGACGCGTGCTGGAATTTGCACTTCTTCTACCGCGTTCACTGGGGCCGACACCTTCTGAACCTGCGCGGCCTTCTTCACGCAAGGCTTCACGAGCGGAGTTGAGTCATAATCGTGGATGGCCCGTCTTCGCGGACCATGACGGTTTCGTGTCAATTTCGGCCGGTGGCGCACCGCCACCTCTCCTGACTTGCTTCGCAAGCCGACCCTTCTCCCCGCTCACGCGCGGAGAGGGGTCGGCTATTGCAGGCGGCGCGTTACTCGTAGCGCAGGGCGTCAATGGGGTTGAGTTTGGCGGCGCGGCGGGCAGGGAAGAAGCCGAAGGAGAGACCGAAGGCGGCCGAGAAGAGCGTCGCGCCGATGATGACGCCGATCGAGGGCAGAAACGGCGCGCTCATCGCGCTGACGCCCAGGATCGCGACCGAGAGGCCGAGCACGATGCCGACGAGACCGCCAAGAGTCGACAGGATCGCCGCCTCAGTGAGGAACTGCATCAGAACGTCGCGCTCCTGTGCCCCGATGGCGAGGCGGATACCGATCTCGCGGGTCCGTTCGGTGACGCTGACCAGCATGATGTTCATGATGCCGATGCCGCCGACGATCAGCGAGATGAAGGCGACGGCGGAAACGAAGAGCGTGATGAAGCCGAAAATGTTCTGCGCTTCTTCCACGAAGCCCTGAAGGTCGCGGACGGTAAAATTGTCGCCGCTGTCGAGACCGACGCCGCGCGAGGAGCGGAGCGAAGCGCGGATCGCGTCCATGACGCGGGGAACGTCTTCGCGGGTCGCGGCGGAGATCTGGATGTTGAAGATCTGTGTGCCGCCCTGAATCCGGCGCTGGAAGGCGCGGAGCGGCATCATCACCCTGTCGTCCTGGTCGCCGGTGATGAATGAGGTGCCCTTGGACTTCAGCACGCCGATGACTTCACAAGGCACACGGCCGATGCGGACGCGCTGACCCACAGCCACGCCGCCGGCGAAGAGTTTGTCGCGCACCGTCTTGCCGATAACGCAGACCGAGCGGCCCTCTTCAGCGGGCATGAAGGCGCGGCCTTCGGCAAGTTGCCAGAGGCCAATGCGGAAGATGGAGGCCTCGCCGCCCTCGATCTGGGTGTTCGCGGAATAGCCCATATAGGTGACTTCTGCGCCGGCCTGGGCCGAGGGCGTGATGTCAACGAGGCCGGGGACGGAGTGACGCAAGGCGTCGACATCCTGGCTGTCGAACGGCGCATCGTTGCCGCGGCCGCCAGCATCCGGCCCGCCGGGGAAGGCGAAAATCAGGTTGTTGCCGAGGCTTTCGAGTGTGGAGGTGATCTGGGCGGTGACGCCGGCGCCGATGGTGACGAGCGCGATGACCGAGCCGACACCGATGATCATGCCGAGGCAGGTGAGGAAGGTGCGCAGCTTGTTGGCGCGCAGCTCCCGTAGAGCGAGGCGGATGGTGGTCCAGTTCATGGTGCTACTCGAAGCGCAAGGCGTCGATCGGGTTCATCCGGGCGGCGGTGCGCGCCGGGAAGAAACCGAAGCCGATACCGATGAGGGCCGAGAAAAGCGTCGCGCCGATAATGAGCGGGGCGGACGGCAGGAAGGCCCAGCCGAGCGCCCCGGTGACGAGCGAGGCGATGCCGAGCCCGAGCGCGATGCCAGCAAGTCCGCCGAGGACGGCGAGGGCCATCGCCTCGATCAGGAACTGGGTTAGCACGTCGCGCTCCTGCGCGCCGATGGCGAGGCGGATACCGATCTCGCGGGTGCGCTCGGTCACACTGACCAGCATTATGTTCATGATACCGATGCCGCCGACGATGAGCGAAATGAAGGCGACGGCGGAGACGAAAAGGGTGACGACGCCGAGGACGGATGCCGACTCCTCGCCAAACGAGGAGACATCCTGCATGGTGAAATCGTCGGGCTTGCCTTCAGGAATGCTGCGGAGGCCCCGCAGCACTTGGCGCGCGTTCTCCATCATCGGCGCGACATCATCCTTGTTGCCGGCCATGAGTTGAAGCGTGTTGATCCAGTCATCGCCGGTAAAGCGGCGCTGATAGGCGCGCAGCGGCAGGATGATGCGGTCGTCCTCGTCGTCGCCGAATGTCGAGGCGCCTTTGGGGTTCATCACGCCGACGACCTCGCAGGCGACACCGTCGACGCGGATACGCTGACCCACGGGATCGAGCGCGCCGAATAACCTCTCGCGCACCGTCTTGCCCATAACGCAGACCATACGGCCGCTGTCGGATTCGGCTTCCGAAAAGAAGCGCCCGCTCGCGATGGTCCAGAGGCGGATGTCGAAATAGTCGGGCGTCGTGCCGATGCCAGTGGTCTCAGTGTCGAGATTGCCGAACTTGACCGTATGACCGCCCCCGACCGACGGGGCGATGCGTACGACCTGCGGCACCGTGCGGCGGACGAGATCAAGATCACGCCAGGTAAACTTCTTGCCTTCGCGTGAGGGACCGCGGCCGCCATCGCCGCCGGGCCAGATCCAGACGAGGTTCTGGCCGATCGAGGCAAACTCGCGGTTGATCGAGGAAGAGACCCCGGCGCCGATGGTGAGCAGGGCGATGACAGCGCCGACGCCGATGATCATGCCTAGGCAGGTCAGAAACGTCCGCATCTTGTTGGCCCAGAGCTCGCGCAGCGCCAGGCCGAGGGCCGAGAAGATCATGTCGCCATCGCCTTGCTCTGGGCCTCGAGCTGGGACTTGGTGATCGGCGGGCCGTCATAGGCGATCTTGCCGTCCGTGAAGCGGATGTGCCGTTTTGTGTAGGCGGCGACGTCGTCTTCGTGGGTGACGAGGATGATGGTGATGCCGCGCTTCTCATTGAGCTCGCGGAAGAGCTTCATGATCTCGTGCGTGCGCTGGCTGTCGAGGTTGCCGGTCGGCTCGTCAGCCAGCATCACGGCCGGGCTGGTAACAAGGGCGCGGGCGATGGCGACGCGCTGCTGCTGGCCGCCGGAGAGCTCTGACGAGGTGTGGTCCATGCGGTCGCCAAGGCCAACAAGCCCGAGGGCTTCCTGCGCAAGGCGATGGCGCTCGCGGATCGCGGTGCCGCGATAGACGAGTGGGAGCTCGACGTTTTCCTGCGCGGTGGTGCGCTTGAGGAGATTGAAGCCCTGAAAAACGAAGCCGAGATAGTTCTGACGCAGGAGGGCGCGCTGCCGGCGGTCGAGGGTTTCAACAGGCACGCCCATGAAATCGTAGGAGCCGCCCGAGGGCACGTCGAGGCAGCCAAGGATGTTGAGCGTGGTGGACTTGCCCGACCCAGACGCGCCCATCACCGCCACGAACTCGCCCGGCCAGATCTCGAAGTCGACGCCGTTGAGCGCGCGCACTTCGGTATCGCCCTCACCATAGACCTTGGTGACGTTCCTGAAGGCGAGAACGGGGCCTCGATGTTCGCCAGACATGTGATCGCTCATGGACGAACCCTAGCCTTGGGCGCCGGAGCCGGCGCGCTGGGAGTCGGTGAGGAGTTCGTCGCCCTCTTTCAGATCGCCTTCGGTAATTTCGGTGAAGGCGCCGTCGGTCACGCCGATCTTGAGCTTGTGTTCGACCGGCTGGCCGTCGGCACCTTTGGTGAAGACGCGGCCGGCAGCGGGGTCGCGCTTTTCTTCGGGCTGGCCGGCCCCACCCTGGGTCTGGGCCTGCGATTCTTTCATCGAGACGGAATCGGGCACGAAGCGAAGCGCCGCGTTGGGCACCAGAAGTGCGCTCTCGACGGTCTTCACGGTTATTTCGGCGGTGGCGGTCATGCCGGGTTTCAGCAGGCCGCTTTCGTTATTCACGGTGAGCTCGGCCTGATAGACGACGACGCCCTGCTGTGCAGCGGCGGCGCCCTCGGATTTTTTGGGCGCGTTGCGGAGCGAGCGGATGCGGGCATCGAAGGTTCGGTTGGGGAAGGCGTCGACCGTGAAGCTGGCGATCTGCTCCTGCTGCACCTGGCCGACATCGGCCTCGTCGATATCGGCGAGGAGCTCAAGGCCCTTGATGTCGGAGGCGAGGGTGAAGAGCACCGGCGTGGTGAAGGAGGCGGCGACGGTCTGGCCGGGTTCGACGTTGCGGTAGAGCACGACACCGTCGATCGGCGACTTGATGACGGCCTTGTCGATGTCGCTCATGGCGACCTGAAGTGTCGCCTGCTGGATGGCGACCTGCGCCTTGGCGACGTCGAGAGTGGCGACGGCGCGGTCATAGGTGGACTGCGCGGTGTCGAGGTCCTGCTGCGAGACGTTGCGGCTCTTGGCGAGATCGCGCACGCGGGCGAGGCGGCGCTGGGCATCGGAGAGACCGGCTTCGGCTTCCTTCACACCGGCCTGGGCGGCGGCGAGCTGGGCTTCGGTCTGAATGCGGCGGGCGTCGAGCTGGGTGGTGTCGATCTGGGCGAGAACGTCGCCCTTCTTCACGGCGTCGTTGAAATCGACCTTCACCTCAACCACGCGGCCGGAAACCTCGGCACCGACATCGACCTGATCGACGGGCTGGAGCGTGCCGGTGGCCGTGACCTTCACCGAGAGCGGGCCGCGCTTGGCGGCTTCGGTCTTAAAGCCGGCCGGGCCACCGCCGCCGCCGGAAAACATAAAGAACATCAAGACAAGGACGCCGAGCACACTGCCCAGCCAGATGAGGCCCTTCTTACGACCCGACATCTTCTTCTTGCCGACGCCAAGCGTCTTCTCAATGCCCTTCGGCGCGGTCATGTCATTCATGGAAATAAGGGTCCCCGCTGCGCCCCCGGCAGCGTTTCGTTCGGACTTATACCTACGTTGATGAAGGTTTTCAGTCCGTAACCGGTGTCACAGTGGCGTGAAGGTAATCAGCCCTGCGCCTGGTAAGGGTCCGCCGCATCGCGAAGGCCGTCGCCGAGAAAGTTAAAGGCGAGCACGGTTAACACGACCGGGATCACCGGCAGCATCAGCCAGGGCGTGACCGAGAGCGCGGCATAGCTCTGCGCCGCATTAAGCAGGGAACCCCACGAAACCTGCGGATCGCGGATGCCGAGCCCTAGAAACGAGAGCGCGGTTTCGCCCAGAATCATCGCGGGGATCGCCAGCGTAACGCTGGCGATGAGGTGGCTGGAGAAATTGGGCAACAAATGGCGGAAGAGAACGCGGCGCGGTTTGGCGCCCATCAGCACAGCGGCAGCCGCGTAATCCTCCTCGCGCAGCTGCATCACCTTTGCGCGAACGCCCAGCGCGAGGCCCGGCCAGTCGAGCAGGCCGAGGATCACGACCAGGCCGCAGAAGACGAGGATCGGCGGCCAGTCGGCAGGAATAGCAGCCGAAAGCGCGAGCCAGAGCGGAAGCTCCGGCATGGCGCGCAGCAATTCGACCAGGCGGATGATCAGCCAGTCGGCCCAGCCGCCGAGATAGCCGGCAAGGCCGCCAAAGACGATACCGAGAAGAAAGCTGATGGCGACACCGACGAGACCGACAGTCAGCGAGATGCGGGCCCCGAAGACGACACGGCTGAAGACGTCGCGCCCGACCGTGTCGGTGCCGAAGAGAAAGAGCGTGCCGCCTGCGCTTGCGCAAAAGAGGCGGGTGCGGATCTCAACCAGGCCGAGCAGATGATAGGGCTCGCCGTCGCAGAACCAGCGCAGCGTTTCGGGTTTGCTCCGGTCTTCGATGTAGTTGCGCCTGAAGGCCTCGAGATCGACGACCATCGAGGTTGAATAGACGAAGGGAGCAGCGAGCCCGTCCTCGCCCCAGAGGCGGACGAGTTGCGGCGGGTGGCTGATCGCATCGGGGAAGCGCTGGTCGCGGCCATAGGGCGCGATGGTTTCGGCGAACGGCACGACCACCAGATACATCAGCGCCAGAAGCCAGAAGGCGAGATACGCAATGCGCCGTCGCCGGAAGCGCCGCCAGAAGAGGCCGAAGGGCGTGGCGGTTTCCGGAGCGCTCGCGGACAGGGCGGGTAGCGGGAAGGGCCGGCCGTCGACGACATGCGGCGGATCGCCGTCGCGGATGGGATGCGCGCCGCTCATGACTTCGCGCCTTTGCCGAGGCGGATGCGCGGGTCGAGCCAGGCGAGGATGAGGTCCGAAACGAGCATGCCGGCAAAGGTGAGCGCGGCGGTGAAGGTGAGGATGAAGGCGGCGAGGAAGGTGTCCTGGCCGCGCAGTGCGGCGAGCAGAACCGGGCCGACGGTCTGGAGGTTGAGCACGACTGAGACGATGACCGAGCCTGAGACGAGGCTGGGGAGGAGATTGCCGATATCGGCGACGAAGGGCGCGAAGGCGAGGCGCAGCGGATAGCGCGTCATCAGCCGTGTTTCGGAAATGCCGCGCGCCCGGGCGGCGGTGACGTAAGGCCGGTTCACCTCGTCGAGCAGATTGGCACGCAGGCGGCGGATCATGATGCCGGCCGAGCCAAGCGAGATGACGAGAGCCGGGATGGCGAGGTGCGCGGCGATGGAGAGCAGCTTGCCAAGCGACATGGACTGCCCCTCGAAGCGCGGGTCCATCATGCCGCCGATACTCAAGCCGAACCACACCTGCGCGGTGACGAGAAGGACGAGGGCGAGAAGGAAGGACGGGATTGCGAGGCCGAGATAGGAAAGCGTCGTGGCGCTGGTATCGAAGAGCCCGCCCGGCCTGCGGGCCGACAAGAGGCCGATCGGGAAGGCGATCAGATAGACGAGCAGCACGGTCGCCAGATTGAGCAGCGCGGTGAGGCCGACGCGGTCGCCCAGCACCTCACCGACCGGGCGGCTATACAGAAACGACCAGCCCCAATTGCCTTGGATAATGCCGTCGAAGCCGTGCGGGCCTGGCGCAATACCGGCCCAGATCGCGTAGCGGACGATGAAGGGCTCGTCGAAGCTGAACTCGGTGCGGAGAAATGCGAGGCGGGCGGCCCCGGCCCCCTCGCCCTGCGAGACCAGCTCCTGCATTTCGTTGGAGAGATAGTCGCCAGGCGGCAGCTCCACGACAGCAAAGATCAGCAGGCTCGCCGCGAGAAGTGCGGGGATCATCGCCAGAATGCGCCAGAATGCGTAACGCAGCATCAGACAATCACCGGTCGAGCCACAGCGCGTCGAGGCGGTAGATGCCGAATTGCGCGCCGGGATCCCAGCCGAAAATGCCCTTCGTGGGGACGTTCCTCAGATCGTTCGAGACGATGATGGGCTGAAGCACGCCGGAGACGATGCCGATGGAAAACTGCTGATCGGCATGAAGATCGAGCATCTCGCGCCAGACGGTGGCGCGGGCCTCGTCGCCGGTGGTCCCGGTCCAGTCTTTGTAGAGTTGAAGCAAGCGCTGGCCTTCTTGTGTGTCAATGGCTTCGCCCGACGCGCCCTTGGTCGCGACGAACTGGCCCCAGCGCGGCCAGGAAAGGAATTCCTGGTGGACAGGAGCGAGCTCGTCGGGGCTGGCGTTCGCCGTCGGGACGCCGTTTTCGAAACCGGACCACACCGTCATATGGCTCTCGCCGGCATAGGCGCGGTTGCGCAGAACGCTGCGCTCAAACGGGCGGACGATCATGCCGATACCGGCTTTGCGCCAGGTCGGTGCGATGAGTTCCAGGATGGCGGACTCCTCGGCGCTCTCGCCGGAAGTTTCCACGATGAGCTGAAGCGGGCGGCCATCGGACAGCAAGCGGATGCCGCGTGCGTCACGCTGGGTGAGGCCCATCTCGTCAAGCAAAGCGTTGGCCTTGGCGAGATCGAACACCGCCTCGCGGCTGATGCGGGCCGGGTCGTAGAGCGCGCTCTCTTTCAGGGCGGTGTTGTTGCCGGGCGTGGCGAGGCCGAAATAAAGCGAGTTGTTGATGTCGTCGCGGTCGATGGCGGCAGAGAGCGCGCGGCGGAAGCGGACGTCGCGCATCAGGGCGCGCCAGACGGGATCCATCGTTGTCAGGTTGGGGAAGAGCGCGACCTGCGCGCCCTTGGTGACGGGCCAGAGCTGGACCTTGAAATGGCCGCCGCCCTCGGCGGCCTTCAGCGCGCCTGCGTCGGCGAAGGAGAGGCCGCGAAACTGGAGATCGACATCGCCGGCGGCGGTTTTCGCGGCGATCAGGCCGGGCTCGACGATGGTGACGTCGATGCCGTCGAGATAGGGGAGTTGCATCCCGTAGGGATCGACGCGGTGGAAGAAGGGATTGCGGCGGAAGCGGAAGACCGGCCCGTCGCCATCCGCGATGAGGAAGGGCTGGAGGCTGGGCATTTCCGGATTGTCGTTGTCGTACATGGAATCGCGCCGGTTATGCAGCGCGGCCCAGCCTTTGACTTTGGCACCGGCAACCAGAACGTCGACATCGGCGGTGTCGCCGTATTTGACGTGGAAGCGCCTCAAATAATGCGCGGGGCGATAGATGAAGGGTTCGCGGGCTGACGCGAGTTGGGCGAGGAAGCGTGGATTGGGCGTCGGCCACTCATAGCGGATGGTAAGATCGTCGATGGCCGTGAAGATGGGCGGCGCTCCGTCGACGGTGAGCTCTTCGGGGACGCCGGCGGGGGTCAGATCGGCGTTGTTGGCGACGTCATCCCAGTAGTAGCGGAAGTCCTCGGCCGTGAAGGGCGCGCCGTCCGACCATTTATGGCCGGGGCGCAGATGCATCGTGAAGATGCGGCCCTCTTCGACATCTATGGATTTCAACAGGTCGGGTTTCAGCTCGAGGTTTTCGTCGTAGCCGACGAGGCGGGCATAGCCCCATACATTGAGGAGGCGGATGTCCTTGTCTTTCGGTAGGAGCATGCGGAGGCGTCCGCCGCTCCTGCCCGTGGTGCGGCCAAGGGTTTCGAAGCCGCCGACGAGGGGATCGGCGGGGACGCGCTCAGTGGCGGGGGGGAGTTTGCCTGAGGCGATGTCGGCGGCGAGCGAGGGCGGGTCGACGGGAGTCGGCGCCGATTGCGCGAAGGCGGGCGCGGCGAAGGCGAGCGCGGCGATGAGCTTAAGCAGCGTGCGCATCGTGGCCTCCTATGGCGGCGCGGTGGCCGGGGGCGATGTCGCGAAGGGGAGTGGTGTCGTCGCCCATGTCGCCGCTGGCGCGCGCGGCGACGGCAGCGAGATCGAGGCGGCGGGCGCGGTCGGCTTCGGGGGCGGCGGCGATGAGGGCGCGCGTATAGGGATGGACGGCGCAGTCGAAGAGTTGCGCGGCGGGAGCTTCTTCGACGATGCGGCCGCGGCGCATGACGGCGACGCGGTCGGCGACGTGTTCGACGACGGCGAGATCGTGGCTGATGAAGAGATAGGCGAAGCCGAGCTGCGTCTTCAGATCGCTGAGCAGGTTGAGGATCTGAGCCTGCACCGAGACGTCGAGCGCGGATGTCGGTTCATCGAGGATGATGAGTTCGGGGCGGAGCGCGAGCGCGCGGGCGATGGCGATGCGCTGGCGCTGGCCGCCGGAGAAGGCGGGCGGGAAACGGTCGAGCGCCGCGCGGGGCAGGCCGACCAGATCCATCAGCTCGTTGGCGCGGATGTTGCGGCCCTTGCGGCTGGCGAGGCGGTGAATGGCGAAGGGCTCGGTCAGCGTCTCGCGGATCGACATGCGCGGATTGAGCGCGGCGTAGGGGTCCTGAAAGACATAGGCAACGCGGCGGCGGAAGCGGGCGAGGGCCGAGCCGTGAATGGTTCTGAGGTCATGCGTCTGGCCCTTCACGTGGAAGAGGACCTTGCCGCCATCCGGCTGGTCGGCGCGCATCAGCATACGGGCGAGGGTCGATTTGCCTGAGCCGGATTCGCCGACGAGGCCGACGCTTTCGCCGACGCCGATGGCGAGCGAGACGTGGTCCAGCGCCTTGGCGCTCTCTCCGCCACGCCGGGCCGCGAAGCTGCGCGAGACGTCGATGGCTTCGATGATCTTGCCGCCGAGGGGTGCTTCGCGCCTGCGGGCCGGGCGGGCGGCATAGGCGGTGGTCGCCGCGCCGTCGCCTTCGCCGCCGATGACCGCGAGGCGGGTCTCGCGGTGATGGAGGCTGGGGTTGGCGCCCTTGAGCGCCTGAAAATAGGGATGTCCGCTGTCGGCGAAGACGGCGTCGGCGGTGCCGCGTTCCATCACCCGGCCGCGATAGAGCACGACGAGGTCGTCGGCCATCGCGGCGACGAGGCCGAGATCGTGGGTGATGAAGAGGATGGAGAGGCCGAGATCGTCTTTCAGGCGCTGGAGGAGGGCGAGCACCTGCGCTTGGATGGTGACGTCGAGCGCGGTGGTGGGTTCATCCGCGATGAGGACCGAGGGCTTGGCGGCAAGGGCGGCGGCGATCATCGCGCGCTGGCGAAGGCCGCCGGAGAGTTCGAAGGGGTAGGCGTCGAAGCCGCGTGTCGGATCGGGGAAGCCGGTGAGGCGCAGCATTTCGGTGGCAGCAACACGGGCCGCGCGTCTGGAGACATTGTCGTGGGCCCGCGTGGCCTCGGCGATCTGGCTGCCGACTGTGTGAACCGGGGAGAAGGCGGAGAGCGGCTCCTGAAAGACGAGGCCGATGCGGCCGCCGCGGACATGGCGAAAGGCCGGGTCGGAGGGCTTCAGTTTCGCGAGGTCGAGGGCGGGGCCTTTGCCGTCATCGAGGATGATCGAGCCGCCGAGGCGGGCACCTTGCGGGAGTAGTCCCATGGTGGCGAGGGAGAGGGCGCTTTTGCCGGAGCCGGACTCGCCGACGAGGGCAGTGATGCGGCCGCGTCCGGCGTCGAACGTCACGCCGTCTAGCGCCTTGACCGGGGGGCGGCCGGCAAAGGTAAGCGTCACATCGCGGAACGAAAGAACCGGCATGGCGAGACCTTAGCCGCTGCCTGCGATCTCTGCGAGACGCACGGCGCTGGTTGCGGCGCCGTTGAGAAGAATGGCGTCCGGCGATGGCGCGGGAGCGGCGAGGGCGGCGCGGGCGGCAGCGGCAAGGGTGTCGGGAGTGAGTTTCTCCTCGGGCAAATGGGTGAGCAGGCCTATCGCGGCGAAGTGCTCTGCGCGGATGCGTTGTTCGGGTTCGCCGTCCGGGGCGAAGGGCACGGCGAGGCAGCGCGTGCCGGCGGCGATGGTTTCGGTGACCGTGTTGTAGCCGCCGCGCGAGATGGAGAGGCGGGCGCGGGCGATGCGGGCAGGGAGGTCGGCGGCGGTTTGCAGGATTTCCGCGCCGAGATTGCGGGCGGCAGCGTCGATGATGGCCTCGTGCAGGCCCTCTGGGGCGTGCTGGCCGGTGATGAAGGTCCAGGGTTCTTCGGCCAGAAGACCGGCCTGCCGGGCGGCGAGAGCGGCGCGCAGTAGAGGTGCCGCATCGCCACCACCACCGGCTGAGACGATGATGCCGCGGCGGTCGGAGGTGCCGGGCGCGGCGGTGGCGACATAGCCGGTGAGGGCTGCGGGAACCGGGATTTCGCCGGGCCAGACCTCGTTCAGCGGGGTGACGGCGGGGTCGCCGTGGATCAGCACGGCGTCATAGAGGGCCCGCAGGCGCTCGGCGCATTCGGCGAGGCGTTTGGTGTCGGAGGGCGGAGTGGGAACGTCGCGGAGGCTGGCGGCGATTTTCGCGCCCTGGCTGCGCGCGGCCTCGATCAGGGGGACGACTTCGCGGGCGAGTTTGCGGCGGCCAAAGGGGAAGGTTTCGGTGACGAGGATATCGGGGACCGTTTCGGCGAGCGTTTCGGCAATGATGGCGGCGCGGCGGGCCCAGAGATCGTCGCTGACCGGCCAGCCGCGTGTGGTGACGAGCTTGGCGTAGGTGGTGTCTTTGGCGCGGATGGCGGGGAGGGCGATGAGGCGGACGGCCTCGTCGAGGCGGCCGGAAACCGGGGCATTGCCGCTGAGAATGGTGGCTTGTCCGCCTGCCGCGACGACGGCGTTGGCGATGGCGGCGATGCGGGTGAAGTGGCCGACGCCCCAGAGGTGGTTCACATGGAACAGCACCTTAGTCGTCATCAGCGTCGGCCTAAAAAGAGATTTGGCGCTTCGAGCTTGGGGTGGCCGTCCGGGAAAACGCGGAAAAGGTGGGCGGCGCGCCATTTCAGCTTGAGCGGCGGTTTTTCGACCATGTCCCACCCGATGGCCAGCGAGAGCGTGGCGCGGATGATGCCTTTATGGGTGACGCCGACGGCGAAATCAGGGCCGTTGGCGGCGAGGCTGGCAAAAAACTGCTGCAGTCTTTGCTGCACCTCGCGCGGGCTCTCGCCGCCGGGCGCGTGGAAGTCGAGCCCGGCCTCGCCGCGCGCCGAAATGCGATGGCTGAGGCCGGTGGTGGCCTCGCGCGTGAGGCCTTCCCAGGCCCCCCAGCGGGTTTCGATGAGGCCGGGCTCGGGGCGCGGTTCGTGGCCGAGCAGGCGGGCGGTGTCCATGGTGCGGCTGAGCGGCGAGGCGAGCCATGTTGCGCCCTTCAGCGAGGCAGGCGGCTCGAGATTGCGGAGTTCGGCGCGGCCTGCGGGCGAGAGCGGGATATCGACGCGGCCCTGAAAGCGGCCTTCGTCGTTCCAGGCAGTGGCGCCGTGGCGGATAAGGGCGATGCGGGTCATGTCGCGATTTTGGCCAGAATGGCGTTTAGATGCCGGGCGGCGTGGGCGATGTCGCGCTCGCCGTGGACGAATTCGCGCGCGACCTCGCCCATGATGTCGCGGGTCTGGCGGTTCATCAGCAGGATACGGAGCGACTGGGCGAGGGCCTCGGGGTCGCCTGCCGGGCTGAGAAGCCCGCCGCGACCCTGTTCGACGACGGCAGGCACGCCGGCGGTATCGCAGGCGACGACGGGAAGGCCGCTGGCCTGCGCCTCAAGATACGAGAGGCCGTAGGCTTCCTTGAGGCCGGGCCAGAGATAGATGTCGGCGCGGGCGTAGAGGGCCGGCATGGCGTCCGGCGGGACGGCGCCCATGAAGGTGATGCGGCCCTTGGGGAAAGCGGCCTCCGCCTCGGCCAGCCCGTCGCCGTCGCCCGCCACGACATAGAACCATTTGAGATCGGCGATGCGGGCGAGCGCTGCTGCGATCAATGGGAAATTCGCGAGTTTTTTCCCTGGACGCAGCATGGCGGCGGAGAGGATCAGCGGGGTGGGGCCGCTTTTGCGCGGCAGGTCCTTGAAGCGGGCGGTGTCGATAAAGGGCGACAGGCGGTGCAGGCGGTCTGCGGGGATGATCTGCTGCAGCATCGCGGCGTCGTGCCCGGTCATGGCGATGACGGCGTCGGCTGTTTCGAGCGCGAGTTTTGCTGCAGCATAGGGTGCAGCAAAATCTCCCATAGCGCGCTTGGGCGCATGGCTCGCCTCGACGATCACATAGGGGATGCCGAGCGCCCGGGCGACGGCAGGGCCGAGATGGTCCGGGGATTTGTAATAGCTGAGATAGGTCAGCCAGAGAGCGGGCGGATCGGCGCGGTGCCGGGCGATCAGCCTTGGAATCTCAGCCTTTGCGGCCTCGGCAATGGCAGATTGCTGCGCGGCATTTCCGCGGCCTTCATAGGCGCGCAGCGACGAGGCCGGTTCGGTTTTGTAGGCGAGGGCCTCCAGCGCGCGGGCGAGAAGATTTGTCATGGCGCGGTCGCCTGAGGGCGGTGCGCCGGGGGCTGGCGGGTTCATGGGGGCGTAGAAAAGGACGCGCTTCATGGCGCAGCCATGCTGCGCAGCATTTCTACAATGGCATCGGCAGTGGGCGCATCGGAGAAGTCGGCCACGACGCTGGCGCGGCCGCTGTGGCCCATCGCAACGCGGCGGGCGGGGTCGGCGATGA
>Ga0105044_10005846_pt1 | contig 16933 bp, 13 predicted proteins | sample MAT01_FD_78092 | JGI IMG/M metagenome (GOLD analysis project Ga0105044, IMG submission 78092) | Freshwater microbial communities from Lake Fryxell liftoff mats and glacier meltwater in Antarctica - MAT-01 | ecosystem: Environmental > Aquatic > Freshwater > Ice > Liftoff microbial mat | place...
CACGTTGCGGTGATCCTTGTCGACATTGGCCACGCCGTTAGCGGTGTTGACCAGAGCCGGCCACAGGCTGCACAAGGCGACGACGATCGCAGCAATGACCAGGATCTTGGGCAGCAGCGGATCCTGACTGGTCACCGCCTTGTTGATGATCATGTAGACGACCGGAAACCAGGCGAGTGGACTGACGGGTTTGAACAGCTGGATCAGCGGATTCGCCATGGTGAAGACGGTTCCGGACAGGCCGCACAGGATTCCCAGCGGAATGGCGATCAACACTCCGACACCGACACCCAGGAAGACCGTCTCCAGGGACAGCCAGATCTGGTTGACGAACAACCGCTTGCCCTGAAACGGCATGAACTGCTTCACTTCGTTGACGGTCATGCCCTGATCAGCGGCTGTCTTGGCGACCAGGGCAGTATGGGCGGTGCGGGCCACGCCGTCCTCGCGCCACTCACGCACCTGTTCGACGCCCTTGTCCCAGACCAAGGCTGGGGTCGGCAGGATCATCCCACCGACCTGCACGCTGGTCGCCACGACATGCCAGGCGAACAGCAGCGTCGAGATGGCAATCATCGGCAGACCAACGCGTAGGGCGAACTGGCGCAGTTCATGCATGCGATCCGGGGAACTCGGCAGGCGCGCCAGTGGGGCGAACCAGCCGAATCCGCAGATGTCCAGGGCAGAAGCGAAGCGTTGCATGTGGGCGTCCGATCGACCGATCCCGATCATCAGGCCGTCACGAGACGGCGTGATGATCGGGATCGGCGGTGATCACGGTTTACGGATGGTGAACTGCTTGATGTAGTCGTTCGGTTTGGCCGGGTTGAAGGCGATCTTGTCGATGAAGGCCTCGGCCGGGTAACTGATGCCGTCCTTCTCGGGCAAATCTTCGGTCTTGACCAATCCTTCGGCCTGCAGGCTGGCGAAAGCAGCGCGGTAGAGGTCGGTGCGGAAGACCTTGGCGGCGGTCTCCTGGTACCAAGCGTCTGGCTTGTCCTCGGCGATCATGCCCCAGCGGCGCATCTGGGTCAGGCACCACACGCCATGGCTGGTCAGCGGGAAGCTGGCGAAGCGCTTGTAAAAGACATTGAACTGCGGTTCCGGACGACGGTCGAGTGCGCCGTCGGCGCCAACCCCATAGACCAGCGTGCCGGTGATCGATTCGGCGATGATCTCGGGCGCGGCCCCGATGTAATCCTTATTGGCGAGCATCTCGGCCAGCTTGCGCCGGTTATCCATGCTTTCGTCGAGCCAGTGGCCGGCGCGGATCAGCGCACGTACCACCGCCTTGGTGGTGTTGGGGTTGGCGTCGACAAACTTCTTGGTCATGCCGAACACCTTGTCCGGACTGCCATCGAAAACGTAGTTGCTGGGAATGGCCAGACGTCCGGTCTTCTCGGCGATGGTCAGCTTCATGTTCCACGGTTCACCGACACAGAAGCCTTGGCAGTTGCCTTGATTCATCGCCGAGACCATCTGAGGTGGGGGATTTACTTGCAGCACCACATCCGCACCGGTCACGCCCTTGGCATCCTGCGGTCCATCGTAAAATCCAGGATTCACGCCGCCTGAGCCCAGCCAGTAGCGCAGGTTGAAGTTGTGACTGCCAGCCGGATAGGTCATGAACATGGTCAGCGTCTTACCATCAGCGCGATAGGTAGTGGCGATGTCCTTGAGTGGCGCAGCTGACAGCGGCATCGGGTAGCCGGGTTTGGCCAGGGCCGGATCCTTGGCTGCCATGCGGTTCCACACATCGTTCGACAGTGAGATGCCCATGCCGTTGATCGACATATTATAGGGCACCACGATATCGGCTTGGACGCCGATGCCGATCGCCGCACCCATCGGGTGGCCGTACAACATGTGGCTGCCATCCAGGTCGCCATTGACGAGGTTGTCGCGCACTGCCTGCCAATTCGGCTGCACGATAACGTCAGCAGCGATGCCTTCGGCGGCGAAGTAGCCGAGTTCCTTGGCCACCACGATGGCAGCGCAGTCGGTCAGCTTGATCATGCCGAACTTCAGCGGGCGCTTGAGTTCCAGTTTGTTGGCGATCGCCTTCTTCATGTCCGGGGTTGGATTGACTCGTTCATAAGGCGTGAAATCGGCGGCAACAACGCTTGCCGCGATTGCGGCGGTAAGAATGGCAGTGCGGATCATCGGTGGCTCCTGGTGCGATTCACTAAGCGCAGGCGTGCCAATCGTTCCCTGCACACGCCTGCATCATGATTCACTAGGGGAACCGCTGATCTGACTCGCGCACCCATTCGCTGCGCTCATTTATTACGCAGCAAATCATCCCCGGAGCCTGGCATGTAATGTGCAACAGCCCGTTCGCATGGAAGCCGGCATCATCGGGACAACTGAATCCACCTTTCGCACCGCTTGCCCGTACTGCGGTGTTGGCTGCGGCATCATTCTGCAGGGCAATTCCTTGCACGGCGATCCCTCGCATCAGGGCAGTCGAGGTCAGCTGTGCAGCAAGGGGCGCACTCTGTTACACGCTGCGCTGCGCCAAGACACTCGACTGCTGCGACCGGAATTGCGCCTCACCCGTGCTCAACCGCGACGCACCGTTAGTTGGGACAACGCGATCGGCGAAGTGGCTGCGCGTTTTCGCAGCATCCAAGCCGAGCATGGGCGTGACGCCGTAGCGCTGTACGTCAGCGGACAGTGCCTGACCGAAGAGTATTATCTCGCCAACAAGCTGACCAAGGGCTTCCTCGGCACCAACAATATCGACACCAATTCGCGCCTGTGCATGAGCAGTGCGGTCGCCGGACACAAGGCGACCTTGGGCAGCGACTGCGTACCGGGCTGCTATGAGGACCTCGATCTGGCCGAGACCTGGCTGGTCTGCGGCGCCAACATGGCCTATGCACATCCGATTCTGTTCCGCCGCATCGAAGCGGCCAAGGCCGCCGATCCATCGCGCCGGCTGATCGTAGTCGATCCTCGCCGCACCGACACCGCCGCGGTTGCTGACCTGCACCTCGCCATTCGTCCCGGCAGCGACACCGCCCTGCATCTCGCCCTCGGCCACGAGCTGCTGCGCCTAGGCGCGGTCGATCAGACGTGGGTCGCCGCGCACGCCAACGGCTGGGACGATCTCAGGCCGCTGCTGGAATCCTGGACCCCCGAGCGCGCTGCCATCGCCTGCGGCCTGCGCGCCGACGACATCCGCACCGCGGCCTCATGGTTGACCGGACGACGCTGGATGAGTCTGTGGACCATGGGTCTGAACCAGAGCAGCAGCGGCACTGAGAAGGTCGCCTCGCTAATCAACCTGTCGCTGATCACCGGTACGGTCGGCAGACCGGGCTGTGGCCCTTTTTCGCTGACCGGCCAGCCCAACGCGATGGGTGGCCGCGAGGCTGGAGGTCTCGCCAACCTGCTGCCGGCGCACCGATCGCTGGCTTCCCCCAACGACCGTGCCGCAGTCGAAGATTTCTGGGCCGTCCCGCGCGGTACCATCCCGGCAGCACCCGGCCTGACCGCGGTCGAGCTGATGGCCGCCCTGCGCGAGGGTCGTTGCAAGGCAGTGTGGATCATCGCCACCAATCCAGTCGCCAGCCTGCCGGCCGCGCTCGGCTGTGATGAGGCCCTGCGCAAAGCCGAGCTGGTGGTGGTGCAGGACGCCTATGCCACCGACACCCTGCCATTTGCAGACATCGTGCTGCCCGCGGCAACCTGGCCGGAAAAATGCGGGACGATGACGACCAGTGAACGGCGCGTCCATCTGGTTGAGGAGGCCCGGCCGCCAGCCGGTGAATCGCGGGCGGATTGGCGGATCCTGCGCGACGTCGCCCAGGCGATGGGCTTCGGTACCGCCTTCGACTTCCCCGACGCGGCAGCGGTCTTCGCCGAGCACGCCGCCAGCACGCGTGGTACCGACTGCGACATGAGCGGCCTGTCGCACGCCCTACTGCGCGAGCGCCGCAGCGTGCAATGGCCATGTCCGACGCCGGATCACCCCGGCACCGCCAGGCTGTTCGCCGATGGACGCTTCCCGACCATTGATGCGCGATGCAAACTGTGGATTGGCGAACCAACGGATCGCGCCGAGACGCCAGATGCCGAGCATCCACTCATCCTCACCACCGGCCGCATCCGCGACCATTGGCACACCCAGACGCGCAGCGGGCTGGTCAGCAAACTCAACCGCACCGAGCCAGCGCCGTTCTGCGAGATCCATCCCGATGACGCCGCCAGCCGTGGCGTCGTCGACGGCATGCTGGTCGAGCTGTCCAGTCATCGCGGCACGTGCCGGGTACGGGCGCGGCTGACCACCGGCATCCGTCCCGGCGTTGTGTTCATGCCAATGCACTGGGGTCCGCTGCTGGGTGGTGCGGAAGGTCGGGTCAACGTGGTGGTCAGCGATCGCCTGGATCCGGTGTCGAAAGAGCCCGATCTGAAGCTTTCAACCGTGCAACTGCGGCGCTTCGTTCCGCCAGCACGACGCATCGTGGTGGTCGGCGGCGGTGCCGCCGCGCTGGCCTTTTGCCGGGCTCACCGCACTGCCTGCCCGTCCGATAGCATAACCGTCCTCGGCGATGAGCCGGAGGCCGGTTACGACCGCGTCCAGCTGCCGCACCTGATCGCCAAAGAACGTACCTGGGACAGCTTACGTCGCCGTTTCCCTGACGGCGTCAGCGTGATTACCAGCGCGCGCATCACAGCCATCGATCGCAACGCCCGCCAGATCGTGGCCAGCGATGGCAGCCGACTGGGCTACGACCACCTCGTCCTCGCCACCGGCAGTAGACCGGCAATGACCGTGCGCGGCCCCGGTGTTCTCGCCCTGCGCAGCCGCACCGACGCCGAGGCGATCGCCGACGATCACGGCCATGCGGTGATTGTCGGGGCTGGACTGCTCGGGCTGGAACTGGCCGCCGCCCTGCAACAGCGCGGCATGCAGGTCACCGTGTTGCAACGCAGCGACCGCATCATGGGCAAACAGCTCGATGCCACGGCCGCTTTCCACCTGACCGCCCTGCTGCGCGGGCAAGGCCTCGACATCCGCCTCGACGCCCGGGTCGAGCGAGTCGAACCCGGCATCGTCGTGCTGACGGACGGCACGCGCCTGGCGGCCGACCGCATCGTCGTCGCGACCGGCACCGAGGCGAACGATCAACTCGCCAGCGCGGCTGGACTGCCCTGCGAGCGCGGCGTGCTGGTCGACGCACAGATGACCACCTCCGATCCCCGCATCAGCGCGATTGGCGAATGCGCTGCGATGATGGACACCAGGACGCTCCATCGCGTCGGCACCACGCCGGGCGCTACCGCTCAAGCCGACGTACTGTCCGCCGCGTTGGCAGGCGATCCGATGGCGCGCTGGCGGCCCATGCCCCTGCCGAACCTGCTCAAGGTCCATGGCATCCAGCTCGCCGCAGTTGGTGAAGTCGAAGAGCGCGACGGCGATGAGGTGATTTGCTTGCACGATGCGCGCCGCCGGCGCTATCTGAAAGCAGTAGTACGCCAAGATCGTGTCATCGGTGCGATCTGCCTAGGCGACCTCGCTCCGTGGCCGCAGCTGCTCGATCTCTGCCAGAGCGGCGTCGAACTCGACGAACTACGCGACCGACTGCTCGCTCCAGGCGGCGGAGGCGGGGCGGTCGAAGGCCGGCTGGTGTGCTCGTGCCTGCAGATTGGCGAGGGGACTATCCTGAAAGCCGCCCAGGCGCATGGCGGCGATGTCGCCAAGGTGTGCAGCTCAACCCGTGCCGGCACCGGCTGCGGTTCGTGCCGGCCCGAAGTGGTCAAGCTATGCGCGGGATCGACCGCGGCGGCAGGCGCCTAGCATCTCCAGCATGGATGAGCTCGATCGCAGCACGGCCCGCGACTTTACCCGCCGTTACGCCTTGGCGCTCGGCCTCGTCGCCCTGCTAACCATCGCCGCGCAGATCGCCGTGCAGCTGGCGCTGCATCGCGCCCGTTCCGATGCTGCGGTGGTCAATCTGGCTGGCCGTCAACGCATGCTGTCACAGCGCCTGACCATGGCCGCCCTAGCTACCGATCGCGATCCGGTCTTTCACGCCACCGTCGCCACTGTCCTGGACGAGTGGACCGCCGCACATGCCCGGCTGACCGTCGGTACTGACTTGGCGAATGCCGGACGTTCCAACAGTCCCGCCGTGCGTGAGGCCTTCAATACCATCACCGCACCGTTCTCCGCCATGTCCGCCGCCGCCTGCGAACCGATCGATGCCGCGGGGCTGTTGCACGCCCAGCGGGAGTTCCTGCCCGGCATGGAACGCGTGGTGGAGCTCTATCGCGCTGAGGCCGAAACCAGAGTCCACCGGCTGATCACCCTCGAACTCAGTCTGTGCGCGCTACTGCTGATCGTCCTGGTGATCGAGGCGCTGGTGGTATTCCGCCCAGCGGTGGCCCGGCTGCGCCAGGCGATTCGCGATCGCGAGCTGTTGCGCGAGCAGGCATTCGCCAATCGCGAGCTCCAGGTCGCAGCCGAGACCGCCCGCAACATTGGCCAAGATCTGCACGATGGACTGGGTCAGACCCTGACCGCATTGTCCTTCCAGGCCAAGGCGGTCGAACAGGGTGCTCCGGCCACCGGGCTTGCCGGCGGACTGGCCGAGGCGATTGCGCAATGCCGCGCGCAAGCCCGGCGTCTCGCCCCGGTCGAGATCCAGGTTGCCGGTCTGGAAGTGGCGTTGCGCGAGCTAACCGACAGCACGGCGCGCGCCACCGGGATTGGCTGCATCCTTGAGTGGACGGCTCCTGGGCCGCCGGCAGCCGCGGGCGGCGACCTGTTTCGCATCTGCCAGGAGGCGATTACCAATGCCCTGCGCCATGGCCAAGCCCGCCACCTCACCGTGCGCTGTGGACCACGTACCTTGGCGGTGATCGATGATGGGCAGGGTGGAACCGCCACCGCCGACGGGGTTGGCCAGCGATCGATGCGGACCCGCGCTGCCCGCCTGGGCGGGACACTGGAGTCCGGCCCGCTGCCCGGAGGCGGCTGGGCCGTGCGACTCGTGCTGCCGTAGCATGACGCAGCAGACACGCCCCCTGGCAGCAGGTAATCCTTCCTGCATGCTGCGCCATGTAACATGGCTATCGACTCCCGCCCCCGTGTCCTGCTCGTCGACGACCATCAACTGGTTCGCATGGGCTTGGCCCAGTTGCTCGCCACCGATGGCGGATTGATCGTCGTCGGCGAGTGCGCTGCCGGAGCCGAGATCGAGCCGCTGCTGCGTGAGCACGATCCCGATGTCCTCGTCCTCGATCTGCAACTAAAGGATGGTTCGGCACTGGAACGCATCGCTACGCTGATCGCTGCCTTCCCCCATCTGGCCATCCTCGTCTTGTCGATGCATGACCAGCGGGTGTATGCTGAGCGCTGCCTCAAGCTCGGCGCCAAAGGCTACCTGATGAAGGAGGAGGCGGCGGCCCTGATCGCCACCGCCATCCGCGCAGTCGCCGATGGCCGCACTTTTCTCAGCCCCACCCTGTCCGACGGGCCGCGCAGGGGCCCTCCGATCGAGCGCTTATCGGATCGCGAGTTGCAAGTATTCGAACTGACCGGCGACGGCCTGCCGACCCGTGCGATCGCCTCGCGCCTGACCCTGTCGGAAAAGACGGTCGAAGCGCATAAGGCAAACATCAAGAAGAAGCTCGGTATCGAGCACGGCACCGAACTCGCACGCCTGGCCATGAGCTGGCGCGAATCGGGCGGCTCTGCTCCAAAAGTCTAAATCCAGCTCGACCATTCGTCCCAGACCAGGCGGTTGGATCACCTAGAGGACCGAAGCAACGGAGGCGACACCGCCTTGGTAACCCGTACTTCCGCCACGAGTCAGGTTCTATTCCGGTCCTCCGGTTCTCTATGTCAGGTTCATTCCGGCGCGGACCTTCGCCTCAGCGGCGGGGCGGGCCTCAGCGGCGGGGCGGGCCGTAGCTGCGCTGCGGGCCATCCCGACGTGGCGGGCCATCCCGACGCGGCGGGCCGTCGCGACGTGGGGGGCCATCGCGCCGCGGCGGGCCATAGCTGCCTGGGCCGGCTTCGTAGGCGTTGCCGCGATCGACGCGCACTGGCACTGGCCGACCGCGGTGATTCAGCGGATGATCCATCACGGCCTTGAGAATGGCCGAGTTGACCTCGACCAGGGCGTGGCGCTCGAATAGCTTGATCTTGCCGAGTTCGCCGCCGCGGATGCCGCACTGGTGGCAGAGCAGTGCGACCAGGGTGCCGGGGTTGATCCCGTCGATCATGCCGAGGCCGATGAACAGCGAGGTCGCCTCGCCATCACGCGGCGCGAACTGCTGCTTGCCCGGATCGATCGCGCGCTCGGGCATCGCATCGGGCACCAAGCGGTGGACCAGGGCGGCAAGCACCGCTTCGGCGCTGTGTTCTTTGATCAGGGTAGCGAAGGCCTCGGGCAGAGGCAGATCCTCGCCCAGCGAATCAGACAGGCGCTTGGCTAGGCGTTCGCGGCGGGCAGCGACGATCTGCGCTCCGGTCGGCAGCGGCGCTTCTTCGGGCTTGCAGCGGGCGGCTCCGGCCATGCGCATGAAGCGGGCGCGCTCGACGCTGGTCAGAATGGTCCACGCCTCGCCATCGGCGCCGGCACGGGCGGTACGGCCGATGCGGTGGGTGTAGCTCTCGACGCCGACTGGCAAACCGAGGTTGAAGACGTGCGAGACGCCAGGCACGTCGATGCCGCGGGCGGCCACGTCGGTGCCGACCAACACGGCCAGCTTGCCTTCACGGAAGCGGGCGAGGACGCGTTCGCGAGCATCCTGGGCCAGTTCGCCGCTGATGCCGGCTGCCTCGATGCCTTCCGAGACGATCGCGCGCACCGCGCCTTCGACCTCGTCACGGGTACGCACGAAGACCATCGCCCGACTCGGCTCAAGCGCGTGCAGCAGTCGGGCCAGCGACGGGATCGATCCACCGCGCGGCGCGATCGCGAAACGCTGACGTACATGCGTACTTGCTGAACCGCTGTCGAGACGGACCTCGCGCGGCTTATCCAGCCAGCGACCGACCGCGGCCTGCATCTGTGGCGGGAAGGTGGCGCTGAACAACCAGCGAGCGCAGCTTTCGCCGAGATCCTTGACCAAGCGTTCGAGATCCTCGGCGAAGCCGAGGTCGAGCATCTGGTCGGCCTCGTCGAGCACCATGATCTCGGCGTCGGGCTTGAGCGCGCCGCGGGTTAGGTGGTCGCACATGCGACCGGGAGTGCCGATGACCAGGGGAACACCACGACGCAAATCCTGGACTTGCGGGTAGGCCGGCACGCCGCCAACCAGGACGGCGGTCTTGCCTTCACCGAGCACGGTGGCCGCTTCGCGGGCGCACTGCTGGGCAAGTTCGCGGGTCGGACAGACAATCCAGGCACGATGAATTTCGCCGGCTACGAGACGAGCAGTCAAAGGCAGCAGAAAGGCCAAAGTCTTGCCCGAGCCGGTGCGCGCTTGGGCCAGGATATCACCAGCGCCGAGGGCCAACGGAATGACGGCAGCCTGGACCGGGGTCGGATTTACGATCCCACGGGCATTGAGGGCCTGGGCGATGGGGACGGGGAGACCGAGTTCGGCAAAGGTCTTGGAAGGCTTGGAAGTAGGAGCGTCGGACATGGGGGAAGCATGATCTGCTGTGGGACAGAATAAGCGACCGGTAAAGCCCCTCGGCGCGTGACACGGCGGAAACCGGATGCACGAATCGCGTTCTCGCGATGGCTCGCAGCCTGCCCGTTCCTACACTGAGAGGCTTCCACGGAGTTCCCCCTGTCGACTCTCACATCAGCCGCCGACGCCCCAGCCATCGCCAACGCTACAGCCATCCGCCCGTGGAACCGCCCGTGGTACTGGTGTTCCCGTGGTGAAATCCCGACCCTGACCTGGATCATCGGCATCCACGTCGCCGCGGTCGTCGGCATTATTCTGCTGCCCCTGCCCAGCTGGCCGATCCTGGCCCTGGCCGGTGCCTTGCTGTTCCTCGGCGGACTGGGCACCACGGTCGCCTACCACCGCAGCCTCGCCCATGCCGGCGCCAGGCTCAACGCTCTGGTCGAGCAGCCGCTGCTGTTCTTCGCCGTGCTCAACGGCAGCGGAACCCCACGCAGCTGGGTCACCTTCCATCGCCACCACCATCGCCACAGCGACACCGATCAGGACATCAGCTCGCCGGATCACGGCATGATGTGGGCCCACCTGCGCTGGCTATGGCAGGCAGACAAAGTCGACACCAAGGCCTACGCCCCAGACATGATGAAGATCCGCTACCGCATCTGGGACACCCTGCTGTATCCGACCCTGGCGCTGAGCCTGTGCGGCGGCCTGCTGCTGGTCCCGTGGATCGGCTGGGAGCATGCCCTGGCCGCCTGCGTGTGGCTGGGACCAGTGCGCCTGGTGTGGGCGCTGCACACCCAGTGCACGGTCAACAGCGTGTGCCACCTCGGAGCTCGCGAAGAACACGGCACCGGCCACAATGTCGCCTGGCTGGCCTTCATCCACCTGATGCAGGGCGAGAACTGGCACGCCAACCACCACCGCGAACCGGGTCGCGCGCGCCTGGGCCTGAATTGGCGGCAGATCGACGTCGGTTGGTACACGTTGGTTGCCTTGCGGACCGTCGGGCTGGCACAGCGCGTCCGCGGGTGACCCGAAAGGACGGACTTCAGCTAGGCCAAGTGAATTCCCCGCCGTTGAGTTACCCGGGATTGCGCGGGAACGAGCACAGCGGGCGGTTCGCGCCCGGCTTGTTGATCATCTGGTCGACCGTGGTCTTGCGGAATAGTTCCTCGACTTGGCCCATCGCCTGATCGATCGTACGATGCAGCGGGCAGAGCTCGTCGCCATGGCCTTCCAGCTGCAACGGACAGCTATCGATGCGCAGGATCGGATCGACCGCCTGCACCACTTCGTAGATGGTCAGATCGGCCGGCTGTTTGATCAAGGTGAAGCCGCCGTGCAGGCCGCGCTGCGAGTTGACCAGGCGCGAGCGCGACAAGCCCTGCATGATCTTGGCGAGGTAGCCGACCGGCACCTTGGTGGCCCGGGCAATTTCCTCAGTGGTGTGGGCCTCGCCGGCATTGTCGGCAAGGAAGACGATGGCACGCAGGGCGTATTCGGCGGTTTGCGAGATCACGACGCCATCTTGACCTAATCTACGTCGTGGCAAAGCGGATAATTGGGTCCGATGATCGTCTACGTAGGAACCCTAAGCCACCATCAGATAGGCGATGACTGCCACGACATAACTGGCTATGCCGACGGCCAGCAGGGCGATCTCCGCCTGATAGCGCGCAGTCTTGCGGTCACGGTAGGCGATCGCCTCGGCCAGGGTCGCCTCGGGACTGCCGGCATCGAACTGCGATAACCATTTTACGCGCAGCCCGTGCAACAGGACCAAAACCGAGGCCAGCACCAGGGTCAAACCAATGCCCATGGCCCAACGCGCGAAGACGCCGGATTGGACCATCTTGGGGCCGCTGAATCCGGTGATGGTCAAAGTGATGGTCGCCAAGGTCAGCAGCAGCTGGCTGCGCTGCTGCAGAACCATGAACTGCTGGCGCACCACATCATAGGTGCGAGCGGCATCGCCATGATGCAGTTCCAACAGTCGCCTCGCCTCGGCGATCTGCGACATATCAGGCATGGACGTACTCGGCGCAGGCCTCGTCGATGGTTTTCAGCACCTTGGCCATCAGTTCGGCGTCGGGCAGCAGGGTGATACGGAAGGCGTCCTTGTAGGGGACGTTGAAGCCGTGACCCGGAGTAATCAGGACGTGGCGCTTCTCAAGCAGATCGAGGGCGAACTTCTGGTCATCGAAGTGCGGGATGGCGCCAGCGCGCACGCGCACGAAGACATAGAGCGCGCCCTGCGGCGTGACCGCTTCCAGATATTTCGAAGTGGCGAGGCTCTCAGCGACTGCGCGGCGCGTTTCGTAGAGCCGCCCGCCGGGCTTGGTCAGATCGTAGATCGACTGACGGCCGCCAAGTGCGGTCTGCACTGCCCATTGTCCAGGCACGTTGCTGCACAGCCGCAGGCCGCACATCAGGTCGAGCGCCAGCAGGTAGTCCTTGGCCGGTTCCTTCGGGCCGCTGAAGCTGACCCAGCCGACGCGGTAGCCGCAGGCACGGTAGACCTTCGAGAGACCGCCGAAGGTGGCGCACAGGGTACGCTTGTTGAGCGTGGCCACCGGCACGAACTCGGCGCCGTCATAGGTGATCTGATCGTAGATCTCGTCGGCGAAGATGACCAGCCCGCGTTCTTCGGCGAGGGCGACCAACTGCGCGAGCACCGCCTTGGGATAAACCGCACCGGTCGGATTGTTCGGCGAGATGATGACGATCGCGCGGGTGCGCTCAGTGATCAGCGCTGCGACCTCGTTCGGATCCGGAACGTAGCCGTTCTCGGTGCGGCACGGGTAGTGCACCGCGGTGCCGCTGTTCAGCGTGACCGCGGCCGTCCACAGCGGATAGTCCGGGCTGGGTACCAGCACCTCGTCGCCGGGATTCAGCAGCGCCCGCAAGGTGAACAGAATCAGTTCGGAGACGCCGTTGCCGATGAATACTTCGTCGGCGGTGACGTCCATCACGCCACGCGACTGCTGCTGCATCACCACCGCCTCGCGGGCCGGGAAGATACCCTTCTGGTGGCAGTACGGATCGGCCTGAGCGATGTTCTCGATCATTGCGAGACGCATCGTCTCGGGGGCGCGGAAACCGAAGGCGCCGGGATTACCGATGTTCAGCTTGATGATGTCGTAGCCCTGGCGTTCCAGCTCGACGGCCCGCCGCGACAGCGGTCCACGGATCTCGTAACGGACCTTGGCCAGGGTGTCGGAGGGCTTGATGCGCTGCAGGCTCATGAGGGGCGACACGGTAGCTGCTCAACGCGGCGGTACCAGTCGCAGCCAGCAAGGAGCAGCTCAATCCATGCGGATCGCCCCGCTGACCATGCGGAACAGCGGGAAGAGCAGGAACACCAGCACGGCACCGAGCGGATGAGCGGCGCCGGCGACGATGACATCGAGCAGGATCATGCCGCCGAGGCCAGCGATCAGGGTCCGGCCGACCTGGGCGCGGCTGCCCTGGGCGACGGCCAGGTAGCACGGCTTGCCGACCTGCCAGACCAGATAGACGGCTGTACCACCGACCAGCAGGACTGCGCCGGCCAGGGCCAACGGCCAGGGTCCGCCGGCGACCATCCACGCCCGCTGCCACGGTGCGCCGATGAACTGCGCCAGCGCCAACACCACGCCAGCGACCATCAGTGCGGCGCCGCAGAGCAACTCCCAGCGGCGGCCACCGCGGTGTTCCAGTTCGCTCACCAGGGTCAGGCCGCTGGTGTAGAGGAACAGGATCAATGGATAGATGAGGAGGTGGCGTCCACCCGGCGGAAGGTCAGCAATGAGCGCGGCGCGCAAAGCGTCCGGGCCGATGATCAGCAGGGCGAAGCAGGCATGCGAGGCCCGGGTCAGGCCCATGACGATCGAGCCCAGCCACGGAATGTGCTTGGCCTCGAAGTTGTAGAGCAGCGCCAGGGTCAGCACGGTCAGGGCTGCCAGCGCGCCTAGTGGTCCTTCGGCCATCAGGGCCGCGACCAGCGCGCCGACCCCCATGAGCGCGGCCCCGACCATCGCGGTGGGCAGATGCAGGCGCTGCGACGGCAGCGGCCGCTTGGGGTTGATGATGCGATCGCGCTCGACGTCGGCGAGATCGTTCCACGCCATGCCGGCGGCATAGAGCAGAGTCGAGGCCAGCAGCAGCCAAGCGATGCGCGCCGGATCAGCTGTCAGCAGGCGCCCGATCCATTTCGGATCCAGCACCTCGCCAGTGTAGAACGCAAACAGCACCATGGCTGCGCAGTTGCTGGCGATGGTCGCCAGGCCAGAGACACGGATGAAGCGCAGCCAGTCGAGCACGGGAGGTGATCGTGCGGTTAGGGCAGGCGCGTCCAGCGCTCGAAACCGGTCCGGCCGACCACATCCGGCGCACCCTCGGCCAGCCAGGCGTCGTCCGGGGGCGGCGGGGCAGGAACGCCATCGCCCAGCCGGGCCGCACCGACATAGATCTCCAAGCGGTCGTAAAACGGCAGCCAGGCGGCATGGACCAGCGCCCCCCCTTCGACCATCACGTCGTTCAGGCCCAACCGGCCGAGTGCCTGAGCGACCTCGGCCGGATCATGTGGATCCGCGACTGCCAGTCCGGCGATCCCGCTCGGCGGAACCGACCCGCGGGCATGTACCACCAAGGTCGGGGCCGAGCCATCGCGCAGTCGGGTCCCGGGCACCCGCCCATCGCGAGCCAGGACGATGCGTAGCGGTCCGGCCTCATCGCCATGTCGGCGTGGCCGCGGAGCAGTCAGCGCCGGGTCATCACTCGCGGCGGTGCCAGCGCCGACCACGATCGCGTCCCAGGCACGCCGGCGGCGACGCATCAGGGTGTAAGCCGGCGCGCACGAAATGGCGGTGCGGGTGTGCGGCGCAGCGGCGATGAATCCATCGGCCGAATGCGCCCATTTGCCGGTCAGGCGCGGTCGTCCACGGATCACGCGGGAGAGAAAGCCACCGTGCACATAGCGGGCAACGTGACCAAGACAGCCGATCTCATAGGCGATGCCGGCGGCGCGCAGCAGCGCTCCGGCTTCGTCCTGGTGCGGGTCAGCAATCGCGGCGACCACGCGGCGCACGCCGGCGGCGATCAACGCGGCGACACAGGGTGGCTGACGGCCCTGACGGGTGCACGGAGCCAGCGTGACGTAGGCGGTTGCGCCGCGGGCATCATAGCCATGGGCGCGGCAGTCGGCGAGCGCTGCGGTCTCGGCGTGCAGCTCGCCGCAACGGCGGTGGCGACCTTCGCCGAGGAGTTCGTCGTCGCGCACCAGCACGCAGCCGACGCCCGGGTTGGGCCAGGTCATGCCTAGCGACAACGAGGCCAGCCGCAGGGCGCGGGCCATCCATCGCACATCGATCCCGCCGTCCGACCCTCCGGCCATCCGGTCGTCCATGGCTTAGGCGGTCGGTTCGGCGCCAGCGCCCTGCTTCGGCTTGCGCACTTCGCTCGGACGATGGTCGCGGGCCAGACGGTCGAGGACGCCGTTGATCAAGCGCGCAGTCTTGCCATCGCTGCCATACAGCTTGCCGAGTTCGACGGCTTCGTTGATCGCGACGCGTGGCGGGACATCAGCCCGATAGAGGATCTCGAAAGCGCCGAGGCGAAGGATCGCCCGGTCGGTGGCGGCGAGGCGGCCGACCGTCCAGTTCTCGAGCCGTTGGTCGATCGCAGCATCCAGGGCAACGCGTTGCGCCCGCACGCCAGTCACCAATTCGGCTGCCAATTCGGCCGATCCAGCGGGAGTACCGTCGGCGTGATCAGGCGGCAGCAACAACTCGCCCTCGGCATGACGACAGAGGTCCCAGCAGAACAGCGCCTGCACGGCAAGCTCGCGGGCCGCACGGCGGGGGTCAGGAACAGGAATGACTGGAATGGCTGAAGTGGTCATCGGGCTTCCAAAGAGCGGGTGGTTGCGACGTCCGTCCGGCCGGCCGGACGAACGGAGCTACAGCTGTTCGAGGAGGCCGACCATTTCCAGCGCTGCCATGGCAGCGTCTGAACCCTTGTTGCCGGCCTTCAGACCAGCACGGGCGAGGGCCTGCTCGGTGGTGTCGCAGGTGAGCACGCCGTTGAGCACCGGCACGCCGGTCTCCATCATGACCATGGCGATGCCCTTGGCGTTTTCGCCGGCAACATAGTCGAAGTGCGGGGTCTCGCCGCGGATGACGCAGCCGAGCGCGATCACCGCGTCGTAGGCCTTCGACCTGGCCAGCTTCTGAACCACCAGCGGCAACTCCCAGGCGCCGGGAGCGCGCACCAGCGTGATCGCATCGGCGGTGACACCGTGGCGCACCAGGGTATCGATCGCTCCGGCGATCAGGCTCTCGACGATGTGGCCGTTGAAACGGGCGGCGGCGATGGCGATACGGACACCGTCACCGGCGACCTGACCTTCGATGGTGCGTGGCATGTCGGCAGGTTAGGGCGGGCTGGCATGAGCGCCAGTGCCCGAACGTCGCGGCCGGCGCGCCAACTGGACTGCGTTCCATACGTTATGTGCCAAGATGTAACTGACCGGCACCAGCGCCGCTGGCGGCCCTGCACAAGCCAACGCCGTCCACGTCGCCAAAGCGGTGTTCTTTTGGCCAAGCGACTGGCCGGATTCCAAGGCCTTGGCGCCTCCCAGCAATCGGCCGGTCACGAAGGATGTAACGCACAGCACCACGGCAGTTAGGGCGTGCGGCAGCAGAGCGTGCAGTCCAGCGTGGCGCAAGTGATCGGCCGCCGAGGCACTGATCACCGCCAACCCGCACAGCCACAGCAGGAACGAACGATCCATCTGTGCCGCGATGCCAGCGGCCCAGCTCGGCCTCAAACGCAGCAGAGCGCGGGATAGCAGCCAGGGCGTGAAAACCACCGGCGCCACCCGCAGCAGCAATTGCCACGGACTGCCCGGCGCATCGGCCCCCTGCAGCACGGCCAGCAACGCTGGAAACGCCAGGCAGGCGATCAGGTTCGAGCCAAGCACGGCAACCGCGGCAAAAGCCGCATCACCACCGAGCGCCGCGACCACCACCGGTGCGGCGGTGGCGGTGGGCGCAGCTCCACTCAACAGCGCACCGAGGGCGAGCGCGCGATCGACCGGCCACAGCACGGCGCACGCCGTCCCGCCAATCACCCACGAAGCGAGGATCAACCACCAGTGCCTGCGCGTCGGACGCGATCCGCCGAGCGGCAGCGCGCAGAAGGAAACCAACAGTAGCAGACCGATGACGTAGGGCAGCGCCGGCACGGCGCGGACCAACTGCGGCACCACGGTGCCGAGGACGATCGCAACGCAGATGAGCAGCGCCTTGATCACGCTTCGACCGATTGCGACAGCATGCGTGGACGCTAGCGG
>Ga0105044_10005851_pt1 | contig 16921 bp, 14 predicted proteins | sample MAT01_FD_78092 | JGI IMG/M metagenome (GOLD analysis project Ga0105044, IMG submission 78092) | Freshwater microbial communities from Lake Fryxell liftoff mats and glacier meltwater in Antarctica - MAT-01 | ecosystem: Environmental > Aquatic > Freshwater > Ice > Liftoff microbial mat | place...
ATTTATTTTTCTTTAGAATATTTTTAAAATTGAAATAAAATAATTTCCCTGAACTGTAGGGATTTCCTGAGAATATTAATGCCAATGGAATTATTATCAGATATTCTCTGAACATAACTCCGGCAAAGCTAACAACTGATAAACAAATTATTTTTAAAACTGAATATCCTGTTTTAATTTTTTCTATTAAAATTAATCCCGTAAGAAAAAATACTAAACTCCATGGGTCCGCATTAACAGGAAGAAAATAAATGTATCTTGCATTTCCGATCCAGTGAGTCAGAAATAAAATTAACAGAATTAAAATTACGGAAAAGTTTTTTAAATAAAGTTTTAAATAATAGAAAAGTAAAAAGTATGAAAGAATATTAGCAATAAAATTAACTATAAAAAATCCCTGCAATAAATTTTCATTGTTAAATAAACTTGCCAAATATGGTGTTCCAAATCTGTATATGTATGGCGCTGGACCGCTGATTTCATTCCCTTCGGAAATGTTTTGTGCCATTGAAAAATAAATATCTCCGTCATATCCTTTTCCGTCTTTTACATTTATAACATCCTGTGTAAGAAAAGAAACTATGTTAACAGCCGCAAATAAAATAAAAATAATAATTATCTGAACTTTGTTATCCTTCATTTACAAATTACCGGTTATTTCTTTTTTTTAATTCAGCAATATGCGCATTATGATGTTTCCCATGCCATGAATACATTGCAAGCGAAGTAGCTAATGAAAATTCTTTTTGAAGTTCCGGATGGAAATATGTCTTTTTGAAATCCTCTTCACTCATAGAATCTAAAAACATTACCCATCGGTAATGCAATGCTTCAATTAAATTTAAAGAGATGTTTATATCACAATTTTTTCCGTCTTCAAGCTCTGCCCATCTGTCTTCAAAATACGGCTTTATAGTAACGCTGTCCTCTGTCATTGAAAGTTTAAATCTAATGTAAGAATTCATATGACTGTCTGCAATATGGTGTACGACCTGCCTCACTGTCCATCCTCCTTCACGATATTTTGTATTGAATTGCTCTTCGGATAAGTCTGAAACTAAATTTCTTAAATCAATTGGAAGTCTTTCAATCTCTGAAATAAAATTTTTAATTCCTTCTTTTGTAATCTTTGCCGGAAATTTAAATTTACCGGTTGGAAATTTTTGTTTTTCTAAATCTAAATCTTCCATAAAAATAGTTGTGTTATTAAAAATTTTAAATTTAAAAAATCAAACTTCAAATTCCTGTCCCCTGAAAGGAATTTCAATATCTCTGAAATTCATGTTTTTCAAACTGTCTTTGAAAATCGCCTGCTGATCAGGTTCGCCATGAACTAAAAATATTTTTTCTAAAATTTTTCTGTCAAATTTATCGAAATAATCGTGAAGTTCATCTTTGTCTGCATGTGCTGAAAATGAATTCAATACTACTACTTTGGCATTCACTGAATATTCATCTCCGAAAATTCTCACAACTGCATCAGTTTCATTTCGTGAATCTATAAGTCTTCTGCCTAATGTATGCTCAGCCATAAACCCGACTATTAAAATAGTTGAATTCGAATCCTCTACATTATTTTTTAAATGATGAAGTATCCTTCCCGACTCCGCCATTCCTGATGCAGAAATTATCAGACAACTTTCTTTTATCGAATTCAGACTTTTTGATTCTTCTACATCCTGCACATATCGCAGATTCGGTAATTCAAAAACATTATTTCCCTCTAATATCATTTTTGAAAATTCCTCATCATAACATTCGGGATGAAGTTTGAATATATCTGTAGCTTTAATTGACAATGGACTGTCAATAAAAATCGGAATTTTATCAATTACATTGTTTTCAAAAAGTTTTGAAAGCGAATAAATTATTTCCTGTGTGCGACCGACACTAAATGCCGGTATAATAATTTTCCCACCTTTTGATATCGCTTCTTTCAAAACATTTGCCAGCTGCTCATCCATCATATTTGATTTGTCATGACTTCTTCCTCCGTATGTAGATTCGGAAATAAAAAACTGAACATCTCCGATAAACTCGGGATCTTTTAAAATCGGTAAACCCGGTCTTCCAATGTCTCCGGAAAATGCAAATTTAAATTTTCTTCCTTTCTCTTCTATTTCTAATACCATCATTGCCGAACCAAGTATATGACCTGCATCAAAATATTCTATCGTTACTTTTTCATTCAATCCGTCTATGCAAAACTTTTTATGATATGAAACCGTCTTGAAATTTTTCAAAACATTTACTGCATCTTCCATTCTGTATAAAGGTTTAAACGGCGCAAGATTTTTTTTCAAACGACGTTTATTCACATACTTAACATCACTCTCCTGAATGTGCGCACTGTCAATCAACATTATAGAGCAGAGATCTCTCGAAGCACTTGTAGTATATATATCACCGGTAAACCCCTTGGAATAAAGCATCGGAAGATTTCCTGAATGATCAATGTGTGCATGAGAAAGTATTACAGCATGTAGTTCCTTTGGGTCAAATAAAAAATTTCTGTTAATATCATAAGACTCTTCTCTCTTTCCCTGATAAAGTCCGCAATCAAGTAAAATTTTCTTCCCGTTTATTTCAAGTAAATGCTGCGATCCTGTAACAGTCTGATCTGCTCCGCAAAATTTGATTTTCATAATTTATTTTTTAATTATTTTAATTTATAAACAAAAATATTAAAGTTTCTTTGTCTGAATGTTTTGCTGGGGAAAATTTATTATTGTATTACTTTATTGAACTTATGTTTTGTAACATAGAGATTATTTTTTATAAAAAATCTGTATTGAAAATCCTTCCCGATATTTAAACCGATTCTCTTTGATGTAATGATTTCAAATTTTTCCTTCTTCACAGGTTTCGAAATATAAATCTTAGCTTCATTTGTCACGTCTTCACCGTTTAATGATTTATCAATATCTAACGCAATACAAAGTTTTGAAGGACCATTTGTTAATTCGACATCACTATTAATTCCACTTCTTAATTTTTTCATTTCTTCAATTCCGCTCAAAGGCTCAACAGCCCTTATAAGAGTTGCATTTCCAATTCCTTTTCTTTCGCTTACAATATTAAAACAAAAATATTTTCCGTAAATAAAGTAAACATAAATCTTTCCTCCTATATCGTACATGATCTTATTCCTTTCTGTAATTTTCATGTAAGAATGTGATGCAGGATCATGCTCTCCTATATATGCTTCCGTTTCTACAATCTTTGCTGTTAAAGTTTTATTCCCGGTTTTTCTGATAATAATTTTTCCGAGAAGCTCTTTTGAAACTGTTATCGTATCACGTAAATAAAATTTCCTCGAAAGAGGTTTATACTTTTCCAAAATTTAAAACGACGGTTATTTATTCGAATTCAATATATAAAAATTGATTTTTATTGAATATAGAAAAGTTTGTTTGAAATTAAATTTAAACATAAAATAAAAATTGATAATTGTTAATTGTTAATTAATAAAACTGTCCCGGTTTTTAAACTTGTTATGTGAAATCATAATTGTTTTATTTACAAAATTTTAAAAATTAAAATGATATCTGTTAAAAATCTTGTAAAGAAATATTCAGATGAATTAACCGCACTTGATAATGTTTCTTTTGAAATTAATAAAGGTGAAATCTGCGGTTATATCGGAACCAATGGTGCCGGTAAATCCACGACTGTTAAGATTCTGACAGGTGTCCTCGATTTTGACAGCGGCTCTGTTCTTTTAAATGATATTGATGTTAAGAAAAATCCGTTTGCCGTAAAAGAAATCGTCGGATATGTTCCTGAAACTGCAAATCTGTTTAATTCTCTTACTCCCAAAGAATTTATTTATTTTATCGGAACTATCAGAAAAATTGAAATGAATATTCTGATTAGACGTCTCAGTAATTTCGCAGAGATTTTTGATTTTAAATTTTTACTTGATGAATCCATTGGCAATCTTTCAAAAGGTAATCGTCAGAAAATTCTTATTACTTCTGCATTAATTCACAATCCTGAAATTATTTTCTTTGATGAACCTCTGAACGGACTTGATGCCAATTCTATTTTTGTTTTTCATGATCTGCTTTCTTATCTGATTTCAAAAAATAAAACTGTTCTGTATTGTTCACATATTCTGAGTACCATAGAAAAAGTTTCTACGAAAATAATTCTTCTCGATAAAGGAAAAATTGTAATAAATTCGAAAACAGTTGATTTAAAAAACTCTGATAATTATACTGATCTGGAAAATATTTTCAGAAATCTGAATCCTGAACAGGAATCAGGAAAAATTTCTTTTGAAAATCTATTTGAATAAAGTCCTTATAATATTACTTCTTTCCTGTAAAATCTGCTTTGCACAGATAAGCAACAATATTATTGATACAGTTTATACAGGCAACATATTTACAACTAATTTTTATAATGATATAAATCTTGCATATTTAGGCTCTGTATTAAAGTATAATAAAAGTCTTGATAAATTTGGTGTGACTGTAAGTAATAATTTTCTGTCAAATATTTCAAAGCTCGATAAAAATTATTTGAGAGATTATAATAATTTCAGATTCCTTATTTATTATAATTTAAACAGTAAGCTGGATGCCGGTCTCGGCTTTCAGAAATTGGTTTTATCTGATGATAAAAATATAGAAACAAATAAAAATAAAGTTGATTTTTATTTTACCAGCTTTAACTTCAGACCTGAAAATAATATTTTTTTAAATTCAAAAATCGGTTACAAAGCAGAAAATCAGATTGGTGAGTTTAATACAGGTCTCAGTGGTACTCTTTCCGGCACAGCAAATAATTACAATATTAATGAGTATTTCACAGATGCAAATGCAATTCTCTTCTATGAAAATCTTATTGGAAAACAAAATCACAACTATAGTTTTGATGTCAGCATTTATAAAAGATTTTCCCGGGAAGCTGACAACAGAGGAACTTTGAAATACTATAACCTGAGGAATGATTTTTTCACACCCGCTACTCTGAGCGTAATTAATCTTTATAATGTGAAGAATAATATTGAAACAAGATCAGAAAAATTTTTTTACATCGGAGATAATCTGAATTACACTCTTTCAGATAATATGAATTTTACATTGCTTGGCTCTTATATGAACCGGGAAGTTTATAAAGAATATAAATATAAATCTTCCTCTGCAAATGTTCTTTTTGAGAATGTATATGATATAAAAGTTTTAGAAGATAACATCGAACTTTCGGCTGTCCTGAATTATTTTCAGAATAAAATTAATACTCAGTTAAAATTTATATATAATGAAAGGTCAGAAAATCATTCTCTGCTAACCCTTACCGGTCTTACTCCTGCACAGATACTCGAACTGGAAAATGCCGAGAAAAGTAAAAATAATAACAGCAGATTAAATTCACTGGCTTTGAATGCTGAATATTTTTATTCAAATACTAATTCATTCGGATTTGACGGCTCATCTTCTTATCTGAAATATGATACCGATTTTGATCAGAATTACGATGACAGAGATGAGCTTCAGACAGTTGCAACTATCTATCATCAGTATAATAATCTGTTAAATTTCAGTATTCAGACAAAGTTTGATCTTATACTTTCTAATCTCAGCTATATTTATTCGCAAAGAAGTGCAAACAATTATAAAAACAAAATCTACCGGCTTTCTTCTCAAAGCATTTTTTCACCGGTGAAAAAAATCACTACAAATAATTTTTTCCAGGTGCTGGCAAATTATACGGTTTATGATTTCGAAGATATAGTCTCACAGGTACAAAGCTTTTCTTACAGACAGCTGCTTGTTGTTGATTCTACTTCATATAAATTTAATAATAAACTCTCTTTAAATTTTAACGGTGTTCTGAAGTATTATGAACAGGGACAATTTCAAAACAATAATTTTTCCGTAAAGCCGGTTGCATATTATTTAGAGCAGCTGTATAATCCGGGATTAAATTATTTCATTACTGATTTTGCACAGGCAGGAATCGGATTTAAATTTTTTCAGCAGAACCGTTATCAGTATGAAAATTCGGTTAAGCAGCTGGCAAATGTATACAAATCATATGGTCCGGTCGGTCAGTTAAATTTTTATCTGAATAATAATTCTTTGATTAAAATAATCGGGGGTATGAATTATATAAATTACGGGAATTCAGTTTTAAGCAGTTCTTCATTTTATCTTCAGATGAATATTTTATGGAATATATAATATAATTTTATTTTAATATTTTGTTTTAACAAAAATAAATATATCAATTGGAAAAACAATACTTAGTTCTCAATAGCAACAGAAACGAAATTCCGAAATTCGATAATCTGCTTGAGAAGGTTAACGGTAAATTCAATCTGGCAATGGAGAAGTTTATTAATCTTCAGATAGCATGCTCTGAAGCTATTATAAATGCTATAGTTCACGGAAATAAAGAGAATGATTCAAAGAAAGTTTATATTATTATTGAATATGATGAATTCCTTTTATCTGTAAGAATTAAAGATGAAGGCACAGGATTCAATGTTGATGCAATTCCCGACCCAACTTCCAATGAAAATATTTTAAAGGAAAGCGGAAGAGGAATTTTTATTATCCGTTCACTTGTGGATGATTTCAAATGTATCTCATCTGAAAGCGGAACTGAATATGATTTAACTGTAAAAAAATAATTGAAATAAAAAGAGAGATACAAATCAATGCATCTCTCTTTCGTTAATTATAATTTTTACTATGTAATTACTTTGTACTATCAAGCACAGCCATAACTTCTCTCACAGCTTTTGCAGATTCATTTACAAGATTCATTTCCTCTGCATTTAATTTTAATTCAATAATTTTCTCAATTCCTTTTTTACCGAGAACAACCGGCACGCCCATATAAATATCTTTCAAACCATATTCACCCTGAAGCCATGTACAGACAGGAAATATTCTTTTCTGATCACGGACAATTGACTCTACCATCTGAGCTGCTGCTGCACCCGGTGCATACCATGCTGAAGTTCCCATCAATGCAACCAATTCACCGCCGCCTTTCTTTGCTCTTTCACCGATTGCATTTAATTTTTCTGCATCAATTAATTCTGTAACAGGAATTCCACTGACTGTAGTATATCTCGGAAGCGGTACCATTGTATCACCATGTCCGCCTAAAATTACAGATTGTATATCTTTCGGTGAACAATTAATTGCCTCGGCTAAAAATGCTCTGTATCTTGCTGTATCAAGGATTCCTGCCATTCCCATAACTCTTGTTGAAGGAAGTTTGGAATTTATATATGCACAATATGTCATTACATCCAATGGATTTGAAACAACAATAATAATCGCATCAGGTGAATGTTTCACTACATTTTCTGTAACTGATTTTACAATCTGAGCATTTGTCGAAATCAAATCATCTCTGCTCATTCCGGGTTTTCTCGGAAGACCTGAAGTAATTACTACTACTTCCGAACCGGCAGTCTTTGTATAATCATTTGTAGAGCCGGTAACTCTTGTATCATAATTGTTAATTCCGGATGTCTGCCAGATGTCAAGAGCTTTTCCTTCTGCTATTCCTTCTTTTATGTCAACTAAGACAACTTCATTTGCAAGTTCTTTATGTGCCAATACATTTGCACAGGTTGCTCCCACATTTCCTGCGCCTACAACTGTTAATTTCATATTTTTTTAATTTGAATTTATAAAATGAAAAGGTTATTCCGTAATTCCGAAATAACCTTTATGAAAATTTAAACTGTATAAATTTATCTAAACTTATTTAAACTTCTATAAAATAGATTTAAAACTGCGAAACATACTTTATGCAACAGCAGCTTCTAATGGAAGTACGTGCAAAGTTTTCTTACCTTTTTTTGTAGTGAAATTCACGTGACCTTCTATCAAAGCAAATATTGTATAATCTCTTCCAAGTCCTACATTAGATCCCGGTAAAAATTTTGTGCCTCTCTGTCTGAGTAAAATGCTTCCGGCTTTTACATACTCACCGCCAAATTTCTTTACACCGAGTCTTTTTGAATTTGAATCTCTTCCGTTTTTAGAACTTCCGAGTCCTTTTTTATGTGCCATTTTTTATAAAATTAAATATTTAAAATTAAAATTAATTTGAGATTAAAAATCTCTGCTCTGAACTTATGCTTTAAGAAATAGAGTTTATCTGGACTGAAGTATAGCTTTGTCTGTGACCTCTTCTGACTTTATAACCTTTTCTTCTTTTCTTCTTAAAAACAATCACTGTATCATCTTTCAAATGATCAAGAATTGTAGCTTCAACCTTTTTTGATAATTTCGGTGCTCCGATTTCAAAAGATTTATCGTCAGGTGAAAACATTAGTACTTCATCAAATGTAACTTTCGTTCCGATTTCTTCTTTCATTCTCGGAATAAATACTCTTTGATTTTCCTGAACTCTGTACTGATTTCCTTTTATATTTACTATTGCAAACATGCTGAAAATTTATTTAATGGATGTTATTGAATTATTTTATATGATTCTGAATTTTATTAATATTTAGAATAAATTTTATAAAATTAATCTTTGTGGAGCTAAGCGGGGTCGAACCGCTGACCTTCTGAATGCCATTCAGACACTCTACCAACTGAGCTATAGCCCCATTAATTTATTATTCATTTTTTCTAAGCAAATAAAATACATATTATTGACTAAAATTTCAAACCATTATTTGAAATTCTCCTGACTTTTTTCCAAATCCGTACTAAACGTTTGAAAAGCCTGACCACCTGCCTCGAATTGCTACGGTAAGGCGGGCGAATTTTAGCGAATTGCTCAAATAAAACTAATATTTGCTCAAAAGACTAACAAATTTTATTTGGACAGCAAAACTTATTTTATTGTGTAAATATTCGGGTTGAAATAAAATCCTTAAAATTTTTTAAAAATATTGCTATTTCAAGCTAATGTTGAATATAAATTTATTTCTAAAAATTAATGTTAATATGGATTATACCAATTTTATTCTTAAACAGATTTTTGACATTTTTAAGAATATTACTTTATTTACCTTACAGAAATAGATTATTATTTCTAATTTAGTTTATAAATCGAATAAAATGGATATAAAATTTCTGAAAGGTGTCGGAGAAAAAAGAGCTGAAGCTTTTAATAAAATCGGAATTAACACATTGGATGATTTTTTGAATTTTATTCCAAGAACTTACATAAATAAAATAAGTGTTCGTGAAATTCCACAGTTTTTGTCTGAGAATATTCTGCTTTACGGTGAAATTATAGATGTCAGATATCCAAAACACGATAATCAACCATTGGAAATAACCTTGTATGATAAGTCAGGTTCAGTTGAAATTCCAATCTTCGGGGCAAGTGAATTCCGTTCCAAACAGTTCAGATTAAAAGATAAATTTTTATTCTGGATAAAAGCAGATACAGAAAATTTTAGTTCTAGACTGAAAATAAGTTACAGAGACCACATAAAGCTCAATGAATCTGAAGCATTTGACATGGATTTTTTGAAATTCAAAATGATTCCTTTATACGAATTGTCAGGAATTCTCAAAAAAACATGGATCAGACCGCTTCTGCTTTCAAAAATTGTTTTCAATGCTTTTAAAAGTATGATAACTTCAAATCCGGATTACATAGAAGAAACTTTACCGGAGGAATTTTTAAAAGAATATGATTTAATCAGTAAAAAAGATGCAGTGTTAAGAATAAACTTTCCGTTAATACAAACTGACATTGAAAAAGCAAGACAACGTCTGGCATTTGAAGAGCTTTTTTATCTGGAATTAATATTAGCTTTAAGGAAGAAAACTTTAGAGATTGAGAAAAAAGGAATTTTATTCAGTAAAGATATAACTGATTTGAAAGATAGATTTAAAAAAATTCTGCCTTATGAATTAACAAATGCACAGATACGGGTTATGAATGAAATCTATGAAGATATGAAATCTGACAAATGTATGAACAGATTACTTCAGGGTGATGTCGGCAGCGGAAAGACTGTCGTAGCAGTGTTTTCTATTTTGATTGCTCATGAGAACGGATATCAGAGTGCTTTTATGTGTCCGACGGAATTACTGGCGGAGCAGCATTTCAAAACATTATCTGAATTGCTGAAATCTCTTGATATTAAAATCACATTACTCATCGGCGGTCAGAAAAAAAAATTACGTGAAGAAATTTTATCTGACATTAAATCCGGAAAATCAAATATTATTATCGGGACGCACGCATTGATACAGGAAAAAGTTGAGTTTAAAAATCTTGGATTTGTAGTAATCGATGAGCAGCATAAATTCGGTGTGATGCAGAGAGCTAAATTAAAAGAGAAAGGTCTGAATCCTGATGTACTAGTGATGACTGCTACACCAATTCCGAGAACATTATCTATGACATATTACGGTGACCTTGACATTTCAGTCATTGACGAATTGCCTAAAAACAGAATTCCTGTAAAGACAGTATTAAGAAAGGAAAATGATAAACAGAAAATTTATACTTTTATAAAATCTGAAGTCGATAAAGGAAGGCAGGTATATATAATTTATCCGCTGATAGATGAATCCGAAAAACTTGATCTGAAATCTGCAGAGGAAAATTACATAATTTTAAAAAATAATATTTTCAAGGAGTATAAAGTTGGCATGATACACGGCAGAATATTTTCTTATGAGAAAGATGAAATTATGGAAGATTTTAAAAATGGTAAAATTGATATTTTAGTTTCGACTACTGTAATAGAAGTCGGCATTGACATTCCGAATGCAACTGTAATGATTATAGAAGAGTCACAAAGATTTGGTCTTTCGCAGCTGCATCAGCTCAGAGGCAGGGTTGGACGGGGCTCAGAGCAGTCATACTGTATTTTGGTTGCTAAGTATCTTGATGAAGTTTCATCAAAACGTCTGAATATTTTATGCGAAACAAATGACGGATTTAAAATTGCAGAAGCTGATATGGACATAAGAGGACCGGGTGAATTTTTCGGAATCAGGCAGTCGGGAGCATTAAATTTTTCATGTACTGATCTTACAAAAGATAAAGAATTACTCGAATCTGCAAGAGCAATTGCTTTCAAAATTATAAAAGAAGATGTGAATTTAAGAAAGCCTGAACATAATGTTATTAAAAGAGCTTTTCAGAAAAATTTTAAAAACTCACTGTATCTGATGGAGATTGCCTGATTGAAAATTTAATTTTTTTGAAAATTAAAATATAATTTGTCTGTTATGTTAAACTTTCTAAAAAACTCAGTAAGTAATCATATATATAAAATATAAAATATAAAAAATCAAAATAATTTTTTTAAAGCCTGAAAAACTTATGTGAAATAAAATAATTTATACGTTTTCTATTACACATAAAAAAATTATTTTTACCTGTCAAAATAATAATATTAATTGAAAAGTAAATCTTCAAAGTCATCTAAGTCATATAAGTCATTTAAGTCATCTAAGTACGAAGTTCTGATTCCATTGCTTACTATTCTTTCTGATGCAATTGCTATATTTGCGGCATTCGAACTTTCCTATTATATCAGATTTTTTACTGATTTTCAGATAATTTTTCCTGTCACAAAAGGAATTCCGGATATTTACGGCTATAACATTTTTGCTGTAATGGTAATACCTATATGGATAATTATTTTTCAGACAAGAAAAATGTACAGATTAAAGAGAAGTGTTTTTGTAATGGATGAATTATTTATTATTACAAAATGTATTTCAATCGGAATTCTGATCGCAATGAGTCTGATATTTATAATAAAAGCAGAATTTCCATATTCAAGATTAGTCTTTTTTCTGATTTGGGTTAATTCAATTATTTTAATTACAATAGGAAGATATTTTTTATTGAAATTTGAAAAGAATTTATACAATAAAAGTATTGGTGTAATCAACGTTTCAGTTCTTGGTAACAATGAAATGGCTGAGAAAATCTATAATAAATTTACTGTTGATAAATTTGCGGGATTTAATGTAAAAGGTTATTTTTCATTGAGTGACGAAATTTTTGCTTCGGAGAAGAACTGTTTAAAAGATAAAAATCATCTTGGTAATTATAAATTAATTCCTGAAAAAATCAAAGAATTAGAATTGGATAAAATTCTGATTTCATTGCCAAGCGCTGATCATGAAACCCTGTATAATCTTTTCAAAATATGTGAAGGAATTAATATAGAGTTTATGTATGCACCTGATTTTATTGATACAATGACGAGTAGATTAAGGGTTGAGGAAGTAGACGGTATTCCTTTTATGAAACTAAAATCAATGCCGATGAATGTATGGAATCGTTTGTCTAAAAGGATGTTTGATTTAATTGTATCATTAATTCTTTTAATTTTGCTTTCACCAATTATGATAATTATTGCATTATTAGTAAAGATTACTTCCAAAGGACCCTTATTTTATAAACAGGAAAGAGTTGGACTTGACGGACAAAAATTTTCTATGTTGAAATTCCGTTCGATGAAAGTAAACTCCGAAGTTCAGGGACCTCAAATGACAATCAGGGATGATAACAGATATACTCTTATTGGAAGAAATTTAAGAAGATTCAGCCTTGATGAGCTGCCTCAATTTATAAATGTCTTAATAGGAAATATGAGCATTGTTGGTCCCAGACCTGAAAGAGAATTTTTTATTAACACAATGAAAGATTCAATTCAAAGATATCTTGAAAGACACAGAGTGAAATGCGGAATTACAGGCTGGGCTCAGGTAAACGGACTCAGAGGCACAGATACTTCTTTACAAACCCGGATTGATTATGATATTTATTACATTGAAAATTGGTCAATTGCTTTCGATATTAAAATAATTTTAAAAACCATAAAAGAAGTTTTGTTTTCTAAAGAAGCATTTTAAAACTTTTTAAAACTTATAGATTAATTTATTCTTTATGATTATTGCAGTTATTTATTTCTTACATACTATTTTTGCAGTTTATATTTTTGCAAAATCATTTCAAAACGACGGATGGCTGCAGGCATTTCTGAATATTGGATTTATTATAACACTGTTTGCAGTCTCATTGACTGTCTGTGAATTAATTGTTTCTGCATTTATACCGGAGACAGGATACAGAATCACGCTTCCTGCGAATCAGATATTGCTTTTCTTTCTTAAAATATCCGGCTTTTATTCTCAACAGGGTGTAAATGTTACTCTGACTCCAAAGGACAGTGTCACTTTGTCACTTGTTACAATTGTTGAAATATTTTTTTACAGATTTTATTTCCGGAAAACTCAGGTTACAAAGACAGCCTGATTTTTTATAATTTTATAATAATAGTATTAAACGTTTTGTCAAAATATATTTTTCAAATATAATATTTTCATGAAAAAGTCAGCTTTAATTCTTGTGTTTTTCACAGCCAGTATAATAAGTTTTATTCTTTTTGCAAATTTTCAATTTAAAAAAGATAAAACCGAAAAGGATAACACTTCTCTGAGCAGAAGCATTGTTCTGCAATTCGTTACATACAATGGCTACGGAAATAATTTATATCTGGATAATATACTTACAGGAAAGCAGCAGGAATCAGATGTTGTTGTTACGTCAATCACAAATATTTCCTATGATACTTCTTATTCCGTCAGGACAACCGGAACAGATACAATCAATCCTGTTATTTCTTTTTCAAATATCGGGAGAACTGCCGCTGATTCTTTTTATGTACATTTGGAAATTAATTCAGGATTATATACTGACAGCTTTAAAGTAAATTATTTGAATTCAGGCCAGACGTTAACTGATACTTTAAAAAAATTAACATATGTAATCGGCTCTCCCTTGTATTTTAAATCTTATTCTTCTTACAGGCTTGATTCCAACAGAACAAATGATACTTTAAGACAGTATTCAATTTTTCTTCCCGGGTATAAAAGAAATGTTTTACTGGAAGAGTTCACATCAAATGCAAGTTTTGCATGTGCAAATAATAATCCGGCATTAAATGCATTTGTTGATTCAAATTTTCAAAATATTACTGCAATAAAATATCATCTCCCGATTGGAACTGCTACTTCAGATATTTTTTATTTTTCAAATCCTTTACAAAATGATCAAAGATCCAGGTATTATTATTTACCAAGTTTTCCAACTACTATTTTTGACGGAAAATTATTCGGAATTATTCCTTACGGAGACAGCGCAAATTTATATAAACCTTATTTTTTAAGACTGAATAAAGGTACTCCTGTTTCAGTTAATGTGACTGATGAACTTATCGGTACAGATTCGATAAAAGCTACTATTACAGTAAATATAGCATCAGCAGTTCCTCCGGGAGATTACAGATTAAGGATTAATGCGATTCAGCGTTATGCATTTGTTGATACTACTTTAAATAATGAACACTCTTTTTATGATACTTTCAGAAGATTCTATCCTGATTCTTCCGGAATTTCAATTCCGGTTTCTCCGGGTAAATATTCTTATTCGTATACATATTTTATCGAGCCGGTCTGGGATGATACTTTAATGTATACTTCAGCTTTCATTCAAAATGATAATACTAGAGAAGTTTTAAACAGTGCAAAAGGCAGAAATATCATTCTTAAAAATGTTAAGAATGACAGTAAAATAAATGTCCGAAAGGAAACTTCAAAAAACAGCATAATTAATTCTTTCGGCAAACGTGAGGTTTTATTTAATTCTGACAGTATTTCTACACAGCTTAATATAGAATTATTCGAAGGATTTTTTCCTCCGGCTGGCTGGAGAATTCTCAATGAAGATGGTTACATAACTTTTAATAAATATCCGGGTGTAAATGGTCCTTCAATTGGAGGAACAAATTCTGTGATAATGGATTTCTTTGGCTATAATATTCCCGGTAAGAGGGATACAATGATTTCAAAAATATATGAAGGCTTACTGAATTCAGACACAATCAGGTTTGATTATGCTTATGCGCTTTACAGCACATTATCAAATGCTGACAGTCTGACTGTAAAAATCTCCACTGACGGAGGTCTTACATTCCCTGCTGAAATATTTCGCAAAGGAGGAAGTTCTCTTGCTACTGCTCCTCAGACTACATCTTTTTTTATTCCGTCAAACAACACACAATGGAAAACTTTTAAGTATGCATTGTCAGGTGTAGTCGGTATTAATAATTATTCTGATATGCTTCCTGAAAATTTTACTTTGCATCAGAATTATCCAAATCCTTTTAATCCGGTTACGAAAATTAATTACGAATTACGAATTACGAATTACGTATCTCTTAAAGTTTATAATGCATTGGGTAAAGAAGTGGCAAATCTTGTTAACGAAATTCAGAGTGCTGGTAGCCATGTCGTTGAATTCAACGGAAGTAATTTAGCAAGCGGAATTTATTTCTACCAGTTAACTGCAACCGGTTTCACAGATACCAAAAGAATGGTTTTGATAAAATAAAATTTTATGAAAAATTTATTAACAGTATTATTTTTATTTTGCTTATTTTTTTCCGGATGCTCTTCAGATACTGACAGCACAGAATTTATTTTCGGCAAAGGAAAATATAAATTTACAATGACAGACAGTTCGAAAACAGAAATTGCAAACGGGATTTTGTATGTTAAAACTTACGATAATAAAAAAATTTCCGGAACTTACGAATTCAAAAAAATTTTAAAGAAAGATTTTGAAGGATATTCTTCTATGACGGGAGAATTCAGCGGCGATGTCAATACTTCGGAGAAATTTGTTTTTATTAATACAAATCCTATGATTGCCGATGCAAATGTATTCTGGAATCTGAAAATAAAAAAAAGCAATCTTTCGGGAAGCTGGGTATACTCTGTATTCAGAGGGGCAGCTTACGGTGGCTTTGTAAAAATCACAAAATAAATTTTTCCTAAATTAAATATTAAATTATGAAAAAAGTAAATTACTATTTCTGTATCGTAATGCTGATAATAAGTATTCAGACAATCTCTGATAAAGCATTTTCATATCCAAAGTTTGCTGCTATTTCAGGCAGTATGTGTATTGATTGTCATGTAAATCCAACAGGCGGCGGAATGAGGAATGAGGGCGGACAGTTCTTTGCAAATAAAAATCTCAGCATGGATATGTTTAAGAAAATTGCGGGTAAGACTCAGTTCTCACCAAAAATTACAAAGCAAATTACATTAGGAAGTGATGTCAGAGTTGCTCAGATAGATAATGAAGTTCGTGAAGGAGTTACAAATTTCAATTCATTCCTTGCTATGCAGGGTGATATTTATTTTAATGCTGAGCTGAATAAAATTCTGAACATTTACGCGACATCAGGAATTTCAATTCCGGGTGTTGAAACTGAGTATGAAGTTTTCGGAATGATTTCAAATTTACCGCTTAATACTTATTTTAAAGTTGGAAGATATAAACCGGAATATGGATTGAGGATAGTCGAGCACAGGGCTTATCAGAGAAAGTATTTACTCGGTACACCTTATGATGCCAATACAGGATTCGAACTTGGTTTTAATCCTGACTGGTTCAGTTTGAATTTAGGTTTGTACAATCCGCAAAATCAGGATTTTCTCGGATTAGATCCGCATAAATTATTTGTTGGAAATACAAATTTTAATTTTGCATTTAAGAAATATGACTTCAACATTAATTTCGGAGGTTCCTTTTTGAATAATCCTTACAATACAAATGACACAGCTTTTACAACTGTCATTACTGCTTTAAAACAATCTTACGGTGCTAATATGCGAATTGGCTTTTTAAAACGGATTGCTTTACTTGGCGAAGTTGATTTCGAACAGAATCAATCAGATTTTCCGTTAAAAAGATCTTTTTACGGATTCGGTGAATTAGATATATTTGTAATTAAAGGACTCGAACTTCGTGCTCAGTATGAAATTTACGACAGAAACAGAGATATTACTGATGATGTGGTAACCCGAATCAGCACAGGATTTGCAGCTTATCCTTTTTACGGATTTGAAACCGAAGTCATGGTGAGATTTGTTTCGGA
>Ga0105044_10005852_pt1 | contig 16920 bp, 12 predicted proteins | sample MAT01_FD_78092 | JGI IMG/M metagenome (GOLD analysis project Ga0105044, IMG submission 78092) | Freshwater microbial communities from Lake Fryxell liftoff mats and glacier meltwater in Antarctica - MAT-01 | ecosystem: Environmental > Aquatic > Freshwater > Ice > Liftoff microbial mat | place...
CGCTACAGGATTAACTGGGCCGACTGGAGCAACAGGCGCTAATGGAGAAACAGGGGCTACAGGTCCGACTGGAGCAACAGGCGCCACAGGAGTAACTGGGCCTACTGGACCAACAGGACCAACAGGCGCTACTGGACCAACAGGACCAACAGGCGCTACTGGAGTAACTGGTCCTACTGGACCCACTGGAGCAACTGGGGGAGTTCTTGGTTCTTTTCTTTCAATTTATCAAACAGCTAGCCAATCTGTAGGAAATAGTGCTAACTTAGGAATAAGCTGGTCTACCGTTTCCGCGAGTAATGTATTCACATTTGTACCGCCCGCTACGACAATTACTATTCCTACAACAGGAACTTATAGAATTCAATATGGAGTATCTACCATAACAATTAACTCCTATTGGGGCTTGTCAAGAAATGGTGTGATTATACCTGGTGGAAGAATCAGTGTATTGAGTCCAGGAATATATTCCGCAAGTATTGAAGTCGGCTTAGTAGCGGGTGATCTTATTCGTCTGTGTAATTTGGGTGGTGTGTCGGTGACCCTAAGCCCTGGACCCGGTGCTCCTGCCGGGACAATCACCGCTTATTTAGTAGTTGATCGAATTCTTTAAACTTAAGGTGTAGATATGAGTACAATTAAAGTGAAAATGTTAACAACTTGGCTGTTTCTCCAAATTTTTATTAGTTTAAGTGTAGAGGCTGCTCATGGAACTCAAGATATTGTGTTGCTGAGTGACACTTCTTTTAACTCTCATTTTTTTGGCGCCACGCTAATCAGTGAGAAAATGCAATTATTCCAAAAAATAAAGCCTTTTGGATTCCCAGATTGGGACCCCTCTGAAATTCTTTCAGATCCATTAGTAAGTGTAAGCTCTTATGAAGTAATAAAAGATGTCGATGATAACTTTATGATCGCATGGATGGGAGAAAATACCAGTTTAGAAATCTATAGCCTCTACATAAGATATTATGTCCCAAGTCTTAAGACTTGGTCTCCTATTATCATGGTATCAAGTAAAGAACATCTAGTCGGAAGTTATTCGATATCAATCAACACGCAAGAAGCCGAAATTATCTGGAATTCATACGATTCTAGCTTTAATGTGGAGGACCATTCTGCTACATTTAGCTTACTTGACATTTAGACTAATCATTCAAGATTATCTCCCTGAAATTAGGGAGATTTTCTTGATAAGCTTTGAAAAGAGCAAATATCAAAAAAAACCCCTTAAATACAAGAACCTACGTTCAGGTTGGTGTTAGTTTTCTTAAAAGAATTTAATCTTTGTCCAAAATCCAAGTTCTACATCTAATCCAGCGTTTTTCCAGGCTTGCATCCCGCCATTGAGGCTGGCTACATTTTGAAAGCCATTTTTTTCCAATATTGAGACAGCAATGGAGGATCGGTAGCCGCTGCCGCAAGTAATTACAATCTCTTGTTCTTTAGGGATTTTGGATAGCTCCTGAGACAGCGTCTGTAATGGGATATGTAGCGCCCCAGAAATGTGACCTTCATCCCACTCTTCATCGGTTCTGACATCAATGACAAAAGGCTTTTCTTTATTCACGGTTTTAGGAGCAGCTAATTCGAATGAAATTGATTTTTCTTTTGGGATCTTATCCTCCAAAATGTAGCCTTTGAAATTGTCTAAACCGAGTATGCGTAAATCCAGCTCAGCCTTTTGAATAATATCTATGGTTTTGCCAATAAGAAGAATGGGTAGATTGTGCGGAAGCAGCTCTCCTGCCCATTTAGCAAATAAAGGTCCATAAGGAATATTGATGGATCCAGGAAGATGCCCTTTAGCAAAAACTTCTGGATTTCGGATATCTACCAAAAATTCAGCCTGCGCATCTTCAGCTTCAGCCAGTGGAGTTGCTTGTGTGATTGTAGCCCCTTTGACGTTGAGTTGTTTTAAACGTGCAAAGTAACTGGGGGCAGGTGATGTTTGATCAATCATATTTTCGATCCAATGCGTCTTATCTATCCTGTTTAGATAGGGATTGGAGTGCTTTTCTTCGCCTAAAGAAGTTTCACTTTTTCCTGAAATACTTTTGCCGCAAAAAGATCCTGCTCCATGGGCTGGCAAAATAATCATCGAATCAGGAAATTGAAAGAGGGTATGAAACACACTGTGATGCATTTTTTCCGCCAGTTCTCGCGACTTTGATTCTCCTAATAAATCTGGTCGTCCTAATGACCCTGTCAAGAGAAAGTCCCCTGTAAAAGCTAAGATAGGATAGCTAGAGTCATTGGTAGTCTCGAAAACTACCCACATCAGGTGCTCTGGTGTATGCCCGGGCACATGCCAGGCTTGCAACTTTAAAGAACCGATTTCAATAATTTCTTGGTCACGCACTTTTACATCGGCATAACTTGGAATCCATTCTTCTCCCCCTTCGGCTGAACACAAAATTTGCGAGGCCTCTTTGAAATAGTGTTTTAATTCTTTAGCTCCCGAAACGAAATCCGCATGCACATGCGTTTCAAGGATATACATAAGTTTTGCTTTTTCTAACTGGAGTGCTTCTATCACTGGGACAATCTCCCGAGTAGGATCCACCGCAACTGCTAAATGAGTCTTTTCATCGATAAGGAGATATGTGTTTATGGAAAGACCTGCGTGAGTGAGTTTTTTTAGTCGCATTGTTTATCCAATAATGTTGATTTGTAAAAACGCACAGCTTCCTCTGCGATTTGAGATTGAATCCAAGCTCGATCTGTCGAAGGATCTTCTTCAAATAGAAATTGAATCTCTCCTTTGGGGTCTACAGCTTGTCTACGATTTTGCGAAAGGGCAGAAACAAAAACATAATGATTCAATTTACCAGGAATGGCTTGGAAATATGCCTTGGGAATATTGCGTGCGAAAAGCCCTGCATTATTTTTCGTGACCAATATCTGATCAGCTTCCGCGGCAATGAGATAAACGGGGATCGAAATTTTTTGTAAACTTTCGAGATCAAATAACCAAGACCAACCAGGAGCCATTATAAAAGCCGCTTGGATACGGTTTTCTCGCCAATCTTTGCTCATCATAGCTTTGTTGAGGGTAGGTAAAGCCTCGTTAGCAAGCACATAATCTTGCGGAGCGGCGTATTCAGGACCTGGGATTAAAGAATCTAAACGTGAAGTTTTTCCTCCAGCCGCCCATATGGATGTTGTTCCACCCAAAGAAAATCCAGCAATGCCTACTTTATGCATATCAATATTTTTAGCTAAAGAGGTTGTTGAGAACTGGTCTAAGAGAGCAGAGATGTCCTGAGCACGCTGCCAATGGTTTAAATGAAATTTGCCATCGATTAAATCGCGATGCTGCACTGCCGTCACAATAAACCCTTGGTGCACAAGTTCGCGAATTAACCAAGATTGATTATTCGGCGAGCCAGTATACCCATGCGAAAGCACAATGAGTCTTAGGTTGGTTTGAGATGAATCTAAGGGTGCATCAATAGCTACGTTAAACACATCCCATGCACTACTTGAAGGCTTTCCTGTTATTTCAGGTGCCACTGGATACCAAATGAGTAATGTGCGATTGACTTTTTGATCTGAATCAAAAAAGGAATGTTCGCTAAATCCTAGTATAGGATAAGGTGTCACAATTTTTGGTTCAAAACCTGTGAGCATAAAGGGTATGAAAGCCATTAGAATGAACTTCTTAATCAATTTGCAGAACAACTGAGCCACTAATTTTCCCCTCTTTTAAATCATCTAAAGCTCGATTTGCTTGTTCTAAAGGATAGGCATTCACATGACTGTGAATGGGAATTTTAGGGGCGAGAGCTAAAAATTCTTTGCCATCACGGCGTGTTAAGTTAGTGACAGAGCGTAGTTCGCGTTCTCCATAAAGAAGGTCATAGGGAAAAGAAGGAATATCGCTCATGTGAATTCCGGCACAGATGACTTTACCTCCTTTGCCAACGCTTTTTAATGCGGCTGGAACCAGTTTCCCATCTGGAGCAAAAATAATTGCTGCTTCTAACTCGTCAGGGGGCAATTCTTCTGAAGTTCCTATCCAATAAGCACCTAATTGCTTAGCCAACTGCTGGGCTTCATCCTCTTTTTGGCGCGTAAACACATACACTTTTTTGCCTTGAAAATTCGCAACTTGAATCAGTAAATGGGCCGAAGAACCAAATCCATAAAAACCAATAGATTTTGCTTCTCCCGTCATTCTTAAGGCCCGATATCCAATTAATCCACCACACAATAAGGGGGCGGCTTCTAAGGGAGAGTATTCTGAGGGAATCGGAAAGCAGAAATCAGCAGATGCGACACAATACTCGGCATATCCTCCTTGGACTTGATACCCTGTAAAAATGGCATGTTCACAAAGATTTTCATTGCCAGCGAGGCAATAAGAACATTTATCACAGCACCCTCCTAACCAGGGAATGCCCACTCGCTTTCCCTTTTGATAACCGGCCACGGCTTGTCCGACTTCTTCTACGATCCCCACAATCTGGTGTCCTAAAATTAACGGAAGAGATGGCTGAGTCAACTCTCCATCGCGAATATGTAAATCGGTCCGGCAAACGCCGCAGGCTTCAATTTTGATAAGCAGTTGATGCGCTTCTGGTTGCGGAATGGGTAACTGCATCAACTGGAGAGGTTCTCCAGGCTTTATAAGAACCATTGCACGCATCTTTTTTATCCTTTTATGACTAAAGCCGGTTTAAGGCGAGCAACTTTAGCTGCCAAGCCAGCCTCTTGCACGGCATCAACGACTGTATCAACATTTTTGTAAGCATCGGGCATCTCTTCGGCAATCGTACGCGGTGAGTTCGCTTTGACAGCTACGCCTTGTTCCTGCATATAGCGGATTGGATCTTTATTATTCCATGATTTCATCGACTGCATTCGACTTTTAGCTCTGCCTGCTCCATGACAGGAGCTGCACCAGGTCAAAGCATTCCCCTTCCCGACCATTAAATGACTGGCACGACCCATATCGCCTGGAACGAGTACTGGCTGACCCGTTTGTTGAAAAAGTGGATTCAGCTCCTGGGCCCCTACTCCAAATGCGCGTGTTGCTCCTTTTCGATGGACACATAGCCGACGCAGGTGGCCATCAACTAGGTGATTCTCAAATTTGGCGATATTATGACAGACATCGTATAGAAGTCGAATTTCTTCTGGCGAAGTTTGAAAAACCTCGCGGAAGCTCATGCGAACACCATGTAAGATCCGCTGACGGTTATTAAATGCATAATTGGCAGCGGCTGCCATGGCACTAAAATAATGGCGTCCGGCTGGGCTGTGAATAGGAGCTGCTACTAATTGCTTATCGGGCAGGTCTTTAGCATATCCTTGTTTCAGAAAATCGTTCAAATTGTCTTGGCAAACTTGATGTCCAAAGCCGCGCGAACCTGAATGAATCAAGATGTAGGTTTGTCCTTGTGAAACCCCCCAAGCTTTAGCCATTTCTGGCAGAAAAAGAGTTTCGACTTCGCCAATCTCAACAAAATGATTCCCAGACCCTATCGAACCAAGTTGATTTGACCCTCTGCTACGTGCTTCTTGAGAAACAGCATGTAATTCGCCTCCTTCAATAAAGCCGCGGCTCTCCATGAAATCTAAATCAACCTCTAGGCCATAGCCTTGCTCGATGGACCAAAGCGCCCCTTTAGCAATCAGTTCTTTATAATCGCTATCGCTAAGTTTTTTAGTATTTTTAAAGCCCTGACCTACCCCTGAAGGAACATGCTTGAAAATGGATTGCAATAAGGTATCTTTCTCTTTGGTTGTAAAAGACTTAAAGGGTCGGTCTAACAAGGCTAAGCGCACACCGCAATTGATGTCATACCCAACACCTCCAGGACTAATCACCCCCGTTTCAGCATCCGTTGCTGCGACTCCACCGATAGGAAAGCCATACCCCCAATGAATATCCGGCATGGCTATGCTATAGCCCACAATGCCAGGTAAATAAGCCACCCGGCGTACTTGATCCAGCGGTTTTTCAAAATCCCCTTCCGCGATAATAGCTTCAGTCGCAATGATTAACCCTGGCACTAACATCCCAGCTTCCTGCGGGAGTTCATAGGTTGCAGGTTTTATTTTTTTTAAGTTATACATCGACAATCATTTCCCACTCTAAAAGATCATTTGTGTGTTGAATAGCACCATGAAAACTCACGGCTTTAAAAGAACATCCCTGCTCTTCATCAGCTTTAGCAATACCGACATTTAATTGCATAACAATCTCTTCAAGTGAGTTGACCGCATCCTTAGGAAAAAAAGCATGTATAGGAGGAAAGAGAAAAGCCAGGGCGCCTTGAGCATTCACACACAATTCCTGCACTGTGGTGCCCCTGACACAAAAAGCCACATCAGCAGTATGCTCTTTTTCCTCAAAAGGTGGCAAAAAAGAGTGATTCCACAATGAAGTATAATTGAGATTGCCGGTGCTTTCATAAAGATGGATTTTATTGAAAACAACCGGTAAATGAGGAAGTTCCCATTGAGCTTGTGACACGGGATTACGCGCTATCGTCACATGAGGTAAAAAAGGTCTATCATCACTTAGCGAATAGCCTAAAGATTTCAACCAAACCGATAATGTTTCTTGAAACTTTACCAGTGTGGATAGATGCTCCATCAAGTTAATACGATAGGCTACCACATGCGGGTGTTGAGGAGGTAAAAAAAGGAGTTTATCGGTGTAACCTAAAAGGCCTAAAAGAAAATGCGGTTTAGGAAATTCAGGCAGAGCCCTAATGAGGGGCTCTGCTTCAACATTACCTAAAAAAACTAACGTCATGTGCCGGCATGCTTCCCCCAAAATTCGTCCAGGAGGGAATTCTGCCGGCCAGGGAGCTTCAGCTTGCAACCCTAAAAATAAGCGTTTCATTTTCTAAGGAGAGGCTTGCAAAGTTTTAGAAACAATTTCGTACACATTATTCGAAATTCCCTTTTGGGCCAAAATTCGTTCGAGTTGATGCTTCATCACCTTTTTACGCAAGACGTCCAACTTAGGATATTTTTTAAATCCACCCGCTAGTTTAGCTGCGATTTGAGAATTTACCGGGTCCAATTGAATAATCGTATCGGCTAGAAATTCGTATCCAACCCCACTATTCTCATTGAAATGCACATGGTTATCAATAAAGCTCACAAAGAGCGCTCGCACTAGGTTTGGAACTTTGAAATCAAAAATTGGAGAATGGATTAAGCCTTTGACAGCTTCCAGGGTGCCATCTACTTTTGAAAGAGCTTGTACACCCAGCCACTTGCACATGACCAGCGGGTCTTGCTTCCAATCGGCGTAAAACTTCTCAAGGGCTTTTTTACGCAATGGTGTATCGATGTTTGTCAATAATGCTAGGGCAGAAAATTGATCGGTCATATTCTCTCCCTTCTCAAATTGTTTCGCACATAATTCAATGTAGGCTTCTTTATAAGTCGATGACAAATAGGCCAAACAGAGATTTTTTAACGCACGATTTCCTACGGATAAAGGATCGTAGGAATACTCATTGGCATTGAGACACTCTTGGTAAAGAGCGTAAAATTGGTCTTCATAGCGTGTAGCTAATTCAAGAATAGCATACTCTCGCATGAGGTAGATTCCATCAAAATCAATTTCGTTTTGGCGTTGATGCAAAACTTCTTCACTAGGCAGTCTGAGCAGCTTTGCTTTAAATGCTTTGTCTAGGGAAGGATCGTTTAAAATTACTCCGAAAGCGGTGACAAAATCTTCATCTAAATTAGGATCTTGACCCAGGTGCAAATCTTCAACCATTTCAAGAATCACCTGTGAGGCTAACTCTTGGCAAGCATCCCAACGATTGAATTGATTAGGATCATAAGCCATTAATACGGCATAATCTTTGCGGCTATAAGGGGCTGTGACTATAATTGGTGCAGTAAAATCGCGATTGACAGAAGGCACTGGAAGACTTTCCACGTTTTCAAAAACGAAAGTTTTTTTTGGTTCTGAGATACGTAAAGTAGTTTCGTGCAGCTTAGTCGTCTCTCCGGGCAAGGTAAAGGAAAGAGACTCTCCATTTTTATTTAAAAACCCTACGCTAAAGGGGAAATAAAAAGGCTCCTTGATCTTTTCATCGGCCGTGGGAGGACAGGATTGCTCCACTGTCATGGAAAATTCTTTATTTGGAGCATCGTAAGTAAAAGTCAAGTTTACTCGCGGAGTACCGCTTTGGGAATACCATCGTTTGAATTGTGTCAGGTCTTTGCCTGAGACAAGTTCCATTGCATGCATGAAATCTTCAGTGGTCACTGCCTGCCCATCGTAAAGTTCAAAATAACGATCGATCCCTTTTCGAAAATTGTTCGGCCCGATCAATTTCTGAATCATTCGGATCACTTCTGCACCTTTCTTGTAGACCGTCATGGTGTAGAAATTATTGATTTGTATGTAAGAACTGGGCTTGATTGGGTGCGACATGGGTCCAGCATCTTCTGCAAATTGGACTTCGCGCAGGGATTGCACATCTTCAATGCGATGCACAGGACGAGAGCCCATATCTGCGGTAAATTCTTGATCGCGAAAAACTGTGAGCCCTTCTTTCAAAGTGAGCTGAAACCAATCCCGGCAAGTGATACGATTTCCGGTCCAATTATGAAAGTATTCATGCGCAATCACTTTTTCCACCCGAGTGAAATTTTCATCCGTCGCTGAAGCCGCATCGGCCATGACACAATTGGTGTTAAAAATATTCAATCCCTTATTTTCCATAGCTCCCATGTTAAAAGAGTCTACAGCTACAATCATGTAGATGTCTAAGTCGTATTCTAATCCAAAAACCTCTTCATCCCATTTCATGGATTTCACTAAAGAACTCATGGCATGATGGCATTTTGCTTCATTGCCTTTATCGCAATAGATTTTTAAGGCGATTGGCCTTCCTGAACGTGTGATAAAAGTCTCTTCAATACATCCTAAATCTCCAGCTACCAACGCAAATAAATAGCTTGGTTTGGCAAAAGGATCTTCCCATTGGGCCCAGTGCTGTCCATTTGCCAAATCTCCTTTTCCCATAAGATTGCCGTTAGAAAGCAGAAAGGGGTAGCGGGTTTTATCTGCCACAATCGTGGTGGTGTACTTAGCCATGACATCTGGCCGATCTAAGAAATAAGTGATCCGTCTAAAGCCTTCAGGTTCATTCTGTGTGCAGAATATGCCGCTTGATTTGTACAAACCATCTAAGGCTGTGTTTCCTTTAGGATTGATTTCCGTCGAAATTTCTAAAATACAAGGAGAAGGAAGTGATGGAATGGTTAGTTGCTTGTCATTAACATCATACTGATTATCCGTAAGAAGATTGCCATCGACAGTGACTGAGAGCAATTTCATCTGTTCCCCGTGCAACACAAGAGGGGCATTGCCAGCATTTTCTGCCCGCCTGACAACTAGCTTGGAATGGACTTTTGTTTTTTCATCATCCAATTCAAACCGTAAATCGATGGAGTGAATCAAATAGTCGGGAGCCCGATAATCTGCTAAATAAATAGGTTTTGGAATGTCTGTTTTCATATGCTTATTTTTAGTGAAATTGTTCAATGGGCAGCATCAGCTCTAAGCGTTTTTGCTTACATGTTTGAGCGCGTGCGGCGTTTACTTGTTTGATGAAATACCGATCATCTTGAATAGCTTGTAGCATATCAACTACCACTAAATTGTGCGTATCAATTAAATCTGCGATTGGCAAAAATTGACCTGTACGCACATCAAAAGGAGCGATAATATTATTCTCTGGATTGGGTCCTACCCGAATATTATCATCAAAGAAAATAGAAGTGGTATGCGGGTCGCTTAAGTCGATAGGAAACATTTTACCATAAGCTGCTTGGGAGCTATGATCATTCCATTCTTGCCAATTATCTTGCACACCCGTGCTATTCATTTTAAAAAATTCGTAAATTCCACCCAAGGTAGTAATCGGTTCAGGGCGATTCTTGACAAAAAGCTCTTTATTTTCAAAGCGAGCACTTTGCTCAAAAAAACGGCAACTGACACGTTTTTGAATGGCTTGAACCACAGCATCCAAATCATGTCCAAATGTGCGGATTTGAATAGTGAATGGGATGTTCTCTTTTTTGAGTTCCTCGATCATCACAAAAAAAGAAGGGAAAATTTGGACTGAATCTTGCGTATCAAACTTACTCATCGAGTATTGATACTCGGCAATCACTTGCTTTTTGATTGGATACTCTGAGGATTTGATAAAGTCGACAAAATGAAAAAGTTTTTCAAGGCGTTTAGCTTTAAGCTTTGGATCTTGCTTATTTGATGGGAGAAGATACTGGTAAACATAATCTTTATAGGTGATCGGTTCGGCTAAATTTTCGCTCCACTTTTCTTTAAATTTATTGGCTAAAGCTCGATTTATATTATCTTGAGTCGATTTCCCTGTCGCCTGGTCCGAAGCGATGATTGTTTCATTGACATCAAAATGCAAAATTAAACGTTCTTTACACCCTTCAGCATATCCATGAGAGGCAAAAAAACCTAAAATTAATATTATAAAAAAAATTCTCAATCTTGCGTGCATGCTTACCATCCTTGATGATTAGTATTTTACATTATCAAATATAATCTATTGACTGCTTTACGTCATGCAAAAATTTGAGAAGATAGCTCTTAGGTTTTAAAAATCTCCCACAGAGCCCAAAGAAATCACAGAGAGGGGCAACACTCTCTGTGATCTTTTATTTAGAACCAATAAGCTAGGCCAGCTTTCGCTCCATATCCGCGAATGCCGTGCTTTTCTCTGCTCATACTGAGGTTATAGGCGGCCCCTAGATTTGCAGAAACTTTATCATTGAAATCATACTCCATCATCGCAGCAAAGAGCGGTCCACGTGCATTGCCATTGGTATGCACCAAATGTTTAATTCTCGTTTGTGTTTTGCTCCATGCATATTGCATTTGTCCGCAAAATCTTAAACAAGAAGTCATTTGATAATAGATTTCCATTCCGACATTTGTTGCGAAGGAGCGAAAGCGTTCTTTAAAATGATGAGTAGTAAGTACATCTTTCAACTCAAAAGTTGTGCGAATGTAGGTGTAAGAATAACCAACAGTTGGAGTGATAATCCATTTATCAGCGATTGGAAAGCAATGCCCTAGAGATAAACCAGCTGTAAATAAATCGCCTTGATTAGCCGCATACATGACAGTCGGTTTCAAACAGAAACCATCTTTAACAATAATGGTGGCATCCCCTTTTAAAGCCAACATATCCATTTTTTTGACAATCTGGTTGTCATTCAATACGTCGATATGGACATAGGCAGGCGCAAAATCAATTTTTCCCCAAACCTCGGCGAACCCTTGAGCTCCTACAATAAGAAGCAATGCAAGAACTATTTTTTTTAAATGATTTTGTGTCATTTTTGATCCCCATTTTATAAAAAGTTAAAGCAAGGAAATCATTTTTAAATGGATGGATAATTAATTGCCAGAAATTAAAAAAACTGTAACTCCAACTAATCCATTAGTTTGTTTTAAATAAAATTGTACCGCTATTTGATATCGCTTTAATATTTATAGAGTTAAGAATTCTAACGAAATTATGTACTTAAACCATTAGACGACATAGGGCATGGTATTCTTATTTGTTTTCCAAGACAAAAATATTAATAAAATTTTGAAAATGCTATGGTCAAAAATTAACGAGCGCCTCGTTAAAAGTCTATTTTTGCTAGCTACGAACTTTAGCCGGAGAAAAGCATGGATCCACATCAAAGGGAGATGGCCGAAGATCTCTTATTTTCTGAAAAGAAAAATCCCAGCCTTGCAAAAATGCTTTTTTTTGGCAAACTAGATCCCACCCAAGTCTTCCCTTTTCCCGCTGTTTCAGAACAGGAAATTCAAGACACAGAAGCGCTGCTGGCAAAAGTGAATGACTTTGCAGATCAAAATATTAATCCTGATCAAATTGATCTTAAAGCAGAAATTCCAGCTAAGGTGATGAACGGCTTAGGCAAACTGGGAGTCTTAGGCATGACCATTCCAAAAAAATTTGGAGGTCTAGGAATGTCACAGTACGCCTACTGCCGGATTACTGAAGCCTTAGCCCGACGCTGCGGCTCAACGGCATTATTCGTGAATGCCCATCAAAGTATTGGCCTAAAAGCCCTGCTTCTATTTGGTACGGAAGAACAAAAAAGACGCTGGCTCCCCTCCTTAGCACGTGGAGAAGACATCGCAGCCTTTTCTTTAACTGAAGAAGAAGCTGGCTCTGATGCCAGCGGCATTACCACACGAGCGACCTATGACTCTGCCCGCAACCTATATGTGATCAATGGAAAGAAGCAATGGACAACCAACGGGAGCATAGCCAAAGTTCTGACAGTGATGGCTTTAACCGAAGTAGATACACCCAAAGGGAAACAAGACAAAGTCACAGCTTTTTTAGTCACACCCACAATGCCTGGATTTAAAATTACCGCTGTCGGTTTAGAAAAAGTCGGAATGCGTGGAACGCGAACTTCAAACTTAGAATTCAAAAATATGGAAGTACCCGAAGCAAATATTTTAGGTCCGCTTGGAGGTGGTCTAAAAGTTTGTTTAACAGTCTTAGACTATGGAAGAACTACTTTCGGAGCCACCTGTACCGGCGCCGCAAAATTTCTCGTAGAGAAAGCCATAGAACATGCCAAAACACGTTATCAATTTAAACGTCCATTAGCCTCCTTTGCTTTGGTTAAGAAAAAAATTGCCAACATGACAGCCCTAGTGTATGCCATGGATGCTACAACCTACTTTACGGCTGGATTAGTCGATCAACACATTGAGGATTTTATGCTGGAATCAGCCATGCTGAAAGTTTTTGCCAGCGACTCCCTGTGGACTATATTGTACGATACCATGCAGATTTATGGGGGACGATCATTTTTCACGAATTATCCCTTCGAAAGAATGATGCGCGATGCCCGCTTAAACATGATTGGGGAGGGTTCAAATGAAGTGATGAGAGCATTTATTGGCTTGGTGGGCATGCGTGACGTCGGGATGCATTTAAAAGAAGATGTGGATCTATTAAAAAACCCATTCGGAGATTTCAAGAAACTATTCGAAACTGGCAGTGCCTATTTTTCCAGATTGCAGACACCTTCAATCCCAACCATTCCAGCATTAGAAAATGAAACACACCAATTAAGCAAAAACATCCGAGTATTTGGGTTAGCCATTATTCGATTGCTAGCACAAGAACGAGAAGGAGTTTTTGAAAAACAGCTCGCTTTAGACCGCATTTCCACTGCCGCTATGACCCTTTATACCTCCCTAGCCGTATTAAGTAAGCTGAGTGCCGAAGAGAAACAGCAATCCCCTACTTTTAAGCAAAATCTATCTATTGGCAAACATTATTTTCGCATGGCTCAAGAGCTATTTGATCAAAGTATGCATACTCTGTTTACAAATAAAGATTATGTCACCGAAGAACTTTCAGATCAACTGACTACTCTTAAGGATTTATGGAATCCAAAAAAATAATGAAAAAGACGTCATCGCCTTCTTTAAGTGAGATCACTCAAAAAATTTTACTTGAGGAAGCTCTCATCAAAGAAGGGGGTGGAAAAGTTGGTCAAGAGAGGCAAGAAAGACATGGTCGATTAGTTGTGCGTGATCGTCTCAATCTTTTACTGGATGAACAAGAGACTTTCTTCGAATTAGGAGTTTGGGCAGGTTATCAGATGTATCCTGAATGGGGTGAACTTCCTGCAGCAGGGGTTGTCACAGGCATTGGCAAAGTCCACAATCGCTCATGCATGATTATCGCTAATGATGCGACCGTAAAAGCCGGCGCGATGTTTCCCCAGTCCGTAAAAAAGGTCTTAAGAGCTCAACGCATTGCTTTCGAATGCCGCCTGCCAATTCTTTATCTCGTCGATTCTTCAGGAGTTTTTCTCCCTTTGCAGGCCGAGATTTTCCCCGATGAAGATGATTTTGGTCGTATTTTCCGAAATAACGCTGTCTTATCTGCAGCGGGCATCCCTCAATTTGCTGCCATCATGGGCAATTGCATTGCCGGCGGAGGGTATCTACCCGTACTCTGTGACAAACTATTAATGACTAAAGGCAGTGGGCTCTACCTGGCAGGTCCAGCCTTAGTTAAAGCTGCCATCGGCCAGACAGTAGACACAGAAGATTTAGGCGGCGCCCTAATGCATGCTGAAATCAGCGGCACAGTAGATTTTTTAGAAGAAGATGATCCCGCTTGCTTAAAACGCCTGCGAGAACTAGTCAATCTCCTTCCATCGCCTATTGCAATTCCAGCAAGTACTTTCCAGGAACCCGAACGCGAGCCTATGCAACTTTATGAAATCGTGTCCGGCGAAGGCAAAAGTAGTTATTCGACGCATACTCTTTTAAAATGCATTGTCGATAAAGATTCTTTCATTGAATACAAAAGCCATTACGGAAAATCCTTGGTCACAGGCTTTGCTAGGATTCAAGGGATGCCCGTAGGAATTATTGCCAACCAAAGGGAACAAACATTAAATGGACGCAAGGAAATCGAAATCGGAGGAGTCATCTACGCGGAAAGCGCAGATAAAGCCGCGCGTTTTGTGATGGATTGCAACCAAACTAAAATCCCGCTGATATTCATCCAAGACGTCGTTGGATTTATGGTTGGCAAGGAAGCCGAGCATTCAGGGATTATCCGCAGCGGGGCTAAATTGGTGAATGCCATCAGCAATTCTATCGTGCCGAAAATCACTGTGATTGTAGGAAATTCGTTTGGCGCTGGCAACTATGCCCTTTGTGGCAAAGCCTATGACCCTCAGTTTATAGTGGCTTGGCCAAATGCAAAGTATGCCGTGATGGGGGCAGAACAAGCCTCAAACACTCTTTTTGCCATCCAAAAGCAAGCAGCAGAGAGAAAAGCAGAGGTATTTGACACTGCTGAGATTGAGAAAATTCGGCAAGAAGTAAAAAAAACCTATGAAAACCAAATGGATATTCGCTATGGAGCAGCCCGTGGCTGGATTGACGCAATCATCCCCCCTCATACCACTCGCCAGTACCTGATTCAATTTCTACAAATTTTGCAAAACGTCCCTTCAAAGCCACAGATATTCCATACGGGAGTTTTTCAAGTTTAAAATGAAAAAAAAACCGCTATACATTGCCAATGCACAGGGCTTTTGGGGAGACCGCAATTCCGCTGCAGCTACTCTTTTAAAACAAATGCCTGAAATTGATTATTTAACGTTAGATTACCTAGCCGAGGTTTCACTTTCCATTATGGCGATTCAACGTGCCCAGGATCCAACGCTGGGATATGCTAGAGATTTTCTTGAAGTCATCCTTTCACTAATCCCCTTTTGGAAATCTGGCTCTCGCACTAAAGTCATTGCCAATGCTGGCGGCTTAAATCCTCAAGCATGTGCCCTTGAATGTGCGAAAATTCTCAAAAAAATGGATTGCGGTCACTTAAAAATTCACATTGTCTCAGGAGATAACGTCCTACCAAATCTTTTGAGCAACCCCTCTTTAAAGCTTTATCAAAACCTAGACACAGAAGAATCATTAGAGACAATCTTACCTAAATTGGTCACCGCCAATGCCTATTTAGGGGCATGGCCTATTATTGAAGCCTTAAGAGAAGGTGCGGATATTGTCATCACAGGTCGAATTGCTGATCCTAGTCTGACAGTAGCCCCCGCGGCTTTTCATTTTGGATGGGAACGAACAGCTTTCAAACAACTTGCTTGCGCCACTGTAGCCGGCCATTTGATTGAATGCGGCACACAAGCCACTGGAGGCATTAGTACAGATTGGTTGCAGCTGCCCTCCCCTGAAACAATTGGCTTTCCAGTAATAGAAATGTATGAAAACGGAGATTTCGTCATCACCAAACCTCCAGGAACAGGTGGGTTAGTGAATCAGCAAATCATCAAAGAGCAACTGCTCTACGAAATTGGCGACCCTAACCGTTATCTAAGCCCCGACGCCACCGTCTCATTTCTGGACATTACATTAGAAGATGCCGGATCAGATCGCATTCTAGTAAAAGGTTGTAAAGGATCCAAACCCCCAGACACCTATAAAGTCAGTGCCACCTATAAACAAGGGTTTCGAGCCGATGGCATGCTCACTATTATTGGCTCAGATGCCCCCCGAAAAGCACGTAAATGCGGTGAAATTCTCCTCAAAAGAGTCGAGCAAGCCGGATATGTTTTACAAAACAGTTTAATCGAGTGTTTAGGTGGAGGAGATGCTGCCCTTGGGATTCTTTCCAACCCATCCGTAACAGAGTGTATTTTGAAAGTGAGCGTGGCCGATGAGAGAAAAGAAGCATTAGAGTGCTTTATCAAAGAATTTGCTCCATTAGTCACGAGCGGACCTCAAGGAACAACTGGTTACCTATTTGGCCGTCCTAAAATTCGCCAAGTCTTTGGCTACTGGCCCTGCTTAATTGAATCACACCAAGTTAAACCAATCGTAGCGGCAGTAGAGCCCAGTTAGTAGACCTGCCAAAATAAAGATTAATGTAAATTTTCATTTTAACTATAACCCTCTATTTTTCTTCATTTAAAATTTTAATGAGGGTTTATGAGGTTTTTTCTCTATTTATTTACTAGCCTTGCTCTCCTAGTCACCCCGCTGTGTGCAAATGAAGACCCAACTGAATTAACAGACAATGAATTAAGCGAATATGTTCCCGTACCCAAATCCAAGAAAGACTATGACACTCGCATTACCCTTGCAAACCTATTGGGTGTTCCAAATGGATTTGTGAATGGCATGGTCAACGTGGTCACCGGAGATTTTGTCGAGCATGAAATCGATCTCATAGTCCCTTCTGCAACCCCTCTGACTCTAGAGCGTTCCTATTGTAGTTCATTCGGCAAGCATGGCTCGTTAAGTATGGGATGGACTCTAAATCATGACAAAATCATCCATTTGCATCATACCGGCAAGAAAAAAACTCATTA
>Ga0105044_10005853_pt1 | contig 16916 bp, 11 predicted proteins | sample MAT01_FD_78092 | JGI IMG/M metagenome (GOLD analysis project Ga0105044, IMG submission 78092) | Freshwater microbial communities from Lake Fryxell liftoff mats and glacier meltwater in Antarctica - MAT-01 | ecosystem: Environmental > Aquatic > Freshwater > Ice > Liftoff microbial mat | place...
AGAAATAATAATAACGATGTTTCGCCTACCCTTGGGGTGTCCCCAGCGGCAGGTCCAGCGTCGCAGAGAGTGTTTTTCGGTGCTGACTCTAACGGATTGTTCGATGGTGCAAAAAGTTCAACGGTTATATCGACAGGTGTTTGGTACCATATGGCGGGGACATATGATAATGCTGGTGTATTTAAAGTATATGTAAATGGAGTCCTTGAAGGAACAGATAATTTTAATCTCGCAGGGACTTTTGGAGGCACCTTCTCAGGGTCACCCTGGCAGTTTGGGCACCATCCTCAATGGGCACCAGGTGGACAAAATCACAGTGACCAAGACCTAGACGAATCGCGGATATCATATACAGAGCGTTCAGCCGATTGGATAAGAACCGAATACAACAACCAGAATTCAACGAGTACGTTTTATACCATCGATAAAGAAGTGGGAGCTGAAGCTACAGGAGGGACGATAACGTATGTTGGTGATTACACAATTCACACATTCACTTCGGGTGGTACCTTTAATCCTGGAAATGATATTAAGAATGTTGAGGTGCTTGTAGTAGCGGGAGGAGGATCTGGAGGAGGGTCAACCGCGGGAGGAGGAGGTGCGGGAGGATTGGTATACAACTCAGCTTTTTCCGTAACAAATGGTGGTATGTCTGTAACCGTGGGTGCTGGGGGAGCTGGTGCATCACAACAGACTGCGGGAAACGATGGTAGCAATTCTGTCTTTGGTTCCATTACCGCAATTGGTGGAGGAGGTGGAGGACACACATTCGGTGTTTCTGCAACGCAAGGAACAGCAGGAAGAAATGGAGGCTCAGGCGGAGGTGGAACTGTGTATGAAAGCTCAGGCCCTTACGCAGCTGGAACAGGCACAGCAGGTCAAGGAAACGATGGAGGTGCGGCGGGAGTTGATCACTTCCCTGGAGGAGGTGGAGGAGGAGCGGGAGCGGTCGGACAAGCGGGTAGTGGCGTAAAGTCTGGAGACGGAGGAGCAGGAACAGCATATTCAATATCTGGGTCATCCGTCACCTACGCAGGAGGTGGAGGTGGAGGCTCTTGGACTAACGGAGGAGCGGGTGGAACAGGTGGTGGAGGAGCGGGAACGAGCAATGGTACAGCAGGAACTGCGGGAACTGCAAACAGAGGAGGCGGAGGAGGTGGAGGCTGGAACTATAGTGGAGGAAGTGGAGGGGCGGGAGGCTCGGGTATCGTGATTGTGCGGTATTTTACTCGACAAGCTCCTGCCGAACTCACCGCCACCAACTATAGGTGGAGAAGTGATAATGGAAATGAAAGTACCTCAAATTACGCACTTGCACAAAACACTCCGATACAAAGCAACCTCTTTATCGGAGACCGAATTAGATTGCGATTTGCTGTTTCAAACACCGGAGCAAGTCCAGCTTCAAACTTCAATTTCTTGCTCGAACACGCATCGAGCACCTGCACCGCTTGGATGCCGGTACCAACAACCAGTGCAAATAATACTCACTGGATGATGGATGCTACGGCTAGAGTTGCTAACAGCTCGGCAACTACAAATTCTGAAGGACTTACGGACCCTGGTGCCCAGACATTTGTCCCAGGATTTTTCCAGAGTTCTGGCAATCCCGCTCCTGCAATGAATATTGTAGTCGGAAGATTTACCGAACTTGAGTATTCAATGCGGTCAACAATGTTTGCAACTCCAGGAGCGAACTATTGCTTTAGATTAACCAACGCGGGATCTTCCGCAGGATTCACCTATGCATTTCAGCCACAAGCTTCTGTGACAAACACCATTGTGCGACCAGAGGCTGGAGGATCAAGCTTGGGAGGCGACGGAAATGGAAGTGGACCTATAAGGTCTGGAGGTGGTAGTGGTGGAGGAGGGGGTGAAGGAAACGGAAACGGACCTATTATTCCAGGTGGAGGACCTGGAGGAGGAGGGGGTGACAGTGGATTCCTCGCACCGTTTCGTCACTTCGCAATATTCTTTCCTTTCAATCGATATGTCTACTTCTTTCAAGTGCCGAAATGGTAAAAGTCTTACCAAGGTCCGGCCTTGGTAAATCGTAATAGGCCCAAGTCTTTCCAAGGTCGGACCTTGGTATTCAGGGCAAGAAGGTATACTTCGATTACTCTTTGTCGATATTTAAAATAATAATTTATTATGTATTAGTGTATTATGATTGCATGCTTGATTCTTTTTTAGAAAATCCGAAAGATGAAGACATGGGTCACTTTGTGCCTGTAAGGATTAGAAAGATAGAAAGTGCAAAACAAACTACTCACGCTCCTATTCACAATACTGATTTTCGAACTCGATTGACTTCACGTGCACATATTCACAATCAAACTATTCGTAAAGTGGAACCAGAAGTGATACCACTTGAAGAAGTGGTGGGAGAAGAAGCTCGGGGAAGTGACGAGGTGAAGGAAGAAGTGCAGGTAAAAAAAGAGGGGGCGCTGACGGACGTTTCAAAGCCGTCTGTTTCCCAAACTCGATTTTATGTGACTCTAGGGTTGCTCGTACTCGTGTTGTTTGTGGGTGCTGGAAGTTCTTTTTTCTTTTACCAGAAATCAAAGTTGCAGCCCGCTCAAACACAAACAGAAGAAGGGGGAGTGGAACTCGCGCTCGCTGTAGCTAATATCGCAGGCCTAGCAGTGGTGCCACAAGATGATGAGCCAGTGTTGGTTCTCGTGTCTGACCCAGCTCAATTAACAGCGGATTCTTTTTTTGATGACTCGCAGGCGGGGGATCAAGTCTTGATTTATCCTCGTGTCGGTAAGGCGTATTTGTATAGACCAATCACAAACAAAATTGTAAACATTGCATCGTTTGTCCCTGGTGGCGCAGAGGATGCTTCTATCACACAAAGCCCTGGAGTTGCCACCTCATCGGTACCTACATCACAATAACCAATCAGCCAGCTCCCTCCCAAGGTCCGACCTTGGGAACAGAGAATTGGGGGAGGTTTGAATTTTTATTCAATATATGGTATAATAGGTGTCCTTGAGTCGGATAATTGCCCCGTGAGATAATTGAGTAGTATGTATTACGTATATGTTCTAAGATCCCCAAAGCAGTTTTACATTGGATATACAAACGATTTAAAAGCGTAGATTTAGTGGGCATACACATAATAAATCAATATCAACAAAAAATAGAGGTCCTTGGAAGTTGATATATTATGAAGCATACACATCCACAACTGACGCTTTAATTAGAGAAAGATATTTAAAAACTGCTTGGGGAAAAAGATATATAAAGAATCGTGTAAAGCATAGTACTTAACTATCTCACGGGGAGGAAAGTCCGAACATGTACCCGTGAGATAATAGCTTCTGAATCACGAAAAATTTTATGATGCACTGCGCATAGTATTATTTTCATATTGTCGGAACTTATTATCTCACGGGTAGGACAGTAGTGGGTAATGCCCATCCGGAGCAATCCGCGAGGTGCGAACAGTGACGCTTGATCCGAAAGGTGAGAGCACCCGTGCTTGAAATGTTTAAGTACGAGGTGAATCTTTATGGAAACATAGAGAGTGAAACGGCTAAATCCTTACTTACATGCAAGGTCGTACTGATGAATCGCAAGATCCATCTTTGTGCCGCTTGATCCGTCTGGCAACAGGCGAGACAGATAAATGATTATCGTCCTCTTTAGTTGTAACAAAGGGGATACAGAATTCGGCTTACAGACTCAAGGATACTAATAAAAAAAGCTCGCCTAAAGCGGGCTTTTTTTAATGGGAGAAATCAATAAAAAGAGAAATCAAAATGTAAAAATTTACACAGGGAGGTAGATAACGTTGCTTTCTTTTTCTCATCAAAAATCTCTCATGGATGTGTTGAAAATACTTTGTTACTGAGCCGTGAAATAGTCAACATATCTAATTTGATATACACAGCTCTGTAAGTTATTATAAGGGAACACTAAATTTATTATTTACGTTCCGTTACAATATTTATATGCACGAAAACACACCAACTGAGGTTATTACTCCTAAAAAAGGAATTGAAAAATTTGCATACGGACTCTTGGGAATCGTTGTCTTCCTACTTCCTTTTTTCGTCATTCCATCGGCATCCGTTCCGATTCCAATGTCAAAAAGCCTCCTGCTTTCTATTGGAGTATTACTTACTGCTGTCGTGTACATCATTTCTATAATTAATGAAGGACGCATCGCCCTTCCTAAAAATCTTCTCTCTCTTTCCGTCGTACTTCTCCCTGTTGTGTTTCTCATCTCGGCACTTTCAAAAAGCACAAAGACAGTTTCACTTATCGGATATGGGTTTGAAGTTGGCACAGTGGTTTCTATTGTTGTGTGTGCCGTGCTCTTTTTCCTTACAGCACATATGTTTAAGAGCAAAGAGAGAATGTTCTTTTCATATTTTGGATTTTTAGTTTCAGGAGTGATTGTCGCGCTGTTTCAAACTCTTCGCATGATTGTCGGAGCTGACTCTCTGACTCTCAACGTTCTCACTTCAGGTGTTTCAAATCTTATTGGAAATTGGAATGACTTGGCTATCTTCTTTGGTGCGACAGCAATCCTTTCTTTGGTAACTCTCGAAATGCTTCGGGTAAAGAAAATGGTTACTATTCTTCTCTATGCAGTCTTTGTCGCCTCACTCTTATTTCTTGTTATCGTGAACTTCTCGACTCTTTGGGTTGTGCTCGGAATTTTTGCTTTTGTATTTTTCTTGTACCTCGTTTCATTCGATAAGTTTTCGCCGAGCGTTGCTTCTACTGATGGGGAAGTGGTCCACGAAAGCCATACGCGAAAGATTTCTTGGAACTCCCTCGCTGTTCTTGTCCTCTCTGTAATCTTTATATTTGGAGGACAATACTTAGGATCTAAAATCTCAAGTCTAGTCAACATAACAAGTCTTGAAGTTAGACCGTCCTGGACTGCGACTATGGATGTTGTGGGAAGCGCTCTCAAAGTAAATCCAATAACTGGAGCGGGTCCAAATATGTTTACGAATGCATGGCTCATGCATAAACCTGCAGGAATCAACGATACTCTATTCTGGAATATTGATTTCTCCTCTGGTGTCGGACTTATTCCAACATTCTTTGCAACAACGGGCCTGCTTGGGGTATTTGCATGGCTCTTCTTCTTTGCAATGTTTATTTGGATTGGAATCAGGGCGATGTTTTACCCAATTAATGATATGTTCGCTCGATATCGCATCGTCTCTTCATTCTTGATTTCTTTCTTTTTCTGGGTAATGGCGATTCTGTATGTGCCAAGCTTGGTTAATTTCGCTTTCGCATTCTTCTTTACAGGGCTCTTTGTTGCGGCGCTTTATGCAGAAGGAATCTTGAAACAAAAAGAAATTGTAATGACGCATCATCCTAAGCTTTCGTTTCTAGGAATCATTATTCTTATGGTGGTGCTTGTGAGCTCAATTACTCTCGGATTTGAAATCATCAAGAAATCCTCTTCTCTTATAAAATTCCAAAGTACCATCAGTGAATATCAAGTTGATAATGATCTTGAAAAAGCAGAAAGAGCTATTGTTGGAACAATTAATACAGCACCGTATGATATTTTTTATCGAGGGTTGTCAGAACTAAATATTATCCGTGTAGACAAGGCTCTTTCTGCTCCTGACCTCACTGTGCCTGCTGTGCAGGATGAATTCAGACTCCGTTTGGCAAACAGTATTGAAAATGGAAGACAAGCAACTGTCGTGGATCCATACAACTATCAAAACTGGCTTGGTCTATCGCGAGTGTACGCAGCCCTTGTGCCAGCCCCGTTCTCCATCTCAGGTGCTTATGCAAACGCTAAGGAAACCTACAGTAAAGCACTTGCTTTGAATCCTCACAATCCAACTATCTACCTTCTTCTTGCGAGACTTGAAGTGTCAAATTCAGACCTCAAAGCTGCTCGAATATACGTAAACCAAGCAATCGCAGAAAAACCAAATTATGCTGAAGCTCACTTCCTTCTAGCGCAAATTGAAGTGACCGAAGGAAATCTTGATAAGGCAACTGGCTCTCTTGAAACAACCCTCCTTCTTTCACCACAAGACCCAGGTTTGTTCTTCCAACTTGGACTTCTCAAATACAACGCTAAGAACTTTAATGGAGCGGTAGAGGCGTTCCAGCAAGCAATAATATTGGTGCCGGATTATGCAAACGCAAAATACTTCCTTGGATTGTCCTTTGCTAATCTTGGAAACACACCAGAAGCCATTGCTCAGTTTGAAGATATAGAGAAGTCTAATCCAGGCAATGCCGAAGTTGCTTTAATTCTGACCAACCTGCGTGCAGGAAAAGAGCCGTTTGCTAACGCAAAGCCCCCGGTAGATTCTAAACCTGAAAATCGATCTGAGCTTCCCCTCGAGCAATCAAACTAGTACTGTTTGGTTTAACTTGGCACTAGTCCAATAGGGAAGAAAGACAATGGTATCTAAGATATTAAAAATATTTCACAGAGAAACAAGCGGCCTTCATCAGGCCGCCTTTCTCTTGGGTTTTTTTGCTCTCCTGTCTCAAGTCCTTGCTCTTGTCCGCGACAAGCTCCTTGCATTCACGTTTGGGGCCGGAACTAATCTCGACCTATATTATGCAGCCTTTCGAATCCCTGATTTCTTGTTTGTAACAGTAGGATCCCTTGTTTCACTTTCTGTTCTCATTCCATTCTTAATATCAGAGTATGACAAAGGTGAAAAGAATGAAAACGAAAAAAGAGGCATCGAGGATATTAAGGCATTTATTGATAGTGTGTTCACGGTATTTTTGACCGTCATAGTATCATTGGCGCTTCTCATATTTTGGCTTGCACCGTTTCTTTTAAGTTATTTATTTCCTGGATTTGATACAAATGAAAAAGCACAAGTCACGGCTCTAATGAGGGTCCTGTTGCTCTCTCCTGTGCTTCTCGGAATTTCAAATCTGTATGGAAGCCTGACTCAATCAAAAAATCGCTTTCTCGTGTATTCGCTCTCTCCGCTTTTCTACAATGCTGGAATTATTTTCGGAATCGTATTTTTATATCCGCATTTTGGTATGGTCGGACTTGCGTGGGGGGTGGTCATCGGAGCACTCCTCCACCTTGCGGTACAAATCCCAACTCTTGTTCACTTGAACTTGTTTCCTTCTATCACACTCAAACCTCGGCTGGCGTATATAAAAAAACTGGTGATCCTTGCGTTTCCAAGGACAATCACTCTTTCTGTTTCCCACATAGCGATTTTCTTCCTCCTCTCCCTTGCTTCGCTTATGGATAAGGGATCAATTGCTATTTTTAGCTTTGCGTTTAACTTGCAATCGGTCCCGCTCTCAATCTTTGGAGTTAGTTATTCAATGGCTGCTTTTCCGACACTTTCTAAGCTTGTATCAACGGGAGATACAGAAAAATTTAAAGAACAGTTTGTCGCTTCTGCTCAGCAGATTTTATTTTGGATTGTTCCTTCCAGTGTCCTCTTTATTGTCCTTCGTGCCCATATTGTTAGAATCATTCTTGGAGCAGGGAAGTTTGATTGGACTGACACAAGGCTCACGGCGGCCGTATTGGCATTGTTTTGCGTTTCTCTTATCTTTCAGGCGCTCACACTCCTCTTTATTCGAGCGATGTATGCGCAAGGTTCAACAGGGAAACCGTTTTACGTAACAATCGTATCCGGGGCCGTCATAGTTGCTTCCTCATATGTATTAGTGCGACTTTTTAATTCAATCCCAGAGTTTAGATTCTTTATGGAGTCTCTTCTCAAGATTTCAGACATTGGAGGAACACAAGTGACGATGCTCGCTCTCGGCTTTACATTTGGAAGCTTGCTCGAAGGAATTTGGATCTGGTATTTGTTTTCAAAAAACTGCGAAGGATATACGAAGCCGCTTCTGTCTTCACTTTTCAGAATTTTTAGTGCATCTGTTGTGATGGGATTTGTAACATTTTTAAGTTTGCGATTTTTCGCAATTTGGTGGAATCTTGATAGTTTTTTTGGTGTCTTTATGCAAGCAACTCTTTCTGGACTTTGCGGAATCGCCGCAGGTGTGGTGATCTTAGCAATCCTCAAAAGTCCTGAGCTCTCTGTTGCTTTAAAGACAATGCATCAAAAATTCTGGAGAGCAAAAGTGGTTTCTCCTGACGGAACGTTAGCATAAGGCTTTTTGGGTATCCTTTCTAAAAAGGTTGTATTCAGATAGAATGACCCCGTATTAACAGAAGAGTTTTTGTATACATTACTTACTATGAACAACATTCGTAATTTCAGCATCATAGCTCACATAGATCATGGTAAATCTACACTTGCTGACCGCATGCTTGAGATTACCCACACCGTAGAAGCTCGCAAAATGAAGGAGCAGGTGCTTGATTCTATGGAACTTGAGCGAGAGCGAGGAATCACCATAAAGATGCAGCCCGTCCGTATGGACTACACTATGGATGGTCAAAAATATGTTTTGAACCTAATCGACACTCCAGGGCATATCGATTTCTCATACGAGGTGTCGCGCGCGCTTAAGGCCGTAGAAGGGTCAATCTTACTTGTAGACTCAACTCAAGGAGTGCAAGCACAGACTCTTACTACACTAGGGATGGCCCGAGAGGCGGGGCTTGTTATTATTCCCGTTGTTTCAAAAGTTGATTCACCACTTGCTAGAGTAGAGCAAGTAAAAGAAGAAGTAGCGAAGCTTTTGGACGTGGACCCATCAACTATTCTTGAAGTATCGGGCAAAACAGGAAAAGGAGTGACTGAGTTGCTCGCAGAAGCTATCAGGCTCGTACCACCTCCAACCACCCTTGGGGATGCATCTGAATTCCGCGGTCTTGTTTTTGATTTTAAATATTCTAACCATAAAGGGGTGATTGTATTCGTGCGTGTTATGAACGGGAGTGTTTCAAAAACTGAAGGATTATTGTTTAAGGCTTCCAATCAACGCTTCGCACCGATGGAGGTCGGAACTTTTTCTCCGGAAGAAACCCCATCAACAAAACTTTCAGCAGGGGAGATCGGGTACCTTGTAACAGGTATAAAGGAACCTGGAATCGCTTCTGTGGGAGATACGATTGGAGTTTTTGGGGGAAAGCTCGAAGCTTTACCAGGATACATGAGCCCTCGACCAGTTGTGTGGGCATCACTCTATCCTGAAAGTCAGGATGATTTTCCAGATTTGAAACTTGCTTTGTCGAGACTTAAATTATCTGACTCGTCGTTTACCTATGAAGAAGAAACGTCTGGAGCTCTCGGTCGAGGATACCGATGTGGATGTCTTGGGATGCTACACCTTGAAATTGTAACGGAAAGATTGAAACGAGAATTCAACCTTTCTCTTATTATCACCACTCCAAGTATCACCTATGAAGTTCAAACGAAACAAGGAAAAAAAGTAACCGTGTATTCCGCTGTCCATTTTCCTGAAGATCAAGATATTAATGAGGTGTTCGAGCCGTGGGTTTTGGCTACGATTATTACCCCTTCTGATTATGTCAGCTCACTAATGCAGATTCTCTATGAGCACGAAGCGCAGATTGTAGATACGGAAAGCTTCGGTGATAATCGTACGAGGCTTACTCTTGAAATGCCGCTCCGAGAATTGATGCGTAATTTCTTTGATCAAGTAAAAAGTGTTTCTTCTGGATACGCGTCAATGTCATATGAAGTGACGAGTATGCGCAGTGCCGATGTGGTACGCCTCGATCTGTTGGTTGCGGATGAGATTATCCCTGCATTTTCCCGTATCGTTGCGAGACGCTTGGTGGAAGCTGAGGCGGAAGTGGCTGTAGAAAAACTCTTTAATGTGCTTCCACGACAGATGTTTGTCGCAAAAATTCAAGGAAAAGCTCTTGGAAGAATCATTTCATCTCGCACCCTTTCTGCGATGAAAAAAGATGTTACCCAGCATATGTATGGGGGAGACATTACTCGAAAAATGAAACTTAGGGAAAAGCAAAAGAAAGGTAAAAAGAAGATGCGTGCACTAGGCACTGTGGATATCCCTCACGACGTATTTATGAAGATGATGAAAAGTGACTAAAAAGAGAAGGAGTAGGAATAATGAATATAAATAAAACCAATTACCGAAACAGTCACCTAAGGTAGCCTGTTTCGGTAATTTTCAATCTTCTGTACAGAGTATTCGCTATTTTTTAAACTTGTTACTTTCTACTGCCTAACTGAAGAATGCTGGTGCGTACATAAGCAACATGCTGATGATGATGAATACACAGATGATTGACCAGATAATAGAAACCTTTTTTTTGTGTTTTTGATTGAAAAGCATAATGGTAATAAATGTAAGACAGCCAGGCTTGCCCCGCGAGAGAACAGTACTGCGTTCTTGCTCGGGACGGTTATGTGGTAATAGTATTATATCCCTACAAAGTTTGTATTGCATTCTCTAACGGGGTGTATAATGGTTTAGATTACCGTACTTATGAAAGATTTTCAACAAAGAAAAAAAGTGCGACAAATGATTGCATCAAGAGCAGTCTTCGTGATACTTGTTGTGGTTACAGGCCTTTTGGTTCAAGGTGCTTATGGAGTGCTTCAAAAAAAAAGAGATACCAACCAAGACTTAGTAAAAGCTAAACAAAGTTTGGTTATGGCAGAGGCAAGGAAGCAAGATTTGACTGTGTCTATAGAGACCCTTAAGACTCCTCAAGGGTTAGAAAGAGAAATAAGGGATAGATTCAGTGTTGCTAAGAGTGGAGAAGAGATTGTACTTATCGTAGATCCGAAAGCAGAAGTGAAGCCAGAGCTAGAGCGTGTATCTGTGTGGCAAAAGCTTTGGGCGTGGATTAAAAATATTTTTTAGTTATTTACATACGCAAGCGGGGACTAATTTTAAGGAGAGTTACCTATTATTTGTATCTGATTTTAACTCTGTGATATACTATTTGTCTTATCAGTTTACATGTTAAGTGTAATGAAAACAGTAACAATATATTCAACTCCAACTTGCACATATTGCAACGCGGCAAAGGACTTTTTCAAAGAAAATGGTGTGGAATTTCAAGTTTTTGATGTTGCAGTGGATACCGCAAAGAGACAAGAAATGATTGAGAAGAGTGGTCAGATGGGGGTACCTGTCATTACTATCAATGAAGAACTAGTGGTTGGATTTGATAAGGCGCGACTTTCTGAGCTTTTGGAAATCAAGAGCTAAGGGAAGTGGGTGGTGAAGAAAAAGAATAAGAGGGAATAAGTGGAATAAAGAAAATAACTCCCTCATGGAGTTATTTTCAATTAACCTATAAATGCTATAGTCATTGATACGCCGCCGTAGTTCAATGGATAGAACAAGACACTCCTAACGTCTAGATGCAGGTTCGATTCCTGCCGGGGGCACACGAAGAGCTTCATGTTGTAATGTTTCTAGTATTTTCTGAATGTTGATTTTTAAGCCTTTTTTGCTATAGTTTTGAGGAACGGCATTTTTACCGTTAGAAGCTAAGAGGTTATAAAGAGGTTTGTTTCTTTGAGAATTAATCATTTTTTTAATTTAAAAATAAGACGCATAGTCTTATTTTATAATGGGATGGACAGAGAGGAAAAGCAAAAGCTCGATCGCGCTCTGGAACTGGCTGAAGATAACAATCAGATGCTCCGGAAGATGATCAGAAATATGCGGTGGGGAAGACTCTTTAGAACAGTGTACTGGGTCATTATTATTGGTATTTCAATAGGAGCTCTTTACTATGTTCAACCGTATGTAGACCAGGTTGTGGGTGTGTATGGTAATATCCAAGACGCAACAAAAGGCGTAAATACTATGTTTACTCCAAAAGGAAATTAACGTGTAGAATAGGTAGAAGAAAGAGTTGCTAGAAACTAGAAACCCTGCCTTGCCGGCAGGCAGGTGGTCACTAGCAACTATTTAAACGCTTGGATAGCTCAGTTAGCAGAGCATTCCCCTGAAGAGGGAAGGGTCGGCAGTGCAAATCTGCCTCCAAGCACCCGCAAAGGAATGTAAACAAAAACCGCCTTATGGCGGTTTTTGTTTACATTCCTTTTACTTTCAATCTCGCTTCTCGGTTCTTATCAAGCTTAGGGAGCTTTAGAATAAGTAACCCATATTTCTCAATTGCTTCAGCTTCTTCGATATCAACTTCCTTTGGAAGTACGATAGTTCGAGAGAAGGCTCCCCAGTACAGCTCACGATGGAAGTAATCTTCGGAAGAGACGGTCCTATCTTCTTCGCGCTTCCCTCTGATGGTTACCATTTCGCGAGTTATGGAGATATCAAGATCATCAGGCTTTACACCCGCTACCATTGTTTTGATCACCACATCAGTAGCGGTCTCATACACGTCAACGGTAAGCTGACCTTCCTCAGGTTCTTCATCCATCCATGATTCTTTTTTTACCGGTTGTACAGAAGGGTATATAGGTGGCGCGTCTTCGGACTCGTCATCTTCCATACGTATAGAACCGGTTAATCGCTCCAAAAAAGATCTTTTTTCTTTAAACATAATTTACAATTTATTTACTGCGTAAATATTTTTTATTCTTTCGAAAAAGAGCATTAATACAACTACTGATATCCAAACAAATCCGAACGTGGCAAATGTTGTTCCGCTGTGTTCTCTCATTATAAGTAAATTAAACATTGTATGCAATATTGTTGCTATAACAAGTGCAAGTAATGTGCTGATTACTTTTGTTGATTTTGCTTTGTAAAAACTTAATCCGAGTGCAATACCAATAGTAGCTGACGCAAGAGTGTGTAGGAGGCTTGCACCAATGAATCGTATGTTTCCCGTAATGAACCCTTGAGAAAATATACCTTCTGAAATAGGTTTTAATATAAAAATCGAATTTTCCATTGCAGCAAAACCTAGTGCAACTGTCATCATGTAAATGAGTGCATCTACAGGTTCATTGTCTTCTTTTAGTCTTATGGCAACTAAGTATGCTGCTCCAAATTTGAAAAATTCTTCTATAGCAGCCCAAACCAAAAATGTAGAAGCCATGTCACCGTGCACCTGAAGAGCTTTTTGAAAGGGAATTACGAGGGGAACTGTCATCATCCCGGCGAAGAAAGTAAGCATAAGCATACCTCGAGGCTCAGGGCGCTTACTGTCTTCACGAAGCCAAAAAAGGAGCCAAATGATAGACGGAACGATTCCTCCCAGTAGTGAAAAAAAGATCGATGAACTCGAAAGATTCATAGCTATATTGTAGGCCAGTTCTCAACAATAAGGAGCCCTGTATTTTTTTTGTGGGGGATAAGTGACCAAAGCTCTTCGGTGACAAATGGCATAAAAGGATGAAGTAAGATGAGGATTCTTTTTAAAATAGTTATAAGCATATACTGGCTTGAAACTTTAATTTTATCCCCCGCGGCAATATCAGCTCGGCTTTCTTCAAGGATCTTATCTGCAAAAGTGTGCCAAGCGTAGTGATACAGCTTTTCTGCGGCTAAATAAAATCGAAGTGACTCCATATCACTTGTCACATCAGATGTCACAATATCGAGGTCTTTCAAAAGCGCACCATCTTTTTCAGTGAGAGTTGGGGAAGTGTGAATGTCGAAATCCGCAGTGTTGGTCAAAACAAATCTGGTTACATTCCAAATCTTATTAGAGAAGTTCTTGTATGCCTTTATCTTATCTTCAGCAAGGGATAAGGATGTGCCGGGAGTGTTTCCGACAGTGAGCGCCATTCGTAAAGCATCCGTTCCGTATTTGGCTGTAAGGTCAAGAGGGTTAATGACATTACCCTTACTCTTACTCATCTTCTTCCCTCCTGCGTCGTTTACAAGTCCATGAAGATACACGGTGTGAAACGGACTTTTGCCCGTTAAATAAAGACCAAAGACAATCATGCGAGCTACCCAAAAAAAGATAATATCTTTTCCAGTCTCCATAATGTCAGTAGGATAAAAATTTTTAAAATCATCAGACTCAGGAAAACCAGTTGCCATAAGTGGCCACTGTCCAGAAGAGAACCATGTATCAAAGGTGTCAGTGTCTGCTTCCCAGCCTTCACCCTCAGGTTTTTCAATACTCGCTACCGCCTCGCCATTTCTAAACCAAGCAGGGATTTTGATTCCCCATACAATCTGTCTTGAAATGTTCCAATCAAGCACATTCTCCATCCAGTGACGAAATGTCTTCTCTTGGTTACTTGGAACGAATTTCACATCACCAGAGTCCACTGCTTCAAGAGCTTTTTTGGCAAGAGGTGCCATTTTTACAAACCACTGGTTTTTTACTTGAGGCTCAATAATGGTGTTGCACTTGTAACATCGCTTAGTGTTGTGGGAGTACTTGTCATCGATGCGAGTAAGAAGACCTTTTTCTTTGAGCTTGTCAGCAATTTTTGGACGCGCCTCCTTAATGTTCATACCTGCAAACTCTCCCGCAATAGGCAGAAGTTTTCCACGAAAGTCGATAATCTGCTCAATGTCTAAGTTGTGACGTTTTGCAATTTCAAAGTCAATTTGGGAATGCCAAGGGCTGATGGTCATGACTCCTGTCCCAAATTCCATGTCCACTGATTCATCCTTGATCACAGTTGCCTCAATAGTGCCGTTTATCCATTCCACCGTTAGCTTGTCACCGTGTTTGTAATCCTTATATCGAGCGTCATCAGGATGCATGACCACATATTTGTCACCAAACTTTGTTTCAGGTCTTACGGTACCGATTTCAAAAGGTCCATATTTGAAATAATAAAAAGGAACACACTCCTCTATGCTTTCAGTTTCGATATCAGAAAGGGAAGTTTGATGTTTCGAGCACCAATTAACTGTCCGCTCACCTCTATAAATATGACCTTCAGAAAACATCTTGATAAATGTCTTTTGCGTCTTCCCAACTACTTCTGTGTCTAAGGTAAATTTTCCGCGAGACCAGTCGCATGACGCGCCGAGTGAGCGCACTTGCTGCTCCATATTTGCTTTGTTCTCAAGTGTGAAGTCAAGAATTTCTGAGTACAGTTGCTGTGGGTCCATACCAAAGCGAGATCTCCCTTCTTTTTCGAGTTTCTTTTCATATACAACTTGCGTTTCGAAACCAGCGTGGTCAGCGCCTGGAATCCAGAGTGCTTTGAAGCCGCACATTCTTTTGTAGCGAATCATTACATCTTCAACGGTAATGAAGAGAGCGTGACCAGCATGAAGGTTACCATTAGCGTTTGGTGGAGGCATAACGATAGTGAAAGGAACACTTCTTTCTCCAGGTAAGTTGTCAGGGTTGAAAAAGCCACTTTTTTCCCAGGTTTCATAAATTCTTCTTTCCGTTTCTGCTGGATTATAAGATTGTAAGAGTTTTTCGTTCATGGTATTTTCTCATATTATCATGAAATATCGAGTCTCCATAAGGGTTTTGGGAGGGATGCTGTAATAAAAAAGCTTCTCAGTGATGTAATTAATCAATAAAAGACAAAAAAAAAGTTTTAAACATCAAAAATTCTCATTATTTTGTCCTAATAGAAAAATAGATTTATTACTTTCGTTTTTTTGAGACAACGCAAATGTTTTTTATAGGACATTTATGTGTAAAGGACAAAATATCATAATATGGCTCTGTATATGGACGGGAAGGTATTGTGATGCTTTGAGTAAAACTTGACATTATTCAAAAAAAATGGAGTATGTTGCTTGTTACACATTTATGAATACAACTATGAAAAACCAATCTTTCGGAAAGATCTCCACAGCTCTCCTAACCGGGATCGTAGTTGTATTTTCTCTGTTCTCCTTCTTTTTTCTTGATTCCTCTTATATTTGGGAAGCTAAAATTGCTCGTGCGTATGCAATTTTTAATAATGACCCGTTAGACTTTGATACTTTAAGAAGTTCAAACTATACTCGATTCCCAAATTCAACGACTAACTGGGCACTTGATACAGACGCAGATGCTGGAGACATCGTCGCTCTGACTATTTACTATCACAATACAGGGACTGAGGACGCGAACAATGTGTATGCATCTGTTGCCGTACCAACAAACGAGGGAACTCTTATTAGAACGACAGGATCACTATCAGCAGACGGCGTCCTTGCTGTTAATGGCGAGACAAGAATAAACCTTTCCAGCTCACAAACTCTTACCTATATTCCGGGATCTGCTAAGTGGTATCCTCAACAGGAACTGACTCCTACTCCATTTCCTTTCGGACAAAATGGTGACGAGTTCGTTACCGCATCAGGAGTCAATCTTGGTATCGTTGGATCAGGTTGGGCAAATCAGGGAAGTGTCGTGGCTCGATTCCAGGTTTCTTCAAACTCTGTGGTACCTCCACCAAATCCAGACCCAACTGTTGATCTCAAAGTAAATGGATCGGATGGACCTGTCACACTGACAACTAATCAGCCTGCATCACTTTCTTGGACTTCAATGAATGCTACTAATTGTTTCATTGATGCTTCCCCTTCATCATTTGGTGGATCGTACGCAGGAACAGCTGGTTCAGCAGAGTTTGGTCCTGGTCATCCTGCATATCCAATAAATACTGCAATCACTTACACAATCACTTGTGACAATGGAATTAAGAACGCAATCGATTCAGTGGTAGTAAACCCAGCTCCAGTTGTTGTGCCTCCTCAATCAATCCTTGATATTACTGCAAACGGTTCTCAAGGACCTCTCATGCTTTCAAGTCGTGAAGCCTTTACTCTTAACTGGGTTTCAGCAGAAGTTACAGGATGTAACCTTTCAATTCAAGGGGTTAGAGACCTTGGAAGTGTTCTTGCTAATGGTTCAGCTGGTCCAATAGGTGTTGGTCACACCTTTTATCCACAAGCAGGAACAAGTAACACGTTTGTTATTGCTTGTGTAGACGCGCTAGGTAATCCAGTTATTGACTCAGTCATTGTTTCAGCACCCACAACTGTTCCCACTGTCCCTGCCACTCCGTCAATCACCGCAACAACCGGTGCAACATGTGGAGGATCAATAGCTATTTCTTGGTCAGCAGTATCAGGAGCATCTTCTTACAAAGTGTTTAGAAACAATGTCC
>Ga0105044_10005854_pt1 | contig 16916 bp, 10 predicted proteins | sample MAT01_FD_78092 | JGI IMG/M metagenome (GOLD analysis project Ga0105044, IMG submission 78092) | Freshwater microbial communities from Lake Fryxell liftoff mats and glacier meltwater in Antarctica - MAT-01 | ecosystem: Environmental > Aquatic > Freshwater > Ice > Liftoff microbial mat | place...
ATGGAGTTGAACGCCACGATCGCCATCCCACAACAGTTGAGCGGTGCAGGCGAGGGCGCTGGGGTGGTGCAGTTGCCCGAGGCTATGGGCGATCGCCCGACGCACTGCCGGAACCTCCAAAATCTGCGGAGGATGGGGAAGCGTCTGGGTTAAGAGGTCTTGCAAAATCTGGCTGGCTTGGGGGATGAGATCTGGGGCATCCATCCGGCCTAAGAGCGGAATAATCTCTAGGGCTAAGGCTGCGTCTGGGTTGCTATGGAGGGTTTCTTGCAAAACCTTTAGGGTGGCGGGGTGGGGAAACCAGCCCAAACTGCGACATAGAACGGGGCGGAGCGCGGCTGGGGTGAGGGGCGATCGCAGGGCTTGCTGCAACGGAGCCACTGCTGCAACATGGCTCAAGCGCCCCAAGGTGACGGCAGCTTGTTCTGCGACGGCGGGGTTTAGGTCTGCGAGCAATGGAGCGACCAACGCAACGCGGTGGTGGGCGATCGCCCCATCACAGGCCGTCCCTAAGCCCGCTGTTGCAGCCTTGCGAATGGCCGCCACAGGATCTTGCACAGCCCCTTCGAGCAGGGCTACCGCCGCCGGATGCTGGGTATAACTGAGGGCTTCGATGGCGAGGCTGCGAACGCTCACATCCTCATCTTTTGCCAAGGCCAACAGCATGGGCAAGGTTGTAGGATGCGGCATTTGGGCTAACACGCGCACCACGCGCGATCGCCCTGTTGTGGTTGCCATCAGCGGCGCTAGCAACGGGACGATCGCGATATCTTGCTGCGCCACGGCGATGGCGGTTCCTTGCACCAATTCGTCTGTCTCGGCGGTTTGCAAAATCTGTAACAGCGGCTGCCAACTCCGCACATCTGGGTAGCTACTGAGGGCCCGCACCACAAACCAGACGCCTTCCCAGTCTTCGTTGTCTGGGTCTGCGAGCAGGGTTTCTAGGAGGCTGAGGAGAGGGGCGATCGCCTCTTTGCCATTTCGCTGTAACACCTTCAGCGCATCCCAACGCGCAGCAAAGTCTCCTTGCTGCAATTGGGCGATCGCGCTACCCAATTCCCCTATCTCCCCGGAGGCATTGATCAAACTATCTTGCTTGCGAGAATCATCGGTCGAGAGTTGAAAAACCATAGGGTGATTACGGTGGGTAATTTTTAAAGTAATTTTTAGAGAAACTCGAACTGGATGGGCAGGAAGGGTTTCAACTCCAGCACAGTTTCCGAAGCTTGAGCCATTTGCCTTCATAGAAATGACCTTCAGCGTTTACCTTCAGCATTTAAAGACGGTGAGGTTTTATGGCGTTTGGAGGGTGGAGTGGGATGGATTAGATCCGGTGCATCAGGATGCCAATGCAACGCCCCTATGCTGAGGATGGCAAGACCTTGGGATGCATGGCAAAGCAGCGCCCCGAATGATCGATACCCAGCGATGCAGCATTCCTTAACGCTAGTCTTGCACGAACTTTGATGGGAACGGGTGTTTGAATAAGGTTCGTTATCAACCGCACACTATAAGCACCCTTTCCTTCGCCTTTTCCCAGCTTTTCCAAGGATTAGCCTTGAACCTAACCCTGGCGTAAGAGCCTCCGCCTAAAGCTTCTAGCGCCTTGCAGACCGTTAAAATTCTCTGCCTCTAAGCTTTCTGGATCTACCCTGACCGCCGGATCTGCCGTGACAGTCGGTTGATCTGGAGGGTTTCCTGCGACCGTTCTAAATACGTCTAAATACGTCTAAATACGTCTAAATACGTCTAATTAAATACGGCTGTGCTGGATCTGCCCGTCGTGGAACCCCTGCTTAGCGGCCAGTTTAATCAAGCATTTGGGAAAATGCTACCCACAGATTGGGTCACGGCACATAGGTGAGTCTACTGCTGTAGATTTCGCAAAAACCATAAAGAAATCGCCCTAATCTAGCCTGCAGAGACCGCTATATGCGATTTCTGCATTTCAATCATGGATTTCTTGCATGATGCGTGAACTTTTGTAACTCTCACTACGAAATATCCCTTGGGTCGCGCTTAATCTACAGGCTCAGTGAGAGGTTACATCTGACCTAGCACCTCAGATGCCCCGCTGCTCAATCGTCGCACCCATTCCATTGACCCATCACATTGCAGGTGACCCCGTGACAGGTACGCTCACCCCCCAAGGAACCTTGAATAAGTTTGAACGGCTGAAGGCCGAGAAAGACGGTCTTCAAGTCAAGTCTGAACTAGAACAGTTTGCCCAAATTGGCTGGGAGGCGATGGATGAAACCGATCGGGATCATCGTCTCAAATGGCTGGGCGTATTTTTTCGCCCGGTAACCCCTGGCAAATTTATGCTACGGCTGCGGTTGCCCGCTGGCCTGATCACCAGTGAGCAAATGCGAGTCTTGGCAGACATTGTGCAACGCTACGGTGAGGATGGCAATGCCGACATCACCACGCGCCAAAACCTACAACTAAGAGGCATTCGTTTAGAAGATATCCCTGATATTTTCCGTCGTCTAGAGGGCGTCGGGATGACTAGCATCCAGTCGGGTATGGACAACGTGCGAAACATCACGGCGTCTCCTATCGCTGGGCTAGATGCCGATGAGTTGATCGATGTCCGCGACCTGGTGCAACAGGTTCAAGACATGATTACCAACCAAGGTAAGGGCAATGTAGAGTTTACCAATTTGCCGCGTAAATTCAATATTGCCATTGAAGGGGGGCGCGATAACGCAATCCACGCAGAAATTAATGACATTGCCTTTGTTCCGGCTTTTCAATACCCCGGCGGGGGGCTGGGCTTTAACGTCTTGGTGGGGGGCTTCTTCTCGGCTAAGCGTTGCGAGGCGGCTATCCCGCTGGGTGTCTGGGTGCCACCATCTGAGGTTGTGGCTTTGTGCCGCGCCATTTTGGAGGTATACCGCGATCATGGCTTACGCGCCAATCGTCAAAAAGCTCGGCTGATGTGGCTGATTGATGAATGGGGTATGGATCGCTTCCGCTCAGCGGTGGAGGCGCAGTTGGGCAAGCCGTTGCTCCCGGCGGCGGCAAAGGATGAGATGGATTGGGAAAAACGCGACCATATCGGCATCTATCCCCAAAAGCAAGCGGGGTTAAGTTATGCCGGGTTGCATGTGCCCGTGGGTCGGCTTTATGCCCACGATCTATTTGAGTTGGCACGGTTGGCGGAGGTTTATGGGGATGGCGAACTGCGCCTAACCCTAGAGCAGAACGTCATCATTCCCAATATTCCCCAAGCTCGGCTAGATGCCTTGATGCAGGAGACCTTGCTTCAGCGGTTTTCGGTGCAGCCCAGCCGGTTGGCGCGATCGCTCGTATCCTGCACCGGGGCACAGTTCTGCAACTTCGCCCTGATCGAAACCAAAAATCGGGCGATCGCCCTCACCCAAGCCTTAGATGCCGAACTGACCCTCTCACGCCCCGTCCGCATCCATTGGACGGGATGTCCCAACTCCTGCGGCCAACCCCAAGTGGCCGACATCGGGCTGATGGGCACCAAGGTTCGCAAAGAGGGCAAAACCGTCGAAGGAGTGGATATCTACATGGGCGGCAAAGTGGGCAAAGATGCTCACCTCGGCACCTGTGTTCGTAAAGGTGTTCCTTGTGATCAGTTGCAGGCGGTGTTGCGCGAGTTGTTGATCGAGCAATTCTCGGCTCAGCCTGTGGCTCCGGTCTAAGCCGTTCGGTTCTGCTAAGTGTTTCTGCCACTAAGTCCTGATGACCTTGAAGCGTAGCCATCTCTCTTCCTCGGTTCATCGAGTTTTGATTTCACGTTCACACGCCCGCTGAATGCATATTTTGGATTTTGGCCACCCATCCGGTGAGGGTTTTCCCACCATTGGGTGAATGATCTGCATCCTTAATTTTCACAAACCCGGCAGTATTTTCACAAAACCGGTAGTTTTAGGGGATTTTTCCCTACGGTTTAGCGTCAGCCCGATGGATCTCAAAAATATAGGTTGGCTCTGCAACTCGCGGGCTTCCCTGGCCAATTTGCTTTCTCATCTGGCTGTGTTTGATTCTTTACCCCCTCTCTATTTCTAACTGGAGTCATCAATGTCTAAGATTTTTGGATCTAAGGTTTCTCGTCGTAATTTTTTGGCAAGCGCTGGGGCAACGGCTGCGGCAACCTTGCTGATGCATGGTTGTAGCTCCTCTGAAACCAGCACTGCAACGACTGACGCAGCATCGCCCAGCCCCGTTGCGGCTGCCGATGCGCCCGAAGTCACCACCGCCACCCTCGGCTTTATCGCGCTTACCGATGCGGCTCCGCTGATTATCGCCAAAGAAAAGGGCTACTTTGACAAGTATGGAATGACCGGAGTTGAAGTGGTGAAACAAGCCTCTTGGGGCACCACCCGCGACAACTTGGTACTCGGCTCAGCGGCTGGTGGGATTGATGGAGCCCACATTCTCACTCCAATGCCCTACCTGATTTCGACCGGCAACGTGACGGATGGGAAGCCGCTGCCGATGTATATCTTGGCTCGTTTGAACACCAACGGCCAAGGAATTTTGTTGGCGAAGTCTTACACCGATTTAGCCGTTGGGTTAGACAGCTCTCCCTTGAAGGCACCGTTCGCAGCCTCGAAGGCAAGCGGTAAAGACATTAAGGTGGCAGTAACCTTCCCCGGTGGCACCCATGACCTCTGGATGCGGTACTGGTTGGCGGCGGGGGGGATCAACCCAGACACCGATGTTTCGACCATCGTGGTGCCTCCGGCGCAAATGGTGGCCAACGTAAAAACTAACACCATGGAATCCTTCTGTGTGGGTGAACCCTGGCCTCTGCAGACCGTTAACCAAGATGTGGGCTATGGCGCTCTGACCACTGGAGAAATGTGGAAAGACCATCCTGAAAAAGCATTTGGGATGCGAGCAGACTGGGTAGACCAAAACCCCAAAGCGACCAAGGCCATGCTGATGGCGGTGCTAGAAGCCCAGCAATGGTGCGACAAGGATGAAAACAAAGAAGAAATGTGTCAAATCTTGGCCAAGCGGGAATGGTTTAAGGTGCCCTTCGAAGACATCATTGATCGGTCGATTGGTAAGTTTGACCTTGGGGCTCGGCAGATCGAAGGCACTGATCTAATGCAGAAATACTGGCGCGACAATGCCTCTTATCCCTACAAGAGCCATGACCTCTGGTTTTTGACCGAGAACATTCGTTGGGGCTATTACCCCGCTGACCTCGATGCCTCGGCATTGGTAGACCAAGTGAACCGCGAAGATCTGTGGCGTGAAGCGGCCATGGCGCTGGGAGTGGCAGACTCTGAAATTCCGAGCAGCCCTTCCCGTGGGGTTGAAACTTTCTTTGATGGCATCACGTTTGATCCCGAAAACCCCCAGGCTTACCTCGATTCTTTGACCATCAAAAAGGTTTAGATTCCGTTGCAAGAGAGGAGTGGGTAGAGCAAGATTCCTAACACTGTTCTATCCACGGCTCTCTCTATTCTTATGCGCTAATTTCTAATCCAGCGCTCTCGTTTTTGGTCTTTTCTCCGCTTGCCTTGTCTTTGCTGTTTCTCTTCTCTCCCCCAACACCCTATGGCTACTACGTCTTACCGTCGTGCTTCGTCTCCAAGTGGGCTGGCTGCTTTGATGGCGCGGCTGCCGACCAGTGTCCGGAAGTTTTTGACCTCTGCGATCGCCCTACTCATCGCCCTTACCATCTGGCAACTCCTGTGTATCAGCCCGGATGCTTCGCTGCCTGGCCCCATCAAAGTGTTGACCGATACTTGGGAGTTGATTATCGATCCATTTTTTGACAATGGTGGAACAGATAAGGGGCTATTTTGGCAGATTTTGGCCAGCCTGAAGCGAGTCGCGCTTGGGTTTACGTTGGCGGCGATCGCCGGCATTGTAATGGGGATCGCCATTGGCAGTAGCGCCCTGCTCTACGATGCCCTCGACCCGATGTTTCAGGTTTTGCGAACGGTGCCGCCCTTGGCTTGGTTGCCTATCTCTTTGGCCGCGTTCCAAAGCAGTGAGCCTTCGGCTATTTTCGTTATTTTCATTACGGCAATTTGGCCGGTCATCATCAATACTGCGGTAGGTGTGCAGCAAATTCCCCAAGACTACAAAAACGTAGCGCGGGTGTTGCGGCTATCGAAAAAAGATTATTTCTTTGAGGTATTATTTCCGGCCACCGTTCCTTACATTTTCACTGGGTTACGGATCGGGGTGGGCCTGTCGTGGTTGGCGATCGTGGCGGCAGAGATGTTGATTGGCGGAGTAGGGATTGGCTTCTTTATCTGGGATGCCTGGAACAGTTCCTTAATTAGCGAAATTATCTTGGCGTTGGTGTATGTCGGCATTGTTGGGCTGTTGTTGGACAAAGTAGTGATGTTCATTGCCGATCGGATTGTGCCAGGGAGACAATCTTAGGCATTTGTTAGGCATTTGTTAGGCCGTTGCCTGGTTGACTGCGCCCTTCTATCAAAACTTGATCTAACTTTCCTGATCTAACTTCCTTGATCTAACTTTCCTGATCTAACTTCCCTGATCCAACTTCCCAAGGACTTGTCATGAAATCATTCGTGGATATTGATTACGTCGATAAGGTGTTTGCGTTGCCCAATGGCGATCGCTACATGGCTCTCAAAAGCATCGACCTCACCATCCAAAAAGGTGAATTTATCACCTTAATTGGCCATTCTGGTTGTGGCAAATCGACCTTGCTCAACATTGTGGCGGGGCTAGATAAGGCGTCATCGGGGGGCGTCATTTTAGAGGGGCGTGAAGTTCGAGAACCCGGCCCCGATCGGATGGTGGTGTTTCAAAACTACTCGCTGCTGCCCTGGAAAACGGTTTACCAAAATATTTCGTTGGCCGTGGATTCGGCTCTAAAGCATTTGCCGAAGGGCGAGCGTCGCAGCATCATCGAGCATCACATTGATTTGGTGGGGTTGCGCCCAGCCCGCGACAAGTTTCCCCATGAGCTATCGGGGGGGATGAAGCAGCGGGTGGCGATCGCCCGTGCCCTTTCGATTCGCCCCAAATTGCTGTTGTTGGATGAACCCTTTGGGGCGCTTGATGCGCTCACGCGGGGCAATCTCCAAGAGCGGCTGATGCAGATTTGCGAAGAGAGCCACACCACCTGCATTATGGTGACCCATGATGTGGATGAGGCATTGCTATTGAGCGATCGCATTGTGATGCTCACCAATGGCCCAGAAGCGCGGGTAGGTCGGGTGTTAGATGTTGCCATTCCGCGCCCGCGCCACCGCATGGAGGTAGTCAACCACCCCAGCTATTACGCCCTGCGCAACGAAATTATCTACTTCCTCAACCAGCAAAAACGCGCCAAGCGGAGGCAGGCCAGCCCCACTTTGGTGGTGCCCGGTGCGGCCAAGCCCGTGTTGGAGATGGGGTTTGTGCCCCTAACCGATTGCGCGCCGCTGGTGGTCGCCCAAGAAAAAGGCTTCTTTAAAAAGTATGGGCTGGAGGTTAATCTCAACCGCGAACCCAGTTGGGGGGCGATCGCCGAAGGAATTACCAGCAAGCGTCTCGATGCTGCTCCCATGGTGGCAGGGATGCCCCTCGGCCTGACCCTCGGGATGGGCAAAAATCTGCCTAGCCCGGTGGTAACGGGGCTAGTGCTCAGCCGCAACGGCAATGCCATTACCCTCAGCAAAGATCTTTATCGCCAAGGCGTGCGCAACCTCGGCGATCTCAAAACCGCCTTTGCCCAAACCCCTGAGCGCACTCACATTTTGGGCATGGTGCATCCGGCCTCCATGCACAACCTGTTGCTGCGGCACTGGTTGGCCTGTGGCAACATTGATCCCGATGGAGATGTCAGCCTCACGGTGATTCCGCCCGCCCAGATGGTGTCAAATTTGAAGGCGGGCAACATTGATGGCTTCTGTGTCGGAGAACCCTGGAACACCCGCGCCATCCGCGAAGATCTGGGGTTTGTTGCGGCCACCAGCTTAGACCTTTGGTCAGGCCATCCTGAAAAGGTGTTAGGAGTGCGCGAAGAGTGGGCCAATCAATATCCAGAGATTCACCTCGCGTTGATCAAAGCGCTGCTCGAAGCCTGCGACTATTGCGATGACCGGCGCAACCGCCCTGGGATCGTGGAGATGCTCTGTCAGCCGCAGTATTTAGACACCGACCCCGCCCATGTCCGCATGGGCTTCATTGAACCCTATGACCGGGGCACCGGCGCTGATCCAGAGCCTTTAAATCGGTTCAATCAATTCTTTGTGGATCGGGCAAACTGTCCGAGTTGGGGCGAAGCGCTGTGGGTCATGACGCAACTGGCGCGCTGGGGCCTTACCCCCTTCCCCAAAAACTGGGTGGAAGTCTTAGATCGCACCCGGCGTCTCGATCTGTTTAGCGCTGCCGCTCGGGATTTGGAATTGCCCGATATCGAACCCGCCCGCAAGCCTTTCCAAGTGTTTGACGAAACGGTATTTGACCCCAACGACCCCATTGGCTACCTCAATCGTTTGGCGATTCGGCGTGAGCTGCGGATTGAGGAAGTCAGCCTTGACCCCACCGCTGTCGCGGCCTAACGGCTTGAGTTGCAGCCTAACGGCTTGAGTTGCAGGGGTGCAAGGCGCAAGCTTCGGCATCCCTAATCACACCCTGATCGATCCGTCTTCTTCGCCCCGATCCTTTTATTCTTCCCTCGCTATGCAGACTCTCCCTAACAGTCAAATCCACGATCAACCTCAATCGTCCGCGTCGGCGTTGCCGCTGCTCTCGGTGCAAAATGTTTCGAAGGTTTACCCCACCCCCAATGGCCCTTACTCCGTTATTGAAAACCTCGATTTGACGGTGCAAGAAGGGGAGTTTATTTGTCTGATTGGCCATTCGGGCTGTGGCAAAAGCACGCTAATGAATATGGTGGCCGGGTTTACGCAACCGACCTTGGGGACGGTGTATTTGGGCGATCAGCCCATTACCCGCCCTGGCCCCGATCGAATGATGGTCTTTCAAAATTATTCTCTGTTGCCCTGGAAGACTGCCCTTGAGAATGTGCTGCTGGCGGTTCATGCGGCGTTTCCGAAGCTGGCGAAGCAAGAAAAGCTGGCGATCGCCCGCGAAAACCTAGCTATGGTTGGCCTAACGGAGGCTCAAAACAAACGCCCCCACGAGCTGTCGGGGGGGATGAAGCAACGGGTGGCGATCGCCCGTGCCCTCGCCATTCGCCCTAAAATGCTGCTGCTCGATGAACCCTTTGGGCGCTCGATGCCATCACCAAGGAAGAATTGCAGGAAGAACTGCTGACGATCTGGCAAGACCACCGCTGTACTGTCTTGATGATCACCCATGACATTGATGAGGCGCTGTTTTTGGCCGACCGCCTAGTGATGATGACCAATGGCCCCTCTGCCACCATCGGCGAAATCATCGATATTCCCTTTGCCCGCCCCCGGAACCGCGCCCGCATCATGGAAGATCCGCGCTTCTATGAACTGCGGAACTACGCCCTCGATTTCCTCTACCGGCGCTTTGCCCACAACGATCTGTAACGGTTGAGTGGGGGATGGCTGGGGTGCCCAGCGGTCGGAGTTCAGCCTGAACTCCGACCGCTGCGGCCTGCCCAATTTTCCCCGCCTGCCCCTATAACCCTCTGGTTAATTTGGTGGTGACTTGGTGATGAATGGTGTAATGTCTGATCCGACGAAAACCCTCTGTCCCTATTGTGGTGTGGGCTGTGGCTTGGAGGTTGTGCCCAGTGCCACGACCGCTGCCGGGGTCAAGGTGCGGGGCGATCGCGCCCATCCTTCTAGCCAGGGCATGGTCTGTGTTAAAGGAGCCACCATTGCCGAAGCCCTCGACAAAGACCGCCTCCTGTATCCGCTGCTGCGCGACCACCTCGACGACCCCTTTCGCCGCGTCTCATGGGATGAAGCGTTGACGCGGATTGTGCAAGAAATTCGGCGGACACAGGCCACCCTAGGAGCCGATGGGATCTGCGTTTATGGGTCGGGTCAGTTTCATACCGAAGACTATTATGTTGCCCAAAAACTGATCAAAGGCTGCCTAGGCACAAACAACTTTGATGCCAACTCTCGCCTCTGCATGTCTTCGGCGGTGGCTGGCTATAGCCAAAGCCTGGGTTCGGATGGCCCGCCCTGCTGCTACGACGATTTGGATCAAACCGATCACGCTTTTTTGATTGGCACGAATACCGCAGAGTGCCACCCCATCGTGTTTAATCGCCTGCGCAAAGCCCATAAGCAAAATCCTGCAATGAAGCTGGTGGTGGTCGATCCCCGCCGCACGCCCACCGCTGAGGTGGCAGATTTACATCTGGCCATCCGTCCGGGTAGCGACATTGATTTGCTCAACGGCATTGCCCATTTGCTGCTGGCCTGGGGGGCGATCGCCCAACCCTTCATCCAGCAGCACACCAGCGGCTTTGAGGCCTTTGCCCAAATTGTGTGCGACTACTCACCGAAGGTCGTAGCCCAGCGCTGCGGCATTTCCTGCACCGATCTAGAAGCCGCCGCTCGCCTTTGGGCAGACAGCCCTCGCAGCCTTTCCCTCTGGTCGATGGGGCTGAACCAATATGCCGAAGGCACCGCCAAAGTGCGGGCGCTAATCAACCTGCACCTGCTCACCGGAACAATCGGCAACCCAGGGAGTGGCCCTTTTTCATTAACCGGACAGCCCAATGCTATGGGTGGACGGGAAGCGGGCGGCTTGGCGTCGCTGTTGCCGGGCTACCGCTCGGTGACTAATGCGGGCGATCGCACAACACTAGAGCAGGCTTGGGGCTTACCCTCTGGCCAAATTTCCCCTCACCCTGGCCGGGATGCTTGCAGTATTGTGCGCGGCTTAGAAGAAGAGGCCGTCGGGGTATTGTGGATCGCGGCCACCAACCCCGCCGTGAGTTTGCCTGATTTGCAACGCACCCATGCGGCCTTACGGCGATCGCCCTTCACCATCTACCAAGAAGCCTACGACCCCACCGAAACCACCGCCTACGCCCATCTGCTCCTCCCTGCCGCACAATGGGGCGAAAAAACAGGCACCATGACTAATTCTGAGCGCCGGGTCACCCTCTGCCAAGCCTTTCGGCCAGCCCCCGGCGAAGCCCGCGCCGACTGGGAAATTTTTGCGGAGGTGGGGCGGCGCTTAGGCTTTGCCGAGCAATTTGCCTTCCAAACCGTGGCCGAGGTGCGTGCCGAGTTTGTGGCGCTCACCCAAGGCCGCATCTGCGATCAATCCGGCATCACCCACGCCACCCTGGCGCGATCGCCCCTACAATGGCCGCATTCCGCCCAAGATGCTGCCCAAGATTTGGCACAAAACTCTCCCCAACCGCCTGCCCAGAAACCCTCTAGCCAAAGGCTTTACACCGATCATCACTTCCCCACCCCCGATGGTCGCGCGCGTTTCGCAGCCGCTCATTCTCGGGGGTTAACAGAACCTCCCGACCCGGCCTTTCCCTTGGTGCTCACCAATGGCCGGCTCTATGGCCACTGGCACACCCTCACCCGCACCGGGCGCATCGACAAAACCCGCGCCCTCCACCCCGCTCCTTTTCTAGAAATTCACCCCCGCGATGCCCGCAAACAAGGCATCGCAGAGGGGCAATGGGTGGAAGTGCGATCGCGCCGTGGGTTCGCCCGCTTACAGGCTAAAGTCACCGAGGCGATCGCCCCCGGCACGCTCTTTATGCCCATGCACTGGGGGGCGTTGTGGGGCATCCATACCGAGGTCAATGCTCTCACCCATCCAGCAGTCTGCCCCGATTCCTTGGAGCCAGAGCTAAAAGCCTGTGCGGTGCAAGTCATTGCAGTGGCTGGAGAGGGCGATCGCCCTCTCCAGCGCCAAGAAACTGCCCCCCTTACAAAACAAGTCTCGTTAACCATCCAATAACAGCAATGACACCCTCGGTCTTATACACTGCAGATCGATCCCTGCAGGTCAAAGGCACGGTCTACCCATTGCCCCAGAAACCAGCGGTATTGATTGGAGTCCTTTCCACATCTGCCTAAGCTTGCCCATGATCTATCTCAGTCTGTTGGCCAAAATTATGCTTGAAAATGTCTACTTCCAGTTTGAAGCCGATTTTGTAGCGAGCTTGCGCTGCATCCCCATGCAGGTGCGCTATAAACTCGACACCTGCGGCATCAAACTTAAACTCAGCCACTGGCATCAGTTTTCTGCCGACGAGCGCCACACCCTCGTGAACCTCCCCTGCAACACCCCGGTCGAGATTGCAGCCTATCGCACATCCCTCCAAGCCCTGATTTTGCAATACACCCACTCCCCGGCCAGCGAGCTTCCCATCGACCCCAATCCGCCTTGGCTAGACCCGCGCCAGATCCCAGCTTCGCTCCAAGCCAAGCTCCAAGACGTTGAGGCCAGCCTCAGCCCGTTGCAGTGGCAAGGGCTGACCCCCATCCAACGGTTTGCCCTCATCAAACTCAGCCGCTCCAGTCACGAAAACCGCAATTTCATTCCTGCACTCCAAGAATTTTTAGGCAAACCTTAACCAGCCACTGCTTTGGCTCACTCCCTTGATCGATCCAAAGCACAACAATGCTGGCAATCTGTCACCATTTTTGAGCAAGGCCTTTTTCAGTAGTTTGGTGGTGGTTGCAACCGTCATAGGTGCGTCCCAAATATCCCGTCATTAGGAAAAAAGTCTTTTAGCGATAATGGTATTCAGGCGTCAGAAACCCATAAAGATATCGGTTCCAGAGCCTCAGTGCTGAGTCACAATTATTTTGACACCTTGTACGATAGTCTTCAAACCCTCCGCTAGCGACTCGATCTACCCATTCCCTCCCATGCCCCTGCCAAACTTCACGCTAGCCACCCTTCAGCACCATGCCACCCAGTCCTCTTATGCTCGGGGTGAAAGCTATTTTCACGCTGGTGCGGTGGTCTCCCTTACCCAGCGCCTGCAGACCCTGCAGGCCGAGGTCGAAGGCAATGAGGTCATGCCCCACCGGGTCATCATCGACTTTGATGGGGGTGGCGTCACCCATGCCAGCTGCACTTGCCTCTACAATTTTGAGGGCTGGTGCAAGCACATCGTCGCCACGCTGCTCGCCTGCATTCACCAGCCCGAAACTATAGAGCAGCGTCCGTCCCTGGCCCAGCTGTTAACTCCGCTGACACTAGTGCAAACCCAAGGGTTGGTGCAGCACCTGGTCGCCGAAGACCCCGGTTTAATAGAGTTCATTGATTTGTATTTGAATCAGCTACCTCACGCCGAGGTCACCCCCACCCCGACCCCCAAACGCAAAACCAGCGTCGATCCGGTTCCCTTTCAGCGCCAGGCCAGAGAGATTTTGCGGAATGCCATACGCGGCTGGGAAAATGGCCAAGACGACGACGATATTGGGATAGAAATGGGCAGATTAATCGCCGATGCGCTGGCTTTTGCCGAACAGGGGGATGCCGACAATGCTCTAGTGGCGCTGCGGGGCATTACCGAAGGCTGTATAAACAACTGGGACGAGGTTGATGACTACTGTGGGCTCAACCCCGAAGATGTGGGGGTCGATTTCGATGCGGCCTGGGCCGAAGCTCTTTTGTGTGCTGACCTAACCGAGGATGAGAACTTAGCGTGGCAAGAAAACTTGGCAGCTTGGCAAGATCAGTTGTGCAGCTTTGACATGGCTATAGAGGCGCTGCGACAGGGCTGGGACTATCCGCCCTTGGTGCGGGTTTTGCAGGGAGACATTTCAACGCGGGGAGCCTGGTCAGGGGCAGCGCCTAGCTGCGCCGGTGAGTTGAGCCAGGTTCGCCTTAAAATTTTGGCTCAGCAAGAACGCTATGAGGAATATCTGCACTTGGCTGAGGCTGAAGGGCAGACCCAGCAGTATTTGACCATGTTGGGGCAACTGGGGCTGTTTGCCCAAGTGATGACCGTTGCCCAAGGCCAAATGACCACTCTGAGCGAAGCCAAGGCTGTAGCCGAGATGCTGAGAGCCCAAAACCAACTCTCCCAAGCCTTAGATATTGCCCTACAGGGTCTCCGGTTTGAGCATGACGACCCCTATATGGCCTTTGATTTTGCTGTCTGGGCCGGTGATCTGGCGGAAGGTATGGGCAACACCAGTGCGGCATTGGAGGCTCGCGTTGTGGCGTTCACAACCAAACCCTCTCTTCATGCCTACCAAAAGATCGAAATGCTAGCCGGAACCGACTGGCCTCCGGTTCGCGAGATGCTGCTGCGACACCTACGCACAAGTCAGGCTTGGGGGCTAGATCAGGCTCAGGTCGATGTTTTTCTCCATGAAGGGTTGCTAGAGGATGCGATCGCGGTGGTCTCAGGTCTAAGCAGCTACCATAGCCAACTCATTCTACGAGTAATGGACGCAGCCGTTGCCACCCACGGCCAGTGGGTGATTGGCAATGCCAGCCGCCGCGCGGAATCAATTATGGATAAGAGTAAGGCCAATTATTATGAACATGCAGTGGTATGGCTGCAACGAGTTAAGGCGGCTTACCACGCCCTAGGGCAAGAAGCGGATTGGTCTCGCTACTACCAAACCTTGCTCAACCAGCACGGGCGTAAGCGCAAACTAATGGCGCTGATGCAGCAAAACAAACTGTGAATAGGACGACCTGACACCGTTTGTTGACCCATTAGAACGGCAAAAAAGGGGTTGCTGGCGCGGTATCACGGCTTAAGCGTAAGTGGAAGATGTAATTATTTGTAAGATGCAATTCGACTGCGATCAATGCTCAACCCCTGGCCAGAAGGGGGTTGAGCGGAGTCGAAACCCGGTAATTGCTTATTGCTCCATCAAGCAGTCTGCCACCAACCCCTTGTATTGAACGACACTGAAACTGGGCTTTTTCGAGCTTTTGGTGAAGCCGAGAGATATAGCGATAGTCACCGCCGCATCTTCAAGTTGAGTGCTAGATCAACAGGCCGACAGTTTTCGTTATGGAGAGGGTGGCGATCCTACCTAAAGTGTCCAGTGCCCAGATAGCGCTCCGAATCATTCAGGCGTGATGGTGAGGGTGGAATCAGCCTAGAAATGTTGGGTCGGTTGAAAATTTTAATGCCCGTCGAGGGAGAAAGTTCCGAATATAGAGGTAGAGATATTTCGCCATGCCCAAAAACGCTCAATCTCTTTGTTGTCAAGGGGTTGGGTGAATTCCGATGATTGGCTGAGAAAATAGTAGATGACGGTAGGATGCAGAGAGGGATATTTTTTGCGAAGATCAAGGAACGGGCGATCGCACCGCTTCTGTTTTCCCGGCACCACACGTTCTCAAGTCGCTTCATGCCTAGCTCGTTAGACCCCAAAGCCATTCTTGTGTTGCAGTTTTGTCAAACCAGAATCGTCGTGGGTGAGATGTGTCTCTCGGCCATGGCTGCTTAAGCCCTTATCTCCCTGTCATCCCTTCATTCTTGGCTCCCACGTTTGCCTCTATGCTTACGAATTCGTCAACTTCTAACGACCTTCAGACAATGACAGACCCTATTTTGCTTGATTCTAGCCCTATCTCCCCACCGGCTGTCCGTGGACTGCGTGACGCTACGATAGCGCGCGCTGATCATTCTGGGATGGTGTCGGCCAATCGGCGCTTGTCAGAGCAACGGGCGATCGCCCTAGAGCAACTCCTAGAAAAACATCGGGGCGATCGCCAACTCATTCTGCTCCAAGACTTTCCCGATCCCGATGCGCTTTCCTGCGGCTGGGCCTACAAGTTGATTGCCGAGCAATATGACATCCGCTGCGACATTGTTTATGCTGGCACCCTCAGCCACCAAGAAAATATTGCCCTAGTCAAGTTGATGGGGTTGCCCGTGCAACGCTGGACGACTCAAATGACCAAAGAAAAAGACCTGTCGGTCTATGGCGGCTGTGTCTTTATTGATAACCAAGGAGCTACGACTCAACTGTTGCATCTGATTAAACAGTCCAAGCTCCCTGTGGCCGCTGTCATTGATCACCACAGTTCCCAAGACGACCTCAACCCCGAATTTAGCGACATTCGCACAAATACCCGAGCAACAGCCACCATTCTGACCCAGTACCTACAAAGTGGTTTGTTGCAACTTGACACCAGCAACAGCCAGCATATCAAATGTGCGACGGCGCTCATGCATGGGCTACGGAGCGATACCAATCGGCTTATGCAAGCCCAAGAAGAAGACTTCATGGCAGCGGCCTATCTCAGTCGCTACTATGACAGCCAGTTACTGAGTGCTGTGTTGCAGTCTTCCCGGTCAAAACGGGTGATGGATGTGATTGAGCGATCGCTCCGTAACCGCATCATGCAAAACAACTTCTCCATCGCGGGCGTGGGCTATTTACGCTACGATGACCGCGACGCCATTCCCCAAGCCGCAGATTTCCTAGTCACCGAAGAAAACGTCCATACGGCAGTAGTCTATGGCATTGTCCATGATGAGGATGAAGATTTGGAAGTGGTGGTCGGGTCTCTCCGCACGAACAAGCTCACCCTTGACCCCGATGAATTTATCAAAGAAGCCTTTGGGCAAGATACCCAGGGGCGGTTCTTCGGTGGGGGGCGATCGATGGCTGGAGGCTTTGAGATCCCCATGGGGTTCTTATCTGGGTTCAACGAAAATAGCGAATATACCCGCATTAAATGGGATGTCTTTGATGCCCAAATCAAACAAAAACTCTTGCGGCTTGTCAATCCTGAAAATGGCGTGATCCGCACGGCCTAATCAGTGTGAGCGGGGGGCTTCCAGTGTCTAGTATGCCTAGCATTTTGGTAACTGAAGGCACAGCAATACCCTCAGAATAGCCAATGGAATCGCCCCCTGAGATCCCATTGAAATCATTGACCTCCAGTCTTGAGTGGGTTGGAATAGATATAGCCGTAGCCATGATCCATCGGACATTTATCTGTCATTCCCGCGCAGGCGGGAATCCATCTTGAGAGTCGTGCAACCCATGGATTCCCGTTTCCACGGGAATGACGCTGATATGTCCTAAATTTTGTGACTA
>Ga0105044_10005855_pt1 | contig 16916 bp, 8 predicted proteins | sample MAT01_FD_78092 | JGI IMG/M metagenome (GOLD analysis project Ga0105044, IMG submission 78092) | Freshwater microbial communities from Lake Fryxell liftoff mats and glacier meltwater in Antarctica - MAT-01 | ecosystem: Environmental > Aquatic > Freshwater > Ice > Liftoff microbial mat | place...
TTCGAAGGCCCGCCATCCGTGCGCGCCAGCCGAAGCTTGGGGCCGGTCGGACCGGAGAGCTGGACCTCGGCCGATTTCGGCAGGTCCTGATCGTCATAAACCGGACGGCCGTTCAGGAAGACCGGCTTCTCGCGGTTGATGACGAACTTGTAGCCGCCCAGTTCGCGACGCAGCGCGAAATGATCGCGGCTGACAATCGCCATATCCTCCGGGAAGCCGACATCGCAATCCACCCCGCGGCCGAACTTCACTTCGTCCTTCGCGTCGTCGATCGTCACTTCCCGGCCCGGATAGGGCTGGCCTAAAAACTTGATAACGAGGCCCATATTTCACTCCCCAAATGGCCTGAGCTCCCCCAAGCCGTGGGCGGTTTAGCACGGCGTGCCAGCTCTGTGCAGTCCGGTTTTGGGGCTTTTTGGCGCAGCCTCTCGGCAACGAAGGCGCACATAAGGCCCCATTGCTGGACTTGGCCCGGCCCCCCCGGCATGTTCGCAGGCGATGGAGACCTCCGGCCCCGACATTATCCTCGACCAGGTGCGCCGCCTCGTCGTCATCCCGCCTGAGGCCGCGCCGGAAGGCGTCATCTTCTATTGCGCCCGCATGCTCGACGGCATTTGCGCGGCGCTGGTGGTTAAACTCGGCCAGAAGCCCTCGGCCAATATCTTCTCCAATCTGATGACGGTGGAGGCGCTCCGCCTCATCGACAACATCTCCAAAGAGCTCGCCCATACCCTGCGCCGTATGGGCAATGTCGTGCGCCACAGCCTGGCGGATTCGACGCTTGAGGACGTCAAGCTCGCCATTGTGCTGACCCGCGAGCTGCTCGACTGGTTCGAGGCGCTGGAGGCCGGCGCGCAGTTCGATAAGGCGCGCGCCAAACTCGACGAGAAAATCGACCCGAGCTGGGGCGTCGTCAGCGTTGTCAGTCTGCTCGCCGGCGTCGAGGCCGGGCAAAGCGACGCGATCGAGGCCCTGCTCGACCGCCGCGCCGACATTCTCACCTCGCGTTTCCTTGCCTCGCTTTGCGCCGAAGCGCTCATCGCCTGTGGGCGGCCCCGCGATGCGGAGGACCTCCTCGCCGCCTGCGCCGGCCGCTTCGGCAGCGATCAGCGTCACCAGCAACTCTCGGCGCTGGTTCTCTCGCGTACCGGTCGGCTGGAAGAGGCCGTGAAGGCGGCAGATAGCCTGCTCAAGCGCTACCCGGACGACGATGAAACGGCCGGCATCGCCGGCGGCATCTACAAGCGCCGCTGGGACCGCGACCCGACCCAGACAAGCGCCCTCAAGAAAGCTCACGATCTCTACAAAAAGCAGTGGGAGAAGGGCAAACGCATCAACGCCTATCTGGGAGTCAACGCGGCCTCGACCGCAGTCTATCTTGGCGATCTGCCCGGCGCGCGCCTCATCGCCGCCGAAGTCGTGACCGCAATGGAGAAACGCGACACGGCGCTCACTGCCGCAAACCTCCAACCCCAGGACGGCGGCCTCTCGGCCTATTACGACGAGGTGAGCCGGGCCGAGGCGATACTGGTCTCGGGCGATGCCAAGGCGGCGCGCGCCGCCTACGACCATGCGTTCAGCACCTACCGGCAATATTCCGGCACCATCAAAGGCGCCAAGTCTCAGGCGATGAAAGTCGCAGCGCTATCAAGCACGCTCGATTTCGAGCCCTGGCCTTATGCCGTCGGCGTTACCGGCCACCGGCCGCACAAGCTGAACGCCGGAGGGATCGCACACATCGCCGCCGATATCGCGCGGGTCTTTGACGACATCGCCGCTATGTCCGGTGGGCGCAAGGTGGTCTGCGTCTCTTCGCTCGCCGAAGGTGCGGACACCATGGCGGCCGAGGCGGCGCTGGCGCGCGGCTGGAGCCTCGTCGCGCCTTTGCCCTTCCCGGCCGATCTCTATGCGCTCGATTTCGCGGAAGGACCGCCGCGCGACACCTTTTACGCGCTGCTCGCACGGTCGGAGCACTTCATCTGCCGCCCCGATCGCGATGACGATATCGCCGGCTATCGCGCCGCCAGCTCGGCGATGCTCGATCTTGCCGACACCCTCGTCGCCGTCTGGGACGGCGAAGCCACGACGGCCCTGGGCGGTGCCTATGACACGCTGCGCGAAGCCGGCAAGCGCGGCCTGCCGGCGCTCCGTGTCGACGCGAACGCCGAAATCCCGCCCGCCCCGGTTACGCTCTGACGGCTCAGGGCTTCCAGTTCGCAATACGCCCGGCGACCTCGGCCACCTCCGCGCTCTTGCCCTGCCGGATCAGATAGCGCGCAAACGATGCGCGCCGCGCAAAGAGGAAATTCGAGCGCAACTGCTCGGTCGTGTCGACGAGGCCCTCGATCTCGAGCTGACGCACCGCGAGACCGTAATAGTAGAGCGACTCCAGCTCGCTCTTCTCCAGGCCCACCTCGCCGTATTCATAGTTCTGGCCGAGCGTGAAGGACGACCAGAACGATCCTTTCGCGGCGGTCTCGATATAGAGTTTCACCGCTGCGGGCTCGTCCATCGCTACGACATCCTCGCCGGTCGTGAGCTTGCGCCCCTTGATCATCTCGGACGCGAGGAGATTGCCTGCATCGACGACGCCAAGCGCCCATGCCTGGCGCACGAGATCGAAGCCCTTTTTGAGATCGTCATCGGTCGGGTCGTCTTTCCACGCGGTCAGCCAGAAGCCGAGATAATAGATCGCACCGGGATATTTCGCGTCGATCGCAAGCTGGATTTCCTTCATCCCTTCATCGACCTTGTCGCCTCGCAGCAAGGCGCGCCCGAGTTGAAGGTGAAGGCGGGGATCGTCCGGAGTTGCTTGCACGGCCCTGCGGCAGGCGGCCTCGGCATCCGCCGTGTTGATTTTGCCGTCGGTGATGCCCGCATTGAGCCGCCCCGGGTCCGACGGGAAAGCCGCGAGGCGATGGCAAGCGCCCGCCATCGGATCGAACTGCTTCAGCGCCGTATCTTCTGTCAGATAATTGTCGCGCCGGTCCGTCGCCGTCAGCGGCTTGGAAACTGTGATCGGCGCCCAGGCCATCATCTCCTTCAGCATCTTGCCGTTCTCGGCCTGGAGCTGCGACAGGACGATGGGGCCTGACGTCGGCGTATTGGCGTTATTGGTTTCGGGCAGCTTCCAAAGATAGAGCCGGAAATCGTCACCCCCCGCCGCCAGCATCTTGCCGTCCGGGCTGAAGACCGCCGAACGAAACGGCTTCTCCGGTCCCTTGAAGGTCAAAAGCTCTGCACCGGTGTGCGCATCCCAAACCCGCGCCGTGCCGTCGAAGCCGGCAGAGGAGATCCGTTGCCCGTCGGCGCTGAACGAGGCCCAGATCACGATGTCCTCATGGCCGGACAGCAGCAACTCGGCTTGGCCGGTTGTGACATCATAGACGCGGATCGTTCGATCGCTTGATGCTGTGACGAGACGCATGGAGTCCGGCGAGAAATTGACCGCGTTGATCTGGCTCTTGTCTTCGCGCCGCTCGAACAGCAGATCGCCGCTCGCGAAATCCCAAACGAAGACTCGGCCATCCGACGAACCGGTCGCGACCTTGGTGCCGTCGGGGCTAATCGCCATCGTGTACAGGAACGCATCTGGCGCCGTGAAGGTGCGGAGTTCACTGCCTTCGGTCGCGGCGAAATCATAAACACCGACGCCGCCATAGTGCGCAACGAGCACATACTTCCCGTCTGGTGTCACGCTGACCCACTGCGCCGCAAATGTGTCAGCCAGGTTACCGATCAACCTGTCGGGCGCGCCCGTCGCTGCGTGCCAGAGCCGGACACGGCCAAGATTGTCGGCCGTCAGGATTCCCCTGCCGTCCGGCGTAAAGATCACGTTGTTGATGTTGGCCGCGGCCGGCATCGCATCATCCGATGCGGGCAGGCTGAAAGCCGGATGGCCGGTTTCGACATCCGACAGCACAACCTTGGCGCCGCCGGACTCGTTCGACGAGGTCAGCAGCGACTGGCCGTCCGGGCTCCAGGCAACCGAATTGACATTGAACGAATGGACCTGACGCGCACTTTGCGGCGTCAGGCCCTCGACGGCGTAAATCACCGCTGTGCCGTCGTCGTAATTCGCCATCACATACTGCCCGTCGGCGCTCAGCGCCTGGCCGGTAATGATGCGCGACGAACGGAACACCCGCAGCGTCACGCCCGACGCATAGTCCCAGAGCCGCAGCGTATTGTCGCCCGACGAGGTCAGGATGCGCTTGCCGTCCGCCGACAATGCCAGGCGACGCACATCGAAGGAGTGGCCGGTCAAGGTTCGCGCCGGCGCGAAGTCGGTCGACGACGCGATGTAGACGTCCTTACCGACCGTCATGACGACATTGCGCCCGTCTGGCGTGTAGAGCAGCTTGTAGAGGTAGTCGGCACCGATATTGATCTCTTGGACAAACTCGCCCGTGCCGCTGTAGACGTTGGCGATACCGCCGCCGATCAGCACGACCTGTGAACCGGACGGCGAGATCACGACATCTTCGATCTTGGTCGGATATTCGGCGTTGCCGTTCGGGACGACGATGCGCTGGGTATGCGTCGCCAGATCCCAGATGATCGCGTGGCCGGTATTGTCGGCCGTCACCGCGATCGAAAGATCGTCGGCGACCGCAATGCCTGAAATAGCGCCTTCAAACGAGCCGGCGATCGAGACGATCGTCTGGGTCGTTGTGGTGATGAAATGGACGCCGCCGGACTGGTCGGCAATCACAATCTCGCGGCCCTGGGCATCCGTATTGGCCATGACTGGCAGTGCAGGAAAGGTGAAGTTATTCACGACGCTGAGGTCGCCCGCCTTCAGAAGCTGCGCCGTTTTGTCATCGAACATGATGAGGAGATAATTGCCGCCGGTGTCGGAGGTCATTCCGGAGACCCACTGCCCGGACTTGCCCCAGAAAGCGCGCTCGAACCCGAAGAACGTGTTCCAGGCGATCAGACGTCCGTCGCCGAACGTGTAGGCATTGGCGACGTCCGCCGCGAATTCGACATTGGTGATCTCGGCCGACGAATTGGCCAGCACCGAGACGATCGTGTCGGTCGAGGCGGCATGTTGCAGCGCCGAGAGAGAAGCCTGCGGCAGCTCGCGCCCGGTCTGCTCGGCGATCCGCACCGATTCCACGGCCAGCGCGAGCGACAACTCGGAGTTACCCGCTTTCGAGGCAAGATTGGCCTGCCGCGCGACCAGCCGCGCGCTGCCGATCTGCGTTTCCTTCAGCTGGTCCTCGGCGCGCGATTCTGCCGCCTTGGCGCGCTCGCTCTCGCCCTGCGCGATGACGGTCTGCTCCTGCGCGCGGTCGCTCGCCTGCTGCGCAAAATAACCCAGCACCACCGCGCCCGCTGCCAGCACCGCCATCACCGCCGCGATCCCGGTCACGATGCGGAACGAGCGCCGCCGACGGTTGTTCGCAGCCTTGAGGCTCTCGGCGATATAATCCTTCAGCGATTGCGGCAGCTCGTCGTCCCACTTGCCGACGAGGTCCTTGCCCTCTTCCAGCGCCAGACCTTCCAGCAGACGCGCCGATTTTTCGGCCGGCGGCGCTGCACGCCACAGCGCCTCGTCTTCTTCGAGCCGCGCCCGCGTTTCGAGGTCGCGGCGGTCGCGATTGATCTGCTCACGAGCCCGCGCCCAGTGATTGATGAGCGCTTCGTGCGCCACACGCACCCGCGCTTCGCCGCCATCGCCATCGGCGATCAGCAAACGCGCCGATTGATCGAGAAACGCATCGACCAGCGCCCGGCGCGCCGATCCGGCGGGGAACGCCGTCAGCGGCGCCATGCGCGCCGTGGCGTTCTGGTCGCGGTCGCCATCGACCGTCACCAGCGCGCGCAACACCGAAGCCAGCGCCGCCTGCACATCGGGGGCTTGCGCGTTCAGGATCTCATCGGCCCGCGTCGCGATCGCCCCCTTGATACCGCCAAGCGCCTCATAGGTGTCGTAGGTAAGGACGCTGCCCTTGGTCTTCTCGACGTCGGCCTTGTAGAGCGCGTCGAGCATAAACGAGACGAGCGGCAGCGACCCCGGATCGCGCGCGGCTTCCTCTGCAATCACCGCATCGAGCCCGATGCGGGTCTCCGAATGATCTTCAAACGACAGTCCCGCCGCTGCAGCGGGCCGGCGGATCATCTCGGCCAGCTCAGCCTGGCTCGGCGGCAAGAGATCGATCCGCCCCATCCCATCCGCCAATGCCACCAGCTCCGGCGAGGCCGCCGCGCGGTGCCAGAAGTCCGAGCGCATCGAGGCCACCACCCAGACCATCCCGGTCTTGGTCAGCGAGGCGATCAGCCGCACGAAGCTGTTGCGCTCCTCGGTGGAAATCGCCGGATCCGTGAAAATCTCTTCAAGCTGGTCCAGCACCAGTGCCAGCTTGGCGTTCTCGTGCCCCATGATGCGGCCGTCGGCGCGTGCTTCATGGGTGATCTTGCCGATCGCCGGCGCAAACACGAACGCCGGATCGTCGATCGACCGGCGCAGCGCCGCTTCCAGCTGCTCCGGCGTGACGCCAGGCCCGAGAAGTTCAGGAAGGCCGATCCCTTCCTTCACCCGGTTCTCGATGAGCGCCCGCACCAGCCCGGCAAACAGATTGCCGTCCGCATCGCCCGGCTTGAAGATCGCCCGCCGCCACAGCCCCGCGCCGTCGGCAACGCCGCGCGCGAAAAGATTGGGCAGCAGGCCCGCCCGCACCAGCGACGATTTGCCCGAACCGGACGCGCCCAGCACCAGCAGGAAGGCCCGCCCCTCATTGGCATTGCGCACCGTCTGCTCGACGGCTTTCAGCTGCGCCGCGCCGCGCCCGAAGAAGATCGGCGCATGCTCGAAATCGTAGGAGGAGAGGCCGCGGAACGGCGACTGCATCCAGGTCGCGCGTACATCTGTGCCGGCTTCGATGCGGCCCTTCTCGATGCGGCTGCGGATCAGCTGGCGCAGATGCGCCTCCAGCATGTCGCCGAAATCTTCAAGATCGTCGAAGCCGTGATAGGCCGAGAGGAACACCCCGCCCGCCTGGAAGTAACGCGACCAGAAGCTCTCCAGCGCGTTCCACTGACCCTCGGCCAGCGCCTTCTTGCCCGGATCGCGCAGCGAGATCTGTGGCTCGCGGTTCGAGCGATAGACGAGAAGGTCGGGCGCGCCCTTGGAGCGGTTCGCCGCCAGCGCGTCCTCGTATTCCCATTCGGTGCCGGTGACGGGCGTCCGCCCGTCAATGCCGCGATATTCGCGCTTCGCCGATTTCTCCGGCAGGGCCGTGCCGAGGCGCGACCACAAGATCAGCACCACGATGTCGGAATTGCTCGGCGGCTCGATCACGTCCTGGAAGTGGCCCGTGGCGAGCATCGCCTCGTGCTCCCACAGATAGGCCGTGATCTCGAAAAAGCGCGCGAATTCCTTCTTCAGGCTCTCCACGACCAGCGCCGAGCGCCGCCGTTCCGCCGACACGTCGCCCGGCGAGGAGATGAAGATCCGCAATGGCTTAGGCATGAAGGCCCCAAAACATACATGCGCGCCTCGGCGCAAGGCCCCGAGGGCCCCGCGTCAGGTCGCTGGAAATCTGGCGGGAGGATAAGGGCTAAGCCTTTGCGGCGGCAACATGGCGCGCGCGACAGGCGCGGCGGTGTGCCGCGCCTTCAAGAAAGGCCCCTAAATGGCTCGCAGGATCAGTAGCCGGGCTGGATCAGGTCGACGATCAGACGGCTGGCCAGCTCGATCAGGATGATGTCGCCATCGACCGTCACATAGCGATAGCCGTAGGGCGGCGGGTCGAGACGGTCATAGAGCGACGACGGCAGGTTATAATACGTGTAGTCGGCTGGCAGATATTGGCCGCGGTTCCAGGCCTTCTTGGCCTGTCCAGGCGGCAGGCAGCCATTGTTCTTTTTCGCAAGACCAGGCGGGCACCGGCCCGCGCCATACTCGCTGCGATAGAAGTCGATCACAGCCTGGCGATCGCCATCCTTGAAGCGCCAGTCGCGGTGCTGTTCAGCGTGCTCGGTGCTGTCACCGTTGCCGGGATGCTCGTCCGGCTTGTTGCTATTATCGTTCCCGTGATTGCCGCTATTGCCGCGCTCGCCCTTGTCCTTCTTGGCGACCAGATGCATGGCCGGGGCGTCGTCCGGCACCCCGGCGAGCGCGACGGGAGCGACGAGAAACGAGCTGGCAAGCAGGCAAATCGCCAGTGTGCGGGACATTGTGATGACTCTGTTTGATGTGCGGACTCTGCCGTGCGGCGCGGTCTTCGCACAACTGTAACGCGCAGACCGGGAGCCGGTTCCGACGAGCGATCCGGTCAGCGAGCGTTGCACTCGGGCTGAACTTGGCTCCCAAACGCGATCCCCACGAGATCGAGCATGTCGGCGGCCATGGCCATGGCTCTTTCCTGACGTTCGCCGTCCGGCACATCACGCAGGATCACCCGCTCGTTCACCATCTGGGCGAAGCCGTGAACCACGGAAATCGCCAGCAGGGTGGAGGGATTGGCCTCCTTGTCGGGGGCCAGCTCACGTCCCGTCACCGCGCTCATCGTCTCGATCAGCGCGCTCGTCATCTTGCCGAGAACGCGGTTCAGCGATGCATCGCCGCGATTGACCAGAGTTTCCCGCCAGCAAAGGCTTTCCAGCTTGGGGTGCGAGATCAGGAATTCGATATGGGCCATGCCGCAGGCTTTCAGCTGATCCATCGGATCGGAACCGGCTCCGGCCTTCGCCTCCTCGACCTGCTCGACGCGCTCCGCCATGATGGCGGTCGCCAGTTCCGTCAGCAGCCCCGTCTTGTCGCCGAAATGATGCGCCGGTGCACCATGGCTCACCCCCGCCCGCCGCGCCGCCTCGCGCAGCGTGAAGGCATCGGCGCCTTCTTCCTCGACGATCTCGCGCGCCGCAGCGAGCAGCGCCGATTTCAAATCGCCGTGATGATAGGCCTTCTCGATCGTCTCGCGCAGTTCGGTCAATTCAAGTCACTCCCCGGCCGCCAGCGCGCCCGCCGGAAATCCCTCTTGAGCGGGGGCCTTGTCGCGGGGCGCCAGCAACAGATAGCAGGCCGGGGTCACCAAACGCGAGAGCACCGTCGAGGTGATGAGGCCACCGATGATGACGCAGGCGAGCGGCGAGTAGAGCCCCGACCCCTGCACCGCCAGCGGCAGCATGCCGCCGATCGCCGTCACCGAGGTCAGCAGGATCGGCAAGAAGCGCACCTCGCCCGCCGTCTCGATCGCCTCGCGCAAGGGCATCCCCTGGTCACGCAATTGATTGGAAAAATCGACCAGCAGGATCGAGTTTTTGATCTCGATCCCGACCAGCGCGATCATCCCGATCATCGCCGTGAAGCTCAGCGTATAGCCCGAGACATAAAGCCCCAGAATGCCGCCCAGCACCCCCAGCGGGATCACCGAGGCGACGATCAGCGAGGCCTTGAACGAGCGGAACTCGAGGATCAGCACCGCGAAAATGCCGAAAATGGCGACAAGCGCAGCACTGCCCATCCCGGAGAATGACCGGGCGCTCGCCTCGGATTGTCCGCCGGCTTTCAGCTCATAACCGGGCGGTAACTCCAGTGCGGCGGCCCGCTTCATGATCTCGGCGGCGAGGTTGGAGGTGAGGTAGCCCGATTGCGGATAGGCCGTCACCGTTGCCGCACGCAGGCGGTCGAAGCGGTCGATCCGCGCCGGGCTTGCGTCGAAGTGCAGGGAAGCCACCTGGGCCAGCGGCGCGGCGCCCCCGCTAGCCGTTGGAATATAGATGTCGTTCAGAATGTCCGGCGAGTGATGCGCGTCCAAAGGCAGGCGCAGCGTAATGGGATAGGATTCGCCGTCCTTGTCGAAGAAGTCGCCGACGGATTCGCCGGCAATGGCGAGCCGCACGATACGGTCGATGGTCCCCGGCGCGATCCCCAGCAGGGCCGCCTTGCCCTCATCCACATCGACCTTCAGATCGGTGCGTGTGGCACGCGAGGGATTGTTGACGTCGCGTGTGCCGGGCACTGCGCGGATCAGCTCTTCCAGCGCAGCCGCGATGCGGCGCACGCCTTCCACTTCCGGGCCGCGCACGCGTATGGCGATAGGCGCCTCCAGCGGCGGACCGTTCTCCATCGACTTCACCAAAATCTTGGTGCCCGGATAGGCGTCGAACGCAGCGCGCCATTTGTCCAGCATCTGCTGGGTGCTATTGGGATCATAGGCCTTCAACATCACGAAGGCGTCGGCGATATTGGTCGCCAGCTCACGCTGGTTCACGTTGTAGTAGACGCGCGGATTGCCCCGCCCCAGGCTCGACATCACGCTTTCGACCTCGGGATATTTGCCAAGCTCGCGCTCCACGAACTCCAGCGCCTCATTGGTCTTTGCCGTCGATGCGCCTTCCGGCAACTCGATCTGGATCATCACGATCCGCGAGTCGGCCAGCGGGAACAGGCTGAAGCCAATGCGCGGCACCAGGGTCAGCGTACCGGCGAACAACACAAGCGCGATCAGACAGGTGACCAGAGGACGCGCCAATGCCCGGTGCAGCAGCGGGCGATAGAACCCGTGGATGCCGCCCATCACGGTGCGCAGCAGCCAGTTGCCCTCTGCGTGCTTCTCTTCCTTGAGCAGCCGGCTGGCGACAAAGGGAATGATCGTCAGCGAGACGAAGAGCGAAGCGATCACCGTCAAAAGCACGGCGACGGGGAGCGAGCGGGTGAAGGCGCCGGCCCCTTCCGGCAGGAACAGCAAAGGAAGGAAGGCGAGCATCAACGTCGCGGTACAGCCGAGCACCGCGAGGGTAATCTGCTTCGTGCCCTCTATGGCTGCGTTCACGGGCGTCTTGCCCATGCGGATATGGCGCGCGATGTTTTCGACGACCACGATGCTGTCGTCCACCAGCAAGCCGAGCGACAGCACGAAACCGGCGATCGAAAGCTGGTTCAGCGTAAAGCCGGCGTGATCCAGCATGAAGATGCCGAGTGCCAGCGACATCGGGATCGAGAACATCACGACCAGCGAGGCGCGCACGCCGAGCGGCAACAGCGTGAGCAGCACGAGGCCCACAGCAATCAGGAAGTCGGTGCCGAGCTGGCCCAGACGCTTGTCGACGGCGAGACTCTGGTCGAACCCGGTCACCAGTTGCAGATCGTCCGGCAGCGTCGCTTTGAAGGCGTCGGCCTTGGCCATCAGCCCGTCGCGAACGGTAAAGACGGTCTGCCCGTCGCGCTGATTGGCGGTGATGAAGACAGCCTTCGCGCCGTTGAAGCGGGTCGTATAGACCTGCTCCTCATCGGCCCAGGCGACCTCGCCGATATCGCGCACATGCACGACATTTGCGCCTGCGGCGGTGACGATCGTATCCGCCACTTCGTCCAGGTTTTCATACGAGCCGGTGGTCTTGAGGTTGTAGCGCACGCCGCCGGCCTCGACCGCGCCGCCGGGAATTTCCGCATTCTCGCCCTGGATGGCGCGGCTCACCTGATCGATGGTGACGCCAAGGCGGCTCATCCGCGCGAGGTCGAGCGCCACACGCACTTCGGGATTGGGCGCGCCCCACACTTCGACCTGACGCACCCCAAAGACGCCTTCCAGAAGGTCTTTGAGGTCGCGCGCCCGGTCGGTCAATTCGCGATAGGAGACATCGCCGACCAACGCGAACTGAACGATATTGGTGAGACCGGGCTGACCCTTGCGGATCGTCACATTCCGCACCGCGTCCGGCAGATCGGGCCGCAGGCGGTTCATCTCGCGGATGATCTCATCATACTTGCGGTCCATGTCGGGCAAGCCCCACTCGAACTGCACATTCACCACCGAGACGCCGTTATTGGTGGTCGATTTGATCTCGTGAACGTCATCCAGCTCGTTGAACGAATCCTCGATTCTGTCGGTGACCAGCTTCTCGACTTCCGCCGCTTCCATGCCGGGCACGATGGTGATGACGGTGAAGAACGGCGCGTTGAAGCTCGGGTCCTCGGTGCGCGGCACCGACATGAAGGCGTTATAGCCGAGCGCCGCGAACATTATCGTGATGACCAGCGTGAACTGCCAGTTGCGGACGGCGAAGCCGGCGATGTTCATGGCCCTACTCCGCGCTGGCGGTGGCGATGGAAACCTTCTCGCCGTCGGTCAGATATCCGGCCCCGTCGACCACCACCTGGTCGCCGGCCTTGAGGCCCGCCGTCACCGCGACCAGCCCGCCCGAGATACGGCCCGTGCCGATGCGCGTGCGCTTGGCCGCTCCAGTCGCCGGGTCGACCACAAAGACCATCGCTTCCGCGCCATGCGCTTCAAGGATCGCATCGACCGGCACGGCGAGATTGGCGGCCGTCTGCACCGCCGGCTTGATCGCCGCACGACCGACCAGACCGCTCTTCAGCGGCGCGTCGGTCTCCGCGATCCGCAGCTTGATCTGGAACGTGCCCGTCCGCGCGTCGGCGTCAGCGCCGATCTCGGTGACGCTCGCCGCGAACACCTGACCGGGGAAGGCGTCGAACGTCACCTCGGCCGCATCTCCCAGCGCCACACGCAGCGCGTCGCGGTCGGCAAGGCCGGCCGCCAGCACAAAGGCTTCGCTCATGTCCGACAGCGTCATCACCGGCGCACCCGCCATCACGACGCCGTTGGCCTCGATATTGCGCTTCAGCACGATGCCGTCGGCCGGCGCGACGATGCTGGCATAACCGCGATTGGAACGGGCGGCCTGCGCCGTCGCGCGGGTCGATTTCGCTTGTGCCTCGGCGTCCTGCAATGCGGCCTTCGAGGCGAAACCGTTGGCGTTCAGCTTCTTCACACGGGCGAGTTCACGCCCTGCCTTGTCGGCGGCTTCCTGCGCCTGACGGAGCTGGGCGTCGACATCGCGCGGATCCAGTTCGGCCAACACCTCACCCTTCTTCACCACATCGCCCTCCTCGACATTCAGCACCGAGACGACGCCGGGGGTCTTGAAAGCGAGGATGTAGGAACGGTCGGGCTCGACCTGCCCGACAGTCGAAATCTGGCTGAGAAAGTCCGCCGGCCCCGCCATGGAGACCCGCACGGGGACCGCTTTCGCTTCAGCCGTCGCTTCGGGCGCCGCTGCTGACCCGCCGCAACCGGCCAGCGTCATGCTCAATAAAACGGCAGAAAAGCTGACAAAAGTGCCCGAACGACGCATGGAACATCCCCAAACTAGACGCTGTCTAGATCACCCTGACACCGCATCTTGCGGCTGTCTAGATGTATCTTTTCAGTGTCTAGATACGCGTCACAGCCGTTCCAGATCGAAATCCACGAACAAAGCCGCATGGTCGGACGCTGCCGCTGCGCGCGGCACGGCCTTCGGCCCCCACAGCGCCTGCCCCGAGCGGTCGATCCCGCAGCTTACCGCCGCAGCCTTCAGGTCCGGCGAGACCAGCACATAGTCGATCTGGCCCTTGCTCACCTGCCCGCCGCGCTCATCGACATGGCTGAACGATTTGTCAGCGCCCAGCGTGTCCCGCACGATGTTGATAAGTCCGCTATCCACCAGCAAGGCATCGATCGAGGTCTGCCGCCCACCCAGCGCCGCCCCGTTCGCGCCGCCCCGGTCGGGCGTCTCGTTGAGATCGCCGATCACCGCCACCCGGTGCGGCTTGCCGCCCTTCGCATAGCGCGCCATCACGATGCGCTCGATCTCTTCCGACTGACGGATGCGCTTGCGGTCGGTATCGAGCTCCAGCGCCGCCGAGCCGCGCTTTGATTTCAGATGCGTCACCAGCACCGCCATCGAGCCTTTCCCGCCCGGCAGTTCGATCACCGCCTCCAGGCAGTCGCGGTTGAAGAGACGCGGCGTCGTCCCGTCGCGCCGCGTCTTCTCGGCCGGATCGATCGTCGAGGCATTGGACCTCAGCGCCACGATCGGATGCTTCGACAAGATGCCGACATCGATCCCGCGCTCGTCATTCCCCTCGATCAGCATGCAATACGGATATTTGCGGCCAAGCACCTGCACGTTGAAGGCCTCAAGCGTGCGGCGGTCTTCCACCTCGCACAGCCCGATCACATCGGCGTCGACCCGCTTGATGACCTTGCCGATCGCCTGCACCTGCACCCCCGACAACGTCTCGCCGTGCAGCTCAATCCCGCCAACCCAGTCCGCCCGCCCCCGCACCGCCGAATTGACCGACACCACGGCTGAGCGCTCATCCCCGTCGCGCTCATAAAAGAAAAAACGCTGCGAGCGCGCATCCGGCGCATTCACCCGGTCGCAGCGCACCGAGACATAATTCGCAAGGGCGCCCTCGTTCCACACCCGCACGATCTCGGCGGCATTATACGTCTTGGCGTCGAGCAGCCGCTGCAGCACCGCCGCGCCCTTCAGGGCGTTCGCCGCCCCCGCATCGTCGCCTGCCGCGAACAGCCGCGGCCGCGAGAACAGGTTTTCCACATTGAACGTCGCGAGACGGAACTTGAGCATGGGCCGATCATGACGCCCGGCACCCGCGCGTCAATGCGACCCCGTCGCAGCCGGGGTCCGACACTTTGACAATCAAGGCGTTGATTGTCGGGCCGGCTCCGCCGTAAATTCCGCCAAATCGCAAGCGAGGCGCGCCATGATCGATCTCATCGTCAACGGACAGACGCACGCCATCGACGTCGAAGAAGATATGCCGCTCCTCTGGGCGCTGCGCGACGTACTGAACATGACCGGCACCAAGTATGGTTGCGGCGTCGCGGCCTGCGGTGCCTGCACGGTCCTGATCGACGGCATGGTCACCCGCTCATGTGCGATCCCCGCAAGCGCCGCCGCCGGGCAGCAGATCGTCACCATCGAGGGCCTGAAAAGCGGCGACACGCTCCACAAGGTGCAAAAGGCCTGGATTGAAGCCCAGGCGCCGCAATGCGGCTACTGCCAGTCCGGCCAGATCATGGCCGCCGTCGCGCTGTTGAACGAAACCCCCAACCCGACCGACGGCGAGATCGACACGGCGATGACCAATATCTGCCGCTGCGGCTCCTATACCGAAATCCGCGCCGCGATCCGCATCGCTGCGGCGACGGCCTGAGGGGAGACAGCGTCATGGCCTTCAAACCGACCCGCCGCTTTTTTATCTGGTCCGGCGTCGCCGCAGGCGCGCTGGTTGTGGGCTATGCCCTCACGCCGTTCTCGACCCTCGGCCGCGCCCGGCAGATCGCCGGCAAGGGCGAGGCGATGCTGGCGGCATGGGTGCGCATCGCGCCCGACAACACCGTCACCGTCATCGTGCCCCATTCCGAAATGGGACAGGGCGTCCACACCTCGTTGCCGATGATGCTGGCCGAGGAACTCGACGCCGACTGGTCCCTCGTCCGCATGGAGCAGGCGCCCGCCGACATCGCCTTCGCCAATGGCGGCCTGGTGCGCGGCTTTCTTGCCGGCGACATGTCGGTCCCCTCCTTCCTCAGCGGCACGACGGATTTCCTATCGCGCAAGGCCGCCGAAATGATGTCGGCCCAGGTCACCGGCGGCTCGATGTCGATCCGCACCACCGGCGTCTTTGGCATGCGCCGCACCGGCGCCGCCGCACGCGCCATGCTGGTCAGGGCGGCGGCCGAAACCTGGAATGTTCCGGAAGCCGAGGTCACCGCCAAACTCAGCCGCCTCAGCCACGCGCCCTCGGGCAAGAGCGCCACCTATGGCGAGATGGCGGTGCTCGCCGCCGAATACGACGCCCCCGTCGATGCGCCGCTCAAGGCGAAAAAGGATTACACCATCGTCGGCACGCCCATCGCGCGCTTCGATATTCCCGCCAAGGTGGACGGCAGCGCCATTTACGGCGTCGATGTCCGCCTGCCCGGCATGACGTTCGCTGCCGTCGCCCAGTCGCCGGTCTTCGGCGGCACATTGACCAGCCTCGATGAAGCCCCCGCCACCGCCATGCGCGGCGTGAAAAAGGTGCTGAAGCTCGACAACGCCGTCGTCGTCATCGCCGACAACACCTGGCGCGCCCGCGCTGCGCTCGCCGCGCTGTCGCCCGTCTGGAACGACGGTGCGGGCGCGGCCCACTCATCGGCCTCTATCCTTGCCGGGATGGAGGCGGCGCTCGCCAAGGCCGATGCCGGAAACGACTGGGAGAGCGACTACAACGAGGGCGACGCGCCCAAGGCCATCGCCGCTGCCGCCCGCACGCTCGAGGCGACCTACCGCCTCCCCTTCCTCGCCCACGCGACGATGGAGCCGATGAACGCCACCGCCTGGTTCAAGGACGGCAAGCTTGAACTCTGGGGCGGCTTCCAGGACGGGCTCGGCATTCGCGCCATCGCAGCCGACCTCGCCGGCATCGGCGCCGGCGATGTCATCGTCCACCACGCCGCGATGGGCGGCGGCTTCGGACGCCGCGCCTTCAGCCCCAACCTGCCCGATACCAAGGCCAATGAGGTTCGCATCGCGATCGCAGCGGCGCGCGCCATGGCCGGCCCCGTCCAGTGTGCCTTCAGCCGCGAAGAGGACATGACGCAGGATTTCTATCGCGATGCCGGCGCCGCCCGCCTCAAGGCAGGCCTCGACGCCAATGGCCGCATCGCCGGCTTCATTCACAGCTATGTCGAAAAGCACGATCCGCCCGACGCGACCCTCATCGCCTACGATATTCCCGACCGCCTCGCGCGCTACGTCACCGGCACCAACCCCATCCCGTGGGGCCCGTGGCGCAGCGTCGATCACACGCTGCACGGCTTCTACATCGAGAGCTTCATCGACGAACTCGCCACCGCAGCGAAACAGGATTCGCTGGCCTTCCGCCTCGCCCATCTTGGCGGCGCGCCGCGCCACAAGGCGGCACTCGAAAAAGTGGGGGAGATGGCCGGCTGGATGACGCCTGCGCCGGCAGGACGGGCGCGCGGCGTCGCCATGCGCGAGGCCTTCGGCACCATCGTCGCGCAAATCGCCGAAGTCTCGATCGGCGAAGACGGCCGCGCCCGCGTCCATCGCATGTGGAGCGCCGTCGATCCCGGCGAAGTCATCAA
>Ga0105044_10005857_pt1 | contig 16913 bp, 14 predicted proteins | sample MAT01_FD_78092 | JGI IMG/M metagenome (GOLD analysis project Ga0105044, IMG submission 78092) | Freshwater microbial communities from Lake Fryxell liftoff mats and glacier meltwater in Antarctica - MAT-01 | ecosystem: Environmental > Aquatic > Freshwater > Ice > Liftoff microbial mat | place...
CGGATTAGGCGCTTGTCAATCGTTCGTTAACATGAAAGTCCGCGCGCCGAATATCCGCCCATTTGCCGCCAACGGTCATTTCTCCCTTTATTACCGACCGTTTTTCAGCCTGAGCAGTTACGATTTATCCTTGAAGAAATCTCGCACACCAAAAAGGACACCACCACCATGCAATCCACTGCCCAACCCATTCTCCCCCCCATTGAGCGCTACATCGCGTGTGCGTGTATCGTCGGCGAAGGTCCCGTCTGGCACCCGACGCGCTCGATCCTCTATTGGGTCGATATCGATGGCAAAGCGATCCACTCGTATGACCCCGCCACACAAGAACATCGGGTGCGCCCGACGGCAGGCAAACCGACCGCCCTCGCTTTTCAAGCGCACGGCGACATGCTCGTTGGGCTGGATGACACCTTAGTCTGGATGAACGACGACGGGCAGGTCACGCGCGTGGTGTGGACTCCTGATGAGAATACCACCGGCTGGCGCTTCAATGATGGCAAGGTCGATCCTTCGGGGCGCTTCTGGATCGGCGGCATCACGGCTCCGCAAACGCCGACCAATCAGCTTTTCCGTTACAACCCCGATAGCGGCAGCATGACCGTGATGGAAACCGGCATTCACGGCTCCAATGGCATGGATTGGGACATGGTGCGCGGCATTTTTTATTATGCCGACACCGAAACAGGCAATGTGTATACCTATGATTACGATGACACCAGCGGGCAGATCAGCAACCGCCGCGTCTTTGTGCATCTGGCGGGGCAATACCCCGATGGGCTGACGCTCGATATTGACGGCAATGTCTGGTTGGCGGTCTGGGGCAGCGCCGTGATCTTGCGGTTCGCGCCTGATGGCACGCCCCTTGGCTCGATCCCGGTGCCGGCGCAGGCATCATCAAGCTGTATTTTCGGCGGCGACGATCTGCGCGATTTGTTCATCACGACGGCAGCAGTGGGCACGCCGGAGGCGCTACGCGCGCAAGAACCGTATGCCGGCGATGTCTTTGTGGTGCGGGGCGCGGGGCAAGGGCGGGCGGTGCATTTGCTGCGCAGTTTGCCGTAAGGATGCCCCATTGCCCGATGCCTCACAAGCGCATGGCGCGCGCCAGTTTGTTAAATTCTCGTGCGCCCAAAATAAAGGTGACCATCGGCAGCCACACCAACCCGTATGCCGTCAGGATAGCCCCGATTGCCGCCAACGGATCGGTCTCACCGGAGGGGGTCACGGCTACGCGCGGCAGGTGATAGCCGACCACGCCCGCCGCCAAGCCCAGCAGCGCCAAACCGATGAACAACGGCAGCGCCCCGCCAATGCCGCGCCCGTCGATCAGCGTGACGCCTTTTTTGCGCTTTTGGAACCAGACGATCCCCGCGCAAAACGAGGCGAATAAAATCACCAGCGTGAGGATAGTGCCGTCAATGGTGCCCGCCGCGAAGTGTGCCCCGCCGAGCGCGACCGCCGCCACGAAGACGAACGATCCGCTGAAGCGATCTGTTTGGAAAGCGGTCGCGGGCACGCCTTCCGGCAATGCCACCAACACCCGCTGGGCGATCAGGATCAGCGCGACGATGAGCGCGACCATGACGCCATACGCGCTGAGCAGACTCGTCAAGGCTGCCGGTTCGCCTTCCGCGAAGATCGGCGGCGAATAATGCGCCCAATAGCCCCACACGCCGCCGATACCGACGGCGACGATGCCCGCCGTCACGATGATCCCATTGCGCTGTTTGCCACTCGTCAATAGCAACCACAGAGTCAGCCCGACCGTACCCGCCAGCGCGTGCCCCCCCATTGCCCGTGTGAAAAATGTGCGCGGGAAATCGACAAAGGCGCTGGTGGGATTGAGCAGCAAGGCGTTGACCAAACCGTAGACGCCCGCCAATGCCATCAGCCCGAAGAGGTCGCGCCACCGAAAACGCGCGGCAATATCGAGCAGTGCCGTCGCCAGCGCCAGATAGCCGATTGCCAAGATCGCCCACACGACGAGATCGCGCGCGTTAGGCGTCGTCCACAGCAGCACCTCCGAGGCGAACGCCAAGACCGCCGCCAATAGTGCCCGCAATACCCAAACGGTGCGCCCCGTTGATGGTAGCGGTGTCCCTCGTGATGCCGTCACGAATGACGATCCGGCTTAATGGCGATGATCTGGCTGGTGGAACCGATCTCGCGGTTGTGCAAAATGCGCCAATCGCCAAAATACCCCGTCAGTTCACCGGGGTTCAGGGCATAATTTCGATTGGCGTTGGGCTTGGTCTCCAACCAGCGGGTGTTGAAGGTTTCATAGAGGATGCGCCCCCCCGGTTTGATGGCAGCACGAATTTGGCGCATCAAGTCGCGTTGCAAAAAGCGCACCACACACACCAGATCATAGCTATCTCGTTCCAGCGTCGTCTCATCGAGATCGACCTGAAAGAAATTGACAGTGCGCAGGGCACGCTCATTTGCCTCGTCTTGGGCGCGCAGCAATGCCGTGCGGCTGATGTCGAGCAGGTTCACGATATAGCCTTGTTCCGCCAACCATAAGCCATTTTGTCCGACGCCACACGCCAGATCGAGCGCCGTCGCGTGGGGCGGGGCGGGCGGAGTAAATTGGAACAATAACGGGTCGGGGACGGGATACACGTCTGCGGCGCGGCGCAGATAGATGGTGTCCCAATGGGTACGGTCTTCAATTGCCATGATCAGGACTGCTCTTTCTTGCCCGCGAAGATGGGCAGATAAGCGAGCGCATGTGGCACCGCGTCGCGGGCGTCGGCGTCCCCCGGATACAGGCGGGCAGTGGGCGACCGGCGCAAGCGGGTATGGATGGCATAGGCATCACTTAAAACGGCGAAATCCGGCGCGCGCCAGTCGTCGGGTAGCCCCAAGTCGTGCGCGCGAGCGCTGAGGGTCGCGCCGCTGCTACTGGACCAATTCGCGCCGGAGTTGGACAACAACGCCCGCGCGCCCGCTGCATCAGCAGCGCTCATGTTAAGTTTGCCGCCTAAACTGCCAAGCATCTTATCCGCCATTTTGCCCGCTTGTTTGAGGTCAATGCCGCCCGCCAAGCCGCGCACATCAGCGGGCAACAGCGCTGGATCAACGCCCGCAATTGGCGACGCGATGCCCGCAACACCAGCGGTAGACGACGTATTGCCCGTCGTCGGATTAAGGATAAATTCGTGACACGCTCCCACCAGTGTGAGCGCCTCCGCCAAGCCGGACGCGGGGGCGGCAAGGATAACGCGCGTCCACCAGACGCCCGTCCCGCCTTGTTGCGCAGGGGCGACGAATAGTTTAACGGCGTGGGGGTAGGATGCGCCGGGCAGGATGTCATAGGCGTCATAGGGGAGATAAGCGTGCGCCGTCAACCATGCGCGGATCGCGTCGGCAAGGCGTGGGGGCTGATCGGTCGCACAAAACAGGCTGCACCAGTTCGCCATGAGTCGGGTGTCCTTTCGCTAAGGTCGCAGTTCCGTCTCATGATTCTAGCATAAGCGCAGGGGTTCGGGATCAGGGTTGATCGGCGCGCAATTTAAGAATCGCTTGGCGAGCTGTTTCAAGATCGCGCGCGGCATGGAAGCGCCCCTTTACTTGCGGGTACACCTGTCCACTGATCTGAATCATCGACCGTGCGAGGAAGGATCCCGCAATGACGATCATCTTGCGATTTTTCGGACCTTGATCGAATAAACGGGCGACATTGGTGAAGGGCGTGCCCGACGGAATCGTCGCATGGGTGAGATCGCCGATGATATCATAACGGGCACCTTCCAGCGCAGCACCCCATGTGTGTTCTTTAAGCGCCGCTTGTCGAAATTCTTCCCAAGTCCACCCCTTTTGAAAACGATAATGCACCACATTGGGGACGATTTCATCCCAGAGAAGTTCGATAGCCATGAGTCCCTGTCTTCATATTCTACGTACATGCTTTTACTATACGCTGACATCGATAGCTTGTGGATAAATTGTAGATGAGTGCCATCGCCCTATGCAGCCGCTGATCGGTGTGTGGCGTCAGATCAGCGGAAACCGATGGTAGAATGATAGAAAGTCGAAAAGGGCAAGCCATGACCACCCACGCACCGATCACGATCCCGGACTATGAGGCATTCCTGCTGCAACCGCAAAATCTGAGCCGCCGCTTTGAATTGATTCACGGGGAGATCGTCGAAAAAATGCCGACGCAGCTGCACGCTTATATCATCGCCATGCTCAATGGTTTTTTGTTCACTTTCCTGCGTCAGCACCCGCTCGGCTACACCTTGATCGAAGCGCGCTATCGGCTGCCCGGCGACGACGCCAACGATCTGATCCCCGATTTGTCGTTCGTGACCAAAGCACACGGCGCGCTCGTCCGGCATGGTGCCACCCCCTACATGCCTGATTTGGCGGCAGAAGCCCAATCGGATGGGCAAAACGACCGCTTCATGATCGACAAAGCCCATCTTTATTTGGCGAACGGCACGCGCATGGTGTGGCTCTTTTATTCGCAGCGGCAGATCGTCGAAGTCCTCACCCCTACCGACCGCCACCTGTTGACGGCGCTAGACACGCTCAGCGGCGGGGAGGTGTTGCCCGGCTTCAGCGTCCCCGTGCGTGATCTGTTCCCGACCGAGGGCATGTAGCAAAATTATCGGCACTGCCCGAAAGGATACCCTATGACCACCCACGCACCGATCACGATCCCGGACTATGAGGCATTCCTGCTGCAACCGCAAAATTTGAGCCGCCGCTTTGAATTGATTCACGGGGAGATCGTCGAAAAAATGCCGACACAGCTGCACGCTTATATCATCGCCATGCTCAACTATTTTATGATCGACTTCTTGCGTCAGCACCCGCTCGGCTACACCTTGATCGAAGCGCGCTATCGGCTGCCCGGCGACGACGCCAACGATCTGATCCCCGACCTGTCGTTCGTGACCAAAGCACACGGCGCGCTCGTCCGGCATGGTGCCACCCCCTACATGCCTGATTTGGCGGCAGAAGCCCAATCGGATGAGCAAAGCGACCGCTTCATGATCGACAAAGCCCACCTTTATTTGGCGAACGGCACGCGCATGGTGTGGCTCTTTTATTCGCAGCAGCAGATTGTCGAAGTCCTCACCCCTACCGACCGCCACCTGTTGACGGCGCTAGACACGCTCAGCGGCGGGGATATGTTGCCCGGCTTCAGCGTCCCCGTGCGTGATTTATTCCCGACCGACGGCATGTAACAAAATTATCGGCACTGCCCGAAAGGATACCTGATGAAACTGACGATTATCGGCGGGGGCGGCGTGCGCACCCCGCGCTTGATCCCCTCACTGGTCAAGCGCGCCGCCCGCTTGGGCTTGCGTGAATTGTGGCTTATGGATGATGACGCCGAAAAGTTGGCGCTGATCGGCGGCTTGTGTAAGCATTTGGCGGGCGACGCCCCCTTTACGATCACACTGACGACCGACCCCCACGAGGCGATTCGGGGGGCGCAGCATGTCATCACCGCGATTCGCCCCGGCTTAGAAGGCGGGCGCGCCATCGATGAGCGCATCTGTTTCGATCACGGCATACTGGGACAAGAGACGACGGGCGCGGCGGGCTTTGCGATGGCGATGCGCAGTATCCCCGCGATCTTGGGCTATGCCCGCTTGGTCAACGAAATCGGCGCGCCCAATGCGTGGATTTACAATTTCACCAATCCGGCGGGCTTGGTGGCACAAGCGCTCCATGATGCGGGCGTGGAACGCATCATCGGCATTTGCGACAGCGCCAATGGTGCCCAACACGCCGTTAGCCGCTTCCTCGGCATTCCGCTTCAGCGCGTCCACCACACCGTCTATGGCTTGAACCATCTGTCGTGGACGGCCAGCGTCCGCGTGGATCCCGATGCCGATGGGACGGGCGGCGAAGAAGTGTTTCCGGCGTTGCTATTCGATGATGCCTTCGTCGGTGCCACCCATATGCAGATGTTCGCGCCCGGCTTACGGGCATGGCAGCGCGCCTTCTTAAATGAATACCTCCATTATTTCTATCACCGCGATGAGGCATTGGGCGCGCTCCTCAAGAAAACCGAGACGCGCGGCGAAGAAACCCTGCGCTTGACGCACGACCTGTTGGCGCGCTTGCGTGCCGTCAAAGACGATCCGGTTGCCAGCCTTGCCGCCTATCACGAGGTCATGGGGCAGCGTAGCCGCACCTATATGGCACATGCACGGGGCGGAGAAGATCGCGTCAAAATGGAGCCGATTGGTGATGATGAAGAAGGCTATGCCGCCGTCGCGCTCGGCTGTGTCGAGGCGATCCAGAACGATACCCGCCACTACACGGGCTTAAATGTCCCCAATCGCGGCGCGATCTCCGGCATGGCGGAGGATGATGTGGTCGAGGTGGGTTGCTGGATCGATGCGCGCGGCATGACCCCCGTCCACGTCGGCGCGATCCCCGATCACCAACTGCTGTTGATGCAAACCGTCAAGCAGTATGAACGGCTCGCCGCCCGCGCTATTTTGGGGCGGGATCGCGCACTTGCGGCGCAAGCGTTGGCAGTCCACCCGCTGATCGGCTCGTATCCGCTGGCGGTGAAACTGGTGGATGCCTTCTTGACGGCGCACGCCCCCCTCCTTGGGGAGTGGGCACTGTGACGCATTTTGACATCTTGGTTCCGGGCAATTATTTCTGTGACATGATCTTCACAGGGTTCCCCCAATTCCCGGCATTGGGCACCGAGGTCTACACCCAAAACTTGACGGTCACAGTGGGCGGGGTGCTGAATACCGTGATCGGGCTGAGCCGCTTGGGGGTTCATGTCGGCTGGTTGGGGCAAATCGGCACCGACTTTTTCAGCCGTTTTGTCTTGGAGACCATCGCGGCAGAAGGGATCGACGATTCGTTGCTGGTGCGGCGCGATGCCCCATGCCAACGGGTGACCGTCGCGGTCTCGTTTCCGGCGGATCGCGCCTTTGTCAGCTATGTCGATGCGGCGGACTCGTCGGTCAAGCTGATGCTCGACGCCTTCGACAGGCTCAGTTTCCGCCATTTGCACTTCACCGGTTTTCAGCTCGATCCGCGTACCCCAGAATTGTTGCGCGCGGCACGGGCGCGGGGGGCGACCGTCTCCATGGATTGCCAAGATCGCCCGATCACGTTGGAATCGCCAATGGTGCTGGAAGTCCTCACCCAACTCGATATTTTTATGCCCAATGCCCTCGAAGCCCAACGCTTGACCGAGACGACCACGCTCCAGGACGCGGCGGCGCGCTTACGCCCCTATGTACCGCTGTTGGTGATCAAGGATGGCGCACAGGGGGCACACACTTGGCAAGGCGATCAGCATGAATTCGTGCCCGCCATTTCGGTGCAACCTGTCGATACGACCGGGGCGGGCGATGTCTTCAACGCGGGCTTTTTGACCGCCCTGCGTGAGGGCAAAGCCCTGCTGGACTGTTTGCGGTGGGGCAATATCTGTGGCGGGTTATCGACCTTGGGGCACGGCGGCACGACGACCGCGCCCACGCGCGCCCAAGTGGAAATGCTGGTTGGGGGTTAAGGGTATTTTGCCACTCCCTAACACTGGGGCTATGGCATCAAATTTCCTTGCGGGTCATCATAGGTCAAGTGGGTTGCGCAGGGGAGGCGTACACGACCTGTGCCGACGAAACCGGGGGTTTTGGGCGGCAAGCTGTTCTGAGTAAACCCATAAAAAAACGCCACCAGTATAACGCTGGCGGCGTTTTTTTCTAACGAGCGCAGCTTACGCCTGGGGCATTAGCACCTTGTCGATGGCGTGGATCACGCCATTCGAGGCGATGATGTCGGCGACGATGACTTGGGCGTCGTTGATGGACACCTTGTCGCCTTCGACCTTGACGTGGATATCGGTGCCTTGCACGGTCGTGTGATGGTCAGCGCTGATCACCACCGAAGCGGGCGCGTTGGCAGCGACGACATGATAGGTTAGCACGGATGTCAGACGGGGGAGGTCAGCCAGCAGGCTTTCGACCGTGCCTGCGGGCAGAGCCGCAAAGGCATCGTTGGTCGGCGCGAACACAGTGAAAGGTCCGGTGCCGCTAAGCGTGTCCACCAAACCGGCTGCGGTCACGGCTGTGACCAAGGTCGAGAAACGCGGGTCGCCTGCTGCAATTTCTACAATTGTCGCCATGTCATTATCCTTTTGATGATGAAACTAAATTTTGTCGTGCAACTTTTATTAGACAAGATCAACATAAGTAACTGTGAAGCTCAGCGATCAAATATAATGAGTGTTGTAATAAGAATATTTAATTTTATTGCCCTCTATTGATCATCAATGGTGTATTAGAGCGTCAGCGCCGCCAGCGCCAGCGCCCGCTCTGCGCTTTTACGGCTCGCGATCACCCTTCCAGACCTACCGCTCCACCCGTTCGGTATTTATTCACCTACCCGTGCAGACCGCATTTTGCCCCAGTCCTATAGGGTTCATTATGTGTTTCTTAGGCTCAAAATACGTGATTTTGAGCCTAATCCCATGGATAGGTGAATAAATACCCCGTTCGATACCCGGCACCAACACCGGGCCACCGATGTACACCAGCCCGACCGGCTTCTGTGCGCTGCCGCCGCCCGATCCAGTGATGCCCGTGATATCTCAGGGCAACATCGGCACCGGACGTCAGCAGCGCGCCGCCAGTGTTGCCTAATCCCTACTCCTGCCTATCGTTCACGATTGGCTTGGTGTTCAAACAGTTTATCGATTGCGGCTTGCAAACGCGGATAGCGGAAGGTGTAACCCGCTTGGAGTAAGCGCTTAGGCACCACCCGTTGGCTATCTAAGACCACTTCAGCTTGTTCGCCAAGGAGCAGTTTAAGCGCCCATTCGGGGAGATTGAACAAACGCGGACGCGCCAACCGCTCGCTCACAGTTTCCATGAATTCGTCATTAGCGACGGGCAGGGGGGCGGTCAGGTTATACACTCCCTGCATTTGCGTATTGTTCATCAAGAAACTGATGGCATAGACCACATCGTCAATATGAATCCAAGGGATGTATTGCTTGCCGGTGCCAAAACGACGCGCCATCATGCGCGCGGCAACTTGTATGGGCTGCAAGAAGCCCCCCTGTGTGCTTAACACAATTCCGATGCGCAAGACGACTTGGCGCACTGGTACGGCTTGGGTGGCGGCTTCCCAATCGACACACACATCTGCGCGGAACCCGTGTCCAGCGGGGCTGTCCTCAGTAATTTCGGTATCCCCACAATCGCCATAATAGCCCACTGCCGACGCTTGAATCAGCGCCAACGGTTTTTGCTTGGCGTTCTTGATCGCTTCGACGACGGCTTCAGAGGCGTCCAAACGACTGTGCAATATACGGTTTTTGTGTTTTCGGGTCCAACGCCAATTGGCAGGATTTTGTCCCGCCAAATTGACAATCACGGTGTTGGAATCGATCAGATGTCCCCATCCAAACGCGCTATATCCGTCCCAGCGCGCCCCTTGCACGTTGGGCGGCATTCGTTTGGCTTGCGAGTTGCGGCTCAAAACCACAACCTCATGCCCTTCACGTAACAAGATATAGCTCAGTCGATGCCCGATCAACCCTGTGCCGCCTGTAATGATCACCCGCATAAAATCACCTTGTGGTTTGGCTAGAGAGTGGTTCTATTGTAGCAAGAAAAGTAAGCGTGACTCAGATTGATTTGGGTGGAGGGCAGTGTGGCGTTTATCCGCCCGCTGTGTTTTCGTCAGTTCACTAAAAGTGATTTACAATCAAGCGATCATCAACAGCCTTTTTCGGGAGTTTTTTTATGACGACGGTAGCGCAACAGAACAAAGACTATACCCTCACCAGTTGGTCGGCACAGGGCAATTGGAACCCAATTGTTTTTGACCGTGCCGAAGGCGTCTATTTGTATGACACCGAAGGCAAGCGATACCTTGATTGGTCGTCGCAACTCGTCAACGTCAACATCGGGCATAGCCACCCCCATGTCGTGAAGGCGATCCAAGAGCAAGCGGCAAAACTATGCTATGTCAACCCCACCCATGCCACCGCCGCGCGTGGACGCTTGGGCGAACTCATCGCCGAAGTGACGCCGGGCAATTTGTCGAAGACCTTTTTTACAGCAGCAGGTGCGGATGCGGTCGAAAACGCCATGAAGATCGCCCGCCTCTATACAGGCAAGCAAAAAATTCTGACGCGCTACAAGTCTTATCATGGTGGCAGCTTCGCGACGGCGACGGCGGGCGGCGACCCCCGTCGCATCGGCAATGAGCCGGGCGTCCCGTGGATCGTGCGTTTGCCCGACCCCTATGCTTATCGCAGCCCCGTGTATCACGGACGCACCCAAGAAGAAGGCGATTTGATCATTGCCGAATTGATCGAAGAAATCGTGATCCAAGAGGGTCCCGGACAGTGCGCCGCCATTTTGTGGGAAGGCTATAGCGGCAGTAGTGGTGTGATGCAACCGACTGCCGTCTTGTTCAAGCGTCTGCAAGAAATTTGCACCAAATACAATATGCTGTTCATCACCGATGAGGTCATGAGCGGTTGGGGACGCACTGGCGAATGGTTCGGCATCGATCACTACCCAGATGTCAAACCGGATATTTTAGCGACCGCCAAAGGCATCACCGCTGGCTATGTCCCGTTGGGGGCAGTCGTTGTCACCGACGAAATCGCGGCATTTTTCGATGATCATGTGCTGCAAGCGGGCTTGACCTACAGCGCGCATACGTTGGCAGTAGCGGCGGGGATCGCGACGATTGAGGTCTATCGCTCCGAGAACTTGATCGAACGCTCGCGCGAGATGGGTAAGGTGTTGCGACGCGGTTTGACCGATCTTGCGGAAAAACATCCCGTCATCGGTGATATTCGCGGGGCGGGTTTGCATCACGTCATCGAGCTGGTGAAAGATCGCGAGACGCGCGCGCCGCTCAGCGAGTTTAACGCGGGGATGTCGGAGCCGATGCAGAAGATTGCCAAGTCGTTGAAGGATCAAGGCATGAGCGGGCTACTGCGCTGGAATTACGTCTTCAACACGCCGCCGCTGACGATCACCGAGTCAGAATTGCAAGAAGGCTTGGCGATGCTGGATCAGGCACTTGATATCGCCGATCAATATTACGTCGGCAGCTAATTTTGGTGGGGCGCAATAGATGAGTCTGTTGCAAAAGTCGTTCAACCAATGGGGTCGCCCGTGTTTTGCAACAGCCTCATAGATTGCGCCCCAACCCCTAACCCCTGCCCTTACCCCTTCACGCCAGAACTTGCCACCCCTTCAATGAAGTAGCGTTGCGCCAAAATGAAGATCAAGATGGGCGGGATGATGGCAATCGCCGCACCCGTCAGCACCAGATTCGGCTGATCAGCAAACACATTGCGCAAGCGGATCATCGACAGCGTGAGGACATGGTTGGCGGTGTTGCCCTCGCCGATGATGAGCAGGGGCCACAAGAAGCTGTTCCACGCATACAAGAACGAGAAGATCGCCAGCGTAGCGATGGCGGGTTGGCTCAGCGGCACGAAGATCGTCCACAAGATACGCATCCGGCTGGCACCATCCATCAGCGCCGCTTCTTCGATCTCTTTGGGGATGGTGATGAAAAATTGGCGGATCAAGAAGGTGCCGTATGCTGTGAAGATCCACGGAACGATCAGCGACACGAGCCGATTCTCCCAGCCGATCACGACCATTACGCGGTACATCGGGATGATCAACACGACGAACGGGATCATGATGGAGCCGAGGTAAACCAAGAATAGCGTATTACGCCCGCGAAACTGAATCCGCGAGAAGGCATAGCCGCCGAAGATCGATGTGATCAACTGCCCGGCGACCACCGCCACCGTCACAAGGGTGGTATTGACGAGCGACCGATTCAGGTTCAATTCGTTGACGGCGCGCGAATAATTCTCAAACTGGAATTCGACATTTTCGACGGGTGCCGCCGTGCGCGCCACCGCATAGGTGACTTGTGATGGGTCGGCGATGGCGACAAATTTATCGAGCGCGCCCCGATAGGCGAGTGGCAAGCGCTGCGGCACGCCCTCGACCGAAATTTCATAAAGTGTGAATTCTTTGTCCGCACCGCTGCTATCTTTGAGCGTCAACACTTCCTCAGTTTCAAGGGCTTCGTCAATTGGCACCTGCACGATGATGCGGCTTTCGCGCGGGGCATCAATCGTGATGAGGTCGGGGGTGGTGAAGAAACCAAAATTTCTACGCTCACCCTCAATGAGTACAAATTCAGTTTGGGTGCCGCCCACATCAAACAGATAGACCGCTTGGCTCACCCCGTCGATCGCGCGCAATTCTGGCGAGTAGGGCAGCAACCGGGGCGGATAGTGAAAGACATCGCTCGAATTTTTGAACGAGGTCGCCAACATGTAGGTGAATGGGAACAACATCAAAAAGGCGAACGCCGAGAGCAAGAAATAAATCACGGCGCGCGGCAGGAGGGTGTTCCAGAAATTCGCTTGCTTTGGAGTCATGGGGTCTTATCCTTCGTAAGCGTTGCCGCGTTGGGCACGGAACTGTGCCAGCGTCACCAAGAAAATGATCGCAAAGACGACCCATGCGATGGACGACGCATAGCCGAAGTTGAACCGGAAGAAGCCCTGATTGTACAGGTAGTACACCGATGTGATCGCGTTTTCGGGGATCGGGATCGATGGGAACAAAGCATACGGCTCGTTAAATACCTGCAAGCCCGTGATCACCGTCGTGATGATGACAAAAAAGGTGGTGGGTGCCAACATCGGGATGGTGATATAGCGCAGCAACCGCCAGCGCCCCGCCCCGTCGATGCCCGCCGCTTCGTTAAGTTCTATGGGAATGCCTTGCAAGCCCGCCAAGAACAAGACCGTATTGAAGCCGACCACCTGCCATGCCGATAACAAGACCATCGAGATCAAGACCGTGCCCGGTCCCGTCAACCATGCGATCTCTGGGTCAGGAATTTGCAAACCAAGGCTATTGATTGTTTGCACGAGTCCGGTGATGGCATAGTTGATAAAGCCAATGGTGGGGTCATACAACCACCGCCAGATCAGCGCCGTGCCCACCACCGCCGCCACCGACGGCAAGAAGTAGATGGCGCGGTAGACCTTCACGCCCGGCAGTTTCGAGTTCAAGATCAGCGCCAAGCCAAGCGCCGGGATCACGCCCAACGGCACCAGCAAGAAACAATAACTGATCGTGTTGAGTAAACTTTGCCAAAAGACCGCGTCTTTCGCCCCCAGCACATAGCGCGTTTCGCCAAGACTAGCCGCCCCCAACGGCGTATAGCCGAAGGTCATGGCGCTTTGCAGCGCGGCATCGGGGTCAGTCAAGGGTTGCACTTCGAGGGCAAAAATCTGAGCGTAATTTTCGAGACCCTTAAATTCTGGCACCCTGCCGACGGTGCTATCGGTGAAACTAAGATAAAACGACAGCAGCAACGGGCCCGCAAAGAACAGCGTAAAGCCGACAATATTGGGTGCCAGCATCAGCCAACCTTGCCATGTCGCCACTTGATCCGTCGTTTCGCCAAAATAGTTGCCCGTGCGCAGCAAATGCCAAAACAGCGCTCCAAACACGAATAGCAAAATCGTCGCCACCCAGGTGACCGGGTTGGTGGTATAGGCGGTGATGATGTTGTTGGCAAACGTCAAAATATTGGCGAAGAACAGCACCACAATCGTCGTACCCATGCCGATCAAGACGGCGATGCTTTCGAGACGCGGACGTATGCCCCCTTTTTCCGGGAAGCGCCCTGCCAGCCAATACAACCCATAAGCGATGGGGAAGCCGAGCAGCATCCACGCATTCGCGATGATGCCATCGACGATCAATTCATAACTGAGGAAAAAGCCCCACAGATGGATGAGCGCGATAATCGAGAAAACCAAGCCGAGAAATTGCAACGTTAAGCCGATATACCGTCCATTTAAGTCGCGGCGTAACAGTTGCACGCTGCTATAGACCGCCAGCACCGCCGGCACCAGCATCACCAGCCCCACAAAATTAATGACAGGGGCACCCAAGCGGATGAGTTGCTGAACCGCCATATTGTCGGGTTGTGCGGTTACATCAATACCAAAGACACCGAGCGCCAAGACAACACATGCCACAAAAATGACCATATTCCCAATGATACTGGCAGGGATTGCCAGCGGCATGGATGGGGGGGCTGATGGCGCGGTGCGTCCCAAAACTTGACCAGCGGTACTCATGGGAAACATCCTTGTCTGATCTTAAAAACGAAAAAAGTGCTTCTCTTATATAAACAGACAGAGGTGGTTTTGAGGACCACCCCTGTCATTTTTAACGCTGCACATCGCACATGGTGCGTTTAAGCAAGCGCTTTAGCCACCCATGAACAGCGGGGCGACTTGGTCGCAAATGGTGTCGGCAAATTCTTGCGCGGTTTGTTCACCATTGAAGACAGCGGTCACGCCGGTGCCGTAAGCCTGATCAATGGCGGGCCAATCGCCGAAGAACAAGGGCGCTTCGGTGCGGACATCTGCCGAGGTGGTGCCGTCGATGAAGGCTTGGTTGTTCACACCACTGTCGGGCAAGGTGCCGAGGAACAGATCAATCGCGGCGTCGGTCGCACGGCTGGGGATGTTGGCACCCAAGCTGGCGATTTGACCTTGAATTTCGGCGCTGGTCAAACGAGTGACCAAATCCCATGCTTCTTCGGGATGCGCGGTATTGGCATTGACGACATATGCGCCCCAGAACAGCCAGTTGGTGGCTTCATCGGACGGACCGATGGGCAGGGAAACGACGTTCCAGTTGAAATCAGCATTGGCGATGGTGCCGGGGGTTGCCCAACGACCATTCATGAACATGCCGACGGTGCCTGCTAAGAAGGGAGGTTCCGAGTCGGTGCCCCAAGGAATAGCCGCACCTGATTCAAACAAGGAAACAGCGGCATCGAGACCAGCGACAGTGGCGTCGTTGTTCAAACCGCAAGCGGTGTAGTCTTCATTGAAGAAGCTGCTGCCGGCGGCGTTAATGAAATAACCCCAGTTTGCCCACCATGCGTTCATGCCGAAACCGTAAACTTCATCGCCCAGTTCGTTGATGGCGTTGGCGGCTTCGGTGAAAGCTGCCCAGTCCCAGTCAGCAGTGGGCAGATCCAAACCGGCTTCTTCAAACAAGTCGGCATTGTAATAAATGGCGAAAGCGGACACGTCGCGAGGCAGACCCCAGAGTGCTTCCATGTCATCGGTGGAGGTGGTCAAGAAACCCATCGGACCGGCATAGAAATCCTCAGCGTTATAATCCGCATCAGCGACGGCAACTTCAGCGAGGTTGAGGATCAACCCAGCTTGAGCGAAACGAGCGATGTCGGTGCCGGGGATCCAGAACACGTCAGGAGCGGTACCGGCTTCGATTTCGGTCACGAGCACGTCTTGGTAGCCCGCGCCTTCGGAACCACCCGGTTCGTAAGTCAACGAAACGCCATCCCATGCTTCGTCAATGGTGGTGCTGGCGGCAGTGTAGACATTGATTTCCGCTTGGTTATCAGGGCGAGTACGCCAACGCAGGGTGATATCATCCTGTGAATAGGCGGGCAGCGCGAAAGACAGCACCAAGAGGACGGAAAGAAGAACGAATAGTGTATTGCGTTTGGACATTTTTGAAGGCTCCCAGCAATTTTGACGATATCCACTAAAAACTTTTTGAGTTCGACTTTGATAGAATCGAGATCAACCATGAGAAAGGCTAACCCAAAATAAAAAATTGTGCTAGTCTGGACTATAAAGTGAGGCGAAGGATTGTACATTTTATACAAAGGAAGTGCATATCAACGAAAATTTGGGTATGCCACCCTGTGCAAACGCGGATATGGCATCCTATCAAATCATTGAGCCTTAATATAGGAATTTCGATTAGCCGTTGTTGATCTTTTGATTCTTGCGTTATAATGAAGGTTATTGTGGGTGCTACATTTTGATCGTTTATTCACAAGTGCGCTGTTCTACCGTTAACGCACTGTGTTAAGTCAAAAAATGCCCTCCAAATCGATGTTTGCTTGCCATCCCTTTCTATATTATAGTAAGGGAAGATGCGTGGACATCGATTCTTTGTTTTATAAGCCTGACCATGATAAGGGGAGATACATGCGTAATTTGAACCCAACCTCAGCCAACCGAAGTGGGCAATCGCTGATGCGCGTTTTCGCGGCATTGCTCACACTGGTGGGCGCATTCGTTATTGGCACTTTCGCATTACGCGGAAATGCCTCCGCTTTGGCACAACTGCCACCACTCGCCGAAAGCCCAACCGGCACGGTCGATATCATCCAAAGTCAAATACCAGTAGTGAATCCGTTAGTCATCGGGACGCCTTTTGAAATCCGGTTCCTTATTTCCAACGTCTCGGCTGCCATCCAAACGGTCAACTCGGCTGCCCTGCACTTCGACTTCGACCCAGCAGTGCTGGAAGTCGCCAACACGGTCGATGGTGACGGCAACACTGTCTTTACCTACAGCAAGAATAGCGCTTTTCCTACGGATCTCGCCATCGAGTTCGACAATACCAACGGTCGAGTGAACTTCGTGGTCGGTACCTTGAGTTTGACCCCTCCGACGATTGCTGTGGGTACCAGCTTGCGCGTAGTGACGATCACTTTCATCCCCAAAGCGTGCAGCCTGTCCACCACTCTTAGCTATGTCTTCTCTGGCGTGCGTGATACGATTATCGCAGGTCCCGCAGGTCAATTGCTGCGTGATGCGGTTGATACTTCCTACGTGATCCCGGGTGCCGCTTGCGCTGGTGCCACTGCGACGACTGTCCCCGCCACTGCGACGACTGTCCCCGCCACTTTGACTTCGAGCCCAACCGCGACCGCGACGACTGTCCCCGCGACTTTGACTTCGAGCCCAACCGCGACCGCGACGACTGTCGCCGCGACTTTGACTTCGAGCCCAACCGCGACCGCGACGACTGTCGCCGCGACTTTGACTTCGAGCCCAACCG
>Ga0105044_10005858_pt1 | contig 16913 bp, 10 predicted proteins | sample MAT01_FD_78092 | JGI IMG/M metagenome (GOLD analysis project Ga0105044, IMG submission 78092) | Freshwater microbial communities from Lake Fryxell liftoff mats and glacier meltwater in Antarctica - MAT-01 | ecosystem: Environmental > Aquatic > Freshwater > Ice > Liftoff microbial mat | place...
GAGGTCGACGGCGAGGCCGCTGGGACCTATCTCGGTGGTGTCTACAACGGGGCCACCACTGGCTACATCCAGGCCAACCTTGGTTTCCTTGCCGGTTCGATGGCGCGCCGCCCCAGCCTGCTCTTCAGCGAGGACTATCGGGCCAAGGCACGCACTGGCCTCCGCCTGCTGAAGCGGCAGATTCGCACGCCACGTCGTCTCGCCCCCGCGAGCACGGTGGTCGCGTCGGAACAAGCCACGTCAGCGCCAGCCGTACCAAGCGGCGACGGCACGATTTTCGGTCACCTGGTGTTGGGGGTGCACCCCCGATTTCAGCGGCGGGGCATCGCCCGGTCGCTCATGGAGGAAGCCGACCACATCGTCGACCGGTTGGGCTATCGAAAGACCCAACTGCGAGTGGTTCCCAACAATGAGGCGATCATCAAGCTCCACGAGTCCCGGGGGTATGTGAGGCAGGTGACGGGCGAACGAGCATGGGACGGCATGATGGTGCGAACGCCACTGGATCCCGACGCCGAGCACCCGTAGCGGCAGACGCTCAAGAAATGCGTTGATCGTCTTCTTGATCAAGGAGGAGCGCGGCCAGACCGAAGGCCACCGCGATGGATCCGATTCGGGTCGCGCTGTGGAAGGTTTGGGCGGTCGCCATGGTGACGAGCCCGACGGCGGCCAGCCGTTGCCAGCCCCTCGAGGCGCGCACCATTCGTGCACTCAGGAAGAAGAGGATGACGATGACCCCCAGACCGGCCATGCCGTGCTCGGCCATGAGGCGCGTGGCTTCGGTGTGTGCCGTAGCTTCGCCGGGGTAGTCGCGTTCGGCAGGGGAGATGCCCACGCCGACCCCCCATGGCTGTGCGAGGAAGAGGTCCACATCGGTTCGAGCGATTTCGGACCGGTTGGTGGTGTCGACGGAGGTGAAGCGCTCATCGGACGCGCCGCCGGTGAAGGCGCCGGCCCACGACAGGATCTGGAGCGCAATCACGATGAGCACTCCGGCGGCCACGATGATCCGGCTTCGTTGTCCTGATTGGGTGAGCGCGGTGAGGCCGATGGCGGCGGCCGCGAGCACCAGGGCGAAGACGCCCCCCCGGGAAAAGGTCAACACGGCTTGGCCCACCATCCAGCACCCGGCCACCAGCGCAATGGCGCGTATGTGCCAACCGACTCGGGGTTGCAGGACGGTCAACACGACGAGGAGGCCACCGAAGCACAGGATCGACGACACCTGGTTCGGACCGAACCCGCCAGCGGCGACGAAGTTCGCCTCGTCGACGAACTGGAGGTCGCTTCCGGCTCCGCGCGTCGCCGCAGTGGTCAGAGCGGTGAGCGACACGATCGGACTCAACGCGATGAGGTATAAACCGCGGATCTCGCGCGGGCGCATCCGGAGGTTCGAACAGGCCACACCAGCGGTGACGAGAGCGACCAAGCCGAGCAGGTTGCCCACGATGTACTCGCGTGCGGCTATCGGCCCAAATTGGAACACGGTCAGGATCGATGCTGGAACCAGCAGGAGGATGACGGTGAGGCCCGGAGCGAGATTCTTCGGATGCGGTATGAATCGCACGACAAGAACAGTGAAGCCGATCGCTATGGCGTACTTGGATGCCTCGTAGGGTCCGCGTGCGCCGGCAACGCGCCACAGGACGTCGCCGAGCCCGGCGTAGACCGTGATCGCCACGATGGGGCCAGGCCGTCGTGAGAACACCGAGATGCAGAGCAGCGCGATCAAGGTGACCGCCATGTGAGCGGTGGCCAGCAGCGCTGACTGTCCCATCACGAGGCCAACTGCGGCGCTGCCGACGATGCACATCAGCCATGCCGTCGGGGTCGACAGGCGGTCGAGCAGGGGGTCGGCCGTGTTCTCGCCGGGAAGTGCCGCAAGTCCGCCGGCACCGGTCAGGTTCCGGAACGATCCTTGTCGGGTCAACCCAGGGTGCGCGTCTACATCGGTCACCCTGTGGCCCCCTCATGGTGCGGTGCTGAGCATGGATCCTACGCGTCAAGCCGGGTCCAGCTTCCAGGTTTGGGGATCGGATCCGCTCGCCAGGGGCAAGGCTAGGGTCCGTAGGTGAGCGCTCCGCCGAGGATCGGCTTCGTCGGACCGATGCTCGGACGCAACGCCGGCTGGGTCACCACGCAGGGCGAGGTCCTCGCCGATCTGTTCCGCGGCGAGCGATGGCACGTGCGAGAGACCTCGACGAGGCCGAGTCGCCTCGGACGCATGGCCGACACGACATGGAGCATCCTTCGCTGGCGGGGCGAGGTGGACATCGTGGTGCTCTCGGTGTTCAGCGGACCGGCATTCGCGATGGCTGACTGGTCCAGCATCCTCACCCGCCTCCTCCGCATCCCTACGGTGATGGTGCTTCATGGGGGCAACCTTCCTGCGTTCGCGAAAAGCCATCCACGATGGACCCGACGGGTGATCGGTAGGGCCGCGCGCGTGGTCGCGCCCTCCCAGTTTCTCGCCGCCGGGATCGGTGACCGAGAGGCGGTCGTCATCCCCAACGTGATCAAGATCGACGACGTGGCGCATCGACGGCGCGACCACGTCGCCCCGCTGCTCCTCTGGATGCGCACCTTCCACCCGATCTACAACCCGGTGATGGCCGTGAGGGCTTTTGAGCGCGTACAGGAGGTCCAGCCCGACGCCCGCCTGACGATGGCGGGACAGGAGAAGGGTCTCCTGACGTTGGTCCAGGAGGAGGTGGAAGCGCGAGGCCTCGGCCTCCAGGTTGAGTTTGCTGGGTTCCTCGACGCCCAGGGCAAGGCCGATGCGTTCGAGTCACACGACATCTACGTGCACACGAACAATGTGGACAACATGCCGGTGAGCATGATCGAAGCGGCCGCGGCTGGCATGGTGATCGTCGCCACGCGTGTCGGTGGCATCCCGCTCATGCTCGACCACGAGGTGAGCGCGCTACTCGTCGACGCCGATGACGATGAGGCCATGGCGAAAGCCATCCTGCGGCTGACCCGGGACCCCGGCCTCGCCTCCCGCCTCTCGCAGGCCGGCCGTTCCCTGGCCGAAGATTCGGCCTGGCCATCGGTGCAGCGACGATGGGTCGACCTCTTTGACCAGGTGCTCGCCGCCGCTACCGGCCGAACGGCGGGTCAGGAACCGCGCTGAGATCGGAGGGCGCCCCGGAGGATCCCAGCGATCCACGAAGCGTCGAGCGCCGCTGCGAGGCCGGGCGCGAGCAGTGGCGCGAGCGGGTGGAACGGCTCGGTGATGAGGTCGGGTCGCGCGGCGCGAAGGTTCGATGCGCTTCGCCACGCGACCACTCCAGCCGAGAGGTACCCGACGATCGCCGCCCGTGCCACCAGGCTTCTGGTCCTGGGCGCCGCAAGCGTTCCGGCGCCGATCACGGTTGCCGCGGCGAGCGCGGCGAGGCTGGCGCGGTGACGGCGGGTGAGCGATCGCTGGCCGCGCCCACGCTGGATCATCCGCCAGAGGCCGAACTCGTGATGGTGGTGGAGCGCGCCGCGCAGGTCTCGATCGTTGTAGTACCCGACGACGAGTCGTGCGTCGTACCAGACCGTCTGGCCCGCCGTCCGGACGCGATCAGCAAGCTCGTTGTCTTGGTTGCGGTGCAGTTCGGTGTCGAACCCGCCAAGGAGTTCGAGGTCGCGGCGGCGCCACGACCCCAGGTAGGCGGTGTCTACGGGGCCAGAAGTCCTGCGGTAGCGATAGACGGTCGGACCGAGGAGGACGCTGTTGAAAGCAATGGCGTAGGTCGACCCGAACAGCCCTCGGTCGAGCACCAAAGCCGCCCCGCCGACACATCCGACCGATGCATCGGCGAGGGTGTCGATGACCGTGGCGACGTAGTTGGGTGGTAGGTGCGAGCGAGCATCAACGCGAGCGATGATCTGTCCGCGAGACGCCGCGATCGCTGCGTTCAGCCCCGCCGGGATGGTTCCGGTGGCGTTGGCAACTACTCGCGGCTCGAGCGGGTGCGGCCTCGCAGAACCCTCGGCCAGAGCGATGACCACCTCGACGGAGACTCCGACTGGAAGGCGCTGGCGGTCGATCGAATCAAGTGTCTCGACGAGCCGGTGGTCCCAGTGGCGCGCGGGGATGATCATGCTCACGAGCAAAGGACCGCCGTCTGGAGCTGCGTCGCTCAGAGTGGTGTTGGCGGTCACGGTTCGCTCGGACGAGCGGCGCGCTCACGCAGCGCTCGGCGAACCTCGCCGCCGAGCACCGAACGGAGCCCATCGAGGCGACCGGCCAGATCTTGGCGGCGGCTGGGGTCTCGGTGTCGTAGCGCATAGGCCGCAACTCGGAGATACTCGAACACCTGGAACCGCCAGAACCGGAACTTCTGAGCAAGGCTGAGCGGGCCCGCGATGGAGTTGAACACGAACCAATAGTTGACGACCGACTTGCGGCCGATGATGTGCGCTGAGACCCGGCCCGCCGGCGATGATTGCTCCTGGCAGTGGGCGTCGCCGCACTGAAGGAGGCGCCACCGTCGACCGGCACGAAGAGAAAAGTGCGCGTCCTCGAGCACCCCGTAGTCGGTGAAGAACGGATCGAACCGCAGCCCCTCGTCGAACACCTGCCGTCTCCAGACGGCGCACGCCGTGGTCATGAACTCGACCGGCCGGACGCCGGAGAACGGTGGCTGCAGGTTCGCGTTGATCGGATAGCCGACCTGCCAGTCGTAGGCGCCTGGTTCGAAAGTGCTGAGAAGGCGAAGGCGACGGTACCAACGCCACCGCAGGACCAGGTCAGGGCCCATTCCCATGAAACTGGTCGTTCGATACCCGACGACGCCTCCGACGGCATCCTCGGCATCCGATTCGAACACGTCGACCATTTCGGCGAGGAAGCTGGGATCGAGGCGCACATCGTCGTCGATCAGCGCCACCAGGTCTGCCTGCGCCCGCTCGATACCTGCGTTGCGCTGCACGGCGGTCCCCCGAGCGGAGCGCAGATACTCGACAGGGAAGGGAAGCCCGGACTCGACCGCGGCCCGGACGACCTGTTCGGTTGTCGCGTCGTCATGATCTGTGCCGTCGACGATCACCACCTGGCAGGGCACGCATAGTTGCCTGCTCAGGCTCTCCAGGAGCCCGGCCACTTCCTCCGGTCGCCGGAATGTGGGGGTCACCACCGCCACCGTCGGGGTCTGGCCGTCCGAGTTGGTGGCGGGACCCTCGAGTTCGTCAGCGGCCGCCACGGGGAACCCCTGTGCTGGCGGCCGGGGCGAGCCGATCGGCCGCACGGGGCCATGGCCCCCACGCGTCGACGAGGTGTCGCCCGATTTCTTCGACCCACGCTTCCAGGGTGTAGCGAGACGCGTCCTCAGCGGTGCCTGATTGGAGGTGGCGGTACCGCTCCGGGTTGCTCAGGAGATCCTGTGCTCCTGTAACGACTGCGTTGCGGTTTGCCTCCACTACGACGCCCGAGTGCTCGATCATCGCCGGAATCGCCGACACGGCGGTGGCCACAGTCGGGAGACCCCGCGACGTCGCTTCGAGGACGAGCTTGGGAAATCCCTCGGAGGATCGGGTTGGGTACACGAGCAGGTCAGCCGCATCGAAGACGCCGAGGACGTCGCGACGGCTCAGGCGTCCGTGGAAGGTCACGTGATCGCCGACGCCGAGTGCAGATGCCCGCTCCTCCAGAGACCGGCGTGCGGGACCATCGCCGACGACGTCGAGGTGTGCCGCAAGCCCCTTCTCGTGCAGTTCGGCGAAGGCCTCGATGGCGGTGTCGGCGCCCTTGTCGGGGATGAGACGGCCGCCGGTGACCAGACGCGCGGTCCCTGGCGCCGGCGCAGTCCGGGTGGCAAGCCTGGGTGCAGATTCGAGGTCCTCGGCCCGTATCGACGATGAGAAGATCCAGTGCACCTGTGGGCGGCTGGTGGTAGGCGGTTCGGACTCGTCGCCGGTCGCCAGAACCACCACCCTGCCCCCAGCCGAGCGCTCGAGGACCTGGCGCAGCAGACGATCAGCACGGGTCCGGGGTTCCCGCCAGGTGCCGCAGTGGCGGACGAAGAGACGCTTGCGGAGCACGAGCGAGATCAGGATGGCCAGGAAGCCGACATCTCCGGGCACCGGCGCGTGGACGGCGTCGGCCCTTCGGATCGCGCGGAACAGCTGCCAGGTCCAGGGGAGGATCTGAAAGCGCCTGCGGAGCAGTGTTCCCTCTGGATCGCGCAGCGCGTCGACCTCGATCGATGCCGGGATCGGCGTGAGGCCGCCGGATGGTTCGCGGGCCGACACCGGCGTGCACAGCACGACCCGATCGAACAACTCGGAGATGGCGCCAACCTGGACGCTGAACCCTCCGTCGGTAGCGAACCCTGACGAGCTGCTCTCCTCGGTCCACAGCAACTTGTGGGACGCGATCAGCAGTTGCACGCGCCGCCCTTCCGTCTCATCGATCTCCAGCCCAGAGGTCCGGACCCTAGCGGCATCCTTCGACACGACACCCGTGCTGCTGCGGAGCCGGAAGTACAGTCGTGGCCTGTGAAGCCGAGGGAGGTGAGCCGTGAGTGGCGTCGCCTGCTGACCTACGGCTGGAAGTTCACTGCGGACCGCGCCTACCGCAACAAGGTGATCTCGCTCGCTCGACGCGTGGAGATGGGCTCGACCTTGGCGCCTCAGGGCCCGGATCCCTTTGCTGAGGCCAAGGGTTGGATCTCGGGGAAACGCATCTACTTCATCGGAGGATGCGAGTTCACCTACGTGCGGGAGCTGTTCGAATCGGCCGGATGCGTCGCCTACGACACGTTCGCCCACCATCGTCACTCGGATCCGCTCGTCGAGGTTGGCGATTCGGCGTCCCCCCTCTGGGAGTTCCGTGCCGATGCTGTTGTTGTTTCACAGTCGGATCTCGCCCACCGGCTGCTCCATCAATTGCAGTGGAGCGGTCGTTCGATGACCCGAGCCGAGCAGGACGCCGATCTTGATGCAGTCATCGCTGCGCTCGAAGCGACGCTCGCCCGGATTCGGGATCGCCTGAGTTGCCCGATCTTCGTTCTCGGCCTTCCCGTGGTGCACCGCCCGAGCCTCGGCGTCTATGACCAGTCCCTGCTCGGCGAGGTGCGCTCCCTGGCCGAGATGGTGCTCGCCTACCGAGCCCGGCTCTACGAGGTCGCTCGCCAGCACACGTCGGTCCACATCCTCGATCCGCAGGTGCTGCTCGAGGACGTTGGCGCGACCCGGGGCACCGCCGCCGATGAGCTTCTCGGCGGGCACTTCACGCAGGTGGGTGGTCGGGCGATTGCGCTCGGGCTGCTCCGCTACCTGCACGCAGCCGACAGCCGCAGCCCGAAGGTGAAGGTCATCGTTGTCGACCTCGACAACACGCTCTGGTCCGGAGTCCTTCGCGAGGACGGGCCTGACGGGGTGTTCGTCCAGGTGACGCTCGTCCGCGCCATCAAGTACTTGATGGCGCGCGGGATCCTCGTGGCCGTTTGCTCCAAGAACGACGTAGAGGAGGTTGCCCACCTGCCTGGGCTCCTCGGGCAGGACTTCGTCGACCAGTTGGTGGCCGTCCGTTTGAGCTGGCAGCCCAAGTCTGTGGTCGTGAGCGAGCTTGCCGATGCGCTCAACCTCGGACTCGACTCCTTCGCGTTCTTCGACGACAACGAGCGTGAACGGGCCGAGGTTGCCGCGGCCTATCCGGAGGTCCGGGTCTTCGCCGACACCGACATCCTTGCTTCCCTGGCCCTTCCCGAGTTCCAGGCCGCGCCGTACCTCAGCTCCGAGGCCGAAGCACGGTCGGCGTCATACCGACAAGAGGTGCAGCGTGCTGAGGTGAGGGACCGCGTAGCCGACATCACACCCGAAGAATTCTTGCGCTCGCTCGAGATGAAAGTTTCGATCACTCCGGCGACCCTCGCCGATCTGCCGAGGGTCGCCGAGCTTCTTGGACGGACGAACCAGCTCAACGCCACCGGGCGGCGCACGGATCTCGCCGTGATCCGCCGCCTCTTCGAGGATCTCGCTTCCCGGGTGATCGTCGTGCGCGCCGCTGATCGGTTTGGTGACTTTGGCCTGATCGGCGTGGCCATCTGTACCGACGCCGGTCACGACCGAGCACTCCACGAGTTGGCGTTCAGCTGCCGGGCGATGGGTCGCGGCGTGGAGGCCGCCCTGCTCTCGCGTCTGTCGGAGTGGGCCCGAAAGGACGGCATCGACTACCTCGTCATCGAGGTCACCTCGACCAGCAGGAACGCTGAGATGTTACGGATCCTGTCTGATTTCGGCTTCGAGCAGAGCAACGAAGAGGCGTGGCGTTTGCCCTTGGGGGACAAGACGCTTGCGCACGCGCTGCCTGACTGGCTCGAGGTGACCTGACCACCAACGGCGTCAGGGGAGGGGGGAGACGCTTGACCGAACGAACCGCTCGACCTCGTCGAGCGGCTGCCGGGCGTCGAAGAGCCTGCCGAAGATCTCGAGCGACATCAGCTTCGACAGGTCGTAGGGCTGATCCCAGCCGCGGAGGTCATCGACGTAGCCAACCTGCGCCCCGAAGGTGTCGAAAGCCCAACCACCGGCGAACGCCACCGGATCGACCCGAACACCGTGGAGTCCACGAGTCGGGAAGCCCAGCTTCCGGCGCCCGGCGAGCTCCGGACCGAGCAGGTCCGACAGCACGGCACGCACGGGCGCCTTGTCCACCACGAAAGGATGTTTGGCGTCATGGAGGCGTCGTCCTCGGCGCAGCTTCCACCGCACGGGGAGGTTGAGCGCAAACGCGACGACCCGCTCGTCCAGGAAGGGAAAGCGCGACTCGATGCTCGCGCTCATTCCCATGCGGTCGTTGCGCTGAAGGAGCGCCTGGAGGCTGGTTGACGCCATGACGACGCTCGCGGCCTGAAGGCGAGCCTCGCGCTCGGGGACGAAGTCGTAGCGATCGCGCGCCAAGCGCTCGATGACCGTACCTTCGAAGCCGCCAGCGATGCCTCGGAGGAAGTCGTTCGATCGTCGATCCCGCTCGTCGAGCACAGCGTCGAGCAGTCCGGGAACTCGGCCGTACACCTTGCGAAGGGCTGCGATGGGCGCTCGAGCCAGGCGCTCCAACGGTTGCGATGCAAGGCGCGGGTAGCCGAGGAACAGCTCATCGGCGCCCTCGCCGGTCAGCACCGCCTTGTATCCCTCGTCGTGGGCAAGCTGCGCGACGCGGGCGAAGGGCACCGCGCTCGGGTTGGTGATGACGGGTGTTTCGAGGTGCCATGTGGCCTTGGCCCAATCGTCGACCCAATCCGTCGGCTCGAAGCGCGACACGCTGATCGGCACGCCGACCGCATTCGCTATCGAGCGGGCCCGCTCCACTTCCGACGATGGTCCAGCGACATCTGAGGTGAACGCGCGCAGGTCTTCGCGTCCGGCTCGAGCTGCCAGCGCAGTGATGAGCGCCGAATCGACGCCTCCGCTCAGGAAGACGCCGAGCGATGCGTCGGCAGCGGCCATCGAGCGAACCGACGCCTGCATGAGGGCTGCGAGCTCGTCACGCACGTCGTCGAACGTCGCACGAGAGAGCTGCTCGTAGCGGGCCTCGTCGATGAAGTCGGTGAGCTCGGCAAATGAACGGCGGGTCACCATCGCTCCGTCACGGAGCTCGACGACCTCTCCCGGTTGCACCTGGTGAACCCCCTTGAACAGGGTCCTGCGCAGCGACTTATCGCCGAGCGTGCGCAGGCTCAAGAGCGCGTAGACCTCGTCGACCTCCAGCTCCATGCACGTCCCCAGCGCCTTTGCCTCTGACGCAAAGACGATCGAGTTCGGCCGCTGTGCGTAGAGCAGCGGCTTGATGCCGAATCGGTCGCGACAGAGGAACGTCGAACTCGACCGGCCGTCGTAGTAGGCGAAGGCGAACATGCCTCGCACCCGCGCCAGTGCCTCGTCGAGCCCATGCAACTTGATGAGCGCGAACAGCACCTCTGTATCCGTGGACGAGGTGAACGAGGTGCCCTTCTGTTCGAGGTCGGTTCGCAGCTCCCTGAAGTTGTAGAGCTCGCCGTTGAACACCAGGGCGTCGTCGCCTTCGCTCCATGGTTGATCGCCCGCCGAGCTCAGGTCCACGAGGCTGAGCCGGGTGTGCGCAAGTGCGGTGGAGCCGCGCTCCCAGGTGCCGGCGGCGTCGGGCCCTCGGTGGCCCATCGCTCTGACCAGATCTCCAAGCTCTCGGGGATCGACGGGCACGCGCGGCCTGCCGACAACGCCTGCGATGCCGCACATCGACCGCTCCTCCGTTGCTCCGACGCTCCTAGTTGAGCAAGCGGACGCTATCTGGTCGTCGGCCTCACTCGGAGTACCGAATGCGCTGGAATCGCTGGAGTGTCGGGTCCCGGGTGACCGGACCGCCGGCGGGCGTCAACCGCGAGCCCAGCGTCGACGGCGGGCCGCGTCAGCCGGGTCGATGCACGCCGTCCGGTCGAACCACTCACGCGTGCCTGAGTCCGGCGAGGTGAACAGAACGACGAGCAGTCGGCGATCTCCGGCCGTTGCATGACCACCCTTGTGGTACCCCCGTGTGTCGGCGAGAACGATCGAACCGGCGGAACCAACGGCTTCGAACCAACCGGTCGGCGCAACCACGGCGGCGACATCCTCGTCGCCGGACCGGTCGACGCCACGAATCTTGCGGGACCGGGCCGTTGCTCGTTCGGTGCCTCGTCGGTGGGTGCCCGGTGCGTACCAGAACGGCCCGTGGCCGGAGTCGACGTGGTCGAGATACAGGAAGGTCTTGAGGATCTGGAGGTCCTCCCGGTCGCGGTGCCAGAGCTGGGAGTCAGTGGCCGGCCCGTCCGAAGCGAGGTTGTGCCACACCGCGTAGGCGCGGACCTGGGTTTCGAGACCGAAGTACGCATCGGCAACGGGTGCGAGCAACTCAGCTACCCGCGCGAAGGGCGAATCAAGATCGAGTGGGACCGGATCGCCCAGAGGCTGGTGAAGGAACACCTTCTCGGCGTCGGAGCCGCCCTGGGTCAGGAGCGCACGGCTTCGGGCGATCTCTTGGACCTGGCCTGCCTCGATCCTGTCCACCTCAGATCGAACCGCGTCGACGAGATCCTGCGGAATGAGCACGCCGGGCTCGGACATTGCGATGCCGTGGAATCGAAGGTCCTCGACGGCTTCGGTTGCGGGGGGCGACAGCCTGGGTCGTGTGCGCACGTACCGCAGTGTCGCGGGAAGGTTGTGGCCCCATCGCCAGGTCCACCGCCATTCCTTCCGGCTCTTCTGCCAGGTTCGGCCCGCAATCCCGCGCAATCGGTGGACGCGTCCTGGCGGATGGCCGCCATGGCCAGGAGCTTCATCTGTTCGGGGAATGTGGTCGAGCACGGCAGCTGCGAATCGGTCGCCTGCTCGCCCATCGACGGAACCGATCACCTGCCGTACCACCTGGGCACGAAGGTCAGCCTGCTCATCCTCGCCAGCCAGGGCCTTGCCAACCGCGTCCACGAGCTCGTCAGCGTTGCCGACCAGCGCCATGGCGCCGGACTGCGCGACCGGTGCAAAGTGCTCCCAGCGGCGATTGATGTCCTTTACCAGCGCGTTGCGGCGCCCACCTGGGCCCGGGTCGAAGTCAAGGTTCACGATCGGCCGGTCGAACACCATCCCATCGATGGCACTCGTCGATGACAGGTTCACGACGACATCGACGTGATGGAAGGTGTTCACCCAGTCGGCAAGCTGGTCACGGCTGTGGGTGCGGTCGCGCACGGCAGCATCGGGATGGATTGCGGTGCGCTGCACGTGCACCTGGGTGCCGAGCCCGGCGAGCGCAGCATGGATCTGGGGCGTGTCATGAACCGGATGGCACCGCACGAGCAGCTGGGCGTGGCCGAGACGACCGCCGGCCACGGCCCGGGCGAGGGTTGCAACGGCGGGGACCTCGTCGAACATGTTGGGCGAGCCCAGCGCATAGAGCACGATGGGGCGGAAAGGATCGAGGCCGTGGCGGAGGCACCAAAGCTCCCGTTCCTCTGTCATTGCCGGATCCGTGAACGCGTCGTACTGGGGGGCCCCCACGATGTGCACAAGTCGATCAGCGAACTGCGGGTAGAGACTCCTCATGACCTTCGCCTGAGCCTCTGACCACACGAAGAACGCGTCATAGTTGAAGAACATCCGCCCCTTCGTCGTCAGGTTGTCCCAGCTCGGCACCAGGGCAACGACACGGGAACCCTTTCGTCGGGCTTCTGCTGCCATCCCGAGCTGGTAGGTGTGGAACGGGCTGGTAACCACCGTCAGGTCCGGCGGGAACTCGGCCACGGCCCGGCTGATGGCGGGGGTCACGGGCCTGCGAAGCGCCGCCGCCGTTGCCGCTCGCCCAAGGAGGGGAGAGGCACCAATCAGTCCGGCAGATCGGGCCATGGTTCGCAGCCATGCGTGCCCAGGTACGGGCCCTCCATCGCGCTCGGGCCTGATCCTGCTCACCGGCCGGTGCCGCGATTCCCACGCCTCGTCGGCAAGCAGCCGTAGCAACCCTCCAGGAAGAAATGGCGGGTCGGTACTCTCGGGGAAGGGTGCGATGGGCGTCTGTGCAAGATCGGGCCAGGCTCCCGACGCTTCGGCATCGTCGAATGACGACGCCAACACCCGGACCTCGGCATGCTCGGCTAGCCGAGGGAGCACCGAGGTCGATCCGAGCATCCGGTCCGTGAGCAGCGACGACGTAAGGATCAGGATCCTCGGGCGAGGGGGGTTGCCCGCGGACTCGACGGCGGCGCTCAGCGGGGGAACCGGTAGCGAAGCCATAACCGCAGCAGGGAGAGTCGAGTGGCAGGTATGCCGCCTTGCATCGGCGCAGTTACGACACTTCGAAACAAGGCGGGATAGGGGGTGGCGGCCAGTCCGACCGTGGCGCCCGTGTATTTGTGGAGCTCCTGAAGCTCCACGTAGTTCTTTCGAGCTTCAGCGAGCGCGCTTACCGGCTGAAGGTAGCTGTAGAACGCGGGCGCCGGGGAAACAATTTCCCAGCCTGCCCGTAGCACTGCCTCAGACCAGAGCTTGTCCTCGGCGGCCCGAACATGCTCGTTGAATGGAATGCTGCACCAGGTCGAGCGCCTGATGACGCAGCCAGAGGCGAGTACGCCCTTGCTTGCGTGGTCAGGGCTCTCGGATCCAACCAACCGTTCAGGGTCGAGCCAGCGGAGCGTGTCGGACCCCTTGCCGGCGTAAACGCAGCGGGCGCCGGCAACGCTTGGATTGCGCAGTGCGTCCTGGCACGCCGAGAGAAAGTGGGGACCCATCGGCAGCGAATGGGCGGAGAGGATCACGCATACTTCATTCGCGGCCTCCGCCATGCCAATGTTGAGAGCTCGTCCATAGGTGAAGTCGCGCACGGGAACTACCCTTGCTCCCAGGCTCTGAGCCAACGCCACGCTGCCATCGTCCGAGCAGTTGTCAACGACGATCACCTCATGCGGGGTGTCTTGGACTTGGAGTGCTCGGAGGACACTCTTGAGATGTTGCATCTCGTTTCGGTTGCGAATGATGACTGAGCAGGGTGCCGTCGTCGTGGTCTGGGTCATGCGCCGATGCTGCACAATGTCATCGAATGTCCGCAATCATCTCGACGGCCCAAGTGAATGTTGAACGATCGATTGTCCAGTCTTGTCCCCGCCCCAATGGGACCGGTTGGGGTCGATGCTTGGCACGCTCAGTTGCGCCTTGCCATGGACTGCCGAGCGTTGGTCTGGCGCATGAAACTGTCCGCGTATCTCGTCTGGGATCCGTACGAGGGCGACGCTATCGCCTCGACCCGCCGACGCCGTCGATACGCGTGCTCAGGCAGTCGAGGGCCCTCACACGAGCTTCGCGAGCTCCACGGCAGACGAGAAGTACTCGTTGTTGGCCTCGAGCTCTCGACGTTCGGCGAAGGCGTCGACCCGGCCTTGGGTGATCACCAGGACCTTGTCGCAGACCCGCAGCGTCGACAGGCGGTGGGCCACGATCACCAGGGTTACTTGCCCCTTGAGTACTTCGAGGGTGGCCCGTATCGCTTCCTCCGATGCAAGGTCCAGCGCGCTGGTCGGCTCGTCCAAGACCAGCAACTGCGGTGAGGCGGCCAGAGCACGGGCGATGCACACCCGCTGGCGCTGGCCACCGGAGATTCGGGAGCCTCCCTCGCCGACCGTGGTATCGAGGCCATCGGGCAGCGCCTCCATCTCTGTGAGGACGTGCGCGGCCTGGAGCGCTTGGATGGCGGCGTCGCGTGTGACGTGCGGGCGGAAGGAGATGACGTTGTCGAGCACCGACATGTCGAACAGCTGAGACTCCTGGGGGACGAAGCTGACGAGCCGGCTCCAGTCGTCCTCCCGGTAGTCGGCGATGCTGTGCTCGCCGACGACCAGACGGCCTCCGGTGGGTGCGCGGAGTCCGAGCAGCAGTTGGACGAACGTGGACTTCCCCGCTCCCGAAGGTCCGACGATACCGATGGCGTCGCCGGGCTGGATCGTGACCGAGATGTCCTCCAGCGCTCGTGTGCCGTCGCCGTAGGAGAAATCCACAGCATCGAACGTGATGGTGCCCACCGTGGGTAGTGGGTCCACACCTGGTTGGCGCTGAGCTTGTCGATAGAGGTCGAGGCGCTCGTCGAGGTCTTCCAGGAAGGGGATCGAGCCGACCACGCCCTGGTAGGTGGTCTGTACGGCGCGGCCGTAGACCATCGCGCGATAGAGGAGGAGCACCATCGCGGCGTAAGGCTGCGGGTCCGAGACGGTGCTGAAGATGAGCGCACCCAGGCCGATGGACACCACGAGATAGGTCAACGACGCGTGGAGCGACTGAAGTCGGTAGGAGGCTGCCGACGAGGCGTGGCCTGCGGCTTTCAGCTCCGCTATCTCGACACCGAGTTCGCCCTTGATCGGTTCGGTGATTCCGAGCACCCGAATCTCGCGGCTCATCGACACCATTTCGTTCACCTGGTTCGAGAACCGACCTATGGCAGCTCGCTGCCGGGCGGAGGCGTGCCGGTTGGCGCGGATGAACGGTCGTAGGAGATAGGCGAGCGCGCCCATCGCGATGACCACGAGGACCGTGACTCGGCCACCCACGGTGATGCTGGCAACGAGCATCACGACGAAGGAAACAATCGAGAGCGAGAGATCGATGAGCTTGGTCAGGACCGTACGCGCTAGAGACACAAAGGTCACGAGGGCCGCTTGGAGTCCGCCAGCCTGCTCGGTGCTCTGGGTGTTCCAGTCCGCCTCCAAGTACGCGTTCGTCACCTCCGTTCGGGCGCTCGCGTCGTAGAGGACCTCAGTCCGGGCCTTGATCTCGATCATCAGCAGATCCAGGCCGGCACGGACCACGACCAACACACCGACCCCGAGGCACAGTTGCCTGAGCGTCAGGTCCATTGGGATTCCCGACACCAATGAGTTGCTCGACCCGGACCCGTCGAGGAGCGTTGTCCCCGCGGCGGCGATCGAAAGCACGATGGCGGCCTCGAGGATCGCCGTCATCGTCGCCAATGCGAAGACGGTGATCAGGCGTCGTCGAACGAACCCGAAGGTTCGCGCCAGGAGGCGAAGATCGTTGTTCAGCTGGCGCCGCTGAGGCGCTGGTTTGGTCATGAGTCGTGGAGCAGCGTCGAGCAAAGGCCGAGCGAGACCCACTGCCAGACGAAGTAGCTGTTGTCACCCTTCCCGGCGATGTATCCCGCCCAAGCCTCGCGTACCGCCGTCGGATCGAGCAGATCCTGGCCGACGCCCTGCAGCCCGCGCTCGATCATGTCGGTCGCCCACGGTGCGAGCGGCCCGCGCAGCCACTCTCGCTGTGGGGTCTGCAGCGGTCGCTTCGGTGCTTCGACGACCGGGCCAGGGAGCCGGTCGCGGAGCATCTGACGGAGGAAGACCTTGCCGGTCGTCTGGTTCACCTTTCGGCGGTCGGGTTGGCGCAGCGCCAGTTCGACCAGTCGGTGATCGAGGAACGGCTCCCGCAGCTCGCAGCCGGCCCGCATGGAGACCCGGTCGTTGTATCGGAGTGCACGCGGGATCTTGGTCTGGGTCAGGTCGCGGATTTGCAGCGACCGAAGTCGATCGTCGGGGAGGTCGATGCCAGCCGTTGACACCCCCTCGAGCGCGCCGGGGAGGAGCGCGTCGGCGCGGGTCGCCGCCTCCTTGCTTCCCTGCACCAGAGCACCCGGCGCCCCAGAGGTGGAGGCCCGGTAGTAGTCGTATCCACCCCACTGCTCGTCGAGGCCCTGCCCGTCGAGGAGCACGGTGGTGCCGTCGGCACGAGCGGCCTCGAAGAGCCGGGCATAGGCGAGCGTGGGTAACCCGCCGAACGGCTCGTCCTGGAAGCGGGTGACGTCCATGGCGAGTTCGGGGACCTCTGACACAGCGAGCGGCACGACCACCGACCGGTGGGGGGTGTCGGTCAGGAGGGCCTGGACCCACGGAAGCTCGTCGTAGGCCGGGTCCCCGGTGACGAACGTGTACGCCGATACGGCGCTCTGTTGTCCGTGGACTGCGTGGATGGCCGCAAGGAGGAACGATGAATCCACCCCGCCGCTGAGGTTGATCCCCACGGGTACGTCCGAGCGGAACCGGAGGTCGATGCTCTCCATCGCCAGCGAAAGCCATTCGTCGGCGACCTCGGAGTCGGGCCGGTCGTCCTCGTGGTCTCCGATCTCGGCCGTCAGGTCGTACCAGCGCTCCGTCGTGATCTTTCCGTCACGCCAGGTCGCTCGGGTGCCAGGGGCCAGCGGGCTCACCTCTGCCCAGAACGTCCGGTCGGGCAGCTCGTGCTGTCCGGTCGCCAAGAACGTGGCCCAGGTGCCCAGGTCCGGTCGCCGCTCCACGCCGGCGGCATGGAGGGCCTTGATCTCGCTCGCCACGAAGACCGCGCCTTCTGGTCCGCACGCGAGGTACAGCGGCTTGACGCCGAATCGGTCTCGGACGAGGTGTGCCTCGCCTGTGACCGAGTCCCAC
>Ga0105044_10005859_pt1 | contig 16913 bp, 10 predicted proteins | sample MAT01_FD_78092 | JGI IMG/M metagenome (GOLD analysis project Ga0105044, IMG submission 78092) | Freshwater microbial communities from Lake Fryxell liftoff mats and glacier meltwater in Antarctica - MAT-01 | ecosystem: Environmental > Aquatic > Freshwater > Ice > Liftoff microbial mat | place...
AACAGCCCTTATGTTTCACCTGTTGATATAAATAAGAAATACGAACCTGTAAAAAGAAATTAAGCACTGTATAAAAATTTTACTTGATAGGTTTTTTTGTTGAAATATAAAATAGTTGATGATGTTCTTCACATAAAACCATATTGTCATTTCAAATATTATTGTCGCGAGAGTGATGCCCTGCCTGTCATTCCCAATCGTATTGCCATTTCCCACCCTATTGTCATTCCCGCAACTTAATTTCTGTCATTCCCGCAATCTCTTGAGCGGGAATCCAGGAATTAACAAGATTAAATCAGATTTTATTTTTTTTGTTCACCATACTTACGCTTCATTCATCAAATTTATTCTTTTTCATCAAATTGTTTCGTCGGTAATACTTCGGGATTTCGCTTTTGCATTAATGACAATTTACTTTTGTGAAGTTTAATTTGATAATCCCTAAAAGTGTTAGAATTTTATAAAACTATTTGTATTCCCGTTTTAATTTAATAATTATTTTTTATATTGCTTGGGATTATTTGGGTTGAGACTATATAACACTACAACTCTATGACCAAATTGGCTACTTTTACTGGTGTTAATTGAATTTCTATTATTTACAAATAAAAATGATTTTTAAAAATAAACTAGATAAAGATGATTACCAAAGAAAAAATACAAAAGTTGAAGAATGAGGGTAATGGTGCTATTAGCAACTTAGTACGCGAGAATAGTTCAAAGAATAAATATCTCCTAAATATACTTGAAAATTTAGGTAAATTGCCTAATAATTTTGATGGTTCTTTTTTACCTGATCTACTTGACAACAAAAATAGTCAAGTTCGTTTATGGACAGTTAAAAATTTAGGAAAGTTAACTGGTGATAATTTTTTGATTGCTCTAAAAAAAGTTGCGGTAGATGATAGTGACACTACTGTAAGAAGAGAGGCGGTTTCATCAATTGGTCGAATGAGAAACCCTAAGGCAAAAAATATTCTGATTGAAATCCTACAAGACAATGATCCTAAAATTGTTTGTCAGGCAATAAGAGGGTTATTAGTATTCAAAGGTGAAAAAGATGTTGATGAACAATTGAAACGATTAATCAATCATCAAAATGAAATGGTGAAGATGGTAATACTCAAGGAATTTTTTTCCACGCATCAAAATATTCCACATCAACCTCATACGGAAAGTTTTAATTATCTAAAAAATGTGGTTGTCAATGGGGACACAATTGAAATCATGAAACTATTAAAAGATGAGAGTGTACATTTGACATTCACTTCTCCACCTTATTATAATGCAAGAGACTACTCTATCTATCAATCTTACAAGCATTACTTAGAGTTTCTTGTAGAGGTTTTTAAAGAAGTTCATCGAATTACCAAAGAGGGGAGATTTTTTATTCTCAATACTTCTCCAATAATTATCCCAAGAGTAAGTCGTTCTCATAGTAGTAAACGTTATCCAATACCGTTTGATATTCACCATTATTTGATTGAAATGGGGTGGGAATTTATAGATGATATTATTTGGATGAAACCAGAAGCATCAGTCAAAAATCGAATAGGTGGTTTTCAGCAACACCGTAAGCCACTTGCTTTTAAACCCAACTGTGTAACTGAATACCTTATGGTTTATCGTAAGTCAACTGAAAAACTTCTAGATTGGAATATGCATCAATACAATTTAAAAACTGTAAATGACAGTAAAGTTAAAGATGGATTTGAGACGTCAAATGTTTGGCAAATTGACCCATGTTTCAATAAAACACATTCTGCAGTTTTCCCCTTCGAACTTTGCAAAAGAGTGATACAATATTATTCTTTTAAACAAGACTTGGTTTTTGATCCTTTTGGTGGCAGCGGTACTGTTGGAAAGACGGCAAAAAGTTTGGATAGATATTTCTTTCTCACCGAAAAAAATGAAAAATATTTTGACTATATGCAGTCAAAAAAAACAAATGATATGTTTGATGAGCTTCCGACAAAATTTTTATCATTCAACGATTTTCAGCAAACAATAAAATAGTAATGCCCTTAAATATTGACGCAAAGAAAATAATAATTAAGAAGGTTATCTCAAATCAAGATTACAGAGACGAAGTTCTAGTAATCATTGATGAAATTTTTCTAAATTACTGTATTGAGTTTTTCAAGCAAGTAGTTCGTGCTAAAATTGACAATTTAGGAGAAGACTATGATTGGTACAAAAGAGTTTTTTTAAACCCAGATTTACCAAAAGAACAAATTGCAATCAATTCTGGATTAAATATGAAATCAATTACAAATTCATTCAACACTTCAAAGAAAGCAATTGTAGTTAAAGCATCAGGAGAAAATTATGACAGATTATTTCAAACAATCAATGGTTTAGTTGATGACGATAGTGATTTGCAGATAAAACTATCAATTAAATTTAAGGATGTTAGTGTTGAATTAAGTGTTGCCGAAAGTTTAATCGTAATCAATACTATTGCTGTAAAACGAGCAGAGATTAGAGGCGGAATGTGGAGTGCAGTGGGCAAACAAATTGAGAAACCTCTTATGGAAACACTGTGTAGATTATTCAATGTTCCATATAAATCTTATGTTCAACAAGACAATCCTCTAAGTTTTAGAGAAGTTGATTTTTATGTTTTATCAGCTGACAACAAAAAGCTGAGGACAGAAGTAAAACTGATGGGGAAAGGGAATCCGGAAAGTGCTGATGCAATCTTTGCAAGAGAGCCTGCTATATTTTTAGCAGATAAGCTATCTGACAAAAATAAAAAACAAGCAGAGAATTTAGGTGTTCATTGGATTGAACTTAGAACCGAAAACGGTTACAAAAGATTTCTTGAAGTGCTTCGTGCCTTAAATGTTCCTCACAGCGAGTTTGATGAAGATTTAACTCAACGACTCGATAAAATCTTGACAGATATTTATAGTGAATAAATTAGCTCCAGTCGCACAACTGCTATGATTCCTTCATGCGAATTTCTGAATTTTAGTATTTCAAATAAATTATAAAGATACTAACTTGCAACTCAGTTATGCCCGGGTGGCGGAACTGGTAGACGCGCAGGACTTAAAATCCTGTTGCCTGTAAAGGCAGTATCGGTTCGATTCCGATCCCGGGCACAATGCAATTTCGTTCTTATTCGTTCTGACTTATGGAGAAAGGTGGAGGGATTAGGCCCTGTGATACCTTGGCAACCGACTTCCGGATTATTCGGACAGAAAGGTGCTAATTCCTATCCTGCCTGAATGCAGGAAGAGATGAGTTGGAAGACATAATATTAAAATCCAGTTTTATTATAATATTAATCTCTTCTGCTCGTTTGAAGAGATTTTTTTTTGTGCAAAATATTTTCCCGTGAAGAGCTTTGCACAAATTAACAAGATGTTTCACAGCTTAAAACAATTTCAACTTCACGGTTAATTAAATAATTTTTATGACGGATATTAGAAGTGTACTGAAGGAAAGAATTTTAGTCCTCGATGGTGCAATGGGAACAATGATCCAGAGACATAAACTGACTGAGGAAGATTTCAGAGGAGAAAGGTTTAAGGATCATGCCGGTACTTTGAAAGGTAACAGCGATCTGCTTTCAATTACACAGCCCGCTATTATTAAAGAGATACATGCACAATATTTTGAAGCCGGTGCCGATATCGCCGAAACCAATACTTTTACAAGCACTTCAATAGCGCAGGCGGATTACAATCTTGAAGATCTTGTCTATGAACTGAATTTTCAGTCCGCGAAGATCGCAAAGGAAGTTGCTGATGAGTTTACTAAGAACGAACCGGATAAACCCAGATTCGTCGCGGGATCTATAGGTCCTTTGAACCGTACGCTTTCACTTTCTCCCGATGTAAATGATCCGGGATACAGAGCCGTGACTTTTGATCAGGTCGTTAATTCATATACCGAACAAATAAGAGGACTTATGGATGGTGGTGTTGATGTACTTCTTGTTGAAACGATATTTGATACCCTCAATTCAAAAGCCGCGCTGTTCGCGATTCAGAAATACTTTGCTGATACCGGTAAAGAGATCCCTGTTATGGTTTCAGGAACAATTACCGACGCAAGCGGAAGGACTTTATCAGGACAAACTGTTGAAGCGTTTCTATACTCGGTTTCACACATGAATTTATTAAGCATTGGTTTCAATTGCGCGCTTGGAGCAAAGCAGCTCCGTCCGCATATATCCGATGTCGCCGAGAAATCTGAATTTCTTGTCAGCGCGCATCCTAACGCGGGGCTTCCGAATGAATTCGGGGAGTATGATGAAACACCGGAGACAACAGGCGAGCAGATAGAAGAATTTCTACGAGAGAACCTTCTCAATATAGTAGGTGGTTGCTGCGGGACAACTCCCGAACACATAAAGGCAATTGCAGATGTTGCTAAAAAGTATAAGCCAAGGATCCCTCCGACGATCGAACCCATTCCAAAGTATAGCGGACTTGAACCTTTGCTGGTTTACAAAGGAAGCAATTTTATTAATGTAGGTGAACGAACTAATGTCACAGGTTCGGCTCAGTTTAAAAAATTAATAGTAGACGGCAAGTATGAAGACGCGCTCGCTGTCGCAAGACATCAGGTAGAAGGAGGCGCGCAGGTAATTGATGTTAATATGGATGAAGGCATGCTTGATTCGGAAGAGATAATGACAAAATTCCTGAATCTCATTGCATCGGAACCTGATATTTCCAGGCTTCCCATTATGATCGATTCATCAAAATGGTCTGTGATAGAAGCAGGTTTAAAATGCGTGCAGGGCAAGTCGATCGTGAATTCAATTTCATTAAAAGAAGGTGAAGAGAAGTTCAGGGAGCAGGCTGTAAAGGTAAAGATGTACGGCGCCGCTGTGATCGTAATGGCATTTGATGAGAAAGGTCAGGCAGATTCTTTTGAAAGAAAGATTCAGATTTGCCAACGAGCTTATGATATTCTTACTAAAGAAGTCGGCTTTCATCCTGAAGACATAATCTTTGATCCGAATATACTGACGGTCGCGACCGGTATTGACGAGCATAATAATTATGCCGTTGATTATATGAACGCGGCAAGGTGGATAAAGGATAATTTACCCGGAGCACAGGTAAGCGGCGGTGTGAGCAATATTTCATTTTCATTCAGAGGAAATAACTCCGTGCGTGAAGCCATGCACTCGGCTTTTCTTTATCACGCTATCAAAGCCGGAATGGATATGGGAATTCTAAACCCGGGAATGATAGAAGTTTATGAGGAAATCCCGAAAGATCTGCTTGAACGTGTGGAAGATGTTTTGCTGAACAGAAGACCTGACGCGACCGAACGTCTTGTTGAATTCGCGGAGACTGTCAAGAACAAGGGTAAAGTTCAGGTAAAGGACGACGCATGGAGACAGTGGGATGTGAAGAAACGTCTTACTCACTCACTTGTAAAAGGCATCACTGATTATATTGATGAAGATACCGAAGAAGCGAGAAAGCTTTTTGATAGACCGATTCAGGTCATCGAAGGTCCTTTGATGGACGGAATGAATGTTGTAGGTGATCTTTTCGGAGAAGGTAAAATGTTCCTGCCGCAGGTCGTGAAGAGCGCTCGGGTAATGAAAAAAGCTGTTGCATATCTTCTGCCGTTCATCGAAGCGACAAAAGAAGAAGGCGCGAAAGCAAAGGGTAAGATACTTATGGCAACAGTTAAGGGTGATGTACACGATATCGGAAAAAATATCGTTGGAGTTGTTCTCGGCTGTAATAATTATGAAGTGATCGATCTCGGCGTAATGGTATCAAGTGAAAAGATCCTTGAAACAGCAAGAAACGAAAATGTAGACATTATCGGACTCAGCGGACTGATAACACCTTCTCTTGATGAGATGGTTCACGTTGCAAAGGAAATGGAACGTGAAGGATTTGACATTCCATTGCTGATCGGAGGAGCGACAACATCGAAGGTTCACACTGCCGTTAAGATCGAGGAGAATTATAAAAGAGGTCAAACAATACACGTGCTTGACGCGTCAAGATCAGTGCCTGTTGTCGGAAGCTTGCTTGGAGATAATAAGGAAACATTCATCACCGGAATTAAAACAGATTATCTGAAGCTTCGCGAACATCATTTTAAGAATCGTGTGGAGAAACCTTATATTACTTATGAAGAGGCGAAGAAAAACAAGCTGCAGATAGAATTTAATGATGAGGATATTTCCAAACCAAATATGACCGGATTGAAAGTATTTGATGAATATCCGCTTGAGGAAATTGCAACATACATTGACTGGACACCTTTCTTCCGTACGTGGGAACTCGCGGGTATTTATCCGAAAATATTTGACGATGAAAAAGTCGGTGAACAGGCGAAGAGCTTATTTTCAGACGCAAAAGAACTTCTTGATAAGATTGTAAAAGGTAAATGGCTGACTGCAAGAGCAGTGATAGGTATCTGGAACGCGAATGCTGTCGGTGATGATATTGAAGTTTATGATGAAACAGGGAAAACGGTTTCAACGGTTTTTCATACACTCAGACAGCAGGGAAAGAAAAGCACAAACATTCCAAACATTGCTCTTTCGGATTTTATTGCGCCGAAGGAAACCGGTAAGGGAGATTATATAGGAGGCTTCGCGGTAACGACAGGGATCGGTATTGAAAAATGGATAAAGACATTTGAAGAAGACAATGATGACTATAATAAGATAATGATGCAGGCACTAGCGGACAGAATGGCGGAAGCTTTTACAGAGCTTATGCATAAAAAGGTCAGGACGGAATATTGGGGCTATTCAAATTCTGAGACACTTGATAATGATGAGCTTATAAAAGAAAAGTACAGAGGTGTCAGACCTGCTCCGGGTTATCCGGCGTGTCCCGACCACACTGAGAAAACAACTTTATTTGATATTCTTGATGCGGAAAAAAATACGGGGATAAAGCTAACGGAAAGTCTTGCAATGTATCCCGCGTCCTCTGTCAGCGGTATGTATTACGCGCATCCTAAGTCTAAATATTTCGGGCTTGGCAAGATCGGTAAAGATCAGGCACAGGATTATTCAAAGAGAAAAGGAATGACAATTGAACAGATAGAAAGATGGCTTGCTCCAAATCTTAATTATTGACCGGGTAACACTGTAACTGTAATTATAATTTTCAGCTCATACCACTATCATAATTGGTATGAGCTGAATTCTTTTGCGAGAAGAATTTATGAGTTACCTATGGTCTTGCAATGCTTACAAAATTATTCGCGTTATTAAAAGCGATCAGCAGATCCGCTGAATCAACAAAATCATCACCTGTAACATCAGAACTTACATATCCTGAAACAAAGTTATTCACATCATTAAATATGTTCACAACATCCGTCACATCAATATTATCATCCTGATTCTGATCACCGCCGTAAAAGCAATAACTGCCCAGCTTTAGCACCTGATTATCACCGTATGCTTTGGATGCGGAATCTGAAAAGTTATAGTAATCTGAACTTCCTGTCTGCACATTGATCGGATACTTGCTCCAGGTTTCAATTGAATTTCTGTGGTTAACTGAAATGTAGTAGTCTCCTGTGGTAATATTGTAAAAGCAGTATCTTGCTCCGTACTGCCCGGCAAAAGCTTTGTCAGAATCAGCGACAGCATAAGGTGAAACCGAGCTTCGCAGACTTACTTTCATTGTATCTTCGATCATAGTGGTACCGTCCCAGAATCCTTCTATAAGATTTGCAAGATACAGACTGTAATCATTTAATTCATAAACAACTGTAAGCTCGGGATAGAAAGATGCTGTGTCTCCGTCCTTTGTATTAAATCTTTTAACTGATGAATTGTTTATTTCATCTCCTGTAAGGATCCAACCTTTTGCTTCGCTCTGATCATTAACCCACGACTGAACATCACTTACCATTGCCGCGGTTGAACCCCAGGTATAAAAACCCGTACCGCTGACATTTGCCGATGCGCTGACTATCCCTGAATAAGATCCTCCGGTGGTGAGCCATGCAGTACTTGAAAAGTACCTGTGCTTCCATGTTGCATCAAATGATAATGACAAAGTACCGTTCTCTTCGGTACCCGGCGCATCGGAATTTCCTTCACCCCAGAATTCATTTAATTTTCTGAGCTGAATGGTTTTTGATACAGCCGCACTTCCGGAGACACGGATTTTGAGCCTGACACTTAATATCTTTGAGCAGGGCGGTATGAATTCTATGAGCTGAAAGCTTATCACACTTCTTCTCAAAAGCCCTGAAGGACTTTTCCCGGAGAACATATAATCCCCTTTCCCATTGCTCAGCAATCCGTTTACATCTTCATAAAGAGTATTATCTCCTGTTGGCTGGACCTTGATCGAATCGATCTGGGAATATGAATGACCGTTGATAATAATGACTAAAGATGTGATAAGCAAAAGTTTTATCGCGGCGGCTTTGTTAAATTGAAGTTTAATTTTCACGTTGTATAATTTAAGTTTTAAAATTTTTAAATTTAACTAATTCAAAAATAGAAAATATTGATCCAATTCTGCAAAGACAAATTTCTATATTTGTAGGATGAAGATAATTCATGATCACTTTAATTAAATATTCCCTATGCATGACAGCAATCTCATAAACCTTCTCCGTACTTTTTCAAAAGAAGAAATGAAAAGATTTGGGCTGTTTGTGCAGTCTCCTTTTTACAACAGGGAAAAGATCCTGATAAAATTCGTTTCTGTTTTAATAAAATATCATCCGGAATTCGGAGTTGAAGAAATGCCGAAGAAAAAGATCTACGCATCGATCTTGCCGGGGAAAGCATACAATGATGCACTGATGAGAAATACTGTTTCAGATCTGCTTAGGCTGGCAGAAGAATTTCTCAAGGTTATCCGGGCAAACAAGGATGCCTTTTATTCAAGATACAATATTATGAAAGAGCTTACTGACCGTAAACAAAAAACACTGTTCAGCATGAATTTTAGAAAAGCAAAGAATGCGCTTGAAAGCTCGGGAGTGCTTGATGAGATCTATTATCAGAACAGCTTTCTTCTTGAAGATGAGAAGAGGAGAAATGTGGTTGTTAATTCAAGCCGTATCCTTTATAAGGATGATAATCTGCAGCAGCAGGCGGACAGCATTCACCTGCATCACCTTGTTGAGGACATAAAGCTTTATGCGATCATGCTTAATCAGAAAAAATTTACTTATGAACATAATTTTGATTTCACTTTATCTGAAACGCTGCGAACATACATCGAGGAGAATTTTCATTTGTACCGGAATATACCTTACATAGCTATATTTTATAATTGCGTAATGCTTTACAAAACAGAAGACAAAAAATATTTCGATGAGCTCCGGATCCAGACCAAAAAACATTTTAAAAAGCTGAGTCATACTGACAGGAAGAATATGTTCATGGTTCTGACAAACCACGGGTATCTTCAGATACGCAGAGGTAATTTTGAATTTTATGATGAATTGTTTGAAGTGAATAAGGATTTTATAAAGACAAAAGCATACCTCGAAGGAAATGACTTTATGGCTCATTATATATACAGCTCCATCGCGATGAACGCCGCTGACATTGGAAAAACAGACTGGGCGGAAAACTTCCTCAATAAATACCTGAAGCTTGTACATTCCGATTACCGGAAATCAAGCTATAATATTTGCATGGCAAGTATCCATCTTGCACGGAAAGAGTATGACAATGCCCTGGAGAAACTTTCAGTGATAATACCGTGGGACAATTCAGCAAAGCTATCGGTTGACCTGTTACAGCTCAAAATTTATTTCAGTAAGAATGAAACCGAATCCTTCCTTTCCATGACTGACAGCATGAGACATTTTCTTAAGAGAAATAAAGATATAAAAAATGAAAGCAGGATTGTTTATGGAAATTTTGTTTTATTTCTGAAAAAGCTTTATCTGCTGAAGATCAGTTCCCCTGATATTGACAAGTCAAAATTGTACATGCTGAAGAAAAAAATACAGGATAACAATGAAATAATGGCTAAGAAATGGCTGCTGGAAAAAGTTGATGAAATATTCCAGTGATCTCATACAGGGTTTGAATTCTTTTTACGCATAAATTAATATCTGAAAATCATATTATGAAAATTATTCAAGAAAATTTTACTTAATGAAAATAAAATTACTTACGCTCCTGTTTTTACTTATGATCTGTTTCACATATCAACAGTCATCTGCCCAGGTTGAAAATGTTCCCCTATCAAATTCTGTTTATGATTTTTTAAAAGAGATGAGAGTAAAAGGCATTATCACAAATTATAATGACGATGATCCGGGAATGGCAAGATTTCAGGTAGCAGACCGTCTGCAAATTATGAATAAGAAAAAAAGCAGGCTAGGTAAAGTTGAAACCGAACTGCTTGAGAAATACATGATTGAATTCCTTCCTGAAGAAATAAATAAGATGAATACAACATCCTTATTCGGAGGAAACATGAAGATGTCTCACGGGATAAAAGAATTATTTACCGATAAGCAAAAATATTTGTATGCTTATCAAAAAGTTAACAACAACATTTTCATTAATACCATCGGTCAATTATTCTATATAAATCAGAGCAAGCCGGACAGTAAACCGAATGCTAAATTATTCTACGGCGGCTTCAGTATCAGGGGAAGTCTTTTTGAAAAGCTTGGCTATTATTTATCGGTTGAAAAGGGAGGCGGGATCGGTGATACATCGTTAATGGAAGCCGCCTTTCCGAGGATTCGTTCTAATTTTAAATATGTAGAGAATATTGAAAACATCAAGAATTTTGATTTTACAAACGGGTATATGAAATTTTATTCCAATCCAACAGAAGATATGGACTTGTTTGTGCAGATCGGAAGAGAGCAGTTAAAGTATGGTCTTGGCTACAGCAAAAGACTTGTGCTTTCCGGAGATGCGCCCAATATGGATTTTATAAAGTTTAATCTTAATTACGGCATTGTCAGCTATTCGTCGATCTTCGGATCAACTGTCGGCGAATTCAACAAGGATGTTTCAAAGAACTTCACAAAATATTTCATCGCAAACCGTATCAAGCTTTCGTTCAAAAAATTATTTGATATCGGGGTCGGTGAAAGTATAATTACATCCCGTGGATTTGAGCTTGGTTATCTGAATCCTGTCATCTTTTATAAATTTGTTGAACATTCACTACAGGACAGAGACAACGGAACTCTTTTTGCGGATTTTCAGACTCATTTCATTAAGAACTTTGAATTGCAGGGTACTTTTTTTCTTGATGAAAATATCTTATCCAACCTGGCTGATATGACAAAGCAGTCAAATAAGACCGCTTATCAGCTTGGATTCTTTTATTATGAACCCGTCGGAATAAAAAATCTTTCACTGATCTTTGAATATTCAAAGCTTCGTCCTTATGTTTACACTCATTTTAATCCTAAGAATACATACACTGCCTTTGGTGAAATACTTGGCAATCCGATCGGACCAAATGCAGACCAATTGTTTTTAAAATTAAATTATAATTTATCCGACAGAATAAAGTTCGGACTGGAATATGAACATACAAGAAAGGGAGAAAACATCTATGGTCTCAATGGTGAACTCATAAGAAATGTAGGTGGAAACGTGTATGATTCTTACCGGCAGGGAACTGATGCGGACAAAGCGTATTTTCTTGATGGAATAAGGATCAATACTGATAACGTAAAATTCAATATTTCCTACGAGCCATTGAAAAGTTTTATTTTTGATTTAAATTTTGTTTATGCAAAAAACAAGAATCTCACAACCGGAATAAACAGTGACCGGAGCTATGGTTTCATAAGGTTCACAGTTTATTAATTTCTTTATCGGAGCTTGAAGAGAAATGAGACAGGGCAACTATTTTTACCGGTGATAATGTAAAGGACGCTAACACTATCGTTGATGTTGCTGATCTTGTAGCGATTTATAATGATGCTCAGCAATTCGTTTCAGGAGAATACGTTCTAACAGATCTGAACTGGGATGAAATCAGTGACGCAGAGGATATCAGAGGATATAGTTTTAGCTTACAATAATTCCATATTTTTTGTCAGGTCGAGACTCCTTAACATTTGAAAAAAAATATTTTATTTTTTTATGTGTAGGTGAAACTATTTATTCTGAAAAATACTTTACAAGCAAAGATGCAAGTTATGGTCTTCGCTTTGTTGTATACAATAAATTTTGAGGAGGATAAGACCCCCTATGTGACTTGATAAACGAATCTGATGTTTTTAATTTGCACTATCCAAAATCTAAGTTTAGTTTTTGTAATCCCAAATATTACACCACTAAATTTCTATGTCATATTTAATATTCCCCAAAGGTATTTATTAAATAGGACTATTAAAAAATAAAAACGAAAGGAGAAAAAACTACATGAAGAAATTATTTCTTCTGTGCCCTATCTATATATACCTAGTAAGTATATCTTACGGACAGCTCACTCTATCTTCGGTTGAATTTCTTAATAACCAAAGGGAACTCACATTTACAAATCCGGTAACAAATTCATCGGAAACAAGAAAAACAGGTCTTTGCATCGGTAAAATCGATGCATCACGTCTTCCAAGCGGCATCTATTTCTACAGCGTCAATATTGACGGCGAAGGCAAAAAATTTCGTCATGACCAAAAAAATAATGCTTGTTAAATAATTTATGTGAAAATGTTTTATACTTTAACAAAAAATTTTAAAGGGGGTTTAATTTCAAGAGTGATACTGTCCCAAATGAGTATTACGTCGTCAGGAATTAAAACCCCGTATTTTTACCACAACACACTAATTTAAAAACCCCAAAAACAAAAAAATGAAAAAGCTAATTACACTTTGCCTATTAATTGTATTATCAATTACAGCAAATTACACCCTTGCACAATGCCTTGGAGGCAACTCAGTCGTAAATCTTAATTCACTTGCTGAAGGTTCAAGTGTGACTTTTACCGATCCGATTTCCGGAAACCCGCACTCGGGATTTGCCGGTCTCATTAATTCAACAATGGACAATAATCCTATGAAGGTATATTGTGTTGAGCTACACAGAAATGTCAGCATTCCTGCAACTGGCTATTCCGATACATGCGCATTTGCAACTGCACATGTTCAGTATATTTTAAATAATTATTATCCAAAAAACACAACCAATTATCCGGGAAGATTAGGCGATAACAATCTTGAAGCTGCTTCAATTCAGTTAGCTTTCTGGCATTATACTGATAATGTGAATGCGAATACCATTACTGATAATACCATCAGGACAAGAGCGCTTGCAATTATCGCTGATGCTGATGCAAACGGCGGAGCAACAAATCCTGTCATTACATTTTCAATCGAGCCGGGAATTAATCCTGATGATTTTTATGTAAGAACAGTAGATGATAACGGAAATGGAATTCCTATCTCAAATATCACTTTATCTATCTCACAAGGTTCACTAAGCACAACCAATGTAAACACCGGTGCTAATGGAAACTCTCCTGATGTTACAGTTTCAGGAACATCGATAGGAACAATCACTGCTTCAGCTACCATGCTTTATGCACAGGGAAGATTACTCGATGCGATTACTATGAACAGCCAGACAATGGTTATCGCGGTACCTGTTTACGGACTCATGAAAGTCTCAACAGAGTTCGGCTTACTTCCTGTTGAACTGTCATCTTTTACTTCAACATCTAACGGAAGGAATGTTACTTTAAGTTGGACAACTTCTTCAGAGGTTAACAATTCAGGCTTCAACATTGAAAGAAGTATTTCAGGATCAAATGACTGGAAAGTTGCCGGAAATGTTTCAGGAAACGGAACAAGCACAACATCGCACAATTATTCCTTTACCGACAGAAATCTTATGACAGGTAAATATAGTTACAGATTGAAACAAATTGACTTCAACGGTAACTTCGAATATTTTGGACTTAATTCTGAAATTGAAATAGGAACACCATCAGCATTTGATCTGAAACAAAACTATCCGAATCCTTTTAACCCTTCAACAAAGATCACATTCGATCTTCCTAAAGAAGGATTTGTTTCAATCAAAATATTTGATAATCTTGGAAGAGAAGTTGCTTCAGTTGTAAATGAATTCAAGACAGCAGGCTATTACACAGTGGATTTCAACGCAGCTAACTTAACAAGCGGACTTTATTTTTATAAAATGGATGCTAACGGATTTAACAAAGTTATGAAAATGACTTTAATAAAATAAGAAATTAGCAACACCAGCAGTAAGAACAAAATAAGGCGGTATCTGAAGGAGATACCGCCTTTTTTATTATAACTTTTAGTCTTCAGATGAATAGCACTTATTAAATTTCTTCTTTAAGATTTCGCTTCATTAATACCTCAGTAGCTTTATGAGGATCCTTATTTTTGAAAAGAATATTATATACCTGATTTGTAATCGGAAGCTCTACGTCAAGCTTTTTGGAAAGTTCGTATGCAGCTTTAGTTGTCGCCACTCCCTCTGCTATCATTTTCATTTCCTTCAATATCGTTTCAAGTTTTTTCCCTCTTCCTATCTGTTCTCCCACACTCCTGTTCCTTGAATGTACGGATGAGCAGGTAACAATCAGATCACCGATTCCTGATAGCCCGAAAAAAGTTTCCCTTCTTGCCTTCAACTTTAATCCAAGCTGCATTATTTCATTGATGCCGCGTGTCATGATCGTTGCCTTTGTATTATCGCCGAATCCGGCACCATCTGATATTCCTGCAGCAATTGCAATTACATTTTTTAAAGCCCCTCCGACTTCAGTACCGATAAGATCGTCATTGGCATAAACTCTGAAAAATTCATTGGAAAAAATTTTCTGAATGATCTTAGCTTTACTGATATCCTCGCCGGCACATACCACGGCAGTAGGCACGTTTCGTGAAACCTCCTCCGCATGCGAAGGACCTGACAGACACAAAACGTTTTTCCTGTGTGCTTTCTTAAAAACATCCAGCAAAATATCTGATACAAGAAAATATGTTTTATTCTCAATGCCTTTCGATACACTTACAATTAATGTATCCTTGAAATCATGATCAGAAAGTGAAGACAGACTGCTCCTGATAAACTGAGTCGGTGTTGCGATCACAATTAAGTTTTTTTTATCCGCAGCATAGCCAAGGTCATTGGTGATTTTTATTGAAGAAGGGATTTTTATTTTCGGAAGATAATAAAAGTTTTCACGATACTCCGCAAGGGTTTTGGCGTAATCGGGATTATATTCCCAAAGTGTAACATCATTACCATTTTGGTTTAATAAGATCGCAAGGGTAGTGCCCCACCCTCCTGCGCCAAGTACACCGATCTTCATTGTATGATTTTAATGTTTACCGAAAGGAGCCTTGATCTTGAATATCCTGATAAGCCAGAGCTTGTCGAACCTGTTTTCATTTCCATAAAGCAAACGCTTTATATTCTGTCTGTGATTATAAATCAGGAGAAGTGAAATACCGATGCTGAAGAAGATAAGTGTATTGTAACCGTATATATCTACCTTAAAAATATTTTCGCGTATGAACATTACCACAGGGAAGAAAAAAGAAGCAACTATTGATCCCAATGAAACATATCCGGATGAAATTACAGTCAGAATGAAGAATCCGACACTGACACCGACTTCAACCGGTGCAAGTGAAATTAGCATTCCTAAAGCTGTGTTGATTCCTTTTCCACCTTTAAAATTTACAAATACGGAGAATGTATGTCCTATCACAGCACTGATACCGGCTATGATCTTAAGTATAGTCAGATCTTCAAACGGGGTGTGGTTTGCAAAAGGTAAGTTGTGATAGAAAAAACTTGTGACGAAAAGCACTGCTATCAGTCCTTTGGCGATATCCATGCTTTGAACAAGTATTCCGAGCGGAATACCAAGGGTTCTGAAAGCGTTTGTCGAACCGAGATTGCCGCTGCCAAATTTCCTTATGTCTATACGCCTGAAGAGCTTTCCGACTATTAAAGCAGAAGGAAAAGCGCCGATCAGGTAGCTCACAAATATTATTCCGATTAAATTTATCATGATCAAATTTAATTGTTATCTATCTAAAAAGAAATGGAAAGATTGTATACAACGCCTAAGTCGAAATTTTACTTCACCATTATTTCAGAGCTGTTCTTAAGAAGATTTTTGGCATACGCTTCATCGAGTTCATATATTTGATTATCATTATTCAATACAAGCAGATACTTACCCGGTGTTGTATTCAGTTTTAAAAATTTCATTTCAGTCTTAGGTCCCCAATCAATAATTATCTTTTCACTAAAAACTGTCTGGTCGGATAACGTCGTGTCCTTAAATGAATTTGTAGTAAATGCTCCGAGCAAATTCAGAATTCCGTCAAATGCTTTTCCTACCGAATCACTTCCCAGGAAATAACCTCCCGATGAATCTCTCTTCACAGTAAAATCACCCGAAGGAGTTACAAACTCAACTGAATTTATTGTCTGCTTTGGAATTGAAACGATGCTCTTATCTCTCCATTCATTAATATCAGCTTTGACAAAATTATTTCTGTCTATAGCATCAGCAATATAAATATTATCCGAATCCATCCTCTTAACATACGAAGCGTTGCCGCCTGAAGCATCTCCACCTAAAATGAATTTTCCTTTTGGAACACCTGATTCATAAACTGTAACTACTGTTTCATCCGGTTCTTTAAATCCGTAAATATCCTTCTTTGCAGAGTTAGTCGATACAATGCTTTCAAGCTTCATATTCTTCAGATTTGAAACCATGTTCTCGATGCTGGCACTGACCGTCTTGTACTGGTATGGCTGTTCAACTTTCCATTCTCCGGATGTTTTTGAGATCAGGATCGTACCGTTCTTGTTCGTGAGCTCTATCTTATCGACTTTAACAGAATCAATCTCAAACAGCTTTTGTTCACTCAGCTTATAACTGGAAGTTTTTTCACCCTTGTCGCCTGTCAGAAAATATGCGGCTATTGCAAGCACTGCTAA
>Ga0105044_10005860_pt1 | contig 16909 bp, 18 predicted proteins | sample MAT01_FD_78092 | JGI IMG/M metagenome (GOLD analysis project Ga0105044, IMG submission 78092) | Freshwater microbial communities from Lake Fryxell liftoff mats and glacier meltwater in Antarctica - MAT-01 | ecosystem: Environmental > Aquatic > Freshwater > Ice > Liftoff microbial mat | place...
TCCCGCATACGATGCTGCGCTGGTCGAGGCGCAGCGGTTCACCGCCATGCGCGAGCTGACGAAGGCAGTGTGGGTACTGGGCACCCGACGCCTGCGATCACCACTTCTCGCGACCGCCGACGGCCTGGTTGCTGCTGGCCATATCCGCCGAGCGGACGACATGGTGTACGTGAAGTACCGCGAGGTCGATTCGTTGGCGAAGGGCAAGCCGGTCGATCAGATCGGTGCGTTGATCGCGGCACGCAAGAAGCAACGCAAGCAGGCCGAGGGCTACGTCTTGCCCGACGCATGGGTGGGTTCGGTCGTGCCCGCCAAGCGGGCGAAGGTCGTAGCGAAGAAGTCGCTCACCGGGATGGGTGTCAGCGGCGGGGTCGCCACCGGTCGAGCGCGCATCATCCTCAACACCGAGGCGGCGTTCGAGCGCGAGATCGAACCTGGCGACATCCTGGTCGCGCCGTTCACCGACACGCCATGGACCCCGCTGTTCATTCCGGCAGCTGCCATCGTCGTGGAGACCGGCGGCATGCTGTCGCACGCGGCCACCGTCGCCCGCGAGTTCGCTATCCCCTGCGTCGTCCTGGTCCACGACGCAACCCGCATCATCCACGAGGGCGACACCGTCGCGGTCGACGGAACTGCCGGCACCGTCAAGATCATCAAGCGTGCCTAGTTCCGTTTTCGACGTGGCTCGTGTGCACTAGGTAGCTCTGAGAGCTACCAAACGCGCACGAACCAACGCGATGTCCGATCTAGTGTGGCTGCGTGTCAGAGGATCTGAAAGCACAGCTAGCTGAAGCGCTAGAGCTGCAAGCCGCAACGAGCGCCGTGCTCCGGCTGATGAGTGACAACCCAGGGCGACCTGACCCTTGTGCTCGATGGTCTGCTGGATCAGGCAGTACAACTCAGCGGAGCTGACGTCGCCGCGCTGGTTCGCATCGACAGTGGTCTTGGCACCTACATCGCCGTTTCCCACGAGTTGGGCAAGCCGTTCATCGGAGCGACCTGGCCACTCTCGGAGAGCATCGGCGTCGGTGAGGCAGGTGGACGCAACGAGGTGGTCCGTATGCCGGACGCGCGCCACATCGAGTTACCCGCCGCCCTGCACGGCATGCCAGTGGTGGGGTCCTCGTGTCGATTCCACTCTTCATCAAGGAGCACCACTTCGGTCAGCTGACCTTGTCACGGTTCGACGTCAACCCCTTCGATGAGCATGAGGTGCGAGTTCTGCGAGCGTTCACCGACCAGGCCGTGATCGCGATATCGAATGCGAAGCTGTTCAGCGATCTGGACGATTCACTGGATCTGCAGACCGCAACGAGTGAGATCCTGCAGGTGATCAGCGCCAACCCCGGCGACATCAACACCGTGTTCGCCTCCATCATGCGTCGAGCCAACGCGATGTGCGATGCCGATGCCAGCGCTGTGTGGCGCAATGACGGCGATCAGTTGAAGATCCTCGCTCAGAGCGACCCGAAATAGAACTACCTCATCGGGCAGAAGGCGCTATCGGCACAGTCGTGAACCTGGCCGCCCGCATCTGTGGAATCGCCACTGGCGGCCAGATTCTCGTGACCAACAAGGTTCACGCGGCGCTCGATGATCGGGTGCATGCCATCGTCGTGGGCGACCACGAGTTCAAGGGACTCAGCCGGCCAGTTCCGCTGTTCGAAGTCGCCCCGCTGGGCTGAGCCTCGGTCAGGTCAGCGCTGAAGCCGTGTGGAGGCCGTGTTCGTTGGCCCAGCGGCCGACATCGCGACCCTCCAGTGCGGCTGCCAACAGGTCGGGAAAGGCGTCCGGCGTGCAGGCGAACGAGGGAACACCCAGCGCCGCAAACGCGGCCGCCTGCGCGTGGTCGTAGGCGGGGGCGCCTTCGTCGCTGAGCGCGAGCAGCACCACGACACATACGCCCGCCTGCTGCAGCATTGCGATGCGGTCGTGCAGCACCGCCGAGTTGCCACCTTCGAACAGATCGCTCACCAGCACCAGCACCGTGTCGGCCGGGCGAGTGACCAGCTGCTGGCAGTAGCCGATCGCCTGGGCAATGTCGGTGCCGCCACCCAACTGCACACCGAACAGGACCTCCACCGGGTCATGCAGCAGCGGTGTCAGGTCTGCCACCGCGGTATCGAACGCGACCACGCTTGTCCGCAACGCGGGCATCGAGGCCAGCACCGCCCCGAAGACCGAGGCATACACCACGCTGTCGGCCATGCTGCCCGACTGGTCGATGGCGACGATCACATCGCGCGACAGGCTGCGCTGACGCCGCCCGTACCCCACCAGCCGCTCGGGGATGACGGTGCGCTGGTCGGGTAGGTAGTGGCGCAGGTTGGCGTGGATGGTGCGGCCCCAATCGATGTCGCTGGGGCGTGGACGGCGTGTGCGCTGCGAACGGGCCAGCGCACCATGCACCGCCTGCTTCGTGCGCGAGGCAAGCCGACGCTCGATCTGCTCGACGACCTGGGCCACCAACTGGCGCGCAGTGGCGCGGGTGGCATCGGGCAGCAGTTTGTTGAGCTCGACCAGCAGCGTGACGAGGTGCAAATCCGGTTCGACGGCTCGCAGCATCTCGGGCTCGAGCAGCAACTGCCGTAGCTTCAACCGGTCGATGGCGTCGCGCTGAAGCACCTGCACCACGCTGCTGGGGAAGTACGTACGAATGTCGCCCAGCCAACGGGCGACCGCAGGCGCCGATGAACCAAGACCACCGGAACGTGACCCGCCCCCACGACGGCCAGCCCGTGCGTCGTACACCGCGGCCAGCGCCGCGTCGATGCGCGCATCCACACCATCCAACTGCAGGCCGGTGACACCCTGCCCGGCGCCTTCCGCGTCGCCCTCCTCGGTACCGCCGAGCACCATCCGCCAGCGGCGCGACCGTTCGCCGTCGCTGACACGACCCGGGAACTCGCTCATGACGCGACCCCGAGCATCTGACGCACTGTTGCAAGTGCCGCGGCGGCGCGCAGCTCGTCGATCTCGGCGCCGAAGCCGGTGCCGGTGGCGGGCGCGAGGTCGGCCAGCAGCATTCCGAGCTGACGACGCTCGGCGGGCTCGAAACCTCCGAAGGTTCGGCGCAGGAGCGGAACGGTCGCAACGAAGGATTCAGGGGCCAACGACGACACCCATGCATCGATCACGTCCAGCAGCTCGCGGTCGTGCACGAGCACGGTTCCACTTCCGGCGACGAAGCCCTCCACGAAGGAGGCGCCCACGGCCGGTGGAGTGCCGACCGACAACGCCCGTGACACGCGATTGCCCACTTGCGATCGCTTCCACGCACCACCGTCGTGCAGCAGCCGTGTGGCACGACCCTGGACCAACCCGTGCACGTCGCCACGCTCGGCAATCAAGGTGAGCACGGCCGGCCACTCGCCACGGCGGGCTTGATGGTCGGTGAGCGCGAGGGCAGCCTGCACACCGGCCAACCGCTCGACCATCGCCGCCGCAGCGTCGTCGTCCAGCGAGCGACAGGCCATCAACGCGCCAGCCAACGCACGAATCACCAGCCCGTCGAACACCCGCCGCAACGCAGACGCATCGGTGCCCCGCACGTCGCCGTAGCGGAGCGCCCGAGCGAGCGGCCCGAGCGTGTCGATGACCTGCACGACATCCGGGTCGTGCGCTGCCTGGGCTTCCACGCAGACGACAACCGGCTGTACGACGTCGGGCAAGTCGGCCAAGAGCGCTTCGTCGAGAATCTGCACCAGGTCCGCCAGCGCTGTAGCGGCCGCGGCGCGCTCCAACAGCCGATGGGTAGCGGCCGCGGCGACCGTGGTGCCGTGCGCCGATAGCTCGATCACGCGAATCGTGAGCTCGGGCTCCCACCGCAACGCCCAGGTCTCGCGGAACGTTCCGCTGCTACCGCGACCCTCCTCCACCGAACCCCACGACACGCCGAGCGCGCGCAACCTGTGCAGCAGCAACGACCGATTGCGACCGTTCGGTGCTCGCACATCCAGCTCGACGGTCTGTGCGTCGGCACTCGGCTTGAGTCGCACCTTGCGCTGCTGTGCAGCCACGTCGAGCGCCAGCGGCACCTGTGGCGCATCGTCGGGAACCTCGCCGATGGCATCACCGATCACCAGCTCGCGATCAATGAGTGCCAGCCCGGTACTGCCCGCCATCACGGTGTCGGCGGCGTCGAGAACCTCGGCCAGACCTGGACGAGGACGCAGGCGCAGCGCGGCGAGAGCACCCGCCGTGCGGGTGGCTGCGATGAGATGGTCGGGTGAGGCTGACAGGCCGCGCTCACGTAGCAGCCGCGCCACCTCTACGAACCACCGGCTCAGCCCCGCCGGGCCGGGGTGGCGAAAGACGTGCGCGTACCAGCCCGGGCTGCGCACCCCGGCCCCGTAGCCCGTGGCACTCGCAAGTCGGCGATGGGTCCAGGGCACCCAGCTGACACCCACCTTCACCTTCGCCATGCCACGCAGGGTGCGAGTGTCGATGGTGTTTGCAGGCAACGGCTGGCTGAGGGCAGGTACGTGCCAGGCACCGCATACCACGGCGATGCGTTGGTGGCCATCGGCGACTGCCTTGCGTAGTGTCTGGCGCATGAACGCCTCACGCTGCGCCTCACGCACCGAGGCCGCTTCCCACCCGCCGCGAACAGCCGCCATCGCCTCCGCAACGGCTTCGAAGGCAGGTGCACCGTCGCCGCGATGCTCGATGACATCGTCCCACCAGCGCTCCGGGTCGGGGTCACCCGCCGCCGCCGCCAGCGCTGCCACCGGGTCGCCCACCGGGTGCTCGGCGAGCCGAAGCTCACCATCATCTGCGCCATGCCCACGAGCCAATGAGTTCGCGAGCGGGAGGTCCATCGCCCGCAACGGCACGTCGTGCGAGCGTGCCCACACGAACGCCTGCCACTCCGGGCTGAACTCGCCGAAGGGCAGGAACGCTGCCCGCTGCGGCGTGTCGACGACGTAGCCCAGCAACGCCACCGGGGGCACCAACTGCTCGTGCCCCACCCACGCCAGCGCCGGCTCGCAATCCGCAGGCAGCTCGACCAACACCACTGTTGGTTGCATCTCGTCGAGAGCGCGCACCACAGACCGAGCAGACCCAGGCCCGTGGTGACGAATCCCCAACAGCCGAACCACGGGCTCGATCACGGGCTCGATCACGGCAGGGCCGACACCACATCGGTCAACCCGAAGTCGTCGCCGACGAAGAGCAACGCTTCGTCGAGTTCCATCGCCAACGCATACGAAAAGCAGTCGCCGAAATTCAGGCGCGCCGGATGGCGACCCCTCCCGAAGCGACGCCAACCGTCGAGAGCGAGGGTGGTCGTGTCAGCGGTTACCGGGTGGACCTCGGCCCCGATTCGAAGCAGCAAGGAGTCAAGCTGAGCGCGCCCGACCAACCCGAGCCTGGTCTCGATGACCATCGACGCCTCCACGAGCGTCACAGCGCTGATCCTCCATCGGTGCGACCCCTCGAAGCAGGTCTGCAGTTTCTCCCAGCCAGGCTCAGCGAGCAGTAGGGACACCAACGCTGACGAATCAACGACACTCACGCTGGCAACCCGCGATCGTCATATCCGAGGATTTCGTCGTCGGTGCGATGGTCGAGGATCGGCAACGCGTGGGCGCACGCGAGGATGTCGGCGAGCGAGGTACGCCGTGCTCGAGCCCGACGCTCGTCGGCCAGGCGGCGTTGCAGGGACGTGATGACCACATCTGTCAAGGATTCGCCCGTGAGGTCTGCGAGCTCGCGGGCCAAGCGGTCCGCATGATCACTTTTGATACTGAGTGCCATTCTAGAATTCTACCTTTCTTTCTACCTAGGTTCAATCAATGCTCGGCGGCTCTAGAACTTCCGACAGGCTTCGTAGAACTCGGACCAGTCACTGCGGTCGCGCACGACCGCTTCCAGGTACTCGCGCCAGGCGACCTGGTCGTGCGCCGGGTCCTTCACCACCGCACCAATGATGCCGGCGGCCACATCGGCCGCACTGAGCTGGCCGTTGCCGAAGTGCGCCGCGAGCGCGATGCCGTTGGTGACGACGGAAATTGCCTCTGCCGTGGACAGCGAGCCGGTGGGCACCTTCAGGCTCACCCGGCCATCCTCGGTGGCACCGCTGCGCAGCTCACGGAAGATGGTGACCACGCGACGAATCTCCTCATCGGCGGCGGGCACCGCCGGCAACCGCAACGCCGCGCCGAGCTCCGCGACCCGTCGCTCGACAATGGCCACCTCCTCCTCGATGTCGGCCGGCAACGGCAAAACCACCGTGTTGAACCGCCGACGAAGTGCAGCCGACAGATCATTGACGCCGCGGTCGCGGTCATTGGCCGTGGCGATCACGTTGAAGCCGCTGACCGCCTGCATCTCACCACCAAGTTCAGGGATCGGCAGCGTCTTCTCGCTGAGCACAGTGACCAGCGCGTCCTGCACATCGCTGGGCATACGGGTCAGCTCTTCGACCCGAGCGATTGCACCGCGCTCCATTGCCCGATAGATCGGGCTGGGCACCAACGCTGCCAGGCTGGGGCCTTCGGCCAGCAGGCGTGCATAGTTCCAGCCGTAGCGCAACTGCTCTTCAGCCGTGCCCGCCGTTCCCTGTACCAACAGCGTGGAGTCGCCGCTGATGGCCGCCGTCAGATGCTCGCTGAGCCACGTCTTGGCGGTACCGGGCACACCAAGGAGGAGCAGAGCTCGGTCGGTGACCAGCGTTGCGACCGCAATCTCCACCAGCCGCCGCTGCCCCACATACTTCGGCGTCAACACGGTGCCATCGGCCAAGGTGCCACCCAACACGTAGGTGACGACTGCCCACGGTGAGAGCCGCCAGTTGGGCGGGCGCTCACGATCGTCGACAGCTGCAAGGGCAGCAAGTTCGTGCGCGAACTCGTGCTCGGCGTGTGGTCGCAGCACTGCGGACGGGGCGGGCGGGGCGTCGGAGGACTTCATGCAAGCTCCAGTTCGGTGAGCATGTGATGGCGGAGGTGGGCAAGGTCGGCCAGCGCGAACGCCAGACCGATGGATGGCGATGACGGGTCGACGCGGTCGATGGCCCGCGCGACCGCCGGCAGCGACGAGGGCTCCATACGAGCCAACAAGTTGACGAGCACGGCCTTGTGCGCACGACCCAGCTCGGCCGACGACAGGCCAGCGCCCAGTGTGCGAGCCACCTGTGCCGCCGGCGCCGACAGCAGCGAGACGAGGTCGGGCACGATCGGAAGTTCCGGCAGCTCTGCAAGTAGCGCGACGACCGGCGGGTGCTTGGCCGTGCACGCAAGGCGTGGCGACCACTCGATCATCCAGTCGCCCAGTGGCCCGGCCGCCAACAGGGCACGCGCATGACGGGTTGCGTCGGTGCGATGCCGAGCCAGCACGGGCGGCACCAGCTCGGGCGCCAGCCGGCGACCAGTGCGCACGATCGCCAGCACCCACTCGTCCTCCAGTACCGGCCAGTCGGCGACCACGCGTCGCCAGGTCTTCGTTGCCGACTGCGGTGTGGGCGGCCGCGGGTCTGACCCTGGCGGTGCGACCGTTGCGACCGGCGCGCCGGGCAGCAACCCAGCGCGACGCACGACGGTGCACCCGGCCACCTGCTGCAACAGACGCTGCGAAGGCGTTGGCCGCGGGTCGTCGGCGGCGAGGTCGGCCAGGCCACCTGCGGGCGGAGCGGGCGGGTCGCGTCGGTCGGTTCCCAACAGCGCGACAGTGACCATCTCGTTCCAATAGTCGTTCAGCATGAGAAGTCGTTCAGCATGAGAAGCCGTTCAGCATGAGAGTCGTTCAGCATCAGCCGGCCGCCAGGAACGAGGGGTCGGCGGTGGGCCCGAGGTCGATGGCCCGGTCAGGTAGGTGCGCGGTGAGCGGCACCATTCCATACGGCGTCCACTCGGCGGTGATGGGCACCGGCCTGCCCTCACTACACGCGAGCAGCGCGCCGACGCCGGTGGCGCCGTCCACCAGCGGCAGCGAGCCTCCGACATCGGTCAGTACCCAGCGCGCGCCAGCCCGGGCTGGCGCCGCTACCACACACACCGGGAAGCGCTCGATCCACGGTTCCACTGCTACGGCCGCGCCGACCTGTGCGCAGGCTTCAGCGATGGAGCAGCCGACGGTGTCGGCTGCCGGGCCTGGGTCGGCGTGACGAGGACCGACCAGCACTCGCAAGCCCAACGCACCTGGGTACCGGAACAGATCGGCGTGGACCTGCGTGCCCACCACCAATGACGTGTCGAGGGTTTGCCCGTACGCGGCGAACGACAGCACCATCGCCCAGCGGCCCGATGACTGGCCACGGAGCCATAGACGCCGCACCTCGATTCGGTCCTCGCGCACGTCGCTGCGCCCCATCACGGCCCAGTGGTCGGTGTCGGGCACACCGGCCAGGACGTCGGCCTGGCGCACCTGCCAACCAATTGCAGCGGCCACCGAATCCGCAAGCGGCGGCGGCAGCGAACCCATCTGGCGACCGGCAGTGGCGAGCAGATGCAATGCCCCCAGCTCGGACAGCACCTGCTGATGCCAATCAGGATGCGCACCAACCACACCTGCCAGACGGCGGACACGGTTGGCCAGCCCTCCGACCTGTGCATCGATGAGGCGCGCCGCCAGGTCGTCCCACGTGGAATAGCGGGCGAGCGCAGGGTCAGCAAGGCCGGTGCGCACGCGGTCGTCCAGCCAACGATCCAGCTCTGCCAGGCCGGCTGCCATGCGAGCAACACGATCGTCGCGGCCTGCATTCGGGTCGCGGTCGGGAAAGGTGGGTGGCGCAACCGGCCCCGCATCGCCACCATCATCGGCCGACGGCACTGGCGCCGGCACCGCGACGACCTCGGGAACCTCCGCTGCCTGCTTTGCCGCCTTCGCAACTGCGGTGGCCACCACGGCTGCAGCGAATGGCGGCGCATCGCCTTCGGCCACCTGGCCACGCGCCCAGAGCAACAGCAATGCGAGCGCGTGCTTGCACGGCAACACCCGGCTCGGACAGCTACAGCGCACCGCCACCGCCACATGATCGACCGCACACTCGTACGGCTCGGCGCTGGCACCGGCGCAACGACCCCAGACGGCCCGCTGGTCGCACCCGACGCCCACCCAGCGGTTGGGGACGGCCAAGGGTTGCGCAGCAGCGAGCGACGACGGCTTGGGGGCGAGCGCGAAGACCTGCTCGACCTGCCACCGCGCCGCTGCGATCACCTCACTCATGGCTGCCACGGTAGCCAGAGGGTGCGACACAGAAGCCCTACCTGAACCCCGATCCAGGGTTCTGTCGACCTACCGGCCAGGGCCTTGACCCTTCGCCAGGTTGGTTCAGTTGGCTTTCGCTTTGGTCAGAGCTCGTTGCAGGACGACGTCGAGCAGGCTGAGCACCGTTTCCTTGACGGCCACACGACCGCGCGCGTCGGTGCTGACCACCGGCACATGCATCGAGATCGACAGCGCCTCGCGTACTTCGTCGACGGTGTGGAACATCTGCCCGCCGAAACGGTTGACGGCGACCACGAAGGGCACGCTGCGGCTCTCGAAGTAGTCGAGTGCCGGGAACGAATCCTCGATACGACGGCTGTCGACCAGCACGACTGCGCCGAGCGCACCCTGGATCAGGTCGTTCCACATGAACCCGAAACGGTCCTGGCCGGGTGTCCCGAACAGGTAGAGCACGATGGCATCGTCGACGGCCACGCGACCGAAGTCCATGGCCACCGTGGTGGTCGTCTTGGTGCCCACATCACCGCGGTCGTCGATGCCTTCACCGAAGGTCGTCATCGCCCCCTCGGTCGTCAACGGCGTGATGTCTGACAGTGCACCGACGAAGGTGGTCTTGCCCACGCCAAAGCCGCCGGCGATGACGATCTTGACCGGGATCGGGCCGGTGGAGAAGGGTCGGGCTGGGATTTCAGAGACTACGGACACCGGCGATTAACCTCGTGATCAGGAGCACGTCGTCAGCGACGTTCGCGCTCGGCTGGAAAGACTCCAACATTCCTTCGGATACCAGATCCGCTGCTACCACTCGTACAACGCCGATCGGCACCCGTAGCAGGGCTGCCAATTCGGCGACCGACTGCGGATCCGACTGACACAACCGAAGAATTTCCGCGCGCTCGAACTTCATCGCAGTCAGCGCCTCGCGACCTCTACCGGTCGACTGGAGCATGGTCTCGAACTCGAGCACACCGCTGGCCAGTGAACGCCCACCTGTCATGGCGTAGGCCCTCACACCGTTCGCAGCTACCGAGTGATCTTCTTCTACGGACGCACGTGGCAACGGCCGCTTCCGGTCGAGGAACGGGCGTACTAGTTGGGCGTGCGACTCGTCCGCGACGACTGGCTCCATGTCACACCGAGACCAGCGAGTTCTTCAACTCGGTGATCAGGGTCGGGGTCAGTTGCGTGCCAACCCGTTCGACCAGCAACGTGATTTCGAACCCGACCAGACCCAGATCGCAATCACGGGTGGTCACGACACCAAGAGTTGAGCCGCCTGAGATTGCGCTCACGAACATGTAGGCGCCAGCCATTTCCACGAGTACCTGCATGACCTGACCCTTGGCCAGTTCATTGGCGGCGCCGTGGGCCAGTGCCCGAATGCCGGTGATGATGGCTGCCATCTTGTCGGCAGAGCCTCGTTCGAGCTGAGTGCTCATCGCGATCAGCAACCCGTCAGACGAGACTGCGACTGCCTGCTCGACGCCAGGGGTACTGCGCACGAAGTTGGCCATCAGCCAGTTGACGTTGTTCGCCTTTTCAGAAAGTGACATGTGTGTCTCCTAGTTCCCGTGGTCTCGATCAGGCGTCGCCGTGGCGTTGGCGGCCAAGTTCGACACCCCGCTGCAAGCTGGCAAGCGTGCTGCGCACTTCGTCAGCGGGGCGGGCGGGGGCATCTTCGATCAGCGACGAACCGAGTTCGGGCAGCTGTGCACCACGAACGCGCTTGGTCAGACCGGACTGTGTGGCGAGCGGTTCGAACGCCGAAAGAGCGACCGCTGGTTGCAACGGCAATGGTGCGCCCGATGTGGGTGCCGCTCCAGCGGTTGCAGCAACGAATGGTGCCCCTGCCGCTGTTACCGGCTGACCCTCCGGTGCCTTCATCGCCTCCCACAGGGCCTCGTCGGTCATATCCGTCGGCCTCTGTTCGGTCGCAGGGACAGACGCCAGCATGGAGACAGTCAGGGGCAACGGTTCACTGAGGCGCTGTGCCATGGCCGGCACATCGACGACAGGGGCCGACGTGCTACCGGGGGCACCTACAACCTCGAGAATCGACTTGGGCAGGCGCACGATTGCCGTCACGCCACTGCCACCAGGTGTGGTGGTGAGCATCACCTTGATGTCGTGGCGAGCAGCGATCCGGGCGACCACTTGGAATCCGAGCATCTTGTTGCTCTCGCGGTCGAATGACGACACTTGATTGAGGCGCCGGTTGGCATCGGCCAGCTCGGCAGCTGTCATTCCCAGGCCGTAGTCGAAGATCGCCAACTGGTGACCATCGGGTACTGCGCGACCCACGACCGTCACGGCGCTGGTCGGGGGCGAGAAGCTGGTGGCGTTCTCCAGCAACTCGGCGAGAAGGTGAGCGACCTCGCTGGCCAACTGTCCTTGCACACCGATGTCGCCGAGATCGGCAAGCTCGACCTGGCCGTAGTTCTCAACCTCGGACAACGCAGCACGAACCACGTCGCCGATGGCGACGGCCGGCGCCCACAGGCGCGTCGGCTCGGCACCTGCCAGCACGAGCAGCGACTGCGCGTTGCGTCGCATGCGGGTGGTGAGGTGGTCGAGGCGAAACAGGTTGTCGAGGGTCTCGGGGTCACGCTCGCCCTGCTCCAGGCTGGAGATGAAGCCGAGGGTACGACCGAGAAGGTTCTGGTTCCGGCGGGCAATGTTGACCAGGTTCTCCGACACGATGCGGCGGGCGATCGCCTGCTCGGCGGCGAGGTCCACAGCGGCGTCCTGCACCGAGTTGAAGCTTTCGCCAAGGTCGGCGAGCTCATCGCGGGTGCCCACGTCGAAGCTGGCAAGGTGCGGTACCGGGCTATCGGAAGGAAGATCCTGCACGGTCCGCACCACGTCGGGGAGATCCTTGGTGGCGACAGATTTGGCCTGTGCGGCAAGGCGGCGAATCGGGCGAATGATCGAGCGCCGCACCATGCCGGACAGCAGCAGCGTGCCGACCAACAAGATGAGGGTACCGATGCCGGCGAAGAGGACGACCCTACCCACGTAGTCGTCGGTGCTGGTCTCACGGGCGATCACTTCTGGCTCCGACCACTCGAGGGCGCGCACCACGCCCGTCTGCTGGAGGTTGTAGCGCCACTCCATGCTCTTGATCACCTTGATGACGTTCTGAGGTGCCTTCGCAGCAATCGCAGGCTTCAGTTCCTCGTTGACAAGGCGGAAGAACTTGTCGCCCTGGTCGCCACCGATCTGAATCAGTCGCATTCCCACTCGGCTGTCGAGGTCCTGCTGGCTCCAGTAGGCCATCGACTCCTCGAAACGAGCCTGGGCCGCATCGAGATTTGCAAGCTCGACGTCGATGATGGCAACGCCGTCCTCGGTGAAGCCGTCGATCGTGGCGCCGAGAATTCCGATGTGGTTCACGATGGCCCACGACTCGAGCAAGCTGGCGGGCGGCGGCGCGGTTGCGGCGCGGAGATCCTGCGCCTGCTTCAAAGCCTTGTACTCATCGCCGCGAACGCTCGCCCGTTGCAGTGCGAAGAAGCTGAGCGCGGCAAACGCAACCAGCGCTAGCAGTGGCAATGCGATGAGCATGTTCACTCGACCGCCAATCTTCAGTCGTCGAAGCATCGACTCGCCCTTCCGTTCTGTAGCAGGGCCTCCCGCCCTGGCCGGTCCCGCCTACTTGGAACCTTGGCGACGAGTCATCGGTTCGCACCGTGACCAACTTGAGAGTTCCTTTGACAAATCCTCAAGGTGACCGTCAAATCCGCCGAAGCTCAGGGCCGAAGGATTCGCAACGGGAGGGTGTCTCATGATTCGTAGTCAACTCAACGCATATAGCGGCGCAGATCCAATCTGGGGTTTCGTCGCCCTCATCGGGAGCGAGCGCTATACCGGTGAGGCGGCCGTAGGAATCGACCCGCGGGTCCGACTCTTCGCGGTCGACGGCCGTGTGTACTTCGCTGAACGTGAGGGCGACGCGCCGGTCGGCACACGCCTGGTGAACTGCGGCGCGGTTTCGACTGCTCAACTCAACAACGGTTCAGTTCAGATCGGTGAGACGTGCTCGCTGGCGCGTCTCTTTCAACGCGAGCCGTCAATTGACCGCGACGCAGTCGAGCTGACGATCGACCTGGCGACAGAGTCGCTCCTGGAGTCAGTCGCCAACAAGGCCGTCGGTATGCCAGAAGTGTTCCCGCTGCGTCACCACTCGTCCGGCGTGCACCATTGGCTGCGCTCGGCCGCCACGTCATCCACGTCAGCCACGCTGGCACTCCCCGTCGTCGAAGAGGTTCACGCCGTGGAAGCGGCCGTCGCTGTCGAGTCGACGGTTTCAACGGTCGAAGAGGCCTTCGCTGTTGAGGAACTGTTCACCTTCGGAGATGCTCCCGACGCCGAGGAAGCGTCGCCAGTCGGGCACACACCTGCCATCGAAGAGGTGCGCTCCGTTCACGAAACACCTGTCGTCGAACATCGATTCATCATGGAAGAGGTCTTCGCCCTTGAAGCACTGAGCCCGGTCGAGGCTGTCGTCGAAGAACCAGTCGCAACGGAAGAGATCGCCGAGGAACCAACGACGAGCTCCTTCATCGCTCTCACTGCGATGTCGCTTCCGACGCTCAGCTCGATGACCGACCCCGCCGCCGATGACCTCGTTGCCCGGAACCTCACCGCCGAACGCGTCGTCGCCGATGACTTGCCGACGCCAGAGCCGATGCTGGCACCCATGGCGACCTTGGCATCGTTGACGTTGCCAACGCTGCAGAGTGCATCGGCGTCAGCGCCGGAGTCGTTCGACGACGCCACGCCAACACTGGCGAGCACCTCGGACGACTTCTTCTCGTCGCTGACAGAACCAGAGCCGCTCACGCCTGCTCACCCATACGAACCGAGCGCACTGCCGACGGGTCTACCGAAGCTCGCGTCGGCCCCCATCTCGATGAGTGATCTCGCCATCGCCAATGCGGTCCCGGCAGCACCATTCGGAGAGCCGACACACAACTTGGCCGCAGTCGATATCTGGGAAATGGTGGATGTGCTCACAGATGACGGCCATACAGGCAAGCAGCAACTCGTCGGCAGCGGCGGCTCCGAGAAGCAGGGTCGCAGTTGGTTTCGGGCTCGCAAGGGCTGACCTGGATGACCGAACCGTCCGACGCCAAGATCGAGCTCCTCGTTCGATCCGTATTGGCCGCAGTCGACGCGCGTCTCGTCGAGATTCGTAGCGAGATCCAGGCGGTCTCGACCGAGGTCCAGAAACGGTACCGCGAGGTGCTGACACACGTTCACGAACTCGAGCACCGATGGGCAGCCGGCGCCGGCGAGACGAACCATTCCGTTGCTGGCGAGGACCCACTCGCTGCCCGGATGGAGCAGGCCACGCAGGTCTTGTTGGAACGAATTGAGGCAATGCACCAGCGCAACACGATGGCAACCAACGAGCGCTTTGCATTGATCAATCGCGCGTTGGAGCAACTCAACAGTGGAGTACTCGTGCCTGCCGCAGCGGCCATCCCGATGGCCAGCCTGGACGGAATGAACGCGCCACTTCGAGTGGGGCCCGCGACGGGCCCGGTTCCGACTGCGGAACATGTGCCGACCAGGGTGACGCTGCCTCCGATTCCACCGCTGGCAGCGGCGACGCCGAGCGCGGAATCCGTCAGCGCATCGGAGCCGATCGATATGAGTCGCCTGGCGGATCTGCTGTCAGAGCACCTGGGCCACATCAACCTGCCGCCACAACAGAACTGACCCGGCGCGCACGGTGCGACCGCACCGCAGCGGGGTCGGTACGGTGGCCTGATGGCTGTACGACTGGACCCCTCCGACGAATTCATGCACGAGCTGGGCCCGGAGTCCAACTTCAACGAGAGCATGTACATCAACTGTTTCGACCCGGAACAACAGGTCGGTGGTTGGTTCCGAATCGGCAATCGCGCCAACGAGGGATACGCCGAAATGACGGTGTGCCTGTACCTTCCGCCCGAGGCGGACGGCGGTTCACGCAGCGTTGGATTCATGTACAAGCGGCCGACCATTTCGAACAACGACGCCTTCGACGCCGGCGGCCTGACGTGGACAATGGTCACACCATTCGAGGAGTTGCGCATCGACTACACCGGCAAGGTGGTCGTGCTCGACGAGCCCGAGCAAATGGCAAACCCGAAGGAAGCATTCACCAACAACCCCTACGCCGAGTGCGTGGTACACCTCACGTTCACTGGCCAGGGCAGGCCCAGCATGTTCGGCGGCGAGCCCGACACGCCCCACGAGGCGCCCGGCGAAGAGTTCGCCAAGGGTCACTACGAGCAGCTCATTCAGGCACACGGCACCATACGCGTCGGCGATCGTGAGTGGGAGGTCGACGGCCACGGTTTGCGCGACCACTCATGGGGGCCGCGCTTCTGGCAGGCCCCCTGGTACTACCGCTGGCTCACCGCCAACATCAACGACGACTTCGGCTTCATGGCTAGCCGTGTCGCGAAGAAGGACGGTCCTGGAACTCGCGGTGGCTTCGTGTGGGAGCAGGGCCAGATGCACTACTGCGACGAAGTGACCATCACCACCGAGACCCGCGGCGACGAGAAGTACCACGAACGCATCACCGGCCTGTTGAAGTCGTCGCGATCCGGTCGCGAGTGGGCTTTCACCGGCGAAGTAATGGATCTGATTCCGCTGCGCAACCGCCGTCAGGATCCCGATGGCAATTGGTTGATGACCCGCATCAGCGAGGGCATGACGAAGTGGACTGTGCACTCCGGCCCGTTCGAAGGCCAGAGCGGCTACGGCCTCAGTGAGTACCTCGACCAGATCATCGACGACAGCCCGGTCGGCCTCGCCGAGTAGCGACGGCCCGGCTTGGCGGCCCGGTCTCGCGACACCGCAGCCCGGGGTTGCGTCTATGCCGTGACGCAGACGAGCCCGCGCTCTAATCGAGCGAGGCGTGTGCCACGAAGCGAGCGGCTACTGCCGCGTCGCCGACAACGTCAACGGTCGATAGATCCCGACGACGCCACAGCGCCAGCAGGATGTCGCCGGCCCCACCACGGATGGCGGCGTCGCCTTTGGCGTGCTCCCGAGTGACCTCGAAGCCGTGCGCCTCACTGGGCCGCAGCGTCCACTCGCCAGCCACGTCGGTGCAGTGCAGGTGAACCGAGCCGCCGACGGGCTCCGCATCGGCCGCACCGTCGCCCAGCATGTGAGTCAGGAACTCGTCGATGCCGTCGCTGGCCAGCGTCGCGTCAAGGGCAACGTCGAGACCGGCAGCCTGCTGTGCGTCCCACGCGTGCACCGCCGTCTCGTGCGCCATCCGCCGAATCACGAACCCCGCGCTGTGGTCGTTCGACCATGTCCAGTTGGGCTGCAGGGGGTCGGCCGCGCGGAGCACCTCCAACGTGACCGCCAGACCATCCCGGTAGAACGCGACCAACTCTTGGTCCGCGGGCCGCGCCGGTTGCTCGTAGCCCTCCCACGAGTCGCGATGGTCGCCGACGATGGTGCGCCAGAAGTGATGCACCTCGGCGAGGTGCCACATCAGATCGGCCGTGGACCAATCCGGACATGTGGCCACGGGCGCCGACAGGCCTGCCGACTCGATGGCGTCGGCAAAGGCCGCACCGTCGCGTGCAATAGCGGCCAGAAAGTCTGCGGTATCCATCTGCCGATGCTCTCACACCGGCGAAGCCGCTCTTGGATGATCTACGCCCGCAGGTTTGCGAGCAGTCCTATGAGTGTCGTCGTCGATCCGCATCGTGCGACAGCA
>Ga0105044_10005862_pt1 | contig 16907 bp, 13 predicted proteins | sample MAT01_FD_78092 | JGI IMG/M metagenome (GOLD analysis project Ga0105044, IMG submission 78092) | Freshwater microbial communities from Lake Fryxell liftoff mats and glacier meltwater in Antarctica - MAT-01 | ecosystem: Environmental > Aquatic > Freshwater > Ice > Liftoff microbial mat | place...
GACGAGGGCCACCTCCGCGTCGTGTGGATGGTCACCGCCGCGTTCATCCTCGGCTTCTCCTCGATCTTCACCGGCCTCAACTTCGTCGTCACCGTCCACAAGCTCCGTGCCCCGGGCATGGGCTGGTTCGACATGCCCCTGTTCGTCTGGGGCATCTACGGCACGGCCATCATCCAGGTTCTCGCGACGCCCGTCATCGGCATCACCCTCATCCTCCTGCTGTTTGAGCGCATCTTCCACATCGGCATCTTCGATCCGCGACTGGGTGGGGACCCCGTCCTCTTCCAGCATTTCTTCTGGTTCTACTCGCACCCGGTCGTGTATGTGATGATCCTGCCGGGCATGGCGATCATGAACGAGCTCATCGCCGCGGGTTCGCGCAAGAAAATTTTCGGCTACCGGGCGGTGGCGTTCAGCACGCTGGCGATTGCGGGCATCTCGTTCATCGTGTGGGGCCACCACATGTTCACGAGCCAAGGCGAGGTCGCCGCGGTGGTGTTCAGCGCGCTCACCTTCCTCGTCGCCATCCCATCTGCGGTGAAGATCTTCAACTGGATCTCGACGCTCTACAAGGGCTCGATCATCCTCACCACCTGGAACCTCTACGCACTCGCGTTCCTGTTCCTCTTCTCGATCGGCGGCCTCACCGGCCTCTTCCTGGGCTCGCTCGCCGTCGACCTCCACCTCCACGACACCTACTTCATCGTCGCCCACTTCCACTACGTCATGATGGGCGGAACCATCATCGCGTTCATCGGCGGCATCCACTACTGGTGGCCGAAGATGACCGGCAAGATGTACAACGAGACCGTCGGCCGCATCGGCTGGTTCTTTGTCTTCGTCGGCTTCAATGCCACGTTCTTCCCCCAGTTCCTCATGGGCTCCCGCGGCATGCCCCGCCGCTACGCCAGCTATGTCCCCGAGTACGAGTTCTGGCACCAGTTCTCCACGATCGGTTCGGGGCTCCTTGCCCTGGGGCTGTTCGTCCACCTCTTCGGTTTCCTGGCATCCCTCGCCGCGGGCAAAAAGGCCCCCGCTAACCCCTGGGGCGCGCTGACCCTCGAGTGGACCCACGCCTCCAGCCCCCCGATCGAGCACAACTTCGAGCACGAGCCCGTCGTCACACACGGCCCGTACGACTTCGACACCGTCCTCCCCGCGCAGACCAAGCCCGGCGAGTATTCCCTGCCCCGCCCCGCGGCGCCCGGCAGCAAGTACCACTGATTGTTTTTCAGTCCCTCGGTCCCCGGATCCCCTGATCCCTTGCCCTTTCTGAGCCCTCACCATGGCCACAATCGACCTCGGCAAGCACGGCGCTCATGGATCCGCACCGGTCAACGACGACCGGCCCTACCACGAGCGTTACCAAGCCGCGCACCACTTTGTTGACCGGGAGCACGAGTTCGACGCCGTCAAGATGGGAGTCTGGCTCTTCCTGTCGACCGAAGTGCTGCTCTTCTCCGGCATGTTCGTCGCCTACGCCATCTTCCGCATGATGTATCCCGACGCCTTCCTCTCGGGCTCTGCACACCTTGACTACCGCTGGGGGCTCCTCAACACGGTGGTGCTCCTCCTCTCCTCCTACACCGTCGCCGCGGCCGTCCGCCACGCCCAGACCGGCAACCAGAAGTGGCTCCAGATCAACATCATCCTCACCTTCATCGCAGGCCTCATCTTCCTCACCATCAAGGGTGTCTTTGAGTACTACAAGAAGTACTCCGAGGGCCTCCTCCCCGGCAAGTTCTACAGCTACCCCTACGCCGAGAACGTGCCCTACGAGCCCCTCTGGTGGGGCATCTATTGGGGCGCAACCGGCATCCACGCCTCCCACGTCATCGTCGGCATGGGACTCTTCGCCTGGCTCTATGTCCGCTCCCGCAAGCGCCACTTCGGCCCCGGCCACTACAACGCCGTCGAAGGTGTCGGCCTCTACTGGCACATCGTCGACATCGTCTGGATCTTCCTCTTCCCCATGCTCTACCTCATCCACTGATCCGCAGTCTCCGCACTTCGCTTCATGCTCAGGACTCAAGACCACCGGACCCAGGACTCTCTCCCATGACCTCCCAAGCCCAGCCCCACGCCGAGCACTTCGACGCACACGGTCATAAGGATCACGGACACACCATCGTGTCCGTCGCCACCCTGCGCACCGTGCTCGCCCTGCTCCTGTTCTTCACGCTGCTCACCGTCGGCGCGACCCTGGTCGAGGTCTGGATCGCCGACACCTTCAACGTCCTCATCCCCCAGTGGGTGAACGTGTTTGTCGCCCTCTCGATCGCCGCCGTGAAGACCGTCATCGTCGTGATGTTCTTCATGCAGCTCAAGTACGACAACCCCCTGAACACCATGATCTTCGTGTTCACCCTCCTCACCGTCTGCTTCTTCCTCGGCTTCACCGTGCTCGACCTCGGCAACCGCGGCACCATCGACCGCTTCAAGGAAGGCCACATCCTGCGCGGCGGCACAGGCCTGGGCACCGGCATGCCCATCACCCAGTCCTCCAAGATCGCCGCGGTGACGAACCAGACCTACGACGAACACCTGGCGCACCACGCCCACCACGGCCCGCGCCTCCCCATCACCGAAGCCGGCTACGTTTCCAAGGTGCCTCTCGCTGGCAGTTCCGCCCAGCGCTCCAAGCCTGTCCAGGGCATCACGCTCGAAGGGCTCTCCGTTCCAGCGGCCCAAACCGAAGATGAGCATGGCGAAGGCCCCGCGCACTAACCGGGCCCCTCCGTATGGACAAGTCCCGCCGAATCGCCGTGGTCGTGACGTTGCTCTCTGCCGCGGCGTTTATCGGTGCGCTCTACCCGCTCACCAAACGCATCCAGGAGTTCAACCTCCTCGCCGGCCTGCACAACTTCCACGCCGAAATCCTCAACACCCGGCGATACCAGATCGGCGAGTTCCCCGAGTTCACGCTCACCGATGTCCCCACCGACCCTGCCAGCCCCCGCGCGGCCTACGAGTCATTCCTCCGCCTCGACTACGCCGGAAACCAGACCCTGCTCCGCGTCAAGAAGCCGCCGGTCTTCGACATGGAGACCCTCGCCCTCTACGACGAGTGGGCCAAGGTTCTGGCCATCAATGATGTCGGCCGCGATGACGCAGGACGCCAGCAGGCCATCCCCGGCACCGAGCGCCTCCTGATCGTCACCCGCCTCACCCCCGACGGCTTCGACCCCGAAAGCTGGGGTAGCGTCCGCCGCGACGATTGGGTCTTTGACTTCTACCAGCTCAAGCCCGACGGAACCGTCGAGACCACCCGTCATCGCTGGCCCCGCGGCCGCCGCGGCGAGGCCCGCCTGCTGACCGAGGCAGAGAACCCGCTCCGCGACATCGTCCCCCTCAAGCCGCGAACGCTTGAGTACTTCGCCGCGATGCACGTCATCCCGAAGCTCAACGTGCCCAAGTACAAGTTCGATGACACCGCGCTCTCGCCGCGTGTCCTGGGCTGGACACTGCCTGTTTCAATGCTCGGCGCCCTTGGCTTTGTCGGCGGACTGGTGTTCGCGATCGCCCCGCCGCGGTCGCGGCGGACGCGGCCCACCGCGAACTGAGTCTCCGCGGCGATGCGGCGCGACCGCTTCAGGCGGCCCGGCTTCGGCCAGCACTCACAAACCGCACCTCAACACGCTTGCCCAAAGCCTCGGCAATCCGGCGCAGCATCGCCAGCGAATGACCGTCGTACTCCGCATCCTCGAGCCGACAGATCACCGACGCCGTCGTGCCCACCAGCTTCGCCAGCGCCCGCTGCGACAGTCCCGCTTCGGTGCGGACGTTGATAGATCATCTCGCCAATCTCCATGTCCTGCCGCAGCCCCGCCCGGTAGCGCCGGTCAGCCGCCGTGGGCGGGTGCCGCCGGTCAAGTATGGCCCCGGCACTGCTGGTCGTTCGTGCCTTCTTGCTCATGCTACAACTCCTCGCGATACGTGTGACGCACCGGATCGCTCAGAAAGAGCTGCATCCGTGCGAGTGTCCGCTTCAGCTCCGCCTTCGGAATCTCGCTCTCCTTCACCAATCCGTGAGACAAGATCGCTGCTTCGCGGCTATGAAAGAAGTACAAGATCCGGCAGTTCACACGGCCGACCCTTGCGCGGAGCTCATACACCCCGTCTTGGAGAGGGGCCGCCGTAGGTCGGCGAAGCTCGTGCCCGAACTCCTCAAGCCTTTCGACCAGTTATCTGCACTTCAAATAGCCCGACGATCTCTTCGCGCAAGATCCTCGAACCACCGCAGCACCGGTGCCTCGCCGTCGGCATCGCAGAAGAAGCGAACGACGATCCTCGGCATGCACATCCTTCCTCGCGAAGCCCCCGCCGACAGTAATGTTCGCATATTCACGAACAGATGTCGAGTGGAAGCCACGGGGAATACACGAAGTACAGTCGCACCGAACTCGGTGAAGTCTGGTCGATGCCGCCAAGCTTGATTGGTGTCTGCAGCAGTTTCCGGCTTATCGCGCGGCTTGGGCGAACGCCTCTTCAAAGCAGTACACCGCCTTGAAGTCATCCATGCTGTCCCGCTCGCCCTGGCGCAGCTCGCTCCGGTCGATGAGCGAGTACACGATCACCCCGAAGTCATCCGTCGCGCGGATGCCCCACTTGTTCAGCACGGCCTTGGCCAGCAGGCCGTACCGCTCCGACGCCAGCTTCTTCAGCCCCATGCACAGCTGCTGCCCGGTCACGTGCCGACGCTCATCGGACTGGTCCGCGTGCGGCCGCACCGGCTCGCCATGAAACAGCTTCGTTGTGTACGAGAGTCCCTCGCGCACGAACTGAAACGCCTCTTCCGGGAAATGAGCGGACCGTTCGCGGATCGCTCGCCAATCCAGTCGCGTCTGACCATTCACTGTAACGCACTCCGGTGAACGCCCACCACGGGCTCTCACATAGGGGTCCAATACTACGCACCCCCGCGAGCCGGGCAGGCAACTTTGCTCGCAGAAACATCCGTTGCTTTGCCCAGCTTCACATCCGCCGCGCCACGAACCGCAGCGGTCTCGCCGCCCACTCCCCCGCGTAGTCAACCCCGATCCGCGGCGTGGAGATAACCGAAACTTCATCGTGCCAGCCCCTGTCCCCCCGCTCCAGTCGCAGCGTCGGGTCGCGCGTCAGGTCAATCGCGTTAAGCGACCGATCAATCGCCAGCGTGCGGCACAGCTTCGCCGGCCCATCGGCGAGCCCCGCTGGCACCGCGGCGTGCTTCTCTCGCGTCCAGCCGCGGTTCGCAAGCGCAGCGCCCAGCCCCTCGATCACCTCGCCTCCTCGGATCAGCACCGCCGCGGGTTCATCCACTCCGCCCGCGACCACATTAAAACAGTGGTGCATCCCGTACGTGAAGTACACGTACGACGTGCCGCCGCGGCCATACATCGGCTCCGTCCGCGCAGTCCTCCGCCCGCCAAACGCGTGCGATGCGCGGTCCTCAACCCCATTGTACGCCTCCGTCTCGTTGATCCGTACCCGGATTGTCGAGCCGTCCTCCATCACACGTATCAGGTGCGTGCCCAGCAGCGCCCGCGCAAGCGTCTCAGCATCCGTCGCAAAGAACCCGCGGCCCAGCCGCGCCTCGCGTGACTGCCGCAGGTGTCCTACGTTGCCAGCGACCATCACCCCTCCCCTCAACCCATTCGCCATTCGCCACTTCTACGCATACGCGTGCAGGCCCGGAAGCAGCAGATTCACTCCAAAATACGTCCACAGCATGACGATGAACCCCAGCACGCTCAACCACGCGGTGACCAGGCCGCGGTTCTTCAAGCCCGAGACGCGCAGGTGGATCACGATCAGGTAGACGATCCACGTCACCAGCGCCCAGAGTTCCTTCGGATCAAACGCCCACCATCGCCCCCAGGAATGATCCGCCCACCACGCGCCCAGCAGGACGCCCACGCCCAGGGTCCAGAATGCCAGTTGCAGAATGATCATCTGCGACTTGTCAAGGTCGCTCAGCACCCGCGCTGTGCCCGCGGGCTGGCCATCCTCAAGTCCAAGCGCTTCTGCCGACATCCCCGCCGCGATCCCCGCGCCCCCGATCTGACCCTTCGCCAGCGCGGGCGTCGATTCGCCAACGCCCGATTTCAACCTCGCCGCATAGTGCGTGCCCAGATAGAACAGGCTCACCATGAACCCCAGCGAGATCAGCCCATAGCTCACCAGCACCGTCGTCACGTGATACTTCAGCAGCACACTGGTGTTCAGGATCGCCGCCTCACGCTCGACGCTCACCCCGGGAATACCTGTCTGCGTCGCCGTTATCAGGACCATGAACCCCACCCCCGCCGCGGCCGCGCCAAACAGCCACTGCCTCCGCGCCACCATGATCACCATCCCCACGATCGCTGCGAACAGGCTCAGCCCCGTCATCGACTCAAACTGGTTCTGAATCGCAAACCGTTCCGCGATGATGCACCGCGCCACAAACCCGAACCCATGCATGCCCACCGCGCTCACCAGCGCTGCGATGCCCGCGACCGCCAGCCATTTCCGCCCTGTGCCAAACGCCAGCAGCAGAAGCAGCAGCGCGACCGCGTACAGCCAGTACCCCCACTCAAACGCGTTCATCCGGTTGTACGTGGCCTCCAGCGACCTCCGGCCAGCCGGATAGTTCTCCGCGTTGATCTTCGGCAACTCCGCCGCCAGCATCCGGATCGCCTCGTTCGCCTTCGCCGCATCCCCGCCTCGCCACGCGCTTCCCAGCGCCGCCGCGGCGGTATCAACTGGGGACCCCGCGAGCTCCTCGGACAGGTGATGCCACTGCAGCTCCGTGCCCTTGGGCGCAACCATCAGCAGGTTTCGCCACGAATCGCGATACAGCGAGAACGCCCGGTTCACCTGCCCAAGCGCACGCTGCGTCGGCGCATCCGCCGGCAGGCCCGGAGCAATCTCGCGCCACGCCGCCATCAGCTCGCCCGGCTTCAAGCGGCCGAGCCGTTTCCACCACTCGATCTCCGACTTGTCGGAGTACATCGAATCCAAAAACACCTCCCGCAGCGGCAGATACTCAACGTGAATCAGCGGCCGCTCCACGTAGTACGCCGGGTCGATCACGATATCGATGAACGTGAACAGCGGGTCATAGTGCCGCTTGTCGAGCTTCCCCTCTTCCTTGATCTTGAAATCAACAAAGTCGCGCCGACCGAGGATAACGAGCACCGTCTCTCGCGCTAGCGTGTCGACGATCTTCACCCGCCCGTTATGAAACACCGCCAGATCCCGCAGCGGCGTCAGGTCGACCTCGCTTGCAAACGCCCGCTTGGCATCGGTATCGAGCATCTGCGGCCCCGGCTCGCCAAACGGGTTCCGTTCCACCACACCCGCCGCCGAATCCGAGATCGCCTGGGACGGCGGGTGCGCATTGCCGTCGGGCGCAGTCTGCGCCGCCGCCGACGCGACAATCCATGCAGTCGTCAGTACGCAAACCAGCATCCTCAACATCCTGACGTTCATGTTCGACTTCCTTCCCGACAGATCGACACCGATCCTCCGTTCACGCCTTGGCCCCATCCAAGCCCGATCCACTCAGCGGTACCGAACCGTTGTCCGCGGCATCTTCTCCGTGCCCTCTGAGTTCCCTCTGCGAACTCTGCGTACCCGCCTTGATGTTCTTCGCGCCGCCCTTCCCTCCCGCCGCCAGTTCCCGCTGAATCTTCTTCTTCCGATACCGCACGATCGCCGGCTTCACATAGAAAGCCCACGGAATCCCCACGCTCATCATCACCGCACCCGCCGCGATCACATAGATCCCTGGGTTGTTCCCCACCCCCAGAATCGTAAACCGCGCGACCGGCCGCGCCGCCTGCCCCGCATCCGCCAGCGCCTTGCTCTCACGCCACCCCGATGCGTCCCATCCCGCCTGGCTGAACTTGTACTGCTTCGGGATGATCACGCTCCACAACCGACCCGCCCAGTTCACCGGGCTCGGCACATCCTCCCTCGCCAGGAACGGCACGCGAACCAGCAGCGGCTCGTTCAGGCTCGTCTTCCGCACGCGGTCCTGGTACAGCCCGCCCCACCGGCTCATCACCAGCAAGTCAGACCGGTAGTCCCGCGGCGTGTCGCTGTGCGGATACGGATCCATCTGGAAGCTCATCAGCCGCAGCTCAAACGGCAACTGGTGCCACACCCGACCAAACGCTATCGTCACCCGGCGGCCATCGGGCAGATCCACCCACCGCTCCAGATCCGCCCCCAGCCCCATGTACTGTGAGAACGGCACCCACACGATGCGCTCAAATGTCGGGTCGCTCGTCAGCCCCACCCGCACCGCCATCACGCCACGCTTGTGCGTGCCGATATCCGCCTTGCTCTGCTCTTCCGGCGGCACCGCGATCGGCGCCTCAACCATCTCCGCGTTGTCGGAGCGCAGGCCCAGCCGCAGCCGAAGCGACGCCGCTATCTGCACGAAGTCCCCGACTTTCAGGTTCTCGCTGATGACCGGATCTGTATCCGGAATCCGCACGATCGCCCGCACACTCCCGCCCGCCTCGCCGCCCACACGCTCATCGAGATACACCTGCAGGATCGACGCATCCACATACGTGATCTTCAGCGCGGGGTCGGCATCGCGCCGCACCGGCATCCCGCGCTGGTTGAGCGTCTCCATCAGATCCTGGCTGATCTCCGGAAACCGGTGATACACCCACCGGTCGTACGCGACCTTCTTCTCCCCGCCATCAGGCTGCGGAGGCTCCACCCGCACCACCGCAAGGCTCGACGTTGCGCCCTGATACCCGCGCGTCACGATCGGAAACGGCGACGTCGCCTCAAGCGCGCGCACCTGAAGTTGGTACCCCGTCTCCCCGACGCTCACCCGCTGGTCGACCTTCACCGGATACACGCCCCGGAACCCTGTCGCCGGATGCTCGACGATCAGCACATGCCGCGCATCCCGCGGCAGCTTCATCGACAGATCCGCCCAGCGCTGCGGGTCCATCCCACGCGTGTATTCAATCCCCAGCACATCCAGCACATCCACCCGCTGCGCAGGCGAATCCGGCAGGAACCGATACGTCTTCCGCGGCGTTGTTTCCGAGCCTCCCTGGCTCTCCGGCACCGTGAAGAACAGCTCCGCTTCGCGCAGCCGCGTCCCCGCGCCGCCAACCTCGGTACTCGCGGTGGCTGCCTCGCCGATGGGCGGCACCACCCACCGCGTGACCAGCGTCGCATAGGGGCTGTAGCCCACAACGCGGAATGTCACATCATCGGCTGTCACCCGGTGACTCCTGTCCCGGCTCAGAATCGGCGCATCAATCCCAATCGGCCCCAGGTCCCGCAGCCCCGCCTGCTGCTCAAAGCCCTTCTCGCCCGGCCCCGCCGCGGCAAGGTTGTAGTCGTTGTATCGCGGCAGCCAGGGCAACTGTCGCTGCTCCCACCCGCCCGGGCTCCCTTCCGGCAGGGGCGATTGCTGCGCCCACAGCGCCACATCCGTGTTGTCATAGAACCCGCCCTCCGCGCGCCCCGGGCCCGGGTTCCCCGCAGCGTCGGTCGGCCCCGCCTGCAGCAGCATGTCCCCTTCCTGCTTGAGCGCGCCATACACCACGCTCCCCAGCGCGATCGTCACGATCCCCGTGTGCACCGTCAGCACGCCCAGATTCACAAACGAAAACTCGATCCGGCGCACCGTCGTCGTCACCATGTTCACAATGAACAGCACCAGCACCACCCGCAGCGGCCACCACGAATAAAACTCCAGCTCCGACATCTCCATGATCGGCAGCCGCCGGAACTGCACGCTCTGGTAACGCTCCACAAAGTCCGCGAAGAACCGCACACCGTGCGCCGTCCCACCGCCGAGCGTCGCGGGTCGATAGTGCACCAGCGGCCACACCAGTGCATACCACGCCCCCGCAGCAACGACCGCCAGCGCAATCATCGCAAGCAGCGAAACCACAAACCGCGGCACTGCGCCAATCCCCGAACGCCGCATCGCCTTCCCGCCCAGCCACACCGGCACCACCGACCCCGCCAGCACCGTCGCCACCGCCGTCAGCGAGTACAGAGCCCACGTCGGCGCAAGGGCAATCAGCCCGATCGGAATGCTCGCCAGAGTCCCATAAAGCGAAACAATCGTCAGCAGACACACCGCAAGCGGAATCCCACTGAGTGTCCGAAGCACCACCTTCGCAGGCCAAAGCGCGCCGGTCAGATGCTCATCACCCCATCTCTTGGAGCGGATCCACTTCGCGCTCATCGATACCGCCCTCCCGGCACACTGTGTTCGCAGTATCCGATCATAACCCAAACCCTTGGACGGAGAAGAAGCACGCACCCATTGACAAAAGTATACGTCTCGGTGACCACAACCGATGCATCAACTCTTGTGAAACCGGAATGGTTTCAGCCAAACAGCAATTCGGCTGGCGAAGCGCTGTCGAACACCCGTTCAATCGGCTCACCACCTTCGCTTTCGCCCCCCGGTTCGATCTCGACTCCAACCAGCCCCGCGAGCACACTGCCCGCTTCGAGCACGAACCCGTCCGCCAATCCCAGGGCTTGCGCGCCGTTGGTCGTGCCCATCGCCAGAAGTGTCCGCGCATCGGTCCCATCGCGCCGCCACAACAACCGCATCTCATCGAGAATGCTCATCCCGCTCCCGCCCTCGGCGGGCGTTCTCGCAGCAGTGGGGGGCAAAACGGGGAGGTTCACAATCGAATCTGTCCCCAGCGCAACGTTGATCCCCGCCGCGATCATGTCCCGGTATCGGTGCGGGCCGAACCGCTCCACCGCGCCAAAGTATTCCGATGCCCGCGGGCAATACGCGACGGTGCACCCCGAGCGAGCCAGCAGTTCAACATCCGCATCCGATGCGTTGTTCACATGCGCCACGATCGCGCCCGACCCTGCGAGCACCGGAGCCAGATGCGCAACCGGCGAGACGCCCCCTCCCGTCTCCGCAAGAATCGAATCATCCCACAGCCCCAGCCGCTCCAGCAGCTCGCGCATCGGGCCTGTTCGCTCGCCGATGAATCTTCTCTCCTCCGGCGATTCCGCCAGGTGTGTAGAGAGCGGCAGGCTGCGCCGCTTCGCCTCCGACCGCGCCCATCGGTACGCGTCAAGACACACCGTGTTCGGTGCGTGCGGCTGCAGACCGATCCGCGCACCATGCCCCGAACCCGCATTCACCGCGAGCGCCCCCTCTTGCTCCGCCTCCTCCAGAATCCGCGGCAGCCACTGCAAATACCGCTCCCGCCCAGCGCCGATCGCAAAGAACTCCAGAAACGACACGCCCGCCATCCCCTTCTCGCGCATCGTCCGCCAAGCGGCAAGGCTCGCCCTCCCCGGCGTCGACCGCGGCGCGCCCGCAATATCTCCCACCGCGACCACCCCCGCCGAACGCGACAGCTCGATCCCCCGCGCAACAGACGCCACGGTTTCAGCCTCATCCGCCGCGCGAACCGCCCGAATCATCTCTACCCACGGCATGAACCCGGCGCCCGCATCGTGTTCCCGCGGCCCAATGTGCGTGAGATCCAGATGCGTGTGCGCGTTCACCATCCCCGGCAAAATCACTGTCCGCGGCATCTCCACCACTCGTGCACGTCCGGATCGCGCATCGCGATCAATCTCTCCGGGCGTGCCGATCGCCATCAGCCGGAGCCGATCGCCGCCTTCCCCTGTCTCAATCAGCAGCGAGGCCGGAGCCACCCCCGGGCCCCGTGCGTCCTGCGCGCCGGCGACATTGAGACGAATCGGCGAATCTTGCGCCGCAGCGCGTAACCCTTGCAGATTCATGGACTTCGTGGTTCCGGCCCGAAGATTCGGCAAAGCTGCCTACAGACGTCCACCCGGCAAGAGAGTATGCTCTGGCCGAACGCAATCGCCCCCCGTGAACAAGTGGTCATTCAAGTGAAGGGAATCCTGAAAATGAACGGATGGAACATCATGCGATCGGCGCGCCGCAGCGCGCTGCTCATCGCAACACTCGGCGCGGCAGTCCTTGGCGGCTGCAATGCCGGAACCAACAATCTGGTTGAGGCAAACCGCGCCCTCACCGACCGAAACACGGCCCTCACCGCCCAGGTCGATTCGCTCAACACGCTCAACCAACAGCTCCAGTCCGAGCTCACCCGCCGCAACCAGCTCGTCGAAGAGCAGAACCGCCTCCTCGCCGAGCTTCGCGGCGGCCGCGCAGGCCTCGAAGCCCAGCTCGCCGCGCTCGATGCGCGATTCTCCGGGCTCCGCTTCGGCGACCTCGACCCCACCACCGACTCCGCCCTCCGCGAGCTCGCCTCGCAGTATGGCGACATCCTTGAGTACGACGCCGCCCGCGGCATGCTCCGCTTCAAGAGCGACCTCACCTTCGCTTCCGGCTCCGATGCCCTCAACGAGAGCGTCAAGGGCGCGCTCGGCAAGCTCGGCCAGATCCTCAACTCCGCCGCCGCCAACTACGAAGTCCGCGTCGTCGGCCACACCGACACCCAGCGTGTCCGCCAGCTCCCCGGCCGTAACTTCAAGAACAACATCGAGCTCTCCGCCTTCCGGTCGATCTCCGTCCGCAACTTCCTCGTCGATTCCGCAAGCGTTGCCCCGAGGCGCTTCGAAGTGGCCGGTCGCGGCGAGTTCGACCCGATCGTCGCCAACGGCGGCAGCGGCAACACCCCGCAGAACCGCCGCGTCGAGATCTTCCTCGGCCGTCCCATGGCAGGGAACAACTCTGCCGTCACCACCTTCCCCGACCGCGCCACAGACGCCCCCACGCGTCCCGCGGTTCGGGAAGAGATCATGAAGTAATCAGGCCGATCGTGGCCGTTTGAACACTGCAATGGCCCGTGCCGCAATCCGGCGCGGGCCATTTGCGTTTTGGCTCACCGCTCCTCACTTGTCTCCGGCACCTCCGCCCGGCTCCTGCTAATCTGCTCCCCATGCCTCCCCCGCCCGCCAGCCCCGACAGGAACGACAAGCACACCGAGGCCAAGGTGGTCGTCGCGCCCGCGATCGACTGGCGCAAGCTCCGGCTCTGGCAGATCCAGCCCATCCGCGATGCGCTCATCATTCTCGCCATCCTCGGCCTGCTCTACGTCGGCTACCTCTGCAGCATCGTCACCGTGCCCATGCTCCTGGCCCTCGCGCTGGCGTACCTCTTTGAACCCGTCGTCGCTTGGGTCACGCAAAAGTACAACTGGATCAGCCGCCAGGGCGCGGCCGCTGCCATCATCATCCTCGCCGGCGCGCTCGTCGTCATCCCTGTCACCATCGGCATCGGCTTTGCCATCGTCCAGGGCTCCACCCTCGTCGGCACCGTCGCTCGAAACACCGGCCTCGTCGTTGCATCGGTTCAGGCAGAAAAGCCCGAAGAACGAGCCGCGGCCCGCCAGCAGCTTCCCCGGTCGCTCCAGGATGTCGGCAGTTGGCTTGGCCAGCTCCGCACCGATGTCGAGGCCTATCGCGCACGACGCGACGCGGAGCGAGACCTCGTACCCGGCGAGCCCGACGTCGACACCGACCCAGCTCCTGCCGAGGACTCCGACGCGGCCGACGCCCCGGCAGCGCAGCCCTCGCAAACCCCCCTGCCCGATGGCGATCAGCCAGCTTCTGATGCCCAAACTGGCCCCGATGCGGCGGCGCCTGCTGATGCCGACAGCGCCGAGGCGCCACGCGCCCCCGCCCGACCCCTCCGGCCAGATGAAGCCGAAGTGCCCGAATGGAAAGTCCAGCTCTACCAAGGGCTGGAGATGGCCATCCGCTGGGTGCAAAACAACGCCGAGACGCTTGCAAAGAACATCGGCCAGCAGGCCCTCGGCACCGGCGCGGTCGCCTTCGGGGCCATCGTGCTGGGCATGCAGAAGATCACCTACCTGATCTTCACCGCCTTTCTCACCGCCTTCTTCTTTTTCTTTTTCTGCACAAGCTACGGCAAGGTCCTCGAGTTCTGGGAAGACCTCATCCCGGAACGCAAGAAGGGCCGCGTCATTGATCTCGTCCGCCAGATGGACCGCGTCGTCGCGGGCTTCGTCCGCGGCCGCATCACCATCTGCTTCATCCTCGCGATCTACGTCACGCTCGCGTACTGGCTCATCGGTGTCCCCTCGCCCCTCCTGCTGGGCCCGGCCATTGGCCTGCTGTTCATCGTCCCCTTCGTTCACGTCGTCGGGGTCCCCATCGCCATCGTGCTCATGGCCATCGAGCCCGGCGGCGGCGCAGGCTTTCAGCAGCAGTGGTGGTGGATCGTCTTCGCACCCATCGGCGTCTACACAGGCGCGCAGCTGCTGGACGACTACGTCCTCTCGCCCACTATCCAGGGCAAAACCACCGGCATGGACACACCCACAATCCTCTTTGCCAGCTTCGCGGGCGGGGCACTGGCCGGGGTATACGGCCTGCTCCTGGCCATCCCCGTCGCCGCGTGCATCCGAATCCTGCTCAAAGAAGTCTTCTGGCCCAGGTTCCATGCCTGGGGCAAGGGCAAGGAACGCGACTTCCTGCCCATCGCGCGCGAATGATCTGCGCACATGCCCGCCACCCCTCCCCTTCGCTTCGACATTCTCACCACCTTCCCCGAGATGTTCGGCGATGGCCCGGGCTGCGCGCTCAACAGCTCCATTCCCTCCCGCGCTCGCGCCGCCGGCCTGGTCGAGTGGCATGCTCACAACCTTCGTCAGTGGGCCGACAACAAGCACAATAAGACCGATGACCGGCCCTTCGGCGGCGGCCCCGGGATGGTCATGATGTGTCAGCCCGTCTGGGACGCTGTCGCCGCGGTCGAAGCCCTCGACGCCCGCCCCGCCGCACGCATCCTGCTCACGCCCCAGGGCCGCCTGCTCACGCAGGAACTTGTCGAGGGCCTTGCCCGTCGCGAGCGCCTGCTGCTCATCGCCGGTCACTACGAAGGCATCGATGAGCGCGTCATCCACGCGCTCGACCCGCTGGAAGTCAGCCTCGGCGACTATGTGCTCAGCGGCGGCGAGCTCGGCGCGATGATCCTCATCGACGCGATCACCCGGCTCCTCCCCGGCGCACTCGGCCACGAATCTTCCGCCGCGGAAGATTCCTTCTCATCAATCACGGTCGATTCCAAGTCCGGCCGCGCCATGCGCCTGCTGGATTGCCCCCACTACACCAAGCCCCGCGAGTGGAACGGCGTCACTGTCCCCGATGTCCTGCTCTCGGGCGATCACGGTGCAGTAGACCGCTGGCGGCTGGAGCAGCGTCTGGCCCGCACCCGAGCGCGCCGCCCCGATCTTCTTAGCGATTAAGCAGCCCGGCGGAGTCGCAGCAGCGAGCGCTGCACAGCCGGCTTTGCAACAGGCGAGACAACGACCACCGGCTGGACCGCCGCGGCCTTCGCCGCCCGCGCCCTGCGCTTCCTGCTCCGGCGGCGAATGACCACCGCCGCGGCAACAAGCACCAGCAGGCCCAGCAGCCCCGCCACCACAAACGGTGCAATCACCGCCACGATCGCCGCCGCGCCCGCCAGCAGCGATTCCACCGTCGATACCACCGGGTTTACAATTCCGCCCGTTGTCGCGGTCGATCCTGCCCGCACAGTCATCGCCGTCGCCTTCACCGTCGCCGCAAGCCCGCCGCCCGCGATCAAGGCAGATGCCCATCGCACCATCGGGTCCACATCGCCAAACTGTGCCGCCGCGGCCAGCGTTCCAGCCATCACGGCGCACGGCGCGGCGATGACATCGAGCGCGTGATCCACCCACGGAACCCAGTACGCGCCGATCTCGATCGACGCCGCAACGCCCAACGCGATGATCGCCGGCCACGACCCTGCCCACGCCCACTCCTGCCCAAGGTCCACCATTCCAAGGTGCGATGACACGCTCATCACCAGCAGCGGCAGAAACACCCGCAGCCCGCACGCCGCGGCGAGGCCAAGCCCAACCAGGATCGCAACAACAGTGTCCATGCCTACTTGTTCGGAATCACCCCGCGTCCCTTTCCCCACCCAGCCCGGGAGAGTCCCAGGGCGACCGGGCAGTTTCCCGAGCTTCCCCACCAACTTGCCCACGCGCCCCAACCAAACAAACACCCCGTTCGTGTAGCATCCCGCCATGCACCTCTATCTCTACCTCTGGCTCGCCGCCTCTTCTGCCGCCTCCCTCCTGTTCATGGCCGCCCTTGTCCACCTTGTCGTGCGCACCAGCAAGCCTCTGGCCGAGGCCATGTCCCGCGCCCCCCTCCTTGATGCGCTCGTCGCCTGGTTCACCGTCATGCCCCCCATCGTCGGCTTCTTCGTCGGCGCCACCCGCGGCGGCGATGGCACCTGGTGGAACAGCCTCCTGCACGCGCTCATCGGCACGGGAGTTGCCATCGTCGGCCAGATTGTCGCCATGCAGACATGGGTGTTTCTCCATGAGCTTGCCCACCCCGCCGCCCGCAAGGGCCCGCGCATCCTCAAAGTCCTCAATGCCAAGGTCGGCAGGTTCCGCAACCACAGCGCGGTCTGGTGGACAGCGCTGGCAGTGCCCATCTTCTCGCTCACGCGGCTCGCCGAGATCGCCATGTGGCCCATGCTCGTGTTGCTGGTGAAGTTCCCGCGCTACAAGCAGGGCGAGTGGATCAACGTCAGCCGCCACAAGTTCTCCGGCCTCGTGGGCCATGACCTCATCTGGTGCCTATATTGCGACTGGATGACCGGTGTCTGGTCCCTGGGCGCCGAGATGCTCCGCAACGTCGAGAGCTTCTGGTGCCCCATCCGCTTTTCCTCGACCGCCAAGTGCGAGAACTGCAAGATCGACTTCCCCGATATCGATGGCGGCTGGGCGGGATCAGAAGGAAACATCGCCGACGCCGCGGCGGTCGTGGAAAGGCAGTATCCCGCTCCCAACGGCGACAACTCCTGGTTCGGCCACCCCGCCCGTCTCACCGTGAAGGGCCAGGACATCGCCGGGCAGTAGTATCACACCGCGGCCCCGTGGCGAAACGGCAGACGCAGCGGACTTAAAATCCGC
>Ga0105044_10005864_pt1 | contig 16907 bp, 15 predicted proteins | sample MAT01_FD_78092 | JGI IMG/M metagenome (GOLD analysis project Ga0105044, IMG submission 78092) | Freshwater microbial communities from Lake Fryxell liftoff mats and glacier meltwater in Antarctica - MAT-01 | ecosystem: Environmental > Aquatic > Freshwater > Ice > Liftoff microbial mat | place...
AGCTTGCTCGGCTGCCTTCCTGCAAGGCCGGGCTAACCCGGCCTTTTCATGAGGGCGTGCACAATTCATGAAAAGTCCGGGCTAGTTACTCAACCACAATCGTAATCCGCTGCGACAGCACCGGCTGTTTGTGCGGAATGTGGCTGTGGTCGCCGAGCAGAAGCTGCAGCGTGTGTTCGCCTGGTGCAAGTTCCAACGTCGTTTCAGTCTGGCCTCCGCCAAAATGCAGGTGCTTCGCATCGTTGGGAATGGGTAGCCCCATTTCTGGCAGGTCGGTATCGATCAATAAGTGATGGTGGCCGGTCTTGGCGGCAACCGTGCCGGCGGGGGCAACACCCATGCCGCTCAATCCGAAACGAACAGTGACCGGACTCTTTACCGTCTCGCCGGAGGTCGGGCTGATGATGTAGAGCTTGGCCTCGGCGGGTGCTTCGGTGCGCGGCAGATCAATAGCCATGGTCGGAGCAGCAAAACAGAGCAAGCCAAACAGAGCGATTACAGCGCGCATGCACCACCTCGGGATTTGTGGGAAGTCTTCCCATAGTACCGGCGACACTCGCCGGACGTGTCTGCGCGATGTGGCGGGCTTCGCGCAGATTCGCGAATAAGGCTGATGTCGCAACGCCGCGCAGTGAGCCGTCGCTATCCACGCTGCCAGTCTGACCGGTCTTTGCGTTCAGGTTCTATGACAATCCGGCGCTGCAATCACCAGCAAACTGAACGTTTACAGTGACTTCACGGACAGGTTCACTGCAGAAAACGGCTGCCTAACCTTGGCCTAAGTTTGGCTTAAGTTTGCGTCGCTATGGTTCGCCTCAGGCAGAGAACGACCATCGGTGTACGACCATGCAGGCGATCATGAATAACTCGGCGGAAGCCATCGAGCGCGGCGGCGCCCGCCTGCCTGCCGGCCGATTGAGGCTGGCGCAGTTTTCCCTTCACCCTGCCGGAACGCTGAATCGGCAAAACGTCGAACGCTACATCGGCGCGCGCTTTCAGCGTGTTTACGGTGCCCAGATCAACCATTTCCAGCCGCAGTTGATCACCCTGACTGGCGCGTCCTCTTACTGCGCCGCAGTGGGTTTGGCAGCTGCTTCCAGCGGCAAACTGTTTGCCGAGACCTATCTGCGCTCACCCATCGAACAGCTGATCGCCGAGGCCAAGGGCGAGCCTGTCGGCCGCGAGCAGATTCTGGAAATCGGTAACCTCGTTTCCACCTGGAAAGGCAGCGGCCTGTTGCTGTTCGTATTTCTGAGTGAGTTGATCGAGCGCCTTGGTTATCGCTGGGTGGTATTTACCGCGACCCGGCACGTAGAACGATTGCTGGGTCGGCTTCATTACGCGCCAGTGGTGCTCGCGGATGCTGATCCAGGTTGCTTGCCCGATGGCGGCGCGAGCTGGGGCAGCTACTACCAGCGGCAACCGCGAGTGATGTTTGGTGAAGTGCGCCCCGCCGTAAACATGGCGCGGAAGGGCTTGCTTTATCGATCAGCTGCGCGCGTCGTTTCTGCGCAAGTGGATCGCGTGGTTGCCGAGTTCCGGCAGTGCCCGGCTCACGTTATCGGCTGACCCGGTCTGTGTCGATGAAAACTACGGTACTCGCAGCGCTGCACTTGCATGCGCACCTGCAGCCCGAGGCGGTTGCCCTGCGCGGCGTTGCCGAAAGCGGGGAAGCACGCGTTGTCAGCTACGCGGCTTTGGCAAAATACGTAGACGTGCTGGCGTGCTGGTTGCGGCAACAGCAGGTGCCGCTGCTGGGCTTGTGGGGCGAGAACCAGATCGAGTGGGTAATCGCTGATCTCGCCGCCTGGCAAGCCGGCATTCCGATCATCCCGTTGCCGCGATTCTTTTCACCTGCGCAGTTGGCATTCGTGGCTGCATCGTCTGGGTTACGCCATGTGCTGACGTGCGGAGCGATCAGCGACGGCTTGCCGACCCTGCGCCGAGTGTCGTCGCCGGTGCCTGCAATCTACCTTGACCCGCTGACATCGGGCCTGCTGAAGTCGACCTGCCGTCCAGCGGCAAAGTCCACGCCGCCGGAAACCTGCAAAATCACGTTTACCTCCGGCACCACCGGCCAACCCAAGGGCGTCTGCTTGAGTAGCGCGACGCTGGACGCGGTGACGTCCGCGCTGGCGGAGCGAATCCATGAGGCAGAAGCCTGCCAAGCTGAAGCCAGCCAAGCAGAAGCCAGCCAAGCAGAAGCCAGCGACAACGGGTTGAATGCGCACTTCAGCCTGCTGCCGCTCAGCACGCTGCTTGAGAACGTTGCCGGCATCTACGTGCCGATCCTGCTTGGCAAGACCGCCATCGTCCTGCCCGGCCCCAGCATTGGACTGTTGGGAAGCTCGCAGCTCGATATGCCGTTGCTGCTGAAGGCATTGCATCAGCAGCAGCCCAACAGCCTGATTGTGCTGCCGCAAATTCTGGCGGGTCTGGTGGCAGCAGTCAGCCAAGGTGTCACCTTGCCGCGCTCGCTGCGCTTTATTGCGGTGGGCGGTGCCAGCACGCCGCCAGCCCTGCTGACGCAGGCCCACGCGTTGGGAATCCCCGTATTCGAGGGCTACGGCCTGTCCGAATGCGCCTCGGTGGTCAGTCTGAACTCACCACGCGCCAATCGAATCGGCAGTGTGGGCAAAGTGCTGAGTCACCTGCGCCTGCGGGTCATCGGCGGTGTGGTTCAAGTGGCTGGCGACGTTGCTGGCGATGTTGCTGACCAAGTCGCTGGCCAAGTTGCTGGCCAAGTCGCTGGCCAAGTCGTTGGCCAAGTCGCTGGCAACATCTTCTCCGGCTATCTGGGCCAGCCCAGCGTCGACGCGCAGCCCCAGCCCACTTGGTTTGACACCGGTGACATCGGCCATATCGACGGGCAAGGCTATCTCTACATCACCGGGCGGAAGAAGAATCTGCTGATCAGCAGCTTTGGCCGAAACATTTCTCCGGAGTGGCTGGAGTCCGAGCTGTCACTGCGCGCGTCTGTCGCCCAGGCGATGGTGATCGGCGATGCCCAGCCCTTTTGCGCGGCTGTATTGGTTGCGCGTTCGCCAGCGGTGGATGCCGCCCAGCTTGCCGTCGACATCGCGGCAATGAACGAAACCCTGCCTGACTACGCAAAAGTTCGCCGCTTCATCGTTGCGACCGAGCCGTTTTCGCTTGCCAACGGCGCGCTTACCGACAACGGCAGACTTCGCCGCGAGGTCATTGCTGCTCGCTATGCCGCTGCCATTGCCGCGCTCTATTCACCCACGTTTCAGACCACCGAATCAGGAGCTTTGCATGCCATTTTTTGAACAGTTGAAGGTGCAAACAGAGGTGGACCGGCACTGCCTGCTGGCCGCGCCGCTGATCAAGCGCTGCTTGGGCGAAGGACCCCTCAGCCAGCACGAATACATCGCCTTTCTCAGCGAGGCCTTCCATCACGTTCGCCACACGGTTCCGCTGTTGATGGCAGCAGGCAGCCGCTTGCCGATGCACAAGGAGGCGTTCCGCAGCGCAATCGCCGAGTACATCGAAGAGGAGATCGGTCACCAGGAATGGATATTGAACGACATCGCCGCCTGCGGTGAAGACAAAGAAAACGTCCGACTGAGTCGCCCTAACCCGGCCACCGAACTGATGGTGGCTTACGCCTACGACACCGTGATGCGCAACAACCCAATGGGATTTTTCGGGATGGTGTTTGTGCTCGAAGGGACCAGCATCAGCCTCGCGACCTTGGCCGCAGACATCATCCAGAAGCAACTCGGTTTGCCCAAGAATGCGTTCTCCTACCTGCGTTCGCATGGCAGCCTCGATCTGCAGCACATGGTGTTTTTCGAGAAGCTGATGAACACCGTGGAGGATCCGACCGATCAAGCGGACATCGTCCGTGCCGCCAAGCAGTTCTTCCATTTGTACGGAAACATTTTCCGTTCAATCGAAAGCGGTGCGCTGGCCTTGGCGGCCTGATCCCATGCGCATCCATAACGCACTTGTCCTGCTCACCGGTGCCAACGGCGGTATCGGCTCCGCCATCGCCCGTCGGCTCAGCGAAGCCGGCGCGCAGCTACTGCTGGTGGGGCGATCTGAAGTCCGCTTGGGCGTGCTGCGCCATTCATTGCCATGTCTGGGCAAACCACACATCGCTGTACAGGCTGACATCACCACCGCCGTCGGGCGCGCGGCCATTGAACGCGCGCTGGAAGACGCGGGTCGGCCGCTGGACGCGCTGATCAACTGCGCGGGAATCAGCCAGTTCGGTTTGCTCGCCGACGCGCGTTCTGAAGCCATCGAGCGGCTGTTGGCCACCAATATCACCGCGCCGATCCTGCTGACCCAGCTGAGCCTGCGCTACCTCCATCCTGATTCTGGACGCATCATCAACGTCGGCTCCACTTTTGGAGGCCTTGGCTATCCGGGGTTCAGCGGCTATTGCGCGAGCAAATTTGCTCTGCGTGGATTCACCGAAGCGTTGCGACGTGAGCTGGCTGACGGTGATTTGCAGGTGGCCTATCTGGCGCCGCGAGCTACCCGCACGGCGCTGAACACGGATGTGGTTTGCGCCATGAACGAGGCGCTCGGCAATGCGATGGACCCGCCCGAACTGGTCGCCATCCAGGTCGAACGCATGTTGCTCGCCAAGCGCATGCGCGATCGCGCCATCGGTTGGCCAGAGCGTCTGTTTCTGCGTGTCAACGCGCTGTTGCCCGGTCTGGTCGACGGCGGGTTGCGCAAGACGCTTTCCCGCATCAAGCAATTTGCAGACCCCAGCCGCGACTTGAACGCGCCTGTCTCATCCATCGTGTCTTGAAGGAGACTCTCATGTCCCGCGTTTTCCGTTCCCCCATGGCCTTCACTCGGGTTGCAGCCGCGCTGCTGGCCATCGGTGCCGTTACCGCCCAGGCCGACGAAGCCAGCGACATCGCGCATCTGCAAACCCGTTGGGCCGAAGTGAAGTATCAGCTGCCTGCCACAGAGCAGGAAAAAGCCTTTGCGCTTCTGGTTGCCGAAGCCGAAGTACTCAGCAGCGCCAACGCCAAGCAACCTGCCTACCTGATCTGGGAAGGCATCATTCGATCCACCTATGCCGGTGCAAAAGGCGGGCTCGGTGCGCTTGGCGAAGTGAAGCGTGCGAAAGTGCTATTTGAGCAGGCGATCAAGATTGACCCTGCGGCGATGGCGGGCTCGGCCTACACCAGTCTGGGTTCACTGTATTACCAGGTGCCCGGTTGGCCGGTCGGTTTCGGCGATGACAAAGAAGCTGAGAAACTGCTTGCCAAAGGGCTGACTCTTAATCCGAATGGCATCGACTCCAATTTTTTCTATGCGGACTTTTTGTACGAGGAAGATCGGTATGCCGAGGCCATGCGAGTCTTTGAGAAGGCACTGGTTGCGCCCCCGCGCCCCGGTCGAGAAGCGGCCGACGCCGGGCGTCGGGCTGAGATCAACGAAAAGCTCAGCCTCGTCCGCGAGAAAATCTAGCGGAATGCAAACGGTTTGGCTGCATGCGCATCCTGCTGGCTGAGGATGATCCGCTGATCGCTGACGGCATCGTCGACGCGTTGCAGCACTCCGGATTCGTGGTGAATTGGGTGGCGTCAGGCAAGGAAGCCTGCGCCTCTGTTCATGCCGAGGCGCCGGACATACTGCTGCTTGATCTGGGCTTGCCCGATATGGACGGGTTGCAAGTGCTTGCGCAAACCAAGCGCCACGCGCCAAGCACGCAAGTCCTGATTCTGACGGCGCGCGACAGCATTGAGGACCGCGTGCGCGGGCTCGATCTGGGTGCCGACGACTATCTGACCAAACCGTTCGCACGTGCCGAGTTGTTGGCGCGTTTGCGGGTGCTGGAGCGTCGACTCGGCAATGCCGGCTCGGCGATCATCGAAGTGGGGCCGCTAAGTCTGCACACCCAGCACTTTGAGGCCAAACTCAGTGGCGTGCCGATGTCGCTGTCGCGCCGTGAATACATGCTGCTGAAGGCTTTGGTCGAACAGGTTGGCGTGATCCAGACCAAGGCCGCGCTCGAATCAAAGCTCTATGGTTGGGGCGACGAAGTGTCCAGCAATGCCATCGAAGTACACATCCACAATCTGCGCAAGAAGCTGCCGGAGCAATTCATCAAAACCTTGCGCGGCGTCGGCTATCTGGTGCCGCGCCAGTGAACTCGATTCGCACCTTCCTGACCATTGCGCTACTGGCGGTGGTGACGCTGGTCAATTTTGTGGCCAGCCTTCGCGGTTATCAGAACAGCATGGTCGAGGCCGAGCGGCTGTTCAACCAGCGCATGTACCAGCAGGTCGACCTGCTCGAATACACCTTGCCTGATCTGCTGGCGCGCGGGGACATCCGCGAAGGCAAGTTGTGGAGGCGGGCGCGTTCGATGGGTGTCGGTGCGACGCTTGAGTTCCAGTGGATTGGCCCTGACGGGAAGCTGCTGGCGCATACCGACCTGCTGCCAGAGACATTGATTACCCCGCTCAAGGAGGGCTTCGAGTTCGTCAATTTGAATGGCTACCGCTGGCATGTGCTGGTGACCCGAAGCGCCGACCGCAACAGCTGGTTTGTGCTTGCCGAGCGAGATGACCAGCGCTATCGAATGGCCGAGTCGGTGATTGGTCCCGCGATTTATCCGATGGTGTTCGCCATCCCTGTTCTGGGGGTGATTATCTGGACCTTGCTCGGCATAGGCTTGAAGCCCATTCAGCGGCTTGCCACCGATGTCGAACGGCGTGAGGCGACCGACCTGCGCCCGTTGGATGATGCGCAAATGCCCAGTGAACTTCTCCAACTGGCGCGCTCTGCCAATGCGCTGCTGCGTCGACTTGAAGCCTCGTTTGCACGCGAGTCCCGCTTTGCAGCCGATGCGGCGCACGAGCTGAGGACGCCGATTGCGGCGCTGAGTATTCAATGCGAGAACCTCGCCTTTGCCGCGCCCGAACACGGCGCCAGTATTGCCAAGTTGCAGGCCGGTATCGAGCGGATGCATCACGTAGTGAGTCAGATCCTTATCCTCAATCGGGTGGCACCCGATCACTACATGGCCAAGTTCGAGCCAGTCAATCTCTGCCATCGCGCCAGGGAGGCCATTGTTCTGCAGGGCGAAACGCTGCAGGACAGAACCGACGATATCGAGTTTTCCGGACACGATGCGTGGTTGCTCGGCGATGCGCATGCGTTGGATTCGCTGCTCAGCAATCTGCTGGGCAATGCCATCAAGTTCACGCCAGTCGGCGGCCGCATCCATGTTTCGGTGGAGCCGGTGGGCAGCGTCGCCAGACTCACGGTCGTCGATAGTGGAATCGGCATTCCATCCGCACAACGCGAGCGCGTGTTTGATCGCTTCTACCGACTTGACGGCGACCGCAATGACTCGCATGCCGTGGGCTGTGGCTTGGGCCTGTCCATCGTCCGCCAAGTAGCCGAGCTGCATGGCGCGACCGTCAGCATGAGCGATGCACCATCCGGCCAGGGCCTGTGCGTCATGGTCGACTTTCCGCTTGCGCCGCTGACGCCGCTTGCGGGCAAAGACCATAGCGAGCGCCCAACGACCACGTCCCATGAGGCGACTCGCCAGTGAAGCGATCTTTGTCGGTCCATTGGCTGCTCGGCGGACTGCTTTGCGGTTTGCAGGCGGGCGATGTCTGCGCGGCGCCACCCGAGTTCGCGATCAATATTCGCGATCACCTGTTTTACCCGGCCGAGCTCGTCGTTCCGGCCAATACCAAGATCCGGCTGGTGGTGACCAATCACGATGCTTCGCCCGAGGAGTTCGAAAGCTACGAGCTGAATCGCGAAAAAGTCATCATGGGCGGCGCCAAGGCGATCATCTTCGTTGGACCGCTGGAGGCGGGGGTCTACCCGTTCTTTGGCGAGTTCAATCCGAAGACGGCGCAGGGCACGCTTAGAGTGGAGCCATGATCCTGGAAGCCACAGTTGGACGCACCAGTGTGTGCGTTTGGGAGGTCGGCTGTGCTTGACTCGGTGTTACTGGTGCTGAGAGAAGTTCTGGAGGCGGCGTTGTTCATCAGCTTGCTGTTTGCGCTTTGCAGCAAGCTGAGACTGAAGTGGGGATGGGGTGTGGTTGCAATCAGCGGTGGGTTGCTTTTTTCATGGCTGCTCAGTCACTTCGCCTACGCGATTGCCGAGGCCGGCGAGGGCATTGGTCAAGAACTGGTCAATGCGAGCTTGTACGCGATCGCGATTCTCTGCTTCATGCTGCTCAACGCCGCCCTGATTCCGCTTCTGTTCGCTGGCCGCATGGAAGAGGGCAGCGTTGCCAAACGATTGACCAGACCGGCGCCGATATACGCATTGTCGGGTTTGCTGGTCGCGTGCTCGATCGCGCGCGAGGGCTCGGAAGTCTGGATCTACCTGTCGGCATTCGCTCTCAACTGGGACGCGCTGGCATCGGCGGGCATGGGCGGGCTGGTGGGGGCGGGCATCGGTGTCAGTCTTGGCAGCTTGGTCTACTACGGGTTTGCGTTCATGCGCGATCGCTATTTTTTCCCATTGTTTGTTTTGTTGACCCACTTCGTAATTGGAGGATTGGCGATGCAGGTGGCCAAGCAGTTGATGCAGATTGGTTGGCTGGATTCTGGCAGGCCGATCTGGGACACCACCTGGTTGGTGAGCGAGCGCTCATGGTTTGGCGAAATGCTGCGCGCGCTGTTTGGTTATGACGCTAATCCTGATCGCACCCAAGCGATCTGCTACTTCGGTGCGTTGCTGATCAGCCTCGCCATCGGCGGCGTCACGCTCGCGCGGCAGCGGCGCACGACGCATGCGTAGCACGTTTCCCGTCTGTGCTGCGATGTGCCTGTTGGCGTTGGCGGGCACTGCGGTTGCTGCCACCGATGGCGTGTATCACCCCTATGTTTCGCGGAATGAGCGCGAGCTGGAATATGGGGTGACTTGGCGCGGCATCGGTGACGATCCGCTCTCCTACCAACGGATAAGTTTTGCTTACGCGTGGGCGGATCGTGTTTCGACCGAGCTGTACCTGTTATCCGAATCAGCCTCGCATTCACAGGCGCGCGTTCGCGGCTATGAACTGGAGACAAAGTGGCAATTGACCGAGCAAGGCGAGTATTGGGCCGATTGGGGTTTGCTGTTTGAGATCGAGGGCGGCAAGGGGTTCGAGCAACGCGAAGTCAGCGTGGCTCTGCTGGTGGAAAAAGAACTCGGTAACCGGTGGGTGGCCGCCGCCAACGGCATCATCGAATACGAGTTTGGTGACTTGATTGAAAACGAGTTCGAGGCCGCGCTGCGGGCGCAGTTGCGCTATCTGAAAAGTCCCGCTTTCGAGCCCGCCATCGAGCTGTACCTGGATGACCAGGACTACGCCATCGGTCCCGCATTGCTCGGTGCCTACCGGTTTTCAGCAGGCAAGCAGATCCGCTGGGACATCGGTGTGCCGGTGGGCATCAATGCTCGCACTCCATCAACCAGCCTGCGCCTCAATCTGGAATTCGAGTTCTAGCAATATGCTTGTTTGAAGCGCCACCGGCTCGCAGCCAATGTGCGGATGCCGAATGCGATAATCCGCGCACTTTTTGCGGCCGGCACGACGACCATGTCCCACTCCCGAATCGATCCCTCGCGTGTGATTCGCGCACCGCGCGGTACGGCGCTCAGCTGCAAGAGCTGGCAGACCGAAGCGGCGTACCGAATGCTGCAAAACAATCTCGATCCGGATGTGGCGGAGAACCCCAGCGAGTTGGTTGTCTACGGCGGCATTGGTCGGGCGGCCCGCGATTGGCAGTGTTATGACGCCATCCTGAAGGCGTTGCGCGAGCTGGAAGACAACCAGACCTTGCTGGTGCAATCCGGTAAACCGGTGGGCGTGTTTCCCACCCATGCGGACGCGCCGCGGGTGCTGATCGCCAATTCAAATCTGGTGCCGCACTGGGCGACTTGGGAGCACTTCAACGCGCTCGATGCCAAGGGCCTGATGATGTACGGGCAGATGACGGCCGGCAGCTGGATCTACATCGGCTCGCAGGGCATCGTGCAGGGCACGTTTGAGACCTTCGCCGAAATGGGTCGTCAGCATTTTTCGGGTGATCTGACAGGGCGTTGGGTGTTGACCGCCGGTCTCGGCGGCATGGGTGGCGCGCAACCGCTGGCCGCCACCATGGCGGGTGCTTCGATGCTGGCGATCGAGTGCCGGCAATCCAGCATCGACATGCGCCTGCGTACCCGCTACGTCGATGAACAAGCCAGCGATCTTGACGATGCCTTGGCGCGCATGCGCGCGCACTGCGCCGCCGGCCGTGCGCTATCGGTGGCCCTGCTGGGCAACGCGGCTGAAATCCTGCCAGAGTTGCTGCGGCGCGGCGTGCGTCCGGATGCGGTCACCGATCAAACCAGTGCGCACGATCCGCTGCACGGCTACTTGCCCGCTGGCTGGTCGGTGGCGGAATGGCTCAGCGAGCAAAAAGCCAATCCGCAACGGGTGATTGCGGCGGCCAAAGAGTCGATGCGCGTGCACGTCGAGGCGATGCTGGATTTCCATCGGCAAGGCATTCCCACCTTTGATTACGGCAACAACATCCGGCAAATGGCGCAAGACGTGGGCTGCGAAGATGCGTTCGCCTTCCCCGGCTTTGTGCCGGCCTATGTGCGGCCACTGTTTTGTCGCGGCGTCGGACCGTTCCGCTGGGTCGCGCTTTCGGGCGATCCCGAAGACATCGCCCGCACCGATGCCAAGGTGAAAGAATTGATGCCCGACGACGCGCATCTGCATCGTTGGCTGGATATGGCAGCCGAGCGCATCGCCTTCCAAGGCTTGCCGGCGCGCATCTGCTGGGTCGGCCTGGGTGATCGCCATCGCCTTGGTCTGGCATTCAATGCGATGGTGCGTTCGGGCGAATTGAAAGCGCCGATTGTCATTGGTCGCGATCATCTTGATTCGGGCTCAGTGGCATCGCCCAATCGCGAAACCGAGGCCATGTTGGATGGCTCGGATGCGGTGTCGGATTGGCCGCTGCTCAATGCGATGCTGAATGTGGCCGGTGGCGCGACCTGGGTGTCGTTGCATCACGGCGGTGGCGTCGGCATGGGTTACAGCCAACACAGTGGCGTGGTGATTGTGGCGGACGGCTCAGAAGCCGCCGATCAACGCCTGGCTCGTGTGCTCTGGAACGACCCCGGCAGCGGCGTCATGCGCCACGCTGACGCCGGCTACGAGATTGCTCGCGACTGCGCCAAACAGCAGGGATTGAATCTGCCGATGCTGTAGAAGCTCTTTGCAAAGCTCTGACGTTCCGCGGTCGCGGCGCCAACACGTGCAGTTTGGAGGGCGCCGCTCCCGCGGCGCTGCTCTTCGGCCAACAACCAGAGCAGCCGCGCAGGAGCGCGTCTCTCCCACATCAAGAGCAGCCGCGCAGGAGGGCGCCGCTCCCGCGGCGCTGCTCTTCGGCCAACATCAAGAGCAGCCGCGCAGGAGCGCGTCTTTCCCACATCAAGAGCAGCCGCGCAGGAGCGCGTCTTTCCCACATCAAGACCCGCCTATGCGTGTTGCAGGATCAGCAAAAATAGACGGTTAGTTCATGTCTGATGGAATGAAGCTGGCGATGGGTGCGATTGCCCCGGTTTGTGGGAGCGCCGGAAGGCGCGATGCTTTCACGCCGGTGCAACCCATCAGCGCCAGAAGACCGTTATACACACCGTCGACAGCACGATCACGCCGACCAGATCGAGCACAGCACCTTCGCGCAGCATGCGTCGCAACGGTACATGGCCGGTGCCATAGGCAACCAGATTTGGCGCGGTCGCCACTGGCAGCATGAAGCCGCAACTCGCGGCAAGCACGGCGGGCACCATCAACAGCGCGGGGTCGAGACCGGTCACCACCGCTACCGCGGCAAGGATCGGCATCAACAGCACCGCCGTGGCGGTGTTGCTGGCGATTTCCGACAGCAGTGTCACCACCACACAGATGCCGATGATCAGCAGCCACACAGGCAAGTCGCGCAGGCCGCTGAGCGTGCTCGCGACACGATCACCCAGCCCACTGCTCGAGAACGCTGTAGCCAAAGCAATGCCACCCGCAAACAACACCAGCGCGGCCCAAGGCACGCGCTCGGCGGTGGGCCAGTCGAGCAAGGTGCTGCCACGGCCATCGGGGACAATCGCCATCAGCAACACGCCGGTGAGAGCGATGCTAGCGTCGGTGGCAGACACCAATCCGGTCCATTGCGACCAACCGCCAAACGGCTCGCTGCGAAAAATCCAGGCCGCAACAATCGCCCCAAACACCGCCAGCACCCGCCACTCGGCCGGTTGCCACGCACCCAGTTCAGGGACGCTTGCCGCAGGCGAGCCGCGCAGATTTCGACCCAGCCAAAGCGCCAGCAAGGGCAGCATGATCAGCATGATCGGCACGCCGAATTGCATCCACTCGAGAAACCCCATCCGGGTTCCGGTGGCGCGTGCGTAGGCCTCCATGAAGACCAGATTCGGCGGTGTGCCAATCGGTGTGCCCCAGCCGCCGACGCTTGCCGCATAAGCGATGCCAAGCACCAGCGGTACGCGCAGACGCTCGTCGCGATAGTCGGCCAGCACTGCCATTGCCACCGGCAGCATCATCAGTGTGGCGGCGGTATTGCTGATCCACATACTCATGATGGCCGTGGCAAACACGAAGCCCCACAGCAGGTGACGACCGCTGTGCCCGCCGAAGGCGCGCACCATGCCCAGCGCCAGCCGTCGATGCGCCTGATTGCGCTCCAGCGCCGCCGCCATCATGAAGCCGCCCATCAGCAGCAGGATCAGCTCATTGCCGAATGCCTCGGCCACCTGTTTGGGGGTGATCACACCCGCCATCGGCAGCAGACACAGCGGAATCAACGCGGTGAAGGCGGCTGGTATTGGCTCAAACAACCACCACAGCGCGATCCAGACGAGCACGCCCACAGTGATCGCCAATGCGCCGGATTCGCCCTGCGTGTGCATCCACATGGCCACGGCGATGGCAAGTAAAGGCGCGCCCAGCATGACCAGCTGGCGCGTACGCGGCGATAACGACTGGCCTTCTTTGATCATCGGTTGAGTGCTTTCTAGCCCGGCCTTTTCATGAATGCGTACGATGATCGCGCAGGATACTGGTCGCGCAGGATACTGGTCGCACAGGGGATTCTCTGAAGGAGCGGCGTATCGGGCCATACAGCCGACTGAAGAGAATTCCCTGTGCGATCAGGAGACATCGGGGCGGAAGCCCCGCGTAGCGGCGAAGCCGCCGAACGAGGGCGTGCGCAATTCATGAAAAGTCCGGGTTAGTTGGCCATTGCGGTCATGAATTTGCATGCCGTATCTGGTCACTTCAAGCTGGGCATGAAGTGGATCGCCATACTGACCTAGGCGGCTTGCCGACGGCGATAGCTTGAGTAGGCTGCCGGTGAAAATACTTGAAAACCCGCTCGGCCAAACCCAATCGCTTGCACTACCGCGCTCGTTCGAGTCCCGCTCATGGCAGCATGTGGCGCTCCCGCCGCAGGCAGAGGCACCGATGACTCAGCACTCAGGCGTCAGCGCGCGTTTGGCCAATCTGCACCGTGACGGCAAGCGCGTCAGCGCCGCGGATGCGGTCAAGCTCATTCGCGACGGCGACACCGTCGCCACCGGCGGCTTTGTGGGAATTGGATTTGCCGAAAACCTCGCGGTGGCCTTGGAGCAACGCTTTCTGGCCGATGCCCAGCCGCGCGATCTGACCCTTGTGTATGCCGCCGGCCAAGGCGACGGTCGCAGTCGCGGCCTCAATCATCTGGGCCACGAGGGCTTGGTGGCGAAAGTGATCGGTGGCCACTGGGGTCTGGTGCCGGCGTTGCAGAAGCTTGCCGTCGACAATCGCATCGAGGCTTGGAACCTGCCGCAGGGCGTGATCAGCCACCTGTTTCGCGACATCGCCGCCGGCAAGCCCGGGCATCTGTCGCGGGTTGGCCTTGGCACCTTCGTCGATCCGCGTTTCGGCGGCGGCCGCTTGAATGCGCGCACCACCGCTGAGCTGGTCAGATTGATGCCGATCGATGGCGAGGACTTTCTGTTTTACAAGGCGTTTCCGATCAACGTCGCCCTGATCCGCGCCACCACCGCCGATCCCGAGGGCAACCTCAGCATGGAGCGCGAGGCGCTCACACTTGAAGCACTAGCGATCGCGATGGCGGCGCGCAATTCCGGCGGCATCGTCATCGCCCAGGTCGAGCGGCTGGCCGACAGCCACGCGCTGTCCTCGCGCCAAGTCAAGGTGCCGGGTGTGCTGGTCGACTGCGTGGTGCTGGCGGAGCAGCCCGAATATCACCAGCAGACCTTCGCCGAGCCTTACAGCGCCGCCTTTGCCGGCGAGTTGCGGGTGCCTGCGGCCAGCGTGATCCCGATGGCGGCCGGTCCGCGCAAAATAATCGCCCGCCGCGCCGCGCTCGAGCTGCGACCGAACGCTGTGGTCAACCTCGGCATCGGTATGCCGGAGGGCGTGGCCGCCGTCGCCGCCGAAGAGCGCGTGATCGACCTCATCACGCTGTCGACCGAGCCCGGCACCATTGGCGGAATTCCCGCCGGTGGCCTGAACTTTGGCGCGGCGGTAAACGCGCAGGCGGTGATCGACCAGCCGTATCAGTTTGATTTCTACGATGGCGGCGGCCTCGACATCGCCTTTCTTGGCCTGGCCCAAGCCGACGCCGAGGGCAACCTCAACGTCAGCCGCTTCGGCCGCCGACTGGCCGGTGCCGGTGGCTTCATCAACATCAGCCAGAACGCCAAGAAGCTGGTCTTCGTCGGCAGCTTTTTGGCCGGCGAGGGCGCAGCCAGCGTGCGCAAGTTCGTCCGCACAGTGGAGCAACGCACCTTCTCCGGCCGCGAGGCAATGCGTCGCGGCCAGCCCGTGCTCTACGTCACCGAGCGCTGCGTGTTCCGCCTGCACGCTGACGGCATCGAGCTGATCGAAGTGGCACCCGGCATCGACATCGAACGCGACCTGCTGGCGCAGATGGATTTCCGCCCGGTGATCGAGCGCGACCCGATCCTGATGGACGCTGCTCTGTTCAATGACGCCCCGATCGGCCTGCGTGATCGCCTGCTGGCCGTACCGCTGGCCGACCGCCTCGCCTACGACGTCGACTCCAACACCCTGTTCGTCAACTTCGAGCGCCTGCGCATCCGCACAGCCGCGGAAGTTGACGCCGTGCGGCGCGAGGTCGAAGTGCGGCTCACCCCGCTCGGTCAACGCGTCTACGGCATCGTCAATTACGACCACTTCGAACTCGATCCCGAAGCCACCGACGCCTGGGCGGCGATGGTGCAGGATCTGGTTTCCCGCTATTACCTCAAGGTCACCCGCTACGGCACCTCCGGCTTCCTGCGCGCCAAACTCGGCGACGCCCTGACCGCCCGCGGCGTTTCCCCACATCTGTACGAATCAGCAGCCGAAGCGCGAGTGCATCTGCGCAAGGAGTGACTTGATAAGGGCAGGTCTTTAGCTGGTTAGTCGATGCATCGCACACGGATTTCTTGGGTGTCCAAGTTCACGTCTTACAAGTTCACGTCTTACAAGTTCACGTCTTACAAGTTCACGTCTTACAAGTTCACGTCGTAGGATTTCCCTTCGGGCGTGGGGGTCCACGTTTGCGTCTCTTCGTGCGCGCCACCCTAAGTCGCGAGCCGTGGCTTCGACGCCGAGGGGAGAAGGGAGCGAGGCTAAGAATCAGGGCGAATCAGGTCCGAAAAAACGACCTGCGAATCACCGATCCAATGGGCTGCGCACCCCCCGCCCACCGCGGTTCAACACATGAGTGTAGATCTCCGTCGTGCTCACATCCGCATGCCCCAGCAATTCTTGAATCGTACGGATGTCATAGCCGTCTTCAAGCAGATGCGTTGCAAACGAGTGGCGCATCGTGTGCGCACTCAGCGGCTTCTGAATCCCCGCCGCCACACGTGCCCTCTTCAAAGCTCGCGACAATATCGCCTCATCAAAATGATGACGCCGCTCCAACCCGCCGCGCGGATCCAGCGACCGTTTTGCCGATGGAAATACATACTGCCACGCAAAATCACGCGCCGCACTCACATACTTGCGCGTCAACGCGTTCGGCAACCAAACCACCCCAAACCCCGCCTCCAAATCGACCGCATGCAGCACACGGGCACGCGAAATCTCTTGCTGTAGCGGCTCAACCAAAGCGCGCGGCAACATGGTCCGTCGATCCTTGCCGCCCTTGCCTTCGCGAACCGTGATTTCATTGCGGGCAAAATCGACATCCTTCACACGCAATCGCAAACACTCCATCAAGCGCATGCCCGTTCCATAAAGCAGGCTCGCGACCAGCCAACTGCGCCCCTCCATCATCGCCAGCAAGGTCGCCATCTCGTGACGTGACAATACCGTTGGCACCCTCTGTGGACGCTTGGCACGCACCACCCCGTCCATCCACGGCAGATCGATGCCCAGCACCTCCCGATACAAGAACAGAATCGCCGACAAGGCTTGGTTCTGCGTCCCCGCCGCCACGTTGCCGCGCACCGCCAAGCCGCTCAAGAACGCCTCAACCTCCGGCCCGCCCATCGCGCGAGGATGCCGCTTGTCGTTGGCCAAGATGAACCGCTTGGCCCAGCCCAGATACGCCTGCTCAGTACGTCTACTGTAGTGTTTTAGCCGGATAACCCGGCTAATTTCGTCGAACAAGCGCGGAACGCGCGGCTCGCCAGTGACCGCAGTGAGCTTGGATACACCGCTGTTTTGATCCTCGTAACGCATACGCCTGCATTCCCGTCGGGTAACGACATAGGTTCGCTCAGAAAAAGGCCGAGCACAGTCAGACAAATGCTTGATGGCGTGTAGGAAAAATCTGGTTGACGCCACCAGCCCGCAAAGCGACCATGCGACGCAACACCCCGATTCCGGGGTCTACTTGGTGTTAGAACGCATGTTGGCA
>Ga0105044_10005869_pt1 | contig 16902 bp, 17 predicted proteins | sample MAT01_FD_78092 | JGI IMG/M metagenome (GOLD analysis project Ga0105044, IMG submission 78092) | Freshwater microbial communities from Lake Fryxell liftoff mats and glacier meltwater in Antarctica - MAT-01 | ecosystem: Environmental > Aquatic > Freshwater > Ice > Liftoff microbial mat | place...
CGCAATTCTATCTCGGCACGCTCTACGCGGACGGCGAGCTGGTCGCTTACGATGAGGCGGCGTCGATCAAATGGCTGACCGATGCCGCGAACCAGAATTATCCTCCGGCGATGAACCGCCTCGGCTCGATTTATGCGCTCGGCCGCGGCGTGCCGGAAGACGATGTGCGCGGCACCGATCTCTATCGCCGCGCCGCCGATCTCGGCGATGCCCGCGCCATGCTGAACTATGCCCGCGCGCTGGAGATGGGGGTTGGCACGGAGAAGAACGCCGGCGCGGCGATCGCCTATTACCGGCGCGCCGCGCAGAGCGACGATTCCGAGATGAAGCAGCTGGCGCTGGACGCCCTGAAGCGCCTTGGCGTGAGCCCATGAGAACCAGATGAGCGACACAGCGCCCGAGCGCGTCGACGCGGCAGTCTCCTATTCACGCCATGACGAGGCGCTGGTCGAACCGATCCTGACAGCGTTGCGTGGCGAGGGTCTGTCCATCTGGTTCGACAAGGACATTCCCGGCGGCGCGCTATGGGAAGAGATCATCGCGCGCAAATATCGCGCGGCGGGTGCGCTGCTGTTTTTTGTCTCGAAGGCCTCGCTCGCCTCGCAGCGCTGCTCGGAAGAGGTGTCGACCGCGCGAACGCTCGGCAAGCCGATCATTCCGGTGCTGTTGGAACGGCTGAAGCTGCCGGACGATTTGCCCGATCGCTTCGTGCTGACGCTGCAGGCGCGCAACGTGGTCGAGGCGTTCAACGAACCCGAAGAAGAGAAGAAGCGCGGCATCCTGCGCGCGCTGGCGGCGCTCGGCATTGCGGGCGCAGCGGCGGGTGTCGCCCAGGCTGACTCGATGAGCGCCACGCAGACGCGGCTGCCGCAAGGCTCGGGCGCCGAATCGAGCTCTGGCGCGAAGATCGCCCATATCGATCCGCTCGCTAAATCGAACGCCGGGGTAGTGAAGGCCTCTTCGACGATCTCGATGAAGACGGTGGCGTTCGGCGGCGCGGCGGCGGCGACGCTGCTCGTCGTCGGGGCGATCATCCTGATGCAGAACACCGACCGCGCCGCCGCACCGGCCAGATCGGCGACGGGCGCGCCCTCCACATCCAGCGTCGCAAAGGACGCCAAGGACGAGCCGGCGTCGCCGGTCACACCGGCCGCCCCTGCACCGACGGAGCTGGCGAGCGGCGACGCGCGGGCGATCCTGCAGCAGACGTCCTATCCGGCGGGCAAGCCGATCCCGCTGCGGGTTGAGGGCCTGCCCGGCAACGACAACGACCTGGTCGCCATCGCAGCGGTCGGATCGCCGGCTTACGCCCAGGTCCGTTACGAGTATCTGCGCGGCAAGAAGAGTGCGGATGTGACGCTGCGCGCCGTAATGAAGCCCGGCGACTACGAGGTGCGGATTTTCTTTGGCTCGGATAGCGGCGAGGGCAAGGATGTTATCCGCTTTTCGGCACCGCTCACCATCACGCCTGCCGCGCCGATCACCCTAAAAATGGACAGCCAACGGGTCACCGAAGGGCAGCCTCTGCGCATCCGATACGACGGCATGCCCGGCAACGACAAGGACTGGATCGCCACCGCGCAGGCGGACGCCGACGGCGGCACATATATCGACTACGTATACACCAAGGGCGCCGCATCCGGTTTGGCCGAGCTGCCGCCCTTCGTGAAGCCGGGCCAGTACGAGATCCGCGCCTACTTCGACGACCTGACTTCCGATCGCACGGTGCAGGCGCGCATCCCGGTGGAGGTGATCCCTGCCCCGCCGGTTACGCTCACGCTCGATGCTGCGGCTTACGCGCCGGGCGACACGATCACGCTCACCTTCGCGGATATGCCGGGCAACAAGAAGGACTGGGTCGCCCTGGCCCGCCCCGGCGACAATGGCTACCTCACTTACGAATATCTGAACGCCAGAAAATCCGGCACCCAGACGCTGCGCGCGCCCGACGAGCCGGGTGACTACGAGATCCGTGGCTATTTCGACGATGCGACGGGCGATAAAACCATCCGCGCGACGGCCAGCTTCACGGTCGGCGAGGCTGTTGCGCCGTCGCCGACCGCCGAACCGACACCGGAACCGACGCCGGAGGCGATCCCGGAGCCAACGCCTGAACCAACGCTTGAGGTGACACCCGAGCCGATCGCCGAGCCGACGCCCGAAGACGTTAGCCAACCGGCCCCGACAGGAGAGCCCGCGCCTACGCCTTGAGGGCCAATGTCGCGACTCTGTGATCCCTTGGGCTTTGATTCCTTTGGGCGTCCGGGCTAGAGGGTCGGCCAAGAGTTGACCTTAGAGGGACTTTTGTATGTTCGCACTGCGTCGTCGCGCGGCTATGGCCGCATCCGTTCTTGCACTCAGCATCGCTGCAGGTTTTGCCAGCTACGCCGCCGACGGCAAGCCGAGTATCGGCACATGGGGCTTCGATACCGCCGGCATGGATACGTCGGTGAAGCCGGGCGACGACTTCTTTGAATATGTCGGCGGCACGTGGATCAAGAACACCGAAATCCCGGCGGACAAGACCTCGTACGGATCGTTCGTCATGCTGCACGACAAGGCCGAGGCCGACGTCAAGGCGACGGTCGAAGAGAACGCCAAGCTGACCCACGAGCCCGGCTCTGCCGGCCAGAAGGTCGGTGATTTCTACAACGCCTTCCTCAACACCGACCTCATCGAGCAGAAGGGCCTTGATCCCGCGAAGGCCGACCTCGACGCCATCGCCGCCGCCGCCACGCACGAAGACGTCGCCAAGATCATGGCGACCCCCGGCATGCCGGGCGGCCCCGTGGCGATCACGCCGGGCGTCGACAGTAAGAATCCCGGCATCTACACGGTCGACATCTACCAGTCGGGCCTTGGCTTGCCCGAGCGCGACTATTATCTGCGCGACGATCAGCAATTCAAAGACATCCGCACCGCCTACCAGGCGCATATCGCCAAGATGCTGATGCTGGTCGGCTATGCCGATGCCGACAAGCACGCCGCCGACATCATGGCGCTTGAAACCGCCATGGCGCAGGATTCGTGGGAGATGGCCAAGCGCCGCGATCCCGTCGCGATGTACAACCCTAAGAGCCGCGACGAGCTGATCGCCTTTGCGCCGGATTTTCCCTGGGCGGAGTCCTTCGACGTGCTCGGCATCCCGAGCTTCAACCGCTTTGTGGCGAACGAGGCCGACGCAATCCAGAAGTTGACCAAGATATACAAGGCAACGCCTGTCGAGACTTGGAAGGCCTATCTGACATTCAACTATCTGTCGGCCTATGCCGGCGTCCTGCCCAAGGTCTATGATGACGAAGCGTTTGTCTTTGCCTCGATTTTGTCGGGCCAGAAGGAACAGCGTCCCCGCTGGAAGCGCGCAATTTCGGCGGTCAACGGTTCGCTGGGCGAGGTCGTCGGCCAGCTCTACGTCGCCAAGTACTTCCCGCCGGAAGCCAAGGCGGAAATGCTAAAGTTGGTTGAGAACCTGCGCGCTGCCTACAAGGTGCGCATCGAGAGTCTCGCGTGGATGTCCGACGCGACCAAGCAGGAGGCGCTGAAGAAGCTCGCGGCCTTCCGCCCCAAGATTGGTTATCCCGACAAGTGGCGCGATTACTCCGCGCTTGACGTGAAGGTTGACGATGCCCTCGGCAACGCCAAGCGATCGGCGGTCTATGAGTGGAACCGCTATGCCACCCGCCTCGACCAGCCGGTCGACAAGGACGAATGGTTCATGTCGCCGCAGACGGTGAACGCCTATTACAACCCCTCGTTCAACGAGATCGTGTTCCCGGCGGCGATCCTGCAGGCGCCGTTCTTCGACCTCGCGGCGGATGCGGCCATCAACTATGGCGGCATCGGCGGCGTGATCGGCCACGAGATGGGCCATGGCTTCGACGACCAGGGCTCCAAGACCGATGCCGACGGCGTCCTGCGCAACTGGTGGACGCCGGAAGACGAGGCGAAGTTCAAGGAGCGCACGATGGCGCTTGGCGCGCAGTACGGCGCGTTCGAACCGCTGCCCGAGATCAAGGTCAACGGCGATCTGACCATGGGCGAGAACATCGGCGACCTCGGCGGCGTCGAAGTCTCGCTCGAGGCCTACAAGCTCTCGCTCAATGGCGCCGAAGCGCCGGTGATCGACGGCTTCACCGGCATCCAGCGCTTCTTCCTTGGTTGGGGCCAGGTGTGGCGCTCGAAGTATGTCGATGAAGCGCTGCGAAACCAGGTTCTGTCTGACCCGCACAGCCCGGCCCGCTATCGCGTCAACGGCGTCGTACCGAACGTCGACGACTGGTATGCCGCGTTCTCGGTGCCGGCCGACGCCAAGATGTTCATCTCACCCGAAAAGCGCGTGAAGATCTGGTGATCCAACGGGACTTCAGAGTCCCTCAGTCGAGTCTGAAAATGAGAAAGACCCGCGCGTTTTGCGCGGGTCTTTTTTCTTTGAGTCGAGTGGCGCCCGCTATGGCGTGACGCGGTGGGAGGCGAGGCCGTCCGGATTGGCGACGGTGTTCTCATCGACGACTGTAAGCTCAATCGTGCTGGGCTCTTCGCCAGCCGGGCTGAGCATTGCCGAGCAGGTGTCGGCTTTGCTGCCGGGGGCGGCGTCCCAGGTGCCGGTGCGTGACATGTCCTGTGCCGGTCCGGTCGCCATCGTGACGTTCATAGTTTGGGTGAAGGTGCCGTCCTCCTTATAGGTCGAGGCGGCTTTGATCTTTGCGCCGTCGCGCTCGGTCTCGAGCGTCCAGGAGCCGGTCAGGAACGTTTTGCAAGAGGCGTTGTCGAAGGCGCTGGCGGGTGCGGTGAAAGCGACGGCCAAAGCCGCAGCGATAAAGAGCTTCATGGATCGAGATCCTCGTCGGTGCGGCGGCGCACGATGCGCCGTCCGGGCGATGTTTTAGCGTGTCGTGCGGCTGAGCGTCAGTCCCTGGTTAGGGAAGTGAAGCTGCAGACTTGACGCCGATGGCCGGAACCCGGCGTGCGGTAGCGCCGTCTTCGGTGCGGACGGTGTTGTCATCAAGAACGATGAGGACCGTATCCTTCTGGTCGCGTCCGCCGGCGGCGACGCTGGCATTGCAGCTATCGCTGGAGGGGCCGGGGGCTGCGTCCCATGTGCCGGCGAGCGTCATCTGCTCAGGTGTCAGGCCTTCGGGCTCTATACTGACGACCGCGCTGAAATCACCGCCGACCTTATATTGGGCGCGCGTGTCGATACGGCCCGGGCGGCCTTGGAGGTCGGTAGCGACGCTCATCTCCCAGGTGCCGGAGAGGAACGCCTTGCAGTGCGTGTTGTCGAAAGCGGCGGCGGGGCCAGCCATCACCGCGAGGGTGGTGGTGGCGGCAAGAATACGGATCATGCGGGCTTCTTCTCTCTTCATGGTCCCGGAACGTTGGCGGCTTATACCCCCCCGATCCGGCCATGTCAGCCCGCTGGATTTACCTTACGTAAATCATCACGGCGCAGCCGCCATCCCCTCGCGGCGCGGATCGGCGGCGCCGATGAGATGGCCGTCCGGTGTCAGCATCACGCCATGAAGTCCCGAGCCCTCGCCCGGCCGCGCATCGCTCACCCGCTGGCCAAGAACTGCGAGACCCGCGCGGATGGCGGGATCGAAACCAGCTTCAACCGAAGGCGTGCCGCGCGCCACGACATTGGGCAATGCCACGGCGTCCTGTGGCGCCATCCCCCAGTCAAGAATCGCGACCAGCGTTTTCAGCACATAGCCGATGATCGAGGAGCCGCCGGGTGAGCCGACAGCCAGCAGGAACTGCCCGTCCTTGAAGACCACGGTGGGGGCCATGGACGAGCGCGGGCGTTTGCCCGGCGCGACGGCGTTGGCGATGGGCGTGCCGTCGGGCCCGGCGGGCGCGAAGGAGAAATCGGTCATCTGGTTGTTGAGGATGAACCCGGCGGCCATGCGCTGGCTGCCGTAAACGCCTTCGACGGTCGTGGTCATCGAGACGACATTGCCTGCGGCATCGACGATGACGAAGTGCGAGGTGCCGTGGGAATAGTCGAAGTCGTTTGCGGCCCATTTCGGCGCGCCCTCCGGCATGCCGGCGATGGCTTCGGCCATCGCCTTGTCGGGCGCGATGAGCTTGGCGCGTTCGGTGAGATAGGCCGGGTCTAGCAGGCCGGCAATGGGCACCGGAACGGCCGTGTCATCGGCGGCGTATTTGTCGCGATCGGCATAGGCGAGGCGCTCGGCCTCGATCAGCAGATGCCAGCCGGTGACATCGTTCTTGTGCGCGGCGAGTTCGAAATGGCTGAGCATGCCGAGCGCCGACAGAACGGCCAGGCCGCCCGACGAGGGTGGGCCCATCCCGCAGACGAGCAGCGTGCGGTAGGGACCGCAGAGAGCGTCCATTTTTCGCGCTTTGTAGGTTTTCAGATCCTCAAGGCTGAGTGTGCCCGGCGCGTTGCCGGCGTGAACGGCATCGACCATCGCCTCGGCGACGGGGCCTTCATAGAAACCCTTTGCGCCGTAGGTGGCGATGCGCGTGAGGGTGCCGGCATAGGCGGGGTTCTTGAGAGGAGATCCCGCCGTAATGGGTGTGCCGCCGGGGGCGAGATAGGTGGCGATCTCACCCGTCATGGGGCCATAGAAGGCGATGGCGGGCGCGATGGCATTGGCCATGCGTTGAGGCACCGGGAAGCCGTCGGTGGCGAGTGCGACGGCGGGTTTGAAGTCGTCGTCGACGCTGAGCTTGCCGTGGTCGGCATGGGCGAGCAGCAGCATCGAGACGAGGCCGGGAGTGCCGACCGAGTTGCCGGAGGTGACGGCTTCAGGGAACGAGACCGGCTTGCCGTCCAGGATGAACATGTCGGGTTTGGCGCCGGCCGGCGCGGTTTCGCGGCCGTCATAGGCGGTGACCGCGCCGCTTTTGGCGTCATAGTGGATCAGGAACGCCCCGCCGCCGAGACCGGAGGATTGCGGCTCGACGAGGCCGAGCACCGCCTGCACGGCGAGTGCCGCGTCGACCGCGCTGCCGCCCTGGCGCAGGATCGCGAGCCCTGCCTCGACCGCCATCGGATTGGCGGCAGCGACCATCGCGCCAGCCGTCCAGTTTGGGGTCGGTTTCGGCTGGGAGACGGTGACGGCGGTGGGTGCCGAAGCGCTGTCCCCGCAGGCCGTCAGCAGTAGAAGCGCGAGGAGGGCGAGGGGTTTTAGTCGCATGTGCCGAACCCCATCACAGCCCTGCCCTAGCTCAAAGGATGAACTTGGAGAGGTCGGCGTTCTTGGCGAGCGTGCCGATCTTCTCGCGGACGTAAGGCCCGTCGATGATGACGGTGTCGCCGGAGCGGTCGGCGGCGGTGAAGCTGACCTCTTCCAGTACGCGCTCCAGCACCGTCTGCAGGCGGCGGGCACCGATATTTTCAACCGAGCCGTTTACTTCGGCGGCGACGTCGGCGAGCGCGTCGATGCCGTCTTCGGTAAAGTTGAGCGTTACGTTTTCGGTCTCCAGCATCGCGCGATACTGCGTGACGAGACTGGCCTCGGGCTCGGTGAGGATGCGGCGGAGATCGTCGCGGGTGAGCCCTGCGAGCTCCACGCGGATCGGCAGGCGGCCCTGCAGCTCAGGCAGCAGATCGCTCGGTTTGGCGAAGTGAAACGCCCCCGAGGCGATAAAGAGGACGTGGTCGGTTTTCACCGGCCCGTGCTTGGTTGAAACCGTGGTGCCCTCGATCAGCGGCAGCAGATCGCGCTGCACGCCTTCACGGCTGACATCGGCACCGCGCGCTTCGGAGCGGGCGCAGATCTTGTCGATCTCGTCGAGAAATACGATGCCGTCATTCTCGGTGATTTTGATGGCGTCACGGGTGACTTCATCGGTGTCGAGTAGCTTGTCGCTTTCCTCGGCGATGAGGAGCGGGTGCGACTCCTTCACCGTGACGCGGCGCTTTTTCCGCCGTCCGCCCAGCGCCTTGCCAAGCACTTCCTGCAGATTGGCGAGGCCGGGCGGCTGGCCGGGGATTTCCATCGGGAAACCGCCGCCACCGCCGTCGCCCACTTCGACCTCGATCTCCTTATCGTCCATCTCGCCGGAGCGCAGCTTGCGGCGGAAGGCCTCGCGGGTGGCCTCTGAGGCCCCTGCCCCGACCAGCGCGTCGAGCACACGCTCTTCGGCGGCCTGTTCGGCGCGGACGCGGACGTCTTTGCGCTTGCTCTCCTTCACCAGACCGATGGCGACTTCCAGAAGGTCGCGGACGATCTGTTCGACGTCGCGGCCGACATAGCCGACCTCGGTGAACTTGGTGGCTTCAACCTTGAGGAACGGGGCCTGCGCCAGCCGCGCAAGGCGGCGGGAAATCTCGGTCTTGCCGCAGCCGGTGGGACCGATCATCAGGATGTTTTTCGGCGTCACCTCCTGACGCAGCGCCTCAGGCAGCTGTTGCCGGCGCCAGCGATTGCGCATCGCAATGGCGACGGCGCGCTTTGCGGCCCCCTGCCCGACAATGTGGCGGTCGAGTTCGGAGACGATCTCACGCGGCGAAAACTGGGTCATATTCGGGAGAGATAGGGGGTCGCGGGGCGGCGCGAAAGCCTAGGCAGGCCTGCAGTGATTTCGCAGCCAGCCGGCAAAGGCCTCTTCGGTGAGATCGCCTGCCGCCAGCGAGAGGAAGATCATGACGAACGCGGCATCGTCGACGTGCAGTTCATGACCATTCAGCGCCATGAAGGTTTCCGTTGCGATCGCTGCCACGCGCTTGTTGCCGTCGAGAAACGGGTGATTGCGGGCAAGGCCGAACCCGTAGGCAGCGGCGAGCGCAAAGACATCCGGCTCGCCATAGGCGGCGAGGTTTTCCGGCCGTGCGAGAGCGGAATCGAACAGACCTTCATCGCGCAACCCGCTTAATCCGCCATGTTCGGCGAGCTGTTCGTCATGGGCGGCGAGCAGGGCCTGGCGGTTGAGCCAGAGCCAGCTCATTTGGCGAGTTCACGCAGCGCGTTCCGGCGCTTTTTCATGACCGCACGCATGGCGGTCATCTGGTCTTCAAAACCGGAATCATAGGTCGAGAGCTTGATGCCGCCCGGCGTTTCGGTGACGAAGAGCTCGTCACCCTGTTCCGCACGCAGCTTGGCGATGGTTTCCTTGGGCAAGATGACCCCGAGTGAATTGCCGATTTTGGTCAGTTTCAGCTTCATTGTTACTACAAATGTAAAACTGCGGGGGGGCAAGGGGTGTTGGTACCAAGGTTATAACCTACTTCTCCGCCAGCGTCTCCACCGTCAGATTGCCGTTGGTGTAGACGCAGATCTGGGCGGCAATCCCCATTGCCTTGCGCGCGATGGCTTCGGCGTCGAGGTCGGTATCGACCAGCGCCCGGGCGGCGGCGAGGGCATAGTTTCCGCCCGATCCGATGCCGATGACCCCGTCTTCAGGCTCCAGAACGTCGCCCTGCCCGGTCAACAGCAGCGAAACGGCGGGGTCGGCGACGATCATCAGGGCTTCAAGACGGCGCAGATAACGGTCGGTGCGCCAATCCTTGGCCAGCTCCACGCAGGCCCGGGTGAGATTGCCTGGATAGGTTTCCAGCTTGGCTTCCAGCCGCTCGAACAGCGTGAAGGCGTCGGCGGTGGCCCCGGCAAAGCCGACGATCACGTCGCCCTTCCCCAGCCGGCGGACCTTGCGGGCATTGCCCTTGATGACCGTCTGGCCCATCGAGACCTGGCCGTCGCCGGCAATCACCACCTTGCCGCCCTTGCGCACCGACACGATGGTCGTGCCGTGCCAGTTCAGCGGGTCGTGGGGTTTGTCGTTGGCCATCTGGTCCTCGAAATACGAAGACGGGATGTGAGGCGCGCGCGTGTTTACGTCAAGTTTGCCAGTCATTGCGCTAATGGGGGCGCGGACGTAAGGAAACGCCTGAAAACTAAGGACTTGCCCCATGCGTACCGCGATGATCGAGCGAAAGACGCGCGAGACCGAGATCATGGTCTCGCTCGATCTCGATGGCACCGGCGATTACGACGTCGATACCGGCATCGGCTTTCTCGACCACATGCTGGAAAGCTTTGCCCGGCACGCCATGCTGGACATGAAGGTGCGGGCGCAGGGCGACCTGCACATCGACTTTCACCACACTACCGAGGACACCGGCATCGTGATCGGTCAGGCGCTGGCCAAGGCGCTGGGCAACTTCAAAGGCATACGCCGTTTCGGTGAAGCAACGATCCCGATGGACGAGACGCTGACGCGCTGTGCGGTCGATGTGTCGAACCGGCCTTACCTCATCTGGAAGGTCAATTTCTCCAGACCGAAGCTGGGCGAGATGGACACCGAGCTGTTCAAGGAGTGGTTCCAGGCGGTGGCGCAAAACGCCGGCATCACGCTGCATATCGAGAACATTTACGGCGAGAACAACCACCACATCGTCGAAAGCTGTTTCAAGGCGTTTGCGCGGGCGCTGCGCCGTGCCATCGAACCCGATGAGCGTCTGGGCGACAATTTCGCCTCGACCAAGGGCGTCCTCTAAAGGGGCCTTATGAGCGAGACCGTCGCGGTCATCGATTACGGCTCGGGCAATCTGCGCTCGGCCGCCAAAGCGCTGGAGCGCGCGGCAGCGGATGCGGGCCTCAGCGCGCGCGTTCTCGTCACGAGCGATGCTGCAGAGATTGCTGCAGCGGACCGGCTTGTGCTGCCGGGTGTCGGGGCGTTCGCCGATTGCATGGCGGGGCTGACCGCGGTGCCGGGATTGAAAGAGGCGCTGAGCGATGTCGTGCTGCAGAAGCAGCGTCCGTTTCTCGGCATCTGCGTCGGCATGCAATTGACGACCGAAGCGGGTGTCGAGTTTGGCCGCCATGACGGGCTTGGCTGGTTGAAGGGCGAGGTGACTCGGGTCGATCCGCCCGACACGGCGCTGAAAATTCCGCATATGGGCTGGAATACGATTGCCGGAATGCGGCCGCATCCGCTGACTGCGGGCCTCGATGGCGCGCATGTTTACTTCGTCCACTCCTATGCGCTGCAGAACGGCGCGGCGGATGAGGTGTTGGCGACATGCACCTATGGTGTGCCGTTCGCGGCGATTGCCGGTCGCGACAACATCATCGGGACGCAGTTTCATCCCGAGAAAAGCCAGGCGGCTGGATTGACGCTGCTCACCCAGTTCCTGAAATGGCGGCCATGAGTTTCACGCTGTATCCGGCGATCGATCTGAAGGACGGTAGTTGCGTGCGCCTCGTGCAGGGCGACATGCTGAGCGCGACGGTGTTCTCGCTGAAGCCCGGCAAGCAGGCGGCGGCCTGGCAGGCGGCGGGATTTCAGTGGATCCATGTCGTCGACCTCAACGGCGCGTTTGAGGGCCAGCCGGTGAACTACGAGGCGGTGAGCGACATCCTCGCCGCCGTGAACGTGCCGGTGCAGCTGGGTGGCGGCATTCGCGACCGCCATCAGGTGGAGCGCTGGATCGAGGCGGGCGTCGAGCGGGTGATCCTCGGCACGGTGGCGGCGCGCAATCCGCATCTGGTGAAGGATATGGCCTGCGCCTTTCCGGGAAAGATCGCGGTCGGCATCGACGCCAAGGATTTCAACGTCGCGGTGCAGGGCTGGGCCGAAGACACGCACATGGATGCGGGAGAGCTGGCGAGCCGTTATCGCGATGCGGGGGTGGCGGCGATCATCTTCACAGATGTCGGACGTGATGGCACGGGGCAGGGGATCAATATCGAGCAGACCGCGCGCATCGTCGCGGCTGCCGAGGGCGTGCCGGTGATCGCGTCAGGCGGCCTCGCGGGCTTGGAAGATGTGAAAGCGTGCATGGCGGCGCCGGGCATCACGGGCGTGATCTGCGGGCGGGCGCTCTATGACGGGAAGCTGTCGCCCCGCGAGGCGCTGAAGCTGACGCGAGGCGGTTAGGGCGGCGCTTACGCGTCGAACACGAACACGTCCCGCCGATGATGCTCAAGGTACTTTTTCTGATGATCGGTAAACTCGCTCGCGCTCCATTCGTGAGTGCCAATACTCTCTCCGACGCGCTCCCACGCCAAATGATCAAAACCTAATCGCCGCAAATCCACGCGATCAACGCGACGTGAAACCAATACGCTGCCGTCATTGTCGAAGCTGATAAATCCACGACCAAACAATAAGTCGGCATCTGGTGTCAGCATGAAGCCATTCATGCCGTCGAGACGCTCCCCGGCTGTCTCACAATCCCGCCAAGGCTTGATGTGACTTGCAATGAGCAGGCTTGGATTTGATACACCAGTGAGCCGACAAGAGTTGCTCACGCTTTCAACGTTTCTTCGAAACAACCCCTGACCCCTTCGAGCGAGCACAACGCTCCTTCTCGTGGTTTCATCGAGCGCAATGTCAGTTTCCACGAGATGCTGAACAATGTCGCCCAATTGCTCAACGACATTTTCAAATGTGAGACTGTTCGCGCCGCCTCGATTCAGCGTTACTGCGTCAAAAGACGACGCGCCAACTACCGTATTGAAGGCGTCCACCGAGATGCTTGCTAGGTATGCGCCCTGTCGCCCGAATGAGGAGATCGGATCGATTGGCGAGTAGGTGCTCGGTAGTAGTGCCCCGAGGGCTTCGATGATCTCTGCAGGACGAACGGGCTGCCCAAGTTCAACCCAAAAGATGGGCAACAACCAACCTGATCTGCTCCAGTTGGCGCCAACATTCCCAAACTCAGATGGTTTGGGTGCGGTAAACGCAAATTCTGCTACCCGGCCAATGTGCCGAATTTGGCGGTCGGCATATGAAAGCACAAAGTCGCCTGGACAGGCTCGCCGCATGTTCAGGTAAAACTCATTCCTAGCGCCACCACTACTCGTTTTGGGCGACCACAGATATTGGCCATCAATCTCCTGACGGACTGTCTGCTTGTGATTGACCCACCAGTAATGAGGCATGCGCTGTTGTGACAGCGCTTACGCGTCGAACATGATGACGCTGCGGGCGAGGTTGCCAGTTTTCAGTTCCTGCAGGGCCTCGTTGACCTGTTCGAGTTTCACGCGCTGCGAGATCATCTCGTCGAGCTTGAGCTTGCCCGACATGTAGAAATCGACGAGGCGGGGCATGTCGACGGGGAAGCGGTTGGAGCCCATGACCGAGCCCTGGATGCGTTTCTCGCCGAGGAATTCCGCGCCGTGCAGTTCGATATGCACGCCGACCGGGATCATGCCGATAATGTTGGCGGTGCCGCCGCGCGCCAGCATCTTGAAGGACTGCTCAGCGGTCTGCTTGAGGCCGACCGCCTCGAAGGCGTGATGGACGCCGCCATTGGTGAGGTCCTGCACCTGCTTCACCGGGTCGCCGTCTTTCGGGTTGACGACGTCGGTCGCGCCGAAATGCTTTGCGAGATTGAGTTTCGAGCCGACCATGTCGATGGCGATGATGCGGCTGGCCCCGGCGATCGCGGCGGCGTTGATCGCGGCGAGGCCGATGCCGCCGCAGCCGATCACCGCGACAGTCTCACCCGGACGCACGCCGGATGTGTGCGCCACCGCGCCGTAGCCGGTAACAACGCTGCAGCCGATGAGCGCCGCGACATCGAACGGCATGTCGCGGCGGATCGAGACGCAGGCGTTCTCGTGGATCAGCATCATCTCGGCAAAGGATGAAAGATTGAGGAACTGGTTCATCGGGCCATTCGTCTCGATGAGGCGTGGCTCATCGCCGCCGTGGCGCTTGGTGTCGGGGCTCACGCAGCGCGAGAGGTGGCCGGTGATGCAGTGTTCGCAGCGGCCGCAGAACGCAGACAGGCAGGTGATGACGTGGTCGCCGACTTTCACGCTGCGGACTTCGGAGCCGACCTGCTCGACGATGCCGGCGCTCTCATGGCCGAGCACGGCGGGGAGCGGGTAGGGGTAGAGGCCTTCGACGAAATGCAGATCGGAATGGCAGACGCCGGCGGCCTTGGTGCGGATCAGCACCTCGCGCGGGCCGGGCTTGTTGATGGTGACGTTCTCGATGACCAGCGGCGACTTGGTCTGGCGCAGGACGGCGGCTTTCATGGTGTCTCTCCCGGGTGGCGTTGTTTTTTGTGGGCGGGACCGTCCGACGGGGCGGGCTTTGCGTCAAGCAAGGGCAAGGGGTATTGGCAGCGCCATGCTCGCGGTCCGCATCATTCCTTGTCTCGACGTCAAGGACGGGCGCGTGGTGAAGGGCGTGAACTTTGAAGGTTTGCGCGATGCCGGCGATCCGGTGGAGGCGGCGCGGGCCTATGACGCGCAGGGCGCAGATGAGCTGTGTTTTCTGGACATCACCGCCAGCCATGAGGGCCGGGGGACGCTGCTGGATATTGTCGCGCGGACGGCGGACCAGTGCTTCATGCCGCTGACTGTCGGCGGCGGCGTGGGATCGGTCGAGGACTATCGCAAGCTGCTGCTCGCCGGGGCCGACAAGGTGTCGGTGAATACGGCGGCGGTGAAGCGCCGGGCGCTGGTGCGCGAGGCGGCGGAGCGGTTCGGCAGCCAGTGCGTTGTGGTCGCGATCGACGCCAAGCGTGTGGGTGATGGGTGGGCGGTTTTCACCCATGGCGGGCGCGAGCCGACAGGGCTCGATGCGGTCGCCTATGCGCGTGAAGTGGAGAGCCTGGGGGCGGGTGAGATTTTGCTGACCTCAATGGACAAGGATGGCACGAAGTCCGGCTATGATCTGAAACTGACGCGGGCGATCAGTGATGCGGTGCGTATCCCGGTGATTGCGTCGGGTGGGGTTGGCGATCTGGACGATCTGGTGGCGGGCGTGCGCGACGGGCATGCGAGCGCGGTGCTGGCCGCTTCGATTTTCCATTTCGGGACTTACACGCTCGCCCAAGCGCGGGCCGCGATGGCGGCGGCGGGCTATCCCGTTCGGGCGTGACGTCCGCGCGAAAATAAACTTCCCCGCACGATAGATTTCGCGAAGGCCGCGCGGCTAGCGTCCGCCGCGTCGTGAAACTGTCATGGAGTTCTGTGTGAGCGAGGAGATCGAACTGAAGCTGAGCCTCACGCCTGAGGCATTCGCGGTGTTGCCGGGGGCGCTGAAGCAGCGCGGTGTCCGCTTCTTGCCAGCGCGCCGGATGGTCACGACGTATTACGATACGGCCAAGGGTGCTCTGGAGAAAAAGGGTGTGTTCCTGCGGCTGCGCGTAACCGGCGGAAAGATCGAGCAGACGGTGAAAACGGTCGGAGATGGCGGGGTTTTGGCGCGGCGGGGGGAGTGGAACTGGCCGCTGAAAAGCGCCGAGCCGGATCTGGAATTGGCGGCGTCGACGGGGCTGAAAGTGCTTGAGCGGCGGGCCCGGAAGGGCGGGATCGCGCCGCGTTATGCGAGCGAAATCACCCGGCGGATTGCGATTGTGAAGCTGGGTGCGGCGACGCTGGAACTGGCTCTGGACAAGGGTTTGGTGCGCGCAGGCCGCCGGACGGCGGAAGTGCGCGAACTGGAGATTGAGGTGAAGGCGGGCGATCCGGGGGCGGTCTTTGCGCTGGCCCGCGATCTCCTGGCGATGCCGGGCATTTCCATCGGTTTTGCGACCAAGGCGAGCCGGGGAATTGCGCTGGCAGAAGGTGCGCAGGAGCGCTTTTTGAGGGCGGCGGAGCCCCGGCTGAAGGCGGCGATGACACCGGCTGTGGCTGCGGCGGCGATTCTCGACGATTGCGCCGCCCATGCGGCTGCCAATCTGCAGTTTTTGGCTGAAACCCGGGCGCCCGAGGCGATCCATCAGGCGCGTGTGGCGCTGAGGCGGCTGCGCGCCGCGCTGGTGCTGCTGAAAGGCGCGATCCCGCCGGAGCGCCGTCATCATCTGCGCCGGGAAGCCGGATGGCTGGCGAGCGAGATGGGCCCGGCCCGCGATCTCGATGTGCTGAGCGCGGGCGCGTTGAAAGCGGCGGCACCGCCGCAGGCGCTGGCCGCATCGTATGCAGCGCTGGCGCGGAGCGTCGAGCGGGCGCGGCGTGCGGCAAGGGCTGCAGCAGTTGCGTCAGCGCTGAGCCCACGGGCGCAGCATTTGCTGCTGGATATTAGCCAGACGGCGAGCGGTCTGAGCGGCGGTGAGGGCGATGCCGGGATTGCCGGGCTGGCTGCCAAGCAGTTGGAGCGGCGCTATCAGGCGGCGATGGCGGCGGGCGTCGGTGTTGAGGGCGCCGATGTCGAGGCGCGGCACCGGCTGCGGCTGGCGCTGAAGAAGTTGCGCTATGCCGCCGACTTTTTTGCGCCGCTGTTTCCAAAGAAGGCGGTGAAGGCGGTGAAGGCGGAGCTGAAGGCGTTGGCGCGGCTGCAGGATTCGCTGGGTGCTTTCAACGATGCCGCGATGGCCCCGATGGTTGCGGCGCGTGCGGCCAAGGGCACGCAAGAGGGCGCGCTCGCTTTCCTGTCAGGCTGGGCGGCGCACCGGGCGGAGGCAGCCTGGGCCGAGGCGGCGGGCCATCTGGCACGCTTCCGTAAGGCCGAGCCTTTCTGGCGCGAGGCGTTATAGGCGCTATAGTTGAGCGAATCGCTGTGCCTTTTGAGGATTTCCCAAGCTGTCCGCCATTCATCCGCTCGACGCGCTCTTCGCCGAGATCGAACTGCGCAAGGGTGCAGACCCCGACAAATCCTACACCGCCAAACTGCTGGCCGGCGGCCCGCAGCGCGTCGGCAAAAAGCTGGGCGAAGAGGCGGTCGAGGCGATCATCGCGGCGATTGCCGAAGACAAGCCGCACTTCGTCGCCGAGTGCGCCGACGTGCTGTACCATCTGCTGGTGCTGATCGCGGCGCGCGATACGCATCTCCATGAGGTCTATGCCGAACTGGTGCGGCGCCGCGCCTCCTCGGGCCTCGATGAGAAACTTGGCCGTAAGCCGGGCTGACCCAGAACCGGAACGATGAAGGAGTTCGAAATGATGACGCGCGCCCTGACGGCTGTCCTGCTGACCGGAGTGACGACCATTGCCGCCCATGCCGGCGTGCCGGTCGTGCAGAATTTCGAGGTGA
>Ga0105044_10005873_pt1 | contig 16897 bp, 18 predicted proteins | sample MAT01_FD_78092 | JGI IMG/M metagenome (GOLD analysis project Ga0105044, IMG submission 78092) | Freshwater microbial communities from Lake Fryxell liftoff mats and glacier meltwater in Antarctica - MAT-01 | ecosystem: Environmental > Aquatic > Freshwater > Ice > Liftoff microbial mat | place...
AGGCTCGCAACTCGGGCGCGTGGAGAATTTTTTGCCCTTCAAAGTGCATTTTCATCTCCTCCTTGGTGTAGCCGTTTTCCAAAAAGGTATCCACTTGGGGAATCACGTTGAAAGCGATAGGGCGCGAATAGACCTTCGGAGCCGGGCTCGTCTGCCCCGAAGCGATGGCAGTGACTTGCTGCTCCAGCTCGGCGATTCCTTGCGCGCCACTTCCCGAAACCGCCTGATAACTGGAGGCCAGAATACACTCTACTCCGCCGAAGGCTTGGTGCAGAGGCGCCAGCGCCATCAGGGTCACGATCGTGGTGCAGTTCGGATTTGCAATGATCCCATGATGCTCAGCGGCATCTCCGGGATTGATCTCCGGCACCACCAGAGGCACGCCTTCATCCATGCGGAAGGCCGACGAATTGTCCACCACCACTGCCCCTGCCGCCACGGCATAAGGCGCGAAGGTTTTGGAAATTCCACCACCCGCGCTGAACAGGGCGATATCAACATCGGCGAAGGACTCGGTAGTCAGCTCCTCGACCGTGATCATTTCCCCTCGGAACGGTAGTTGCTTGCCCGCCGACCGGGCCGAAGCCAGCAGGGTCAGTTTGCGCAAGGGGAAGTCGCGCTGCTCCAAACACTTGATCATCTCGATGCCTACGGCTCCGGTGGCTCCGACGACGGCGATGTGATGGGGCGCAGGGTTCATAACTAGTGAGAAAAATGAGAGTCGCGAGTTTACGACCTCCCATCCTGTTTGCAAGCGCTTGACCTGCCGTCATATGTTTCCCCCGGGGAAAAGGTCTTCTTGGCAAGCGGGCGGAGCATGATTATGGTAGAGCGGGGACGGAACTCGCTTGCTGATTCGGAGAAGCTCTTCGAAATGCAACGGGATTGTCCCTCTATTTCACCATGAAATCGGTCTGGGCCAAGCTGCTGGTTGGTGTCCTGCTGCCCTACGGCACTCGTTGGGCGTCGCGGCAGGAGGCGGCGATTTTGCGTCAGGGTCGTCCGCTCAGTGAGTGGGAGACAATGTGGGCCTCGGATGTCGGCGTGGCGAGACCCGAGGCGGTCCGCATTCTGCCGGTGCCGCGGGTGCCGACTCCGGGTTCTTGGCTGACTCAGGTGTGGGAGACGGCGTTCGGATTCATCTCCGAAGGGCCGACGGGCATGGCGGTGAATTATGGGATCTATCTCGATTCCGCTCAGGCCACGAATCCTTCGCTGCTGGTCCATGAACTGACCCATGTCGCGCAGTTCGAGCGACTCGGCGGCATCCGCGCGTTTCTCAAGGAATATCTGACCCAGTGCGTGCAGGACGGGTATTGGGATGCGGCGATGGAGCAGGAAGCCCGGCAGGCGGCGGCGCCTTTCACCCGACCCCCGGGCGGATAATTGACGAGGCGAAGTCTCGCCATCACTGCGGCGAAGTCTCGCTATCACTGCTTGTTTTCCTGATCGGCATCAGGCACACTGTCGCCGCCATGGAATCGCACGATGTCTTGAAAAGAGCTTTGGAGGGAACCCACGCGGGTCCCAAGGAAGTCGCCGCTGAACTGGGAGTCTCCTTATCCTTGGTCTATAAATGGACACAACCTTCCGCAGGCAGCGGCTCGGGTAGTCGCAATCCCCTGGATCGGGTCTCCGATCTGGTGCGGTTGACCCGGCACGTGGAGATCGTCGAATGGCTTTGTCAAAAGGCGGGTGGCTACTTCGTGCGCAATCCCAAGGAAGCCAAAGGCGGGGAGCGGAGCGGCTACGAGGTCGTGCCGGCTACCCACTTGATCGTGCAACAGTTCGCCGGATTGCTCGACGCGGTGGCACGGGCGGCGGAGGACAGTTCGATCTCCACGGAAGAGTCGGCGGAAATCCGGATGGTATGGGATCGGTTGAAGGCCTATTGTGAGGGTTTCGTGCGCTGCTGTGAGGAAGGAGATTTTGAGCAAATCCATGAGGAGCTGAAAGTTCGCTGAGCCGGGCGACGTTCTCTGCCGTATGTCCACCGCTGTTATCCTGAATCCACCGCCACCTCGCAGCTGGGTCGAAGTCAATCTCGAAGCGCTGCGCCACAATGCGGCATATTGTCAGGAGCTGGCCGGTTCCGCATGCGGAGTCATGGCCATCGTGAAAGCAGATGCCTACGGCCACGGAATCGGTCCCGTCGTGGCGGCACTGGCCGACCGAGTGGCCTGGTTTGGAGTGGCCAACGCGCGTGAGGCCCTCGCCACGCGGGCCGAGGCATTTTCGGCCGACATCCTTATTCTCAGCCCGGTCACGCCGGAGGAAATGCCCGCAGTGGTCGCTCATGGCTTCGCCGCCTCGGTCTCGACCCCCGGAGAGGTGTCTGCCTTCGGCGCAGTCGCCCGGTCTCAGGGCCGGGTTACCTCGCTCCATGCTGTCGCCGATACCGGCATGGGACGGATGGGAGCGCTCCCTGAGCTTTTTCCAACACTCGTGCAAATGATTCAGGCGACCGAGGGCGTGGAGCTCGGCGGAGTGGAGACCCATTTCCCTTCGGCGGACGAAGACGAGGCGTTCACCATGGGGCAGATCGCGGTATTCGCTGATCTCATGGGCACTCTCAAGTTGCCGGATACCTGCCAATGCCATCTCGGCAATAGCGCGGGCCTGCTCGGTTTTCATCCCCGGACGCCCTTTGCTACCCTAGTGCGCCCCGGTCTGGCACTTTACGGGATATCGCCGCTTGCAAAGAGTCAGGAGTCCTTGCAAACAGTTCTTTCCTGGAAATCCAAAGTAGCCTTGATCCGCGATCTTCCGGCCGGGGCGACGGTGAGTTATGGTCGGACTTACGTGACTCCGCGACCGATGCGGGTCGCGACCCTCGGGGTTGGATACGGCGACGGTTACGCCCGGCAACTCTCTGGCAGCGGAGCCGAAGTGCTGATCGGAGGACGGCGTTGTCCTCTGCTCGGCCGGGTGACGATGGATCAAATGGTCGTCGATGTGTCGCACCTCGCACGGGTGCAAGCAGGGGACGAAGTGGTCTTGCTAGGCTCGCAGGAGGGCGAGACCATCACTGCAGGTGAACTGGCGGAGCAGGCTGGCACGATTTCGTGGGAGATTCTGACCGGGATAACGAGCCGGGTCGAGCGGATCTATCTGGAGTAGGCTTGCCTTCAGGCCTATGAAGGGGCGGGGCAGGCGGCGAACTATGTGTCATAGTAAATTAGCGCAATCCAATCTTGCTGTAGATGTTTGAAATCCTGCTGATCGCTATCGTTTTCGTTCATCTCGATCTGGAGCGACGTATTTGGATCACTCGCTCAAATGATATTTTCGAAAAGTATCGAGATGAAAAAATGGAGTCGCTCACCGCCGCGAAGTGGGCTTATCTCTCGAAGGCGGTCTGGTTGATCGCCCTGATTTCACTCCAGTATTTTGGAGTTGAATTTCGAGAAGCAGTGGTCTTCTCCTTCACGATTTACGCAGTTTTGATTCAGTGCCTGTTGCCATTCAAAATCTACAATCTCCTCAATCTGATTCTCGCGATCGCCTGTCTCGTGGATTGGTGGCTCAAGCGGGGATGACCCGTTGCGCGTGGCCACTCAATTCCCGGCATCATCGAGATGGAATCGGTGGAGGGATCGGTCGAGGAAGCGGCGACGGATGAGCGCGAGGAATCGGCGACGGATGAGCGCGAGGACGAAGGCAAGTTTGGGGAGGGGCTTGTGCGAACCGGAGCTGGGGCCAAGAGGATTCGCATCGGTCTCATCAAGCAGCCCCGCTCTTCGTGGCGGGTGATTCATCTCCGATGTGGCGGTGGATTCGGGCAGTCAGGTCTTCGATGCGCTGGGCAAGTTTGTGCGTCATTTCGGTGAGTTCGGTATTCTTGTTCACCAGATCGACGATCAATGAGAGTTGCTCGGCGCTTGACTTTGCCAGGTCCTCGCGATGTAGCGCATCGTTTTCAGCGCCGGCCTTGTCCCGGTCCGCCTGTCGCGTTTGCGCGAGCAGGATCAGCGGCGCGGCATAGGCCGCCTGGAGGCTGAAGGCGAGGTTCAGCAGAATGAAGGGGTAGAGGTCGAATTTCACGACTCCGAATGCATTGATTGCAATCCACGCACCGACAATGGTGCTCTGGGCAATGAGAAACTTAGGTGTTCCGAAAAGACGGGCGAAGGCCTCTGCTCGCGCTCCGAAGGAGTCATTGCCGAAGGCCGGGGAGAGATGATGGCTCTTCGAATGAAAGCGAAGGTGGTGGTTCGATGTGTCAGGCGTCTGGTTCATGGTGATTCGAGTAAATGGCTGAATGCCACTATTCTAGAGCATCCCTCCGCAGTGCAGTGGTGCCCTTGTGTGACTTCGGAGGCCGGGACGTCTAGCGCCTTACCGGGCGCACAGAATCGGGCCACTCCAGCCTCTGAAAACTCCCGGTGAGCTGCTACTTGTTGGTAAAGCGTAGGATCAAAGCAGCCATGACGCAGCCTGCGAAATTGAAGACGAGATCCCAGCCCGTATTGATGTAGCCTCCCACATTCGTGTTCGGGAGGAGGAGCACGGCCGCGAATTCGACCACTTCATTCAGCGCCCCGAATCCCATCCCGGCGGCGGCACTAAGGGTCAGGAGGCCAAGCGTCGGCTTAACTTCCGGGCGGGAGATTCCCATCCCAACGATGGCCGCTCGAAGTCCGTGCCAGCACAACCAAGTGGTGATCCCAAATCCGAAAGCATGGACTACCTGATCGTATTTGAGATATCCAGGCGGAATGATCCACCAACTATAGAACACCGCCTGATCTCCGTCGTAGGGCCATGTCGGAGGCAGGGGAACCAGTCCGCCAGCCATGTGGAGAAAGCCCCAGAGGGCGAGTCCCCAGATAATGCCGGTCGATAGGTTGATCCGCGAGTGGATCCAAACCACCGCCCCGATCAATACGAGCATCACCACGATGTAGAATACAAACTCCCCGTTCCCTCTGGCAATGGATGCAAAGATCGATGCACCCATGTAGGCCAGGGTGAACAGCATCACGCCGCGTAGCTTCGGTTTCTTCGGTGTGGTCGGATCGCTCATGTTGCTTCGGGCAAGAGGGGCACCGCCTACTTGAGCTCTTTGAGGATCATATCCTTGAACTGCACGGTCATGCCGGTGGGACCCTTGTGGAGTTGCAGGGCGATGAGTCCACTTTTCGCTCCGACAGCTGTTTCATCTGTGACGTCCACCGTAAGTTGACCATTGATGTAGTGCTGGAGATGCCCGCCCTTGGCCACAATTTTATAATCGTTCCACTCGGCGGGGTGAATTCCGGCCTGAATCTCTTCGCTTACGCCGACGCTACCGGTCACTTCGATGTTGGGGACCTTCTTAACCTTCCCCTTGGCGTCAGTGACTTCCGATTCTCCCTCGTGGATCACCACCTTTTGGCCGCGCTGAGCCAGGATGCCGCGACCTTTTTCCTCGTAGAGAATTCCGCTGTAGGTTTTCGTTGTTTCAAAATCGGCCTGATAACCCGAGACGACAAAGTATTCCGGCTTGACGACCTTGCTACGGTATTGGATGCCGGAGTTTCCAAAACCCTCGGACTTCCCTTCGGAGTCGGTGATTTTGTATTTCAGTGTCAACTCGAAGTCAGAGGCTTCACCTTCCCAAATCAGAAAGGTGTTCTCAGTGACCATCTGTTCCGTCGTCGTGTGGCCGGTGATGGCGCCGTCCTGCACGCTCCAAAATTCCTCCAGACCGCTCCATCCGGAGAGGTCTTTTCCATTGAAGAGCGGCTTGTCCTCGGCGAAGCCGGGATCAAGAAAAGTGGCGAGTGCGATTAAGCAGGCGAGGGATTGTTTCATGATGCGATGTGACGTGTGATGGTTGTAGCCACTGCAGGTCGGTCTGTCGAGTCCCAATGTGCGCCGCGGGTCGCAGCGTGCGCTCGAGGTTCGCTGATTCCAACAAACATTGCGGTATCCGTTTCGCCCGGCCGCTTGAAAGGGAACCGGTAGGCACTTGCTGACACGGGTGGATTCCTTGATCTCATTCGCGTGTGTTCGGGGTCCCCGGTTAGTCTCCAAGGGCGAAGCGGCCGCATCGACCTCGGATCGACCTCGGATCGACCTCGGATCGATTGCAGATCAATTCACACTCGCTCTCGCACCCAATGCGGCACGCAGCCTTCGTGGGCCTGAGTGACGGTGGCGGCGAAGTCGGCGAGATAGCCGAAGGGGTGGAAAATGGGGAAGGTCGGGGCGGCGCGGCTTTCCAAATCTGCCTTGACCTCGACGGTTCCCGCCAGCAGGTCGAACTCGATTTCATCGCCGTTCTCGATCCGTCCGATGGGGCCGCCGACGGCGGCTTCGGGGCTGCAATGGACACCAACAGCTCCGCCCGAAACCCCGGAGACGCGTGTGTCGGAGATGAGGGCGACCTTTCCGTAGAGCTCCGGAACGGCGAGGGCAGCGCTGGCGACGTGCATCTCGGGCATGCCGAGAGCGACCGGTCCACAGCCGCGAATAACGACGATGTGACCTGCCCGAATGCGGCCGTCGGCCGCTGCATCGGAGACGTCTTTTGCATCGTGGAAACAGAGCGCCCGTCCGGTGAAACGAGGCTCGTCGAGCGACGACACTTTAAAGACCATGCCGTGGGGGGCGAGATTGCCGAAGCAGATTTGAATGTCCGCGTAGGCCTTGAACGGCGTGTCAAGCGGGGCGATGAGGTCGTTGGGAAAAGGAACGGCAGCGGCGTTCGCGAGATTCTCGGCTAGGGTCGCTCCGGTGACGGTGAGGCAGTCGCCGTCGAGCAGGCCGGTGCCGAACAAGTGATTCAGCAACATGGTCGTGCCGCCGAGCCGATGCAGGTCAGCCATGGTGCCGCGTCCGCGCGGGGCGAAATTGCAGAGCACGGGGGTGCGGCGGCAGATGGCCTGGATGTCGCGCAGGGTGAAATCAATCTGAGCCTCGCGGGCGACGGCGAGGAGGTGGAGGATGCCATTGGTCGATCCGCCGATGGCGGCGATGGCGGTGGTGGCATTGCTTAAAGCGGATTTGGTTAGGATGTCGCGGGGACGAATGTCGCGCTCAAGGAGGCGCCGCACCGCCTCGCCGACGCGGCGGCACTCGGCCCGCTTACCAGTCTCAATGGCGGGCATCGAGGAGGTGTCGGGCAGGCTCAGACCCATTGCCTCAAGGGCGATGCCCCAGGTATTGAACGAGGCCGCGATGCCACAGCCGCCTGGCCCAGGGCAGGCGGTGCGGATGATCTGCTCGGACTCGGCGTAGCTCATCGTGCCCTGCTTTGCCTTCTCCACTCCGTCATAGACATCAAGGATACTGGTGGCGCGACCGGCATGGCAACCGGGCATGATGCTGCCACCGTTGACAATCAAACCTGGGTAGTTGGTCCTCGCGAGCGCCATCGCAAAGGCAGGACCATTTTTGTCGCAATGGTGCAGTCCCACGAGCGCGTCGTAGGCATGGGAGGTGCAGATCATCTCCGCGCCATTGGCCATGAGGTTGCGCGAGCAGAGCGAGGCCGCTCCGCCGATGTTCCCCTGGATGATATTGTCACTGACCGGAGAGACGCCGAAAGGAAAGCCGATCAGCCCCGCCTCGGCACAACCTTCTTTAATCAGTTGCGCCAATTCGTGAGCGTGGACATTGCAGAGGTTCCCATCGAGCAGCGGGGTGCCGATGCCGATCTGTGCTTTGCCGAAGTCCTCCTCGGTGAATCCGAGTCCCCAGAAAAAGGCATTCACCCCGCGCTGCCATCCTTGGGTGAGGGAGCGGGAGTTCCAATTGAGGGCGGGGCGGTCTGTCATGATGGACGGACCGTAGCATGATGGAGGCAGTGTGGCGACGGGAGAATTCGCGAGGGCCTCGCTGCTTTGCTTGCAGAAGTATTCAAGCCGTCGTGAACCGTGTGCCATGGCAATGTAGGGACCTTTTGTACGGACCTTTTGACGGCCTCCTGGATCCGTTTTTGGCCATGGGAAATATGAGCGGGCGGCGGAGGTCGTGGTGGATTACCTACCTGAGGGAAGCGATGCTTGAGACTGGGCTATCGGTCGAGTGGAAGGCGAGTCGGTCAAGATCGACTTGAAAGAAGGCTTTTTTGCCATCAAGGGAGCCTACCTAGGTAAGGCGAGCGAAGCGGTTCGCCGGGGGGCTCAAACCGAGTGGACGGACGTGAGGCTTGTCCTCGGCGGGGGGATCCCCGTCAAGTCCCCGTCAAGTCCTCGGCGAGTCCCCGTCAAGTCCTCGGCGAGAGCTTTCTTCGAGAGAAGTTTGCTTGATTCTGCATTCAGGGACGACCGATTGATGAGAGAACAAACTCTAGGCGGTAGATCCACGGTAAACACTCGAATTACGGAAGACACGACGAGCGGATGGTGGGATGGGGAGTGCTCTGGCAACACACCGGAACATTACGGCAAGAAAGGTTGGTGAGAGCACCTGTTTCGTCCAATGCTTCGGCGCAGTCTGATTGGACTCAGCCGAAACACGGAAACAATCTGCAAAAATCGGGATCCTCTCCCGCCTTGATTTTCACAGCTAGGCCGGAGCGAGGGTGCCGGAGTTCGAGAGCGACGGACCGCAGCATCATACGGGTCCCGATGCCGAGGAGCCCACAGAGTTCGGTGCTGCGCTCGATTCCGGCATATCGGAAGTCTCCGACGATCGGGTGCCCCGCTTCCAGGAGGTGACGGCGGATTTGATGATATCGCCCGGTGGTTGGAGTGGCTTGGAGGAGGGAAAGGAGGAGAGTCGGTTCAGCTGGAAAGGTACTCTCCCCAGTGTCGGCGAGACGAGCGAAAGAAGTGAGTGCTGGAAGCCATTTGCCGTCGGGCTCCGCTTGTATGGGAGATTCGCAAACCCACTCCTTTGGGACCGCTCCGGAAACAACGGCGTGATAGGTTTTTACCACCTTCCGTTTCGCGAAATCCCCTTGGACGATACCGGCGCTTGCTGGATCGAGGGCGAAGAGAAGGACGCCCGAGGTCGGCCGATCCAGCCGATGCACCGGAAAGACCCGTTGCCCGAGTTGGTCGCGCAGCCGTTTCATGGCGATCCACTCCAAGTCCACCGGGTCCCGCCCGGGATGCACAATCATCCCGGCAGGCTTGTCTATGGCGACGAGGAACTCATCGCGGTAGAGAATGGACAACGAAGTCATGCGTGGCGGTGGCTCGGGTGCTGGAACTCTGAAAAATTAGGTGGGGGTCAACGAAGCCAAAAGTTGCGCTTGCGCATTCTGGTGATTGTGTGCCAGTTTCCTCCTATGCGGTATCTCAATTCTTTCTTGGTTCTCGTGGCTTCGATCAGCCTCTTCGGCGCTTTTCCGGTAAAAGGGGAGGATCGCTCACCTTTGGAATTTCTTTTCGGAGGAAAGGCGGAGGCTTCGTCGCCAGGGCTCGATTGGATGCGGCGCGCAGCGGTGCCAACAGGTCGGAAACGCGTCGAAATCGATCTGACCGCCCAAGTGCTGCGAGCTTGGGAAGGCAATCGCCTCGTGATGAAAACGCACATCAGTTCGGGACGGAACCGCGCCACCCCTACGGGCCGTTTCTCGGCGGGCTGGAAAAACGCCGACCACTATTCCAGCCTCTACAACAATGCGCCCATGCCATGGGCGGTTCAAGTCAGCGGAAACATTTTCATCCACGGATTCACCTCCGTGCCCAATTATCCGGCGTCTCACGGATGCATCCGCGTCCCGCTGACTGGAATGAATCCTGCCAAGCGCTTTTTCACATGGGTCGATCCGGGGACGCCGATTTCGATCGCATATTGAAAAATACCACGGTGCCCCTGACGAGGAAACGACCGCCTCGCCGCCTGGATTACAGCAGCCCTTCCGCGGTGGCGTCATCGCACCGATTCTCCCGAACCGACCTTAGATCTCATGGATACTGGTCCGGTCATTTGTCCGAGCTGCTTCGAGGAATTCGAAGTGGCTCTCCCTCCGGTCGAGGAGGTGCCCTGCGAAGTCGATTATGATTGCGAAGTCTGCTGTCGCCCGCTCCTGATCTGGTTCGAGGAGATCGACGGACAGGTCTGGGCCAGTGCGCGAGGTTTGGGGGACTGAGGTAAAGAAGAGGAATAAGTTTGACCGCTCAAGGAGCCGCCGGTTCCGCTACCGAGGCAGGCGAAACCGGGGAAGTCGTGCTTGTCGGAGGACTCTTTACTTCCGATGGGGATTCTGCCGTCAAGGCTTGGGGATTTTCCCCGTCTGAGGCGATCCGGAATCCGGTGAGGAAATTACGCTCCGAGGGCGACTCCGCCGCGCGGCGGGCAGAAAGTTCAAAACCTGCGGTGGTGGCGAAGGACGCACCCCGCTTGATCGGGACCTTTTTGTCGGGAGAATCGGGATGAGCGTCCCAACTGCCGGTCCACTCCGAGACGTTGCCGGTCAGTCCGACGATGCCGTAGCGACTGGTGTCGCTGGGCAAACCATCGACTGGACTCCAAAAGCGCGAACCATCAATCGAGCCAGCCGCGACGGTTTCGGTGCTTTCGTGATCGGCTCCACTGTTGAAGGCGGCGAGATTCACTTCGTTGCCCCAGGGAAATCGATTTCCTTCCCGCCCCCGTCCGGCTTTTTCCCACTCTTCTTCGGTCGGGAGACGGCATCCCGCCCAAGTGGCGTAAGCGTAGGCGTCCCACCAATCGACGCCGACCACCGGACAATTCACATCAATGTCTCCCCCGAGGAACTTGCCTCCTTTTAACGCGGCCTCTAGCAACTCGTTCCACTTCTCGGGCAGAAAGGTTGTTTTGGTGGCGGGTTGATCGGGGTGTTTGACTCGAGCGATCAGCGATGGTTGCGCGATCAAGGCATCAAGGAAGGCGGCATATTCGGAGATGGTAACTTCGTAGTCACCCATCCAGAAGGCAGGCAATTCAATGTCCTTGTCCTTTTGATATATGAACTTGCCCGGGGGGACTTTCGTCAATCCAGCGAGATCGCGGGCAACGGGGCGCTTCGGCAAATTGGCGAGGAGAATCATCCCACCCACGACGGCGGCCGCAATGACCACCGCCGTGACGAGGCCGTTGCCTCGCTTGGGATCGGGAGCCTTTTTCGACTCGGCGGGAGTGGGAGTGTTTGCATGCTCCGGCGGCAAAACAGCGCGCCGCAGTCCTTCGATGGAGTGGATCGCATCGACCCGATCAGTGCCGAGGCGATCAACCAAGGTAATCAAGCGGGGGTCGGAAAGTCCGGGCGTCAGGAAGGGATTGAGCGCATCTGCCAGCAGGGTGAGTTGTAGCTTTTGGTCTTCAGCACTGAGCGCTTCGCCCCGGCTCCGCACCGGATTGGCGATGCGAACTTCCCCGCTCTTCAGCAACAAAATGCTCTGGGCGCTGATCAGGCGATGGGGTTTGCCCTGGTCCCGCAGATAGCCCAGGGCATCCGCGACCGAGCGAAGGATCCGCCAGAGGACCGCACCGTCGAGGGGACTGCCCCGGCGGGCGAGATCGGCCAGGTTCGGGGCATCGACCAGTTCGAGCGTGTAGAAATTGACCCCAAGCTCCTGATCGCATTCATAGACGAGTGAGATGGAAGGGTGATTGACCGAGGCCCGGGCGCTCGCTTCTTCGACGAATGATTGAACCCAGGTGAGATCCTTGCGGTGCTTGCGATAGAGCGTTTTTAGGGCGACTCGACGACCGATCGAGGTTTGCTCGGCCTCGAAAAGCGCGAAGTTCTGATCGTGCTGGATTTCCCGGAGAAGCTTGTAATCGCCGAGACGGGTTCCCACCGGAAGATTTTCCTCGGGCAGCGGGATGGAGACGGACTCCACTTGGGGAGCATTCCCACTGGAGGCGGCATCCACGGATTGCTCCCAATTCAAATCAGGATTGCCGGAATCCTGAACTCCCGCAGCAAGAGTGCCCTGGCGAGCCAAATGGCGGGCGGTCACTGATGCGTCGAACCACTCGAGCAGCACTGAGCGATTGACCGGTTTGAAGAACATTTGGTCAAATTCTCCGACCCGGTCATAGAAAGGCGCCATGTCCTCGTGGCTGCAGATCACCGAGGGGAAAAATCCAACTTGGATGAGGAGGTGGTCCCTGAGGTCAAGGATCTCAGAGCCGGTGGCATTGGTGACTCCGGCGATCAACGCGGAGATATGGTTCTCTGTCAGAGTCATCTGCCACGCTTCCGCTGCGTCGCGTGCCCAGATCAGGCGATGGGATAGCGGCTCAAGGGTGGAGCGGATCACGTCGGCATCACCCAGGACGGGTTCCACCAGAAGGATAACAATTTCGTTGGACATGTGCAGAGGAGAGAAGCGGACTAGGGGCGGGGAGCGGAGGGGAATAGAGAGCTGTCAGGTCCGGGAAAGGCCGAGGGCACCGACTCGGTTGGGTCGCCTGGGCGAACCTGATTGATGTCCTCGGGAACCACGATACGGTCCTGCAAGCGATCCTGATAATACAATTCGATCACGTAGCCATAGTAGCTCCGATTGCCCAAATCCTGAGTCTCCTCCTCGGTGAATTGTGGTTGATGGTAGTTCACCACGATTTCTTCCCGACCGCCAACCTGCCAATCATAGGGCTCGGTCGGGTATAGATAGGAAGTATCGGCCGTCGAGGACTCAATCCGATTCGACGAAGAAGGGTCTGCCGTGACTTCGTCGTAGAAAAACACAATCAGCGAGGTGCTTTCACCGACGGGGCGGGATGACGCTTCCGCCTCTATGATGACGCGGAGGGCGACGTGCTGACCATCCGGCCCGACGCTTTGCTGATTCACTTTCACTTCTCCGATTTTGAGTATGGTGCGGGCGCTTGCCGAGGGGGGAGGGACCGCCGGAGTCGAGTCGGCCACGGGCTCGGGCCGGGCATTGAACTCAGCGAGTCGCCGGAGGTAGGGCAGGGCATCGGCAGCCTGCCCGAGTCCTTCCAGCGTGGCCGCCAAACCGGCCAGGATCCGCGGATGGTCGGGCAAAACGGATTCGGCCTGGCGGAAATTTTGGAGCGCCCCGGCCAAGGATCCTTTGGACCTGAGTTCCTCCCCGATGATCACGAGGCGTTCCACCACGGCATCTTCGATGGGTTCATCACTAAGCAGGGGGACCGGGGAAGTCACTCCCCGGGTGGAAGGCTGGGCGTCCAATGGCGGGGGCGCTGGGGCGGATGGGGCGGGAGCAGCGCCGGTGAGAGGTGGTTCACCCGCCGGCACCAAGGTGGCGACACCCCGCGAAATCTCCGGCACGAATGCCGCAACGGCGCGTATCGGCTGCAAACCCGGCGGAATTTGCCAAATCGCCCAGAAAAACGCACCGACCTCCACACAAGCGCACACTCCCAGCAGCCACATGGCGCTACTGAAGGTGTGACCAAAAATTGGTCGCTCTTGAAAGAGGGGCAGGGCCATCGGATGAAATTCTGGGGCTACGTTAGCTCAGCCTGACGCCATTTCAAGACGCAGCCCAAACGTCTCTGCGCCGCAGTGACTCACTCGGGTGCGGGCGGTCTTCGCAGGGGCGATAGGCACTTTTACGAAAGTTTTTAAAAATAATCAAGAAACCGGGAGATTTTACGTTACAGTAAGAAGGCAAGCGGGCCGCCCTGAGCGACCTCCGCTTCTGAAACAAGCCATCTTATCGAAATCAACCGCATATCATCGTGAGCAGCCATCTTTTAAGCGACATTCAAATCGAGGGAGACCTCAATTGTTCGAGCGACCTCGTTTTTGACGGGTTCATCACCGGAAACATCCACGCCAAGGGGAGTTTGACCATTGGTGAAAATGCCACTGTAAAAGGTGACCTGAAGGCCGACAAGGCTGTCATTTCTGGAAAAGTATCCGGGAACGGCGACTTTAACTCCTGCCGGATGTCCCCGACTTCAGTGATTTCGGGTTCGGTTAGCACCATTAGTCTCCAAATGGAGGAAGGTGCTTCGCTGGAGGGCCAGTGCAAAGTGGGCAAGGCGAAAGCCTGAGTCTCAAGCCGGAGGCAACCGCGCCTACCACGGTGTGATCAGCATTCCTTTGAGCGGGAGGACGGAACGATCTGTCCCCCGTTTTCTTGTTCGCGCGGAGAAGTTTCTCCCCTTCAGTTTCTCCCATTTCATCGCGCCACCCGTCCCAACCACTCCCACAGGGCGGTCTGCACATCGCGAAATCCGCGCGCTTGGGGAACGAGATAGAGCGGAGTTGATGGCAGGGGTCCGGAACGGAAATCACAGGGAACCGGAACCAACTCCAGTCCTTGCTTGCGGGCCTCGTCGAGGGCCCGTGGCAGGTGGGATGCCGAGGTAGCGAGGCCGACTTTCTCCCACTCGGGGTGCGCTTTGAGCAAGATCGCTACGGCAGCCATTTCTTCGGCCGTGTTGCGGGGTTCGCTCAGTTCGGTGATCGCATCGGCGGGAATCCCGAGACTTTGCCAGAGCTGCGATGTCTCTCGCGAGAGCAAGCGGTCCGCGCCGCTCTCGGTGACACTGCGCCCGGTGGTGACGAGGCGTCGGCAGTTGCCGGAGAGAAAAAGTTGGGCTGGCTTGAGGATGCGGTCCCCGTGCGGTCCGATGCTGGGATTTCCCCCGGGAGTCACGCTCGTGCCACCCCCGAGAACGACGAGGGCGTCGAGCGGTTCGGCTAGCGCTTCCTTCCCGTAGAAGGGGCTCTCTTGGATCGCCAGCAGGGCGTTGCCCAAATACGGACTGCCCGCGAGGGTGTAGGCGAACCAAATGAAGCTGAGGGTGGCTCGCTGCTTCCATGGGAGGCCTGGAGTGTTCACCAACCCAAGTAATGCCAGCCAGATCAGCCCGGCCGGCATCAGGAGATGGGCGAGAACTTTTTTGGCGATCAGTTCAGACCCGCTCATCGTCAGAAGGGCGATGACCAACGCCACGATCGAAAGGAGCGGCAGCAAGCGGAGAAAAAGGCGTTTCATGGAGACATTAAGGTTTTTCCCGGACAAAGCGCTCCTCCCACGCGGGAGGCGGGGGCCCGTGACTATAATGCCGAAGCCAATGATTCACCTGCACCGCCATCTCCCCCATGCACGCGTGCCAACTGCAGGAAGCCCCTGGTCCCGTGAGTAACGGACCGGTTGGCTCGGGGAAGGTCCTCCCGAGATTGGCGGCAGTTGTTTTACTGTCGCTCATTCCAACTCAAAGCGAGTCATCGAAGGATCCATCCAATCAGGCGTTGGAAGGGCGATCAGAGAATTGATTTCCGCAAAGACCTTCATCGATTCCTCCACTGGAATACGCGTGCAGGAGTGCTCCTTCAAGGGAACAAGGCAGACCGGGAGGCCAAACAGGGAATCAATCGAGAGATCCGTTTCCATCAAAAGCTTCGAGAAGACGAGTAAGGCTTGATTGACCACCGTAACGCAGAATCAGCGTTTGGAAAGCCGACTCGTGGGGATCAAGGTGCTGGAGTCGGATAAGCTGGAAAATATCTTCCCAGTCCTGGGCCGATTTCGAACGAACGGTGCTGTTGGCGGCATGAAGCTTCCGGGCGACAAAATGCCGGGGTGCTGGCAAGGCGATGGTCGTTCCGGTCAAATCGAAGGTGCGAGCCTCTTCTTGAAATTTTTGCCAGGTCGAGAGGCTCACGACCATCAGATCGACGGGCATCTTGACGGGGTGGGAGAACTGAGCAAAAGCCCCGGTGCCAAAAACTTCTGATACCCGCGCCGCTCCAGCAATTCCTGCCACCGCTCCAGCTCCTCTCCACAAATGAGTAGATCCACGTCAAGAGTATTGCGGGGATATCCAAAGAAGGCCAAAGCGCTTCCTCCGATCAGGAGACAACTAAGTCCTTCTGCTTGACCCGCTTAAAAGAGTCCACTGATCGTTTCACGCATCTCTTCCCATACGAAACATGCGAAACACGCGAACTTTTCCCAGCGAAAAATTTCCCCCAGCACACGCCCGAAGCCGTGCTACTGTCGCCCCCATGTTACAAGCAGGCATCGTCGGACTCCCCAACGTCGGCAAATCGACTCTCTTCAACGCCGTCACCCGCACCCGCAAGGCGGAGGCGGCCAACTATCCGTTCTGCACGATCGATCCGAATGTCGGAGTGGTCGTGGTGCCGGATGAGCGCCTCGCGGTGCTGAGCAAATTGTCCGGGTCGCAAAAGCTGGTGCCCACGGCGATTGAGTTCGTCGATATCGCGGGACTGGTCGAAGGCGCTTCGGCGGGAGCCGGTCTCGGCAACAAATTCCTCGCCAACATCCGCGAAGTCGATGCCATCGTCCAGGTGGTGCGCTGCTTTGTGGACGACCAGATCATCCACGAACTCGGTTCCGTGAATCCGCTTCGCGACATCGACATCATCAATTCCGAACTGATCCTTGCCGACATGGCGACTTTGGAAAAACGCCGTGATTCCCGGGAAAAAAAAGCCAAAAGCGGCGACAACGAGGCCAAGGCCGAAGTCGAGCTCATCAACAAACTGATGCCCCACCTCGACCAGGGTAAACCCGCGCTGACCGCCGAGCTCACCGACGAGGAACGCAAACTTCTTCGTGAATTTTTCCTGCTCAGCTCGAAGAAGACCATCTTCGCCTGCAATGTCGCGGAGGGTGAGCTCGCCGCCGCCACCGCCGATCCCGATAGTCATGCCATGGTCAAATCGGTACGTGACTACGCCGCCGCGACTCATGGGACTGAAGCGGTCGTCATTTCCGCCCGGATCGAGGAGGAGATGACTGACCTCACTCCCGACGAAGCGGCCGAATTTCTCACCGACATGGGCGTGACCGACTCCGGCGTTTCGTCGTTGATCCGCGGGGTCTATCACTTGCTCGGTCTGCGCACCTATCTGACTACGGGAGAGAAGGAGACCCGCGCCTGGCCCATTCCTGCCGGAGCGAAAGCCCCCCAGGCGGCTGGTGTCATCCACGGGGATTTCGAACGGGGTTTCATCGCCGCCGAGGTCGTCCACTACGACGATTTGGTCGGCCTGGGTTCCCACGCCAAAGCCCGC
>Ga0105044_10005875_pt1 | contig 16895 bp, 11 predicted proteins | sample MAT01_FD_78092 | JGI IMG/M metagenome (GOLD analysis project Ga0105044, IMG submission 78092) | Freshwater microbial communities from Lake Fryxell liftoff mats and glacier meltwater in Antarctica - MAT-01 | ecosystem: Environmental > Aquatic > Freshwater > Ice > Liftoff microbial mat | place...
CGGCCGCGAGAACGATCGACTTGTTCATTCGCGGGCCCTAAGGGCGAGAAACCGGCGGCTGGAGTAGGGTCGCGGGCATGTTCGCCCTCGACGAAGCCAGCCGTATGGTCGAAAAGATGGTCCGGTCGTGGTGCGAGCAGAAGCTCGCGCCCCACATCCCGGCGCTCGAGGCCGGCACCGAGATGCCGTGGACGCTGATGCGCGAGCTGTCCCAGACCTTTGGCGTGGCGGGCCTGGCCGAGGCGGCGGCTCGCAAGCGCATCGCCAAGCTCCGGGCCGGCGAGGACAGCGATCCCGAGAAGGCCTTCGGCGGTGATCCGATGATGATGGCGGTCTTCGTCAAGGAGCTGTCGCGGGTCTCGCCGGGCTTCGCCATGGGTTGGGGAGTGTCGATGGGCCTGGCCGGGGGCGCGGTGGTCGCCAAGGGCACCGCCGATCAGATCGAGCGCTGGGGCGTCCCGCTGGTGACCATGAAGGCGATCGGCTCGTGGTGCCTGACCGAGCCCGGCGCCGGCTCCGACGCCTTCGGCTCGATGATGACGACCGCCACGCCGGCCGGCGACGGCTACCGCCTCAAGGGGAGCAAGACCTTCATCACCAACGGCCCGGGCGCCGACATCTTCGTGGTGTACGCGCGCATCGACCGCGGCGAGCCGGCGCACGAGCAGGGCCTGGCGACCTTCGTGCTGGACCGCGGCATGGCGGGGCTCAGCGTGGGCCCGGCGTTCAAGAAGATGGGTATGCGCGACTCGCCGACCAGCGAGCTGTTCTTCGACGACGTCGAGGTCGGCGCCGAGCGACTCCTGGGCGGCCGCGAGAAGGGCCGCGGTGGACGCGCGGACACCAAGGACAGCCTGGGCACCGAGCGCTCGGGCATCCCCGCGATGGCCTGGGGCATCCTGGAGCGCTGTTACGACCAGTCGGTCGCGTACGTGCGCGAACGCCGCCAGTTCGGGCGGCCGATCGGCGCGTTCCAGGCCGTGCAGCTGCACATCGCCGACCTGTACCTGAAGCTCAAGACGGTCGAGAACGTGGTGTTCCGGCTGGCCTGGATGCAGAAGACCGGCGTCCGCGATCCGGCCTTCGTGAACGCCAGCAAGGCCCAGTGCTCGCAGCTCGCGGTCCACGGCGCGCTCACCGCGATCCAGCTCCATGGCGGCTACGGCTACATGGAGGAGTACCACCTGGAAAAGCTGGCCCGGGACTCCAAGCTGCTGGAGCTAGGCGCCGGCACGACCGACATCAACTTGCTGTCGGCAGCGCGGACCCTGATCGGCGCCGCAGCGCTGGCCGACAGCTAGGCGAGGCAAGGCCAATGCCGCCGGGTAGTTATCGGACATATTACGTCGCAGAATTGATATTATGTAAACTACACGCCGGGGCTTGGTGGCATGGGTGGTGGCGTGCCTCTAGGTCGGCCTGAGATCGCCTGGCATTCATCGGACCATGTCGGAGGTACGGCGACTGCAAGGGCTTACCTTTGTTCACCAAAGGCTCATCAAAACCTCCAATGCCGCCCGCATGGCCACTTGGGCCGTGCGCCCACGACACGGCGAGCCCCAACCCTTCGCACACCATCACCAGGAGACTCCCATGGCAACCGACAGCAAGCCGACCGCCGCCGAGCACAAGCAGGCCCTTCGCGAGACCCTCAAGGAGGCCGGCACGGTCATGATGATCACCCGCGGCGACAACGGCGATCTGCACGGTCGGCCGATGGGGGTGGCGCACCTCGACGACAAGGACAACCTGTACTTCGCCACCAGCGCGAGCTCGACCAAGATCGACGAGATCCAGCGCGACCCGCGAGTCGATATCGCGTTCCAGAGCAAGACCCGGTACGCGACCATTGCGGGCCGCGCCACGATCTCGCGGGACCGCGCGCTCATCGAAAAGCTGTGGTCGGACTCGTGGAAGATCTGGTTCCCCAAGGGCAAGGAAGACCCGGACATCGCGCTGGTGATCGTGGACGCCGAGCGCGGCGAGTACTGGGACCAGTCCGGCCTCAAGGGCCTGTCGTTCCTGTACCGGGCCGCCAAGGCCCTGGTGACCGGCAGCGAGTTCCGAAACAGCGAGGCCGAGCAGGCGAAGATGCACGGCGAGGTCAAGCTGTAAGCCGGAGATCACCCTCCGCGGGTCTTTCCGAATCGGTCGCTCAGCCGATTCAGGATCTCGTGAGTCGCGAGGTCATCCTGGGTGTCGATTTCGGCACCAGCTACACGTCGGCGGGCGCGCTGATCGATGGCCGCGTCGAGTTGGTGGTCGAGTCCGGCGATCCCATGATCCCGACCGTGGTCCATGTGCCCGAACGCGGCGCGCCGCTGGTGGGCCGCAGCGCGGTCGCTCAGCTCGCGAGCCAGCCCGGCGCCACCGTGGCGTCGATGAAGCGGCTCATGGGCAGCGACTTGGGCGAGGCCGGCGCCATCCGCAAGTTGGCGCCCAGCCTGCCGTATCGGGTCGCGGCCAGCCCGAGCGGCGGGGTCGTCCTCAAGCTGCGCAACCAAGACTGGGCGGTGGAGCAGCTGGCCGCGGCGGTGCTCGATCGCGTCCGCACCATCGCCGAACAGCGCTTCGGCGCGCCGGTCCACCGCATCGTGGTGACCGCGTCGGCGGTGGCCAGCGCGCGCTACCACCAGTCGCTGTACAAGGCGGCCCGGTTGGCTCACCTCGAGGTGCTCGAGGTCATCGCCGAGCCCATCGCGGGCGCGCTCGCGCTCGGCATGCACGCGCGACCCGAGGCTCGCCGCACCCTGATCTGCGACTTCGGTGGCGGGACCTTCGATGTGACCGCGATGGTCCAGGCCGGGATGAAGTTCCAGGCCGTCGCGGTCGGCGGTGATCCGTTCCTGGGCGGCGACGATCTCGACGAGGCCATGGTCCAGGCCATCGCCGGGCTCATCTACAAGCGCGCGCGGTTCGACCTCATGCACGACGCCGTGCGGCGCCAGCTGCTGCTGCTGCGCTGCGAGTCGGCCAAGCGCTCGCTGTCGAGCGCACCCGAGGCGCGCCTCCTGATGCGCGAGGCCTATGTCGAGGCCGGCGTCAGCCGTGACATCAACATCATCGTCGAGCGGCACTGGGTCGACGCGCTGTGGGACCCGCTGTTTGGGCGTGCGCTCGCCGCCGTCGACGACACCCTGGCGCGGGCCGGCTGGCGCGACCAGGACGTCGACCAGGTCGCGCTCATCGGCGGCACCTCGTTGGTGCCGCGCTTCCAGGAGCTGGTGCGCGCGCGCTTCGCCCACGTCGAGGTCACCGCGACCGAGCTCGCCAACGTCGCCGTCGCGATGGGCGCCACGCTCCTCACCGCCCGCCACGGCGCTCACCGTCGCGAGGTCCCGATCCTCGAGGTGGCCGCGACGGCGTAAGCGCCCCTACCCGCTCCGCCTTTTTCTGCCCCGCGCTCAGCGCTGGCAAGCCGGACAGAAGTAGGTGCGCCGGAGCTGGAGGCCCTGGACGATCGTGACCAGGGCGGTCTGGCAGCGGCGGCACGGGCGGCGGGCCCGGTTGTAAGCCCAGTAGCGATCGTCGGGGGTGCGGCCGCCGCGAGGTCCGGTGCGGGTGACCCGCGGGCCGCTGCCGAGGTTCATGCGCATGAGCTCGCGGCCGCGCGCGAACAGCGCGACCAGCTTGGCGTCGGTGAGCTGGCCGGTCGGCGTGCGCGGGTCCTGTTCCTCGAGCCACAAGATCTCGGACTTGTAGACGTTGCCGATGCCGGCGGCGACGCGCTGGTCCAAGAGCACCACCCCGATGGGCGTAGGACCAGCCAGCCGGGCCCGGGCCGCGGCGACCGCCGGGTCGAAGTCGTCGGCCAGCACGTCGGGGCCGAGCGCGGCGATCGAGCGGGCCCGGCGCGGGTCGCGACGCGCGGTCAGCTCGACGTCGCGGGCCTTGAGGCAGGCCAGCTCGTCGGTGGGCGTGACCAGCACCAGCGACGCGCCGGCGGGCGCGGTGCGCGGAGCCCGATAGCGGCGCCACCGGCCGTTCATGCCGAGGTGGACCCGCAGCTCCCAGCCGCTGTCGAGCTCGATCATCAGGTGCTTGCCCAGCGGCGTGACCGCGGTCGTCGTCGAGCCGGCCAGCGCGGGGCGCACCACCCCGGCGGTGACGACGCGGGTGAGCGCGGTGCCGATCAGCAGCGGCCGCAGCGCGGTGGCGACACGGAAGATGCTGTCGCCCTCGGGCATTACAGGTCCTCGCCGCCGTCGTCGTCGGGATCGTCGTCGGGCGCTTCCGATGCGTCGTCGTCAGCGTCATCGTCGCCGCGGTCGACATCGTCTCCGTCGGACCGCGCCGGCAACGCGGCGGGCGCCGGCACGCCGGGCCGGGCACCTTGCGCGGGCAGCGCGGGCGGACGCAGCCCGACGCCGGCGTGAGCGCTCGGCGCGAACACGAAGCCGCGGTAGTCGCGATGAAAGCCGGCGTAGTCCAACCCGGTCGCCCAGCGCGACCCCAGCGCAGGCTCTCCGTCGACGGTCGCGATGACCAGCGCGCGCCGGGCCACGCCGGTCACGCTGCGCAGGCCCTGCTGGATCGCGAGCTCGAGGTCGCCCTCGGTGGCGGCCACGAACGTGACCAGCTTGCCACTCTTGGGCTCGACGAACAGCACCGGCGCGCCGTCGACCAGCACGACCGACGCGCTGCTGCGCCGCGACAGCCGCACCCCGTGGCTGGCCTGGGGCCAGGGCAAGAGCGTGCCGTAGGGGTTGGCGGGATCGCCGGCGCTCAGCACGGTCACGCTGCGCGCCGAGAGCTCGGCGCGCAGCCGGTCGATCGCGCCGGCCCACGCATACTGTCGGCCCGACAGCCCCTCGACGAAGTAGCCGCGGCGCACCGTGCCGGCCTCCTCCATGCCGTCGAGCACCGGCACCAGCGCGGCGAAGCCGCCGACCACGCCGTCGGCGAGCGCGGCCTCGCGCGACACCACGCCCCAGCGGTCGAGCAGCGACACCGCCAGCGCGTGCAGACGCTGGGTGGCGCTGGGCACCGGCGGGAACCCGACCAGGCTGGCCACGAGTGACCACCGGCCGCCGAAGCTGGCCTGGGGATTGGAGAACGCCATCCGGCTGCGCGCGCCCGCGACCGGCTCGACCGCGCGCTTGGGCTTGGCGCGCAGGCTGCGCAGCGGCGCGAAGGTGTCGTTGGTGATGACGCCAGCCCACACCAGATCCCACAGCGCGGCCCGCACCTGGGGGCGCGTGCTGGCGGACGCGGCCAGCTCGATCGCGACCAGGAACGACGCGCCGGCCTGGGTCAGGTGGGCCACGATCGCGCGGTGTAGATCGGTGGCGTCGTCGGGCAGCCCGCCTGGCGTCACCAGCAGCGGCGCCCGCGCCCGCCGCACCAGCGCGACCTTGCCGTCGCTGGGCCCGCTGGCGCCGCGGCCGATCCACACCAGCTCGCCCATCGCGCCCAGCTCGTCGAGCATGCGGGGCGAGAAGTCCAGGACGCGGGCGGGCAGGATGCGCTGCTCGAGATCCGCGAACGACAGCGCCTGGCCCTCGAGCTGGGCCAGCGCCTCGCGCAGCGCGGTCATGCCGCGGCGCGCGGTGCCCAGCCCGTGCCAGCGCGGCAAGAACCGCCCCAGCCCGGCGGCCTCGATCGGCGCGACCTGGCTGCGCAGCTTGGCCAGGGTCCGCCGTCGGATGCGGCGCAGCACCTCGGCGTCGCACAGCTCGATCTCGGTGCCGCCCGGTCGTAGCGCACCTCGCACCAGCGTGCCGGTGGCGACCATCGCGTCAGCCAAGGCCAGCCCCGCGCCGCGCGCCAGGCCCCAGCGCTGCACCACCTCGTCGAGGGTGAACGGACCGCGCACCCGAGCGTAGCGGGCGAACAGGCTGGCCAGGGCGCCCTCGCTGGGCGCGAGCAGCGCGGCTGGCAGGCCGGGCGGCAAGATCGTGCCGAGCCCGTCGCGGTAGCGCGCCGCGTCCTCGACGGCGATCCAGCGCTCGAGGCCGCCGATGCGGACCGGCGCGACCTGGCGGGCCCGCGCCAAGGTCGCCAGCGCGGCGTCGAGGTCGCCAAGCTCCGGCCCAACCCGGGTCGCCAGCTCGGCGCGGTCGAGGTCGCCGACCCGGCGCAGCACATCGGACAGCTCCTCGGGGGTGCGGGCGCGCCGAGCCTCGGTCCGTCCCGCCAGCTCGTCCTCGACCTCCTCGATCGCGCGGGGGTCGAGCAGGTCGCGCAGCTCGCCCTCGCCGAGCAGCTCGCGCAGGAGCACGCGGTCCAGGGTCAGGGCCTGGGCCTTGCGCTCGGCCAGCGGCGCGTCGCCCTCGTACAGGAAGCTCGCGACGTAGTCGAACGCCAACGAGCTGGCGAACGGCGAGGCCCGCTCGGTGGTCACCGCCTCGACCGCGATCTCGCGCCGCTCGACCGCGCCGAGCAGCTCGATCAGGGCGGGCATGTCGAAGATGTCGCGCAGACATTCGCGGTAGGTCTCGAGCACGATCGGGAACGATGGATAGCGCAGCGCGACGCTCATCAGCAGCTGCGACTTCTGGCGCTGGATCCACAGCGGCGTGCGCTGGCCGGGACGGCGCCGCGGCAACAGCAGCGCGCGCGCCGCGTTCTCGCGGAACACGCCGGCGAACCGCGACGAGCGCGCCAGCTCGCTGACCACCAGCTCCTCGATCTCGTCGGCCGAGGGGAACAGCTCGGCCACGTCGGGCAGCTCGTCGCCCTCGGCGAAGCGCAACGCGATGCCGTCGTTGGTGTAGACCGGGTGGACCGGGTAGCCGAGGCGATCCTCGAGGCGGCGACCCAGCACGTGGGCCCAAGGCGCATGGACCCGCCCGCCCAACGGCGTGAGGATGCAGACCCGCCAGTCGCCCAGCTCGTCGCGGAAGCGCTCGACGACGATCGTGCGATCGGTCGGCACCGCGGTCGCGGCGTCGCGCTGACTCTGCACGTACGCCACCAGGTTCTGGGCGGCAAACTCGTCCAGAAAGTGGCTCTCGCGCAGCTTGGCCGCGGCCTCCTCGGGCGCGTGGCGAGCCAAGAGCTCGTCGACGTGACGGGTGAACGCGCCGACCATGCGACCCAGCTGGACCGGGCGGCCCGGGCCATCGCCCCGCCAGAACGGCATCTTGCCGGGCTCGCCGGGGGCCGGCGACACGATCACGCGGTCGCGGGTGATGTCCTCGACGCGCCAGGTGGTCGCGCCCAGCAAGAAGGTCTCGCCGCGCCGGGTCTCGTGGACCATCTCCTCGTCGAGCTCGCCGACCCGCGGTCCCCCTTCGCCCAGGTGGACCGGGTACAGCCCGCGGTCGGGGATGGTGCCGCCGTTGATGACGCTGAGCATGCGCGCCCCGGCCCGCGCGGTGAGGACGTCGCTGGCCCGGTCCCAGGTCAGGCGCGGACGCAGATCGGCCAGCTCGTCGGAGGGATAGCGCCCCGACAGCATGTCGAGCACCGCGGTCAGCGCGGCCCGCCCCAGGCTGCGGTAGCTCGCGCACCGGGTGACCACGCGCTCGAGGTCATCGACCTTCCACGGCTGCGTCGAGCACATCGCGACGATCTGCTGCGACAGCACGTCGAGGCAGTTCTCGGGCAGGTGGATCGACTCGACCTGGCCGTCGATCATGCCGCGCGCGCACACCGCGGCCTCGAGCAGGTCGCCGCGGAACTTGGGCACGATGCGACCGCGGCTCACCGCGCCGACCTGGTGTCCGGCGCGCCCGATGCGCTGGAGCCCACGCGCGACCGCGCCCGGCGACTCGACCTGCACCACCAGATCGACCGCGCCCATGTCGATGCCAAGCTCGAGAGAGCTGGTCGCGGTGATGGCCCGTAGCCGCCCGGCCTTGAGGTCTTCCTCGATGCCGAGGCGCTGGAGCCGCGCCACCGAGCCGTGGTGGGCCCGCACCAGCTCGTCATCGGGGCCGCACGCCCCCGCGAGCCGGGCCAGCTCGGTCAGCTGGGTGGCCAGGCGCTCGGCCAGGCGCCGGCTGTTGACGAACAGGATCGTCGAGCGGTGGGCCAGCACCAGCTCGAGCAGCCGGGGATAGATCGCCGGCCACAGCCCGCGCGAGTCACCCAGCGAGTCGGTGAGCGCGGTCGACGCCGTCGACGGCACCGGCGCGGTCATGTCGGCGACCGGCACGATGATCTCGAGATCGAGGTTGGGCTTCTCGCCGGCATCGACGATGGCGACCGCGCGGTCGCCGCCCAGAAAGCGCGCCACCTCCTCGAGGGGACGCTGGGTCGCCGACAGCCCGATGCGCTGGGGCTCGGGATTGCCGGCGGCGGTACACAGCGCGGCCAGGCGCTCGAGCGACAGCGCCAGGTGGACGCCACGCTTGGTCGGCGCCACCGCGTGGATCTCGTCGACGATGACGGTCTCGACCCCGGCCAGGTTGGCGCGCGCCGCCGAACCCAGCAGCAGGTACAGCGACTCCGGCGTGGTGATCAGGATCTCGCCGGGATGGCGCAGCTGGGTCCGGCGGTCCTTGGTCGAGGTGTCGCCGGTGCGGACGTCGATGCGCGGCACGTGCAGCGGCGTGCCCTGGGCCGCCGCGACCCGCGCCAGGCCGATGAGCGGCGCGGTCAGGTTGCGCTCGATGTCGTAGGCCAGCGCCTTGATGGGCGACACGTAGATCACCCGGGTCGCCTCGGCGGCACCCGGAGCCGGCGGGTTCGAGGTGAGCCGATCGAGGCAGGCCAGGAAGGCCGCGAGGGTCTTGCCGCTGCCGGTGGGCGCCAGCATGAGCGTGTGGTCGCCGGCCGCGATCCGCGCCCAGCCCAGGGCCTGGACCCGGGTCGGCGCCGCGAAGCTCTCCACGAACCAGTCGCGGGTGACCGGCGAGAACCCCGCCAGCGGATCGGCGGGCAGCGCCAGCGCGGGAACCACCTGAGTGGCGACCAGCCCAGCCGGGTCGGTCTTGCGCTTGCGGGGCGCGCGCGCCGTGGTCGTCCCGCGAGCCATGATCGAACCTAGCTTATCTCTCGCCACGCGCTCGGCGACGATCGACACCGGGGCCGGCTCCGCGACGTGCTTCGATAACTACTCCCGCAACCACTTACGCAGGCGCGCTTGCCGATCTGCCAGGCAACCGCGGTGGCCAGGGGCCGGCGTCGCCACCGTTACACGCAACTAGCCGTACTCGCTTGGGTGATCCACCGTGGCGGGTTCGGCATCCCGGTTGCTGTATGCCTCGCCATGCCCGCCACCGCGACCTCGCAGCTCCTCCGCGCCGCCTTCGCCGATGCCGCCCCGGTCTCGACCGAGGTCGCCGCGACGTTGTCGGTGCGGGCCGCGCTGGCGTTCGAGATCTTCGCTGACGCCGGCGCGACCCCGCGCTGGCTGTCGGTGGTGCAGTCGGCCCGGGTGCTCGAGCGCGAGGCCGGCGGCCGCCCGAGCCAGGTCGCGTTCCGGGTCGCCTTCGACCGCGCCAGCCTGGGCTACACCGTCTTTTACACCTACCGTCTCGAGGACCGGGTGGTGTCGTGGTCGACCGCGCCCGACAGCACCATCCGCGTCGAAGGCGAAGCTCGCTTCACCGCGCTGTCTGACCGGGCTTGCCTCATGACCTACCGCTTGGCGCTGGAGCTGCCGGTGACCGACGCCCTCCTCGAGGAGCACTACGACGGCCACGCGGCGTCAGCGGTGGTCGGCGATTTCCGAGAGCACCTGCGCCGCATGGCATGAGGGTCGAGCCGGCCCGATCGCGCGGAGCCGGGTTCACCGTACCAGGGTGAAGCGAGCGCCCACGCGGATGCGCTACGATCGATGGTCATGGCCGAGGTCGCGCCCGCGTCCGTCCCGCCGCCCCTCGGGCTCGTCGAGCTCGAGGTCGCGTTCAACCGCGCGATGGCCTCGGCGTGGATGGCGTTCCAGCCCATCGTCGTCGCCGGCAGCCACGCTCGCTTCGGCTACGAGGCCCTGCTGCGCTGCAAGGACCACGAGCTGCCCCACGTCGGGGCGCTCCTCGACGCGGCCGAGCGCCTCGAGCGCACCGTGATGCTGGGCCGCCAGGTCCGAGCCCAGGTCGCGTCGACCTTCGCGACCGCGCCGGCCGAGCGCGGCCTCGTCTTCGTCAACTTGCACCTGCAGGACCTCTTCGACCCGACCCTGTCGTCGCCGTTCTCACCGCTCACGCGCCTGGCCCGCCGGGTCGTCCTGGAGATCACCGAGCGCACCTCGCTCGAGGGCCTCGACGGCTTGGCCGATCGCGTCGCCGAGCTGCGCGAGATCGGCTACGGCGTCGCGGTCGACGATCTGGGCGGCGGGTACGCCCGCATGAGCCACCTCACGCCGCTCGACACCGACTTCGTGAAGCTCGACATGTCGCTGGTGCGCGACATCGACTCGCACCCGGTCAAGCAGCGGCTGGCGTCGTCGGTGATCGGGGTGTGTCGCGACAGCGGCGTCCGGGTCATCGGCGAGGGCGTCGAGACCGCGATCGAGGCCCAGACCCTGGCCGAGCTCGGCTGCGACTACGTGCAGGGCTACTTCATCGCCAAGCCCGGCCCGGCCTTCGTCGACCCGCTGTAGCGCGCGTCGCCACGCGTCGCCGGCCGCTCGCCCCGAAAATGCCGCGAGCCCCACGGCGGGGCTCGACGACGCGTCACGTGGGCTCGAGCCTAGCGACCGTAGCCGCCCTGGCCGCCCTGGCCGCCCTGGGGAGGATAGCCACCACCGCCCTGAGGCGGATAGCCGCCGCCCTGGCCACCGCCCTGCGGCGGGTAACCACCACCCTGGCCACCCTGGGGAGGATAACCGCCGCCCTGACCCTGAGGAGGATAGCCGCCACCCTGACCCTGAGGAGGATAGCCGCCGCCCTGCTGGGGATAGCCACCCGGATAGCCACCGGCCGGCGCGACCGGCGCCGCGGGACGAACCGGCACGGTCCAGCCGCTGAGCTGGCCGTGACGGAACAGCGCCAGAAATGCGGTGCCGCCAGCGACCACGAGCGCCGACAGCGACGACGAGATCGCGGCCCACTTGGCGGCGAAGACCACCGAGCGGAGCAGCATGTAGAACGCGAGGCAGGTGGCGATGCCGGCCAGCAGCGCGAGCGTGCCCATCGCGTAGCGCTCGACCTGCTGCTGGGTGCTGTTGTTGGTGCGCGGGAGGAACACCAGCGCGAAGGCGCCGGCGATCGCCGCGCCCGCCACGACGTTCACGAGCGAGCCCTTGACTCGGCCAAAGCCGCCCTTGAAGCCGCCCAGGATGAACGAGAGGAGGTCAAAGACCCCGGACAACGCCATGCCCAGGCCGATCAGGATCAGGAACCACAGCACCAGCTTGGAGCCGATCTGTTTGTCGTCCTTGCTCGGTCGATCGTCACGGCGATCGATCAAGATGAAGAAATATCCGAGGACGATGAAGCCGAACGGAGCGAGTACCAGGGGCGCAGCGCCCCCCAAGAGCATTGGCGCGAATTCTTCCATTGGTGTTCCTTCCCGAGTGGTGGCGCGACAATACACGAGGCCTGCGCCCGCAACCGCCACGCGGTCGGAAGAACCGGCATAGCCCGACGTTTCCCACCCGGGCTTGGCAGCGTCGGCGCGCGCCGCTCAGATCGAGCGCAGATCGAACGCGTACAAGATGCCGCGATTCGAGATGACGTAGAGGTCGCGCGCGTCGACGACCACCGGATCAGCGGAGATGCCGTCGCCGGGATCGAAGTACTCGAGCAGCGCGCCCGTGCGCTTGTCGACGATGTACAGGCCCGCGCCGGTCAATGCGAAAATCAACATGTCGCCGGCGATCTGCGGCGTGGCCGGCTCGCCGCCGCCCCGGGTGCCCTGGCGCCACAGCACGTTGCCGTCGAGGTCGAGGGCGTAGATGCCGAGGTCGGCCGCCGCGACGTAGAGCCGCTCGCCGTCGCTGGCCAGGCCGCCAATCGCGCCGTTGCTCTGGCTCGCGGTGTTGCCCTGGAGCGGCGTGCGCCAGCGGACCAGGCCGGTGGCCTGATCGATCGCCCACACGCCACCCGACGACGACGTGACGTAGACGGTGTCGCCGACCGCGACCGGGGTGGCGTCGACGTCGATGAAGCGATCGGCGTCGCCCTTGATCGTGGTCAGCCACGCCACCGAGCCGGTGGTCAGGCGCAGCGCCACCAGCGTGCCGCTGGCAAAGCCGGTGAACACCAGATCGCCGACGACGGTCACGCCGGAGTGGCCACGCAGCGTGTACTCCTCGGGCGTCTCGCCCTTGTAGTTCCAGCGGAACTCGCCGGTCTTGGCGTCGAGGGCGTAGACCTGATCGGCCTCGTTCGAGAAGACCACCAGCCCGTTGGCCAGGACCGGCGGACGCAGGATCGAGCCGCGGGTCGCGAACCGCCACAGCACCGCGCCGGTGTCACCGTCGACGGAGAGCAGCTCGCCGTCGTTGGTGCCAAAGAACAGCACGGTCGAGGTGGCGAGCTTGAGCACCGTCGGTTGCGAGCTGACCGAGCCAAGCTGCTTGCTCCAGCGCACCCGGCCGTTGACGGCGTCGAGGCCGAAGAAGCGGCCGCCGGCGGCGCCCCCCCAGACGTACTCTTCGAGGGCGGCCACGCCGGCGAACTCCTGCGGCTTGACCTCGGTCGAGCGATCGCTGGTGACCAGCGACCAGCGGACGTGCAGCGCGGGATAGCCGGGGCCATCGTTGGCGCGAGCCGGGGCGCGGGTCGACGTGCAGCCGCCTAGCCCAAGGGCCAGCGCGAGTAGGCTCGCCGTCGCGACACGCGATCCGGCCATCGAGCTCACTTGGGCGCGCTCGCTCCGAGCACCGCGAGCCGGTTCTCGATCTGCGGTTTGAGCGCGCTGTCGGGCATCAGCTCGAGGGCACGCTTGAGCTGCGCGACCGCCTCGCCGGTCTTGCCGGTGGCCTCGAGGACGCGGGCCTCGTGGTACAGCGCGTAGTCGCGGCGCAGCCCCTTGTCGTCGGGCTGCTCGGCGCGGAACGCGGCCAGCGCTTCGCCGTAGAGCTTGGCCTTGGCGGCCGCGTCGGTGGCGGCCACCGCTTGGTTCTCGAGGACGATGCCGAGACCTTCGCGCGCGAGCACCGCGTCGTCGCTGGTGCCGGTGCCGACGCGTCGGTAGATCGCGATCGCTTGGTCGGGCTTGCCCGCGGTGATGAGCAGGCCGGCCTCGTACAGCGAGGCCGCGCCACGCGCCGAGCCGACCTTGGCGAGCGCGTCGAGCGTCGCCTGGGCGCGCTCGTCGTAGCTCTTCCAGGTCTTGGTGTCCCGCTGCCCGGGGATCGCGGACAGGTCGATCTCGGGCGGCAGCACCTGCCGCTCGCCGAGCTCGATGGCCTTGACCAGCCGGGAGGTCGATTTTTCCTCCTGGCCGTGCCGGTACCAGCGGAAGGAGAACACCGCCGTGAGCACGAGGATCAAGGCGATCAGCGCGACGGCGATCTTCTTGATGTGCGGCGCGAGTCGTTCGAGGAACGACTCGCCACCGACGTGTACGGGGGTGACGGCGATGCCGAGGGAAGGATCAGGAGCCGCTTCTTTGCTTGCCACGGTGTGCCTCGTCGAAACGAGCCGGCTGTGTAGCACCGGGCTCGTCGCGGCGTCAATTCGGGCGGTTCGACCTCGGCGCCGGCCCGGCGGTTGCCTCGCCCGATGGAATCGCGTAACGGTGCGGTATGCGCGCCGTCTGGCTCAGTGTCGCCGCGCTCGCGCTGACGACGTCCGCTGCCCTCGCTGGCGACGGTGAGCGCGCGGTTTCGGTCGGCGCCGGCTACGCGACCTACGCGACGCCCAACCCCGCCGACGACGCCACGCTCATGCCGAGGGCGGGCGCGGCGCTCACCGCCAGCTACGAGCGCGGTTTCGGCGCCGATCTGGCGTGGCGCGGCGATCTCGTGCTCGGTGGCTACGTCGGGGGCGGTACCGCTGGCACCGCGCTCGCGACGGTCGGCTTGGTCTATCGCGTCGACGTCTTGAAGTACGTGCCGTATCTCGAGGTCGGTCTGGGCGCGCTGATGAGTACTGGTGGCCCGTTCGCGTCCGAGGTCGAGCCGGCCCTCCGGTTGGGCGGAGGCGTCGACTGGCTGCGCAGCCGCGCTCGCTCGGTCGGGGTTGCGGTCGCGCTCACCAGCTTCGCCAGCGACACGACCACGCTGACGATCTCGTTCCGGTCGACCTGGCGCTGGGGTTACTTCTGACCCCCATTTCTATCGGCGCTTGACCCCTGGGGCCCCCACGTCTATGGTCCGGGCCGCTAGGCGCTCTGTACTCGTGGAAATCGCTCCATACACCCTGTCGCTCTTCCTCCACCCGTCGCTCTTTCTCCACACCGTGCACCCAGATGGGTACCAACACAGTTCGACCGATCGGCACGATGCCGTGATTCGGTGCGCGACTGTCCGCACGGCTCGACGCGATCATGGCGTCGTGGACGAAGCTCGTCGCTGCCATCGCCAGCCTGAGGCTGCGCGCATGCGGTGGACCATCCCGTCACTCTGGAACCGCAATACATGTCGAATCCGTCTCCCTCGTCCGACGCCGATGCGCCGGGCCCCGATTCCGCCGTCCTGAACTCGCTCGCGACTGCCGACGACGCCGATGCCGGCGCGGCTGGCGACCTTGGCGAGCCTGCCGAGCCTGCCGAGCCTGCCGCTCCCACGCTCCCACGCTTCGCCGACCTCGGCCTGCCCGCCGACGTCCAGCTCGCACTCGATGACATGGGCTACCTGCACCCGACCCCGGTGCAGGTAGCGGTCTACGCGCCGGTGGTCGAGGGCAAGGACCTGATGGTCCAGTCCCGCACCGGCACCGGCAAGACCACGGCCTTCGGCCTGCCCATGGTGTCGTCGGTCGATGCCAGCCTGCGCGCGCCCCAGGCGATCGTGCTCACCCCGACCCGCGAGCTCGCGCTTCAGGTCTGCCGTGAGCTCGCGCTCCTCGGCAAGCACAAGGGCCTGTCGATCGTCCCGATCTACGGCGGCGCGCCGATCCCCAAGCAGATCACCCAGCTCAAAGACGGCGTCCACATCGTCGTCGGCACGCCGGGCCGCATCCTCGATCACATCAGCCGCCGCACCCTCGATCTCAAGCAGATCCGCTTCTTCGTCCTCGACGAGTGCGACGAGATGCTGTCGATGGGTTTCCTCGAGGACATCGATCGGATCGCGTCGCACGCGCCGAAGACCAAGCAGACGTTGCTGTTCTCGGCGACGATGCCCAACGAGGTCGTCCGCTACTCGAAGCGCCAGATGCGCGCCCCCGAGCAGATCGCGCTTTCGGACGGCAACATCTCGGTCGCCGAGATCCACCACGCCTACTACATCGTGAGCGGCGTCGCCCGCGCGCGCGATCTGCTGCGCGTCCTCACCGCCGAGAAGCCGGACAGCGCGATCATCTTCTGCAACACGCGCGACGAAACCGGCATGGTCGCCCGCTTCCTCCAGAAGCAAGGCCTCGACGCCGAGCCGCTGTCGAGCGACCTCTCGCAGTCCGATCGCGAGCGCGTGATGAAGCGCATGCGCGACAAGAACCTGCAGTTCTTGGTCGCCACCGACGTCGCCGCGCGCGGCATCGACATCACCGAGCTGACGCACGTCATCAACTTCAGCTTCCCCGACTCGGCGGAGGTCTACGTCCACCGCACCGGCCGCACTGGCCGCGCCGGCAAGAAGGGCACCGCGCTGTCGCTCATCGGCCCGCGCGAGCTGTCGGCGTTCTGGTACCTGCGCGTGCTCTACAAGATCCAGCCCGAGGAGCGCGACCTGCCGCCGATCTCGGTGCTCGAGGGCGTGCTCAAGGCGCCGCTGCCGCGCATCGGGCCGCCCCCGCCGCCCGATCCGCTCGCCAACCTGCGCGCCGCGGTCAGCGGCGAGCCGACCGAGGAGCACCTCGAGCTGCTCAAGCGCATCCAGGCCGAGCCCGAGGGCGACAAGCTCCTCGCGCTCCTGGTCGGCGCCAAGCACGACGAGCTGGCCGCGGCGAAGGCCGCGATCCGCGCCGCTGCCGAGGCCGCCCGCCTCGAGCGCGAGGCCGCCAACCGCGCCGAACGCGGCGACGGCTTCGATCGCGACGAGCGCCCCCGCTTCGGCGGACGCGACGGTGGTCGCGACGAGCGTCCCCGCTTCGGTGGCCGTGACGAACGTCCCCGCTTCGGCGGCCGCGATGGTGGTCGCGACGAGCGCCCCCGCTTCGGCAACCGCGACGAGCGTCCGCGTTTCGGCGGCGATCGCGACGAGCGTCCTCGCCGCGAGGATCGGCCGGCTCGTGAGGAGCGGCCGGTGCGTGACGAGGTCGTGGCGCCCCGCGAGGTCGTGGCGCCCCGCGAGGTCGTGGCGGCTCCGGTCCTCGGCAGCGAGGAGATCCGCAGCGAGCGTCCCGAGCGCAGCTTCGACCGCGCTCCGCGCGAGGAGCGTCCGGCGCGCAGCTTCGATCGCGACCGCGGTCCGGCGCGCGAGGAGCGTCCGGCGCGCGAGGAGCGTCCGGCGCGCGAGGAGCGTCCGGCGCGCGAGGAGCGTCCGGCGCGCGAGGAGCGTCCGGCGCGTGACGACCGCCCCGCGCGCGATGAGCGCCCGGTCGATCGCGTCGAGGCGCGTCCGGCGCGCGAGGAGCGTGAAGACCGTCCCCGCCGTGACGACCGCCCCGCGCGCGATGAACGCCCGGTCGATCGCGTCGAGGCGCGTCCTGCGCGCGAGGAGCGTCCGGCCCGTGACGACCGCCCTGCGCGCGATGAACGCCCTGCGCGTGACGACCGCCCCGCGCGCGATGAGCGCCCGGTCGATCGCGTCGAGGCGCGTCCTGCCCGCGACGAGCGTGATGACCGTCCCCGCCGCGACGACCGCCCCGCGCGCGATGACCGCCCTGCGCGTGACGACCGCCCCGCGCGTGATGAGCGCCCGGTCGATCGCGTCGAGGCGCGTCCTGCCCGCGACGAGCGTGATGACCGTCCCCGCCGCGACGACCGCCCCGCGCGCGATGACCGCCCTGCGC
>Ga0105044_10005878_pt1 | contig 16892 bp, 14 predicted proteins | sample MAT01_FD_78092 | JGI IMG/M metagenome (GOLD analysis project Ga0105044, IMG submission 78092) | Freshwater microbial communities from Lake Fryxell liftoff mats and glacier meltwater in Antarctica - MAT-01 | ecosystem: Environmental > Aquatic > Freshwater > Ice > Liftoff microbial mat | place...
CGGCCGTTGCGGACCAGCCCCATCCCGGGGTCGCCAGCGTCGATCCCGAGACCGGGGCCGCCGGACCCGTCCCCGCCATCGGCGGTGGGGCCCGCCTCTGAGTCCCGGTGCGGTCCCGGACCCGAGGCCGATCAGGCGTTGGGATCGGAGTCGATGACCTTGCCGTCCTCGGCGTCGGCGATCCGGGGTCGGACCCGGATCAGGTAGTACGCCGACACGCACAGGCCGACCGGCACCAGGAGGATCCCGCACAAGATGGTGGCCATCCAGACCTGCTGGCTGCGCCCGCTCAGGGCCCAGGCCCAACCCGGCCGCTTGGCGCAGTCGAGGAGCGCCCAGAGCGAGAGGCTGATCGGGATGGCGAAGATCGCCGTCGTGATGATCGCTACGAAGAGCTCGCCGATGCCTCCCACGCGCTCACCGTACCGGGCCGTCGCCACCCTGCCGGGGTCGACCGGCCGTCGCCCGGGCCCGGACGCGCCGGAGCCGCCGGCGCACAGGGCGCCGGCGGCTCCGGAGGTGCGAACGGTCGCTTGTCGGGAGGGTCAGGCCGCCCGGTGGATCGGGCCGTCATCGGCGGCCGGGGCCTCGTCGAGGGCGATGGCCAGGGCCTCGCTGACGTGGGCGACCGGGTGCACCGTCAACTCGGCGAGCACCGCCTCGGGAACATCGTCGAGGTCGGGCTCGTTGGCCGCCGGGATGAGGACGGTCCGGATGCCCGCCCGGTGGGCGGCGAGCAGCTTCTGCTTCACGCCGCCGATCGGGAGCACCTTGCCCTGCAGGGTGACCTCGCCGGTCATCGCCACGGTGGGCTTCACCGGCCGTCCCGTGAGCAGGCTCACCAGCGCGGTGGTCATGGTGACCCCGGCCGAGGGGCCGTCCTTGGGGATGGCACCGGCGGGGAAGTGGACGTGGAACCGACGGTCGAACGCGTCCTTGGGGATGCCCAGCACGTCGCGCTGCGAGCGGATGAACGAGAGGGCGATGTTGCCGGACTCGCTCATCACGTCGCCGAGCTGCCCGGTGAGGGTCAGCTGACCCTGGTCGCGCCGCTTGGCATCCATCGAGGTCGCCTCGACGATCAGGACGTCGCCGCCGGCTCCGGTGACGGCCAGACCGTTCACCACACCGACCACCGACTCGTGGTTGGCCTCGTCCCGCTTGAACCGCGGCCGGCCGAGGGCGTCGCCGATGCGATCGACGTCGATGGTGACCACCTCGGCGACCGGGTCCGTCGCGTCGTCACCGGAGGGGTCGGCGGAGTCGTCTCCGGCGGACGGGCGCCCGGCGATGGTGGTCGCCGCCTTGCGCAGGACCTTGCCGAGCTGGCGCTCGAGGTTCCGCACGCCCGCCTCGCGGGTGTAGTCGGCCACCAGGGTGGTGATGGCGTCGTCGGTCACGACGACGTCGTCGGGCCGCAGCCCGTTGCGCTCGAGCTGGCGGGCCAGCAGGTGGTCGCGGGCGATGGCCACCTTCTCGACGTCGGTGTAGCCGTCGAGGCGGATGACCTCCATCCGATCGAGCAGCGGTCCGGGGATGGTCTCGAGCACGTTGGCCGTCGCGATGAAGAGCACGTCGGACAGGTCGAGGTCGACCTCGGCGTAGTGGTCGCGGAACGAGTGGTTCTGCGCCGGGTCGAGGACCTCGAGCAGCGCGGACGACGGGTCGCCCCGCCAGTCCGAACCGACCTTGTCGATCTCGTCCAGGAGGAACACCGGGTTCATGGTTCCGGCCTCGGTGAGGGCCCGGACGATGCGGCCCGGCTGGGCGCCGACGTAGGTGCGTCGGTGGCCGCGGATCTCGGCCTCGTCGCGGACCCCGCCGAGGGCGACGCGCACGAACTCGCGACCGAGGGCACGGGCCACCGACTCGCCCAGCGAGGTCTTGCCCACACCGGGCGGGCCCACGAGGGCCAGGATGCTGGCCTTGCCCCGGCTATCAGCGGCGTCGGCGCCCCGCTCGATGCGCAGCTTGCGCACGGCGAGCTCCTCGACGATGCGGTCCTTGACCTCGTCGAGCCCGGTGTGGTCGGCATCGAGCACGGCGCGAGCGCCGGCCAGGTCGAGCTGGTCGTCGGAGCGGATGCCCCAGGGCAGCTCGGTGATGGTGTCGAGCCAGTTGGTGATCCAGCCGTACTCGGCCTGCTGGGGGTTGGTGCGCTCGAGCTTGTTGATCTCGCGCTCGATGGTGGTGCGCACGTCGTCGGGCACGGTCATCTCGGCGAGGGTGGCTCGGTAGCTCTCGGCCGCGTCGGCCTCGTCGCCGTCGTCGCCGAGCTCCTTGCGGATGGCCGCGAGCTGCTGGCGCAGCAGGAAGTCCCGTTGCTGCTTCTCCATGCCGTCGGTGACGTCGGTGCGGATCTTCTCGGCCAGCTCGTACTCGCCGAGCGCCTCCTTGGTCCACGCCGTGACCTTCTCGAGGCGGCGGTCGACGTCGATGGTCTCGAGCAGCTCGACCTTGCGCTCGACCGACAGGTCCGGCCACCACCCCGCGGTGTCGGCCAGGGCACCGGGCGTCTCGATGTCGCGGAGCATGCCGGTGAGCCGTCGGCCGCCGATGCGCTCGAGGAGGCTGCGGGCGGTCGCCCGGTACTCGGCGACGAGCTCGTTGGTCCGCTCTGTCGCCGGGGACTCGGCGATGTCGGTGATCTCGACCCAGAGCGCCGAGCCGGTGCCGAGCACCCCGACGCGCAGGGTCACGCGGCGCTCGGCGCGGATGACGATGGCGTCGGTTCCGTCGGGAAGGGCGCCGACGTCCTCGATGTGGGCCACGACACCGACGCGGGCGAACCGGTCGTCGATGCGGGGGACGAGCACGAGCGTGCGGTCGTCGCCGGCGGCGTCGACTGCGGAGCGCGCCTCGTCGCTCTCGAGGCCGATGGTGACGACCATGCCGGGGAGCACGACGCCCGACGGCAGCGGCAGGATCGGCAGGGTGCGGGTGGTGGTCTCGGCCATGGTGGCGACTCCGGTTCTCGAAGTGAATTACGTGATTACAGAATCCAACCCCAGCTGCTCCGAGGGCATTCCCTTCGTCCCAGACTTGAGTCGTCAGCCATCAAGTTATCGGCTTCTGTTCGTTCATCCTCTGCCACAACGGCGTGTCCGTGCGGTTGCGTGACCACTGCCACATGGGTCGACAATGGCCAGAGGGCCGCCATCGGGAGCACACTGCGGACGTGACTGTCGAGAACCGCTCCGATCGTGAACCCCTCCTGGCCCGCCTGGGCCGCTTCTCCCACGACCGCCGCCGGTGGGTCCTGGGGCTGTGGCTGGTCGCCCTGGTGGCCGTGGGCGGCGCCTCGGGTGCGCTGGGCAGCGGCTTCTCGACCGAGTTCAGCCTCCCCGACGTCGAGTCGGCCAAGGGCTTCGAGATCCTCGAGCGGGACTTCGGCGGCGTCGGCGCCGGCATCGGCGGCACGATCGTCTTCCAGGCCGACCGAGGGGTCGCCGATCCGGTGGTGAGGGAGCGGATGGAGGCACTGTTCGCCGACATCAGCCAACTCCCCCCGACCGCGAGCGGCACCACCTTCCCCGAGATCCGCGTCACCAGCCCCTATGACCCGGGCGAGGAGCGACGCATCTCGAGCCAGGGCGACCAGGCGGGCAAGATCGCGTACGCCGACCTCGAGCTGCCACCGGACACCGACGTGGCCAAGGCCACCGAGATCCGCAAGGCGCTCGACACCGCCATCGCCGAGAACGTCGACGGTGTCGCCGGGTTGCGGGTCGAGATCGGGGGCTCGATCTTCGCCGAGTTCGCCCCGCCCAACTCCGAGGCGCTCGGCCTCGGGTTCGCCATCGTCATCCTGATCATCGCGTTCGGCTCGGTCATGGCCATGGGTCTGCCCATCGGCACCGCCCTCATGGGCATCTTCGTTGGCGTGAGCCTCACCACCATCTTGTCCAAGGTCGTCGAGATGCCCGACTTCACGACGTTCCTCGCCATCATGATCGGCCTCGGCGTCGGGATCGACTACGCGCTGTTCATCGTCACGCGGTACCGCGAGGAGCTCCACGACGGGCGCGGTCACGCCGACGCCACCGCCATCGCCATCAACACCGCCGGTCGAGCCGTCCTCTTCGCCGGGACGACGGTCGTCATCTCGCTGATGGGCATGTTGATCATGGGTCTCGCGTTCGTCAACGGCCTGGCCATCGGGTCGGCCGTGGTCGTGTTCGTCACGATGATCGCGTCGGTCACCTTGCTGCCGGCCCTGCTCGGCTTCGCCGGGGGGCGGGTCGAGGTCACCCGCTGGCGGGGTCTGATCGCAGCCGGCCTGGTGGCGGCGGCGCTCGTGAGCCTCGGTCTCGGGCTGCCCGAGGTCGCCCCGATCGTCCTGATCGGTGCGGCTGCGCTGGTGATCGTCGCGTGCCTGGTGCTGGGGATCTGGTTCCCGGTGTTCAAGACCGAGGTGCCCCGCCGCACGCCTCCACCGGTCGAGCGCACCTTCGCGTACCGGTGGAGCCGCCTCATCCAACGCCGGGCCTGGCCGGCGGTCATCCTCGGCGGCGCCCTGCTCATCGTGCTCGCCATCCCCGTCCTCTCGTTGCGGCTCGGGTTCTCCGACGAGGGCAACTTCCCGGTCGAGACCACCACCCGCCAGGCGTACGACCTGCTGGCCGAGGGCTTCGGGCCCGGGTTCAACGGGCCGTTCCTCCTGGTGGCCGAGGTGCCCGCGGACGGCCAGCCCGAGGCGCTGCTCGCCGCCACCGGCCGCATCACCGAGGCGGTCACCGCGGACCCCGAGGTGGCCTTCGCCTCGCCCGGCATCCCCAACGACTTCGAGAACCCGACCGCGGTCCAGTGGTTCGTCATCCCGACGGGTTCACCCCAGGCGGCCGAGACCGCCGAGCTCGTCTCCCGGCTGCGCACGACGGTGCTCCCCGCGGCCGAGGGCACCGACCTCGACGTGATCGTGACCGGTGGCGTCGCCGTGAACGTCGACTTCTCCGACTACCTGGCCTCGCGCCTGCCGTACTTCCTCGGCGCCGTCCTGACGCTCTCGTTCCTGCTCCTGATGGTGGTCTTCCGCTCGATCCTCGTGCCGCTCAAGGCCGTCATCTTGAACCTCCTCGCCCTCGCCGCGGCGTACGGCGCCGTGGTGGCCATCTTCCAGTGGGGCTGGCTGTCCTCGGTCTTCGGGGTCACCTCCACCGGCCCGATCGAACCGTTCATCCCGATGATGCTGTTCGCCATCGTGTTCGGCCTGTCGATGGACTACGAGGTCTTCCTCCTGTCCCGGGTGAAGGAGGAGTACGACAGCGGATCGTCGAACGACAAGGCGGTGGCCGACGGCCTCGCCTCGACGGCCCGGGTCATCACCGCAGCGGCGGCGATCATGGTCGTCGTGTTCGGCAGCTTCCTCCTCGAGTCCGACCGCGTCATCAAGGTCATGGGCTTCGGCCTCGCCATCGCCGTCCTCCTCGATGCCACCATCGTCCGCATGCTCCTCGTCCCCGCGAGCATGGAGCTGCTCGGCGACAGGAACTGGTGGATCCCCAGGTGGCTCGACCGCATCCTCCCCAAGATCGACGTCGACGGCGCCCACCACGAGCGCATCATCGACCTCGCCGCCGCCGATGTCGCCGGGGACGGTTCGTCCGAAACCGACCCCGATCGCGAGCGGGTCGGCGCCCGCTGAGCGCCACGGCGGTTGACCAAACGAACGTTTGATGGGAGAGTCGGGGCGTGACCGACACCATCGCCTGCCCCGCCAGCGGATCGGCCGACGGCCGCCCCGTGATCGACATCAACGACGGCCGGCTCTACGACGACCCGTGGGCGACCTACGCCTGGCTGCGGGCCAACGCTCCGGTCTACTGGGATGGCGCCAACGAGCTGTGGGTCATCTCGCGCCACGCCGATGTGGCGCTGATCTCGCGTTCGACCGAGCTCTACTGCTCGAAGTTCGGCGTGCGCCCGAAGGTGGCGGCGCCCATGTCGATCATCTCGATGGACGACCCCGAGCACACCCGCCAGCGCCGCCTCATCAACAAGGGGTTCACCCCGGCCCAGGTCAAGCGCATGGCGCCGCACATCCGCGAGCTCACCAACGAGATCATCGACGAGATCGCCGATCGCGGCGAGATCGACTTCGTGGAGGACTTCGCCATCCACGTCCCGCTGATCGTGATCGCCGAGCTCATGGGCCTCGACCCCGAGGGCCGCGACAACCTCTACCGGTGGAGCGACGCCATGATGGGCGGCGATGGCCACACCGATCCCGACGACCCGGCGCTGCACCGCGCCGCGGAGGGCTTCGGCGAGTACGTCACCCATCTGATCCCGCTGATCGAGGAACGCCGCCGGCAGCCGCGCGAGGACCTCATCTCGATCCTCACCGGTGCCTACGACTCCGGTGCCCTCGATGGCGGGGACGCCATCGCCGTCCAGGGTGAGGACGAGCTGACCGACGACGACCTCCTGATGTTCCTGTGCATCCTCGTCGTGGCCGGCAACGAGACCACCCGCAACGCGATCAGCGGTGGGCTGCTGGCCTTCTCCAACTTCCCCGAGCAGAAGGCGAAGCTGCTCGAGCACCCCGAGCTGATCGACCTCGCGGTCGACGAGATCGTCCGCTTCGTCTCGCCCGTCATCAGCTTCACCCGCACCGTCACCGCCGATCACGAGCTCCATGGCCAGCACCTGAAGGAGGGCGACAAGGTCCTCATCCTCTACCAGTCGGCCAACCGCGACGAGACCGTCTTCGACGGTCCCGACGAGTTCCGGATCGACCGCGACCCGAACCCGCACCTCGGGTTCGGCATCGGGCCGCACTTCTGCCTCGGCGCCAACCTCGCCCGCCTCGAGGTCAAGATCGTCTTCGAGGAGCTGTTCATGCGCCTGGCCGACATCACGGTCCCGGCCGGGACGGTCCCCGAGCGCGGCGCCAACGCACTGGTGCTCGCCATCGAGCACCTGCCGGCCTTCTTCACCCCTCAGCCGTCGTCCTGCCCGGCGTGACGGGCACCGACCCGACGGTGGTCGGCGCCGCGACGCGAGGAGCGTCAGACTGGTGGCTGTGACCACCGCGCCGCCCGACCCGTCCCTCGCCGACGGGGGCTCGAGCACCGTCGCGGTGCAGCGCGACCGCATCCTCGGGCTCGCGCTCGCGCTCATGGCCGAGTCGGGCGTCCACGCCATGAGCATGCGCAAGCTGGCCACGGCCTGCGGGCTCAACGTGGCGTCGATCTACCACTACTTCCCGTCCAAGGAGGCGCTCGTCGCCGAAGTGGTCGCCCACCAGAGCTACGAGGAGCTGCTCAAGCAGGTGCCACCGGTGGACCCATCCCTGGCGCCGCCGGAACGCCTCGCGGCCCTCCTCCGGTGGGTGTGGTCGGAGATGTCGGACCACGACGCGGTCTGGAAGCTGCTGGTGGGCGAGAGCCTGCGGGGCAACGACCAGATGGTGGCCGCGGCGTTCGAGCTGAGCACGGCGTTCGAGGAGGGTCTGGACCGGTGGCTGTCGGATCTGTTCCCGGAGCTGCCGGGTGATCGGGTCAGCTTCACTCGGGTCCTGCGCGGGTCGATCTACGGCTTCTTCCTCGAGCTGATGGCCGTCGAGGCGGCCGACCGGTTGGCGTTGCTGGCACCTCGCGCCGACGAGATCGGCGCCGTGCTCCTGGCCCGTTCGTGAACCCGACGGCAAACGGCTCCGGTCGAGCCCTCACTCGCCTCCGGCACCGTCGAGCAGCGCGTCGAGCTCGGAGACGTCGGTGACCGAGAAGACCGCGGAGACCGGCAGCGCGACGTAGAGGTGGGGGAACAGCTCGGCGCCACCGTGGCCGGGCTCGTAGCGGAGTTCGTCGTCGAACCGGTCGACGTCGATGGTGAGCACGACGAGGTCGTCGACGCCCTCGTAGTAGCGATCGAGGACTCCGCGGACCTGGGCGGGGGTCGAGCAGTGGATGAAGCCGACCTCCTCCAGGCTCTGCTCGCGCGTCGACCGGTCGTACGCACCCCGGGCCAGCGCGTCGCGCCAGTGCGCCCGCTCGGCGACGTGGTAGATCAGGTTCGCGGTCACAGGCCGCTCCCTTCGGTGATGGCGCCGTCGGTGAGCACGGCGAGGAACGTTGCCCCGAGGCGCTCGTAGCTGGTCTGGAACGCATCGCTCGCCGCCCGGCGGCCCATGCCGTCGTACACGATGTCGAGCAGCTCGACGAAGGCCTCGGGGTCCAGATCGCCGGCGATCACGCCGTCGGCCTGCGCCGTGCGGACCAGGGGCACGAACTGGTCGAGGAGGAAGCGGTTGAGCCGGTCGACCGCATCGGCACCCGCCGCGCTGGTGGACGCCTGGTTGCGGAACTGCGCGAGGGGCACGGCCCCGGCGGGCTGGACCAACATGAAGTCCCGCAGGAACACGAGCAGGCTGGTGCCGAGCGGCCGGGTGTCATCGACGACCTGGGCGATGTCGACCGAGAGCAGTTCCTCGGCGAGCGCCTCGTAGAGGTGCTCCTTGGACGGGAAGTAGTTGTAGAAGGTGCCGGTCGAGAGCCCGGCCTCCCCGAGCAGCTCACGCGTGGTGACGTCCTGGAACCCGTTGCGCTCGAGACAGGTCCGGGCCGCGTCCATGATGCGCCGGCGCACCGCGTCCTTGTGCTCGTCGCTGACCTTGGGCATCGGGATCCAACCTCTCAGGCGCGCGTGCTCGCGGGCACGATCGGTTCGGCGAGCACCGGCGCGCGGGTTGCCGGGTTCACGATGAGCGGCTCCATCATCCGGCCTCCGTCGCCCTCGCCCGTCGGGTTCCGCCGGAGCGCCGGCACGGATCGACGTGGCGAACCGCGCTCGTTTTGTAGTCGTCGGTGCGGTCGCCGGTCAACCGAGCCGCGGGCGCGACGCGGTCGGCGCGACGCTCGGTCCCTCGGTGGGTGCGCCCCGCGGATCGAGCCTCTACGGTGCCGCCATGACGGTTCGCGTTGGGTTCCTCGGGGGTGGGTTCATCGCCCACCACCACGGCAAGATGCTGCACACGTCGGGCGCGGACGCCGCCATCGTGGCGGTCCACGACCCCGATGACGCCAAGGCGGCGCTGTTCGCCGAGCGCAGCGGAGCGACGGTGGCGGCATCGGAGGACGAGGTCATCGAGACGAGTGATGCCGTCTACGTCACCACGTGGACGTCGGAGCACCCGCGGCTGGTGGCACGGGTGGCGGCCGCGGGCCGGGCGGTGTTCTGCGAGAAGCCGCTGGCCGTCAACCTGGGCGAGGCCCTCGACATGGTCGAGGCCGTCACCCGGGCCGGCGTCACCAACCAGGTCGGTCTCGTGCTGCGCGAGTCGCCGTCGTTCAACCTGCTGCGGTACCTGGTGAACCGGCCCGAGAGCGGGCGGGTGATGGCCGTGGTCTTCCGCGACGACCAGTACATCCCCATCCAGGGCCAGTACGGCTCGACCTGGCGCGCCGACCCGGCGAAGGCCGGCGCCGGCACGTTGCTGGAGCACTCGATCCACGACCTCGACATCATCGAGTGGCTGGCCGGTCCCATCGCCGACGTCACCGGGCGAACCGCGCACTTCCACGAGATCGACGGCATCGAGGATCTCGCCGTCGCCAACCTGGCGCTCGCGTCGGGCGCCGTGGCGACGCTGACGTCGGTGTGGCACGACATCTTGAGCCGCCCGTCGCTGCGCCGCGTCGAGGTGTTCTGCGAGCGGGCGATGTACGTGCTCGAGGGCGATGTGCTCGGCCCGGTGCGCTGGACGCTCGATGGCGAGGTGGGCAGCGTCGAGGGCGAGGAGCTGATGGTCACGCTGCACGCCCACGGCATCCGGCCGCGCCACCCCGACCAGGCCTTCATCGAGGCCGTCGCCTCCGGCGCGCCGGCGAGCCCGGACTTCACCGCGGCGCTGCGGGCCCAGGTGCTGGCCGAGGCCATCTACCGGTCGGCATCGGACGCCACCGGGCCGGGCTCGATCATCGCGGTGCCCGAGGGCATCCCCGGCATCGACTGGGTCTGATCTGATCCGCGGACGGGCGACCGGCCCCCGGACCCGCGTTGACGTCAGGTGGCCATTTCGTCAGGTGGTCGGGTGATTCACGTGGTCACGACGAGCTTGCCGGTCGTGGCCCCGCTGGTCACCCGGGTGATCGCGTCGGCGATGTCGTCGTCGAGCGCCAGCACCTCGCTCACCTGCGGCTCGATGCGACCGCCGAGAAGCAGGGCGGCGAGCTCGGCCTGGGCGTGGGCCACCAGGTCGGGGCGGCGGGTCAGGTACCCACGCCAGTTGAGTCCGAGGATCGAGTAGTTCTTCACCAGGGCGTGGTTGGTGCGGGCCTCCGCGTAGGTCCCGCCGGCTGCGCCGACCACCACGATCCGACCCTCCCACGCGATGCACTTCGTGGAGCCGGTGAAGGTGGCGCCGCCCACCGAGTCGAGGATCACGTCGGCTCCGCGACCGTCGGTGAGCTCGTTCACCGCGTCCTGGAAGGTGGTCGACCGGTAGTCGATGGCGTGGTGGGCGCCGAGGGAACGGCAGCGCTCGACCTTGTCGGCCCCGCCGGCCGTGGCGATGACGGTGGCCCCGGCGGCGACCGCGAGCTGGATCGACGCCGACCCCATCCCGCCGGCGCCCGCGTGCACCAGGACGGTCTCGCCGGCCTGCACCGCCGCTCGGCGGTGGAGGGCGAACCACGCCGTCTGGTAGGTGACGTGCATCGCGGCGAGGGCCGTGTCCGAAGCTCCATCCGGGGCGGCGAAGACGTGGCTGGTCGTGGCCAGCGCGAGCTCGGCCAGGCCACCGTGGGGCAGCAGCGGCGAACCGGTGACCCGGTCGCCGACGGCATGGGTGGCGTCGGGTCCCGCGGCCCGCACGACGCCGGCGATCTCGAGACCCGGCGTGAAGGGGAGGGGTGGCGTCTCCTGGTACGTGCCCCGGCAGAGCAGGCTGTCGGCGAAGTTCAGCGCGCACGAGCGCACCTCGACCAGGACCTGGTCGGGCCCGGGAACCGGTTCGTCGACGTCGGGATCGAGGCGCAGCACCTCGATCGGATCTCCGGTGTGGGTGACCCGCCAGGCGCGCATCGGCGCCACGCTACCGGGTCACGAGGGCGGGGCGACGTCCACGAGGCCACCACGGAGGGCGAGCTCGCCGGCCTGGTTCAGCACCTCGAAGGGCACCTGATCGTGGCCGGCGACCGACCGGCCGTCGGCCGCGGTCGGACCGGGGTCCCCGACGCGGATCTCGATGGTGGACGGCAGGGTGACCATGGCGGCGAAGCGCGCCCGGATGCGACGGACCCGCGTGGGGTCGCCCTCGACGAGGTGCTCGACCACCGCCGACACGGCCATCGCCAACGTCGCGGTCCCGTGGAGGATGATGGCCGGGAGGCCCGCGGCCTGGGCGGCGGCGGGATCGGTGTGGATGGGGTTCCAGATCCGGGCGCACTCGGTGTAGATGTGGGCGGTCGCGCCGCTCAACGGGCGCAGCACCGCCAGCCTCGGCTGATCGGGCGTGGCGGGCCCTGGGCTCCGGTGGCGGTTCGGCTCGGGTGGGGTCAACGGTTCGCCGTCGTCGCCGATGGCGGGCACGCCCGGGAACAGCATCCCGAAGTCGGTCGAGCTCACCGGTGCGCCGTGCTGGTCGGTGGTCGCCAGGTGCAGGATCTCGAACGCACCGAGCCGGTGGGCCGTGACGGAGGCGACCGTGGCGGTCGTGGTCAGGACGTCGCCGGGACGGACCGGGCGGTGGATCACCAGGTCGTGGGTGAGGTGCAACCCCACCTTGGCCTCGTCCCGGGTGAGCACGTCGGGAGCGAGCCGTCCTGCCTCGAGGACCACCGGCCACTCGGGGCCGACCATGAACAGCGGGTGGGCCACCACGCCGCCCGGACGCGTCGTGTCGAGGTAGGCGGGACTGGTGTCGTCGATCCCGGCGGCGAAGGCCATGGTGGCGCGCCCGTCGACCGCCATCGTGTGCGGTGCGGTGACGGCGCCGACGAGCGCGGTGGGAAGGGCCATGGAGGCGATGCTGGCACAGTCGGCGATGGCGGGCCGCCACCCGAGCGGAGCCGGGGTCAGGGAGCCGGGGTGACCGAGGGGGTCGCCGCCGGGCGGAAGCGCTCGGGGGCGACGACCGGTGCGGAGTCGGAGCCCTCGCTGTCATCGGCCTCGACGCGTGCCGGCGGCTTCCACTCCTGGCTGTTGCCGTGCTCGCCCATGAGGTGACTGATCACGTCCGGGGGCTGGGGGTGGCTGAAGTAGAAGCCCTGGGCCAGGTCGCAGTTCATGGCCCGGAGGTGCTGGACCTGCTCCTCGGTCTCGACCCCCTCGGCGACCGTGACGATGCCGAGGGCCTTGGCCATGCCGATCACGTGCTCGATGATCGTGGTGTCCTCGCGGGACACCCCGAGGCCGTCGACGAACGACTGGTCGATCTTGAGCAGGTCGAGGCTGAACTGGCGCAGGTAGCTGAGCGACGAGTAGCCGGTACCGAAGTCGTCGAGGGCCAGGCTGATCCCGAGCGACTTGGCCTCCCGCAGGGTCGACCACGCCGACGACACGTCGTACATGAGCGCGCCCTCGGTGATCTCGAGGGTGATCCGGTCCGCATCGGCGCCGCTGCGTTCGAGCGCCTCGCGGAGCAGGCTGACGAAGTTGGCCTGCGCGAGCTGACGGGCCGACACGTTGACCTTGATGTTCAGTGCGGGGCGATCGGGGTAGGCGTCCTGCCAGCGCTTCGACTGCGCGCACACCTCGTCGACGATCCAGTTGCCGATCGGGACGATGAGGCCGGTGTCTTCGAGCGCGGTCATGAACTCGCCCGGGCTCACCATGCCGCGGCGGGGGTCGTTCCACCGCAGGAGCGCCTCGACGCCCACCATGCGCTTGGTCCAGAGCGACACGATGGGCTGGTAGTAGAGGCGGAACTCACCGTGCTCGAGCGCTTGGCGGAGGCGGCGCTCGGCGGTCGACGGGGTGATCTGGTCCGACATCGACCGGTCGAAGATGGCGTAGCGGCCGGGCCCCTGGTTCTTCGCCTGGTACATGGCGGCGTCGGCGTCGCGAAGGACCTCGTCCGGTCGGGTGCAGCGCTCCTCGGTGAGGGCGATGCCCACGCTGCCCGAGATCCGCAGGCGATCGTCGCCCATCTCGAACGGCGCCTCGATGACCTTGAGCACGCGCTGGGCGATGCGTTCGGCCGACACGGAGTTGGTGACCTCGGGGCACAGGAGCACGAACTCGTCGCCGCCGTAGCGCACCGCCTGGTCGCTCGGTCCCAGCACACTGCGGATGCGGTCGGCGACGGCGACCATCAGGTGGTCGCCGACCTCGTGGCCGTAGGTGTCGTTGATCTTCTTGAACCCGTCGAGGTCGATGAAGAAGACACCGACCCGGCCGTTGTACCGCCGAACGGTTCGGAGCATCTCGTCGAAGCCCTCGCCGAGGAACCGGCGGTTCGGGAGGCCGGTGAGGCTGTCGTGGTACGAGAGCTCGTGGAGCTTCTCGCGGGCGACCGATGCGTCGTGGTAGCGACGGATGGCGTAGATGGTGGCGCCGATGGGGACGAGGACGAGCAGCGCCAGCAGGCCGTTGACGTTGGTGCCGGCCATGCCGTTGGCCCAGTCGAGGAAGCGATCGACGCCGCCGGTGGCGATGGCGAGCACCACGAGGACGATGCCGAAGGCCACGATCCAGGCGAGGTCCCGGCCGGCGCGACCGTTGGCACCCATCGCGTCGGCCATCAGCCGGGCCTGTTCTTGCTCTCGGTCGACCATCGATGCTCCTGGGCCGTCGCCCGGTCCCGCCGCTCCGCCCGGCCGAGCGGTGACGACGACCCTCTCCCATCGGACGATCCCGCGCCGTCCTTGAGGTTCTGACCGCCATTCTGCCCCGATCGAGGCGCGGATCCGCCCCGACGGGCCCTCGGACCCGACCGGCGGCGTTCAGCCCCCGTACAGGGAGCACCCGGACCGCGCCGGCGGCGCCGCGACGGTCGCCTCAGGCGGTCGGGTCGATGTCGGTGCCGACGGAGCGACGGAGGCGGTCGGCGTGGACGTCGAGCCCGCTGAACTGTTCCTGGACGGTCGCGCCGCGGTCGACCAGCAGCTCGAGCACCAGGCGCTCGGCGTCGTCCCACGTGACCGCCCGTCGGCCCGGAACCGACCGGTTGTAGGGCTGGTCGAAGACGATGACCTCGTTGCCCTCGGCCCGCAGCGCCTCGATGTTGTGGGGGGCATCGTCGATGTAGACGTCGGCCTCCACCTGGGGCTTCTGGCCGAGGAAGCACAGGTCCCGGTACGGGATGCCGGCCGCGTCGAGCCAAGCGACGGTGTCGCCGACGGCGACGGCGTGGCCCCAGTTGGCGTAGAGGCGGTGGGTGATGAGGCGGATCCACACCCCGGCGTCGGACAGGCGCCACAGCGCCTCGGCCACACCGTCGATGACGGGCATGGTCCGGAACATGCGGTGCTCGAGCACCGCCCGACGGTGGATGTCGAGGAAGGACTCGTCGTCGAGGCCCCACTCGTAGAAGTTCCAGCTCGTCTGGGCCGACAGCGTTGCCGGGTCGATCCCCCGTTCGTCGGCCACCACCTGGCGGAACGCCTCGGTGTGGTCGCCGCAGACCCCGTCGAGATCGACACCGAGCACGAACGACCGGTCCGTCGTCACGGGGCGGCGCCGAGGAAGTCGAGCGCCGCGTCGATGAACGGGAAGCTCTTGGGTGTCGCGAAGTGGTCGGTGCGGGGCAGGGTCACCAGCCGGGCGTCCGGGAGGCGCTCCACCAACGGATCCGCCGGCCCGGCGAAATCGTCGTCACCGATGACGACCAGAACGGGGAGCTCGATGCGGGCCAGCCCCTCGTCGGTGATCGGCCAGCTCTGCGGGCGGCGGAGGAACGCAGCAAGCGCCTGCGGGTCGTTGCCGGGGGTGCGCGCCATCTGGTGGAAGTAGGCGGCGGCCGGGTTCTCCGGGACCGCGTCGGCCGCGATGGCGTTCGCGAGGAACGCCGGATCGTCGTTGTGGCGAAAGAGGTTGGCGCCGACCCCGGACACGACGATGCGGCCGAACCGCTCGGGGTGCACCGAGGCGAGGGCCAGGATGGTGCGGGACCCCATCGAGAACCCGATGGCGTCGACCGTGGTCCCGTCGGCCCCGCGGTCGAGCGCGGCGAGCGCCGCATCCTCGACCGCGATGTACGCCTCGGGGTCGTGCGGCTTGTCCTGGTCGCCGTGGCCGAGCAGGTCCGGGGCGATCACCTCGCGTCCGGCGTCGGCGAGCAGATCGATCCAGCCGTTGTCCCGCCACGTGCGCGCCGCAGAGGTCCCGAATCCGTGGAGGAGGTACACCGGGTTGGAGGTCACGGCCCTCAACGTAGTGCGGCAGCCGAGCGGGCTGGCGTGGGTGCGACGGCGGGTACGCCGACCGCAGGGTCCGCAGTAGCGTCGTCGAGATGGCGGCCGGTGCACCGATGGAGGACGAGCCGGTCCGGCACCGACGCCTGCGCATCGACGGCACCTGCGTCATCGACCCGGACGAGATCCGCTGGCGGTTCACGACGAGCGGCGGCCCCGGCGGCCAGCACGCGAACAAGGCCAGCACGCGGGTCGAGGCGACGTTCGCCATCGAGGGTTCGCCCTCGCTCAGCGAGGGCCAGCGGGCCCGACTGGTCGAGCGGATCGGACCCGTCCTGACCGTCGTGGTGGACGAGACGCGCTCGCAGGCGCGCAACCGAGCGATCGCCCTCGATCGGGTGCGCGACCGTCTCGCCGCCGGCCTGCGCCGTGATGCCCCCCGGCGGGCCACCAAGCCCTCCAAGGCGGCGAAGGCCCGGCGGGTCGATGCCAAGCGGCGGCGCAGCGACACCAAGCGCAACCGGTCGCGGCCGGGAGCCGACGACTGAGACTGAGGTCATCGCGCCGCTCGGTGCCCGACCGCACCGATGCGAGTGGGGATCAGGTCGCCGGCTCGGCGCCGTCGCCAGGTTCACCGGCCGGGGTTTCGGTCGGCGGTTGGTCCGGTGCCTCGGCGTCGGTCGTGGTCGGGGACTCAGCAGCCGGGGTCGGTGGGGTCGTGGCGGGGTCGGCGGCGCCGGCGATGGGGCGGAGCTGCGGACTCAGCCAGCGGGCGACCACCTGGGCATCGCGACCGTCCTTGCCGAAGTGCAGTCCGTCGGGCCGCATCACCACGCCGTCGATCTCGTCGCGGCACTGGTTGTCGGGGCACAGGTAGCCGCCGAGGTCGATCAGGTGCACCGTCGAGGGGTTGGCCGCAGCCAGGTCGCGGAGCAGCCGGTTGAAGTGGTCGGTGCGGCGGGTGTCGTTCTGCGTCCACTCGGTGACGGTGCCGTCGTCCCGCTCGAAGTTCGGCGTCGTGACCAGCACCACCGTCGCGCCCTGCGACGAGAGGGCGGCGACGATGCGTTGCAGCGTCGGGACGAGAACGGCGTCGTACTCGGGTGTACCGAAGGTGACCCACTCGCCGTCGATCTCGCGGTCGAAGATCTCCCAGGCGCCGATCTGGAGCAGGCTCACGTCGGGCTCGAACAGTTCGACGGCCCGGCGCCACTCGGCCTCCCAGTTGACGCACGTGTCGCTGGCGGGTCTCACCTCGCCGTTCTCGCGGTGGGGGCCGGGGACCAGCTCGCAGAACAGCACGGCCTGGTTCCAGACCAGGAGGTCGTTCTCGGTCGCCACGTCGCCCTCGAAGCCCACGCCGAGCGTGTACGCGACCGAATCGCCCACGAGCAGCACCTTGGTCATGTCCTCGGCCGCGCCGGCGGCCGACACCGAAGGCGGGGGGCGCGCCGCAGGGTCGAAGCTGGCCGGCGTGGGGATCGAGGCGCGGGCGCCGGCGGTGGTGACGAGGATGAGGCTGAGGACGGCCACCAGCGAGATCGGCAGCAGCCACGCCTGCAGCGACAGGGGGAGGACGCGCCGGAGCGAGCCCTC